>JACCDG010217961.1_pt1 | contig 41910 bp, 44 predicted proteins | sample 7442471 | NCBI WGS metagenome assembly JACCDG01 (sample SAMN15323444, study PRJNA562643) | freshwater metagenome | isolation source: river surface water | place: USA:Blue River Watershed | collected 2017-08-17
CTTCTTAAATCGGCTGCGCCCTTACGCATCTCAATTTCTTTACGGAAACGAATTTGCGTAGATATGTCTGATCGAGTAACTGCCAACGTGCCAGACTCACCACAGCAGCGATCATTTTTTGAAATCAATGTGCCATCTTCGGTTGTTACCAGGCTGTTAACAGTTTTAAGCGGATCTTGTAGTTTCATCGGGCTATGACAAGGGTCGTGATACATGTACCTAACACCTTTAGCCCCCTCCAACTTAATGCCCTTCTCTAACAAGAACTCATGAATATCAACAATTCTGCAGCCAGGGAAAATCTTGTCGAACTCATAACCAGATAACTGGTCGTAACAGGTGCCGCAAGAAACCACAACAGTTTTTATATCCAAATAATTCAGAGTGTTAGCCATACGGTGGAAGAGCACCCGATTGTCTGTAATGATCTTATCGGCTTTATCAAAGTCACCAGAACCACGCTGAGGATAACCGCAGCATAAGTAACCCGGCGGCAATACTGTCTGAACACCCGCATGCCACAACATCGCTTGTGTAGCTAAACCTACTTGCGAAAATAATCTCTCAGATCCACAACCTGGGAAGTAAAAAACAGCCTCAGTATCTACGGATGTTGTTTGAGGATTTCGAATAATCGGCACAATGTCAGAGTTTTCAATATCTAACAAAGCACGAGCTGTTTTCTTAGGCAAATTGCCAGGCATCTTTTTATTTACAAAATGTATGACCTGTTCTTGCACTGGCGGCTTACCCACAGTTGCACGCGGTTTAGCTGTCTGTGCTTTAGCAAACTTTTTCAAGAAATCATGAGCCAATCTCTGAGCCTTATAACCCCAGTCAATCATCAATTTACGTGTTAACTGGATAGTCTCTGGATTTGTTGCATTCAAGAAGAACATGGCTGCAGAAGCGCCAGGGTTGAAACGCTTTTGACCCATCTTGCGCAACAAATTACGCATATTCATGGTCACATCACCAAAATCAATTTTGACAGGGCATGGCGTCACGCACTTGTGACAAACCGTGCAATGCGCTGCCACATCATCGAATGCTTCCCAATGCTTCACAGAAACACCGCGCCTTGTTTGCTCTTCATACAAGAAAGCTTCAACCAACAATGACGTAGCCAAAATCTTGTTACGCGGGCTATAAAGCAAATTAGCACGAGGAACATGTGTTGCACAGACTGGTTTGCACTTGCCGCAACGCAAACAATCTTTAACACTAGATGCAATCGCGCCAATATCACTTTGCTGCATGATCAATGACTCATGCCCCATCAAACCAAAGCTTGGCGTATAGGCATTCCTTAAGTCAGCGCCAGGCATTAACTTACCTTTATTGAAACGACCCTCAGGGTCAACTTTCAACTTATAAGATCTAAAGTCTTTGATCTCTGATTCAGTTAGGTATTCAAGCTTTGTAATACCAATACCATGCTCACCTGAAATCACACCATTCAAAGATCTCGCCAGCTTCATGATGCGATCAACTGCCTGGTGGGCATCTTGCAACATATCATAGTTGTCAGAGTTAACTGGGATGTTGGTGTGGACATTTCCATCACCAGCATGCATGTGCAATGCCACAAAAACTCTGCTACGCAACACTCGCTTATGAATTGCTTCGCATTCTTTTAAGATAGGTTCAAAAGAGGCGCCACTGAAAATTTTTCTTAACTCAGCCCTAACCTCTAACTTCCAAGATGCCCGCAAACTTCTATCTTGTAAACCACTAAAGTGTTGGTTGATATTACCCGCCCATTCAGACCATTCAGCTCGAACAGTATCAATTAATTGCAATGCTTGGGCAACACGCCCCTCAAGCATTTCGGCTTCTGGTATGTCGTGGCTATCATCAGATTTACCTAAAGGCAAGTTACCTTGTCTAAAAAAGCTTTCAAGCTCACTCAATAGTTGTAGCTTATTTTTTAATGACAACTCGATATTGATTAATTCAATACCATCGGTGTACTCACCCATACGATCCAAAGGAATCACAACATCTTCGTTCACCTTGAATGCGTTTGTGTGCTTAGCAATAGCAGCAGTTCTTGAACGATCTAGCCAGAATTTTTTACGAGCTTCTGGGCTAACCGCCACAAAACCTTCGCCAACTCGGGTATTGGCCAAACGAATAACTTCGCTCGCTGCAGTGGCTACCGCATTTTCATCATCGCCAACAATGTCACCAATCAATACCATTTTTGGCAGAACATTACGCTTTGATTTTGTAGCGTAACCAACAGCCTTTAGATAACGCTCATCCAAATGCTCCAAACCTGCAAGAATTGCCCCACCTTGTTTGGTTTGTTGATCTAAATAAGCCTTTACTTCAACAATACTTGGAATAGCATCTCTAGCTTGACCAAAGAACTCCAAACAAACTGTTCGTATTTGCTTAGGCATGCGATGCAATACCCATCTTGCACTCGTAATTAGGCCGTCACAACCTTCTTTCTGGACACCCGGCAAACCTGCCAAAAACTTATCCGTGACGTCTTTGCCCAAACCTTCTTTGCGGAAACGTTTACCTTCAATCTTTAATTCTTCTGTCTTAATAACTCTGAGACCTGGGGCATAAAGACCATCTGACCAAGTTAACTTAAAAGTCGCAAAGTCAACATCATGAATCTTGCCCATATTGTGACCAATACGTTCAACATCCAACCAGTTACCCTCTGGGTCAACCATTCTCCATGACGCCAAGTTATCTAACGCAGTTCCCCACAACACGGCTTTCTTACCGCCAGCGTTCATAGCAATATTTCCGCCAATGCAGCTAGCTTCAGCAGAAGTTGGATCTACAGCAAATACGTTCCCAGACTTATCAGCAGCATCAGAAACTCGTTTCGTTACGACACCTGCGCCCGAATAAATAGTGGCAACTTCATGATCCAAGCCAGGCAAACGAAGCATCTCAACTGCGCCTAGCGTTTCTAATTTTTCGGTATTGATAACGGCAGACATCGGTGAGAGTGGCACAGCACCACCCGTGTAACCTGTACCACCCCCTCGAGGAATGATCGTCAAACCTAATTCAATACACCCCTTAACTAAACCAGGTATTTCATCCTCTGAGTCTGGCGTTAAAACTACAAATGGATATTCAACGCGCCAATCCGTGGCATCTGTCACATGAGACACGCGCGCTAAACCATCATAGGCAATGTTGTCTGCCGCAGTGTATTTACCTAATACTTTTTTCACTCGCTTACGCAAAACAGCGACGCGATCAAATTCGGCATTAAAAAACTCAACAGCATCTTTAGCGCTACCAACCAACTTACCTACTTTGTCAGCTAACTCAGTAGTCATACGCTTTTGAACTTCTCGCAAGCGATGATGCAAAGCTTCAATCAACTGTTTACGGCGATGCGGGTTATCCAATAAGTCGTCTTGTAAATAAGGATTGCGTTGCACAACCCAAATATCACCCAAAACCTCATAAAGCATTCTGGCTGATCGACCTGTTTTACGGCCCGACCTTAATTCATCGAGAATTTGCCATGCTTGCTCACCCAACAAACGAATAACAATCTCTCTGTCTGAGAAAGATGTGTAGTTATAAGGAATTTCACGCAAACGCGGAGCATTTTGAGCATGCTCAGCAAAGCTATTCAGGGGCAAAGGTGCGTTCATATCACTGGCTTTAACTAAAACGCTATTTTAAAGGACTATGGGCTTGGTCGTCTCAATCTTGAATAACCCTTTGAAACCATGCCAATAATGTGGCCATCAAATTAGGCCCAACCAATGACCTATGGCACTCCAGAAGCCATCTGGCACCATCAATAGCACGTAAGTCATGGTCACATAACGCAAAAACTTGCCAATCGCCATATAAATCAAGCATTGCAGCCACGGCAACCTCAACCAACCTGCTACGGCACACAATGGATCACCCACAATAGGCAACCACGACAAAAGTAGGGCTTTAGGACCCATTTTTTCGAACCATTTCAAGAGCTTATGCTCTTTGGGGCCCAATAGTTTTTCATGGGCTTTACTAGCCCCAAAGCCCATTAACCAGTCAAGCATCCCGCCCAAAGTATTACCTGTTGTGGCAACTAAAATTGCCACCCAAAACATATCTGGATTAAGTTTGAGATAGCCAAATAAAACGGGTTCAGACCCCATTGGCAAGAGGGTTGCAGATACAAAAGATACAGTAAATACTGCTGGCAACCCAACAATAGGTAACGAGAGCCAAACTAAAAAATTATGTAAATTGCTTTCCATGTTTGGTCATTTTAGGCTGATGCCGTGATACGCTCACAGGATGCCAAAAGATTATTTAAGAAAAATTCTAACCGCCAAGGTATATGACGTTGCTCGCGAAACCGAGCTTGAACTTGCTACACATCTATCAGCACGGATCAAGAATAAGGTTTTGCTGAAGCGCGAAGATAACCAACCAGTGTTTTCATTCAAGCTCAGAGGTGCCTACAACAAAATGGCGCACCTTAGTTCAACTGACTTGAAACGCGGGGTGATTGCCGCCTCAGCCGGCAATCATGCTCAAGGCGTAGCTCTTTCAGCTGCCAAATTAGGCTGCAAAGCAATCATCGTGATGCCAACCACCACGCCACAAGTAAAAATTGATGCTGTTAGATCTAGAGGTGGTAACTCTGTAGAAATTGTGCTCCACGGTGAGTCTTACAGCGATGCTTATCAACATGCTTTAGCACTTGAAAAAAAACATCACCTCACATTTGTACATCCATTTGATGATCCAGATGTAATCGCAGGTCAAGGCACGATCGCGATGGAGGTGCTACAACAACATCAAGAGCCTATCGACGCTATCTTCTTAGCTATTGGCGGCGGCGGTCTTGTGGCAGGCGTTGGCGCATACATCAAAGCTGTTCGTCCTGACATCAAAGTAATTGGCGTGCAAACAGTTGACTCTGATGCCATGAAAAAATCATTAGAAGCTGGCAAAAGAGTAGAACTCAAAGAAGTAGGACTGTTTTCTGATGGCACCGCAGTCAAGCTTGTTGGCAAAGAAACCTTTAGGCTGTGCCAAGAAGTGGTTGATGAAATCATCACGGTTGATACAGACGCAATATGCGCTGCGATCAATGACGTCTTTACTGATACTAGAAGCATCCTAGAACCCGCCGGCGCCCTTGCCCTTGCGGGACTGAAATCTTACGTCGAGCGCGAAAAATGCAAAGATAAAACGCTGGTGGCTGTAGCTTGTGGTGCAAACATCAACTTCAATCGCTTGAGATTTGTTGCTGAGCGCGCAGAAGTTGGCGAGGCGAAGGAAGCTGTTTTTGCAGTGACCATTCCAGAACAACGCGGTTCGTTCAGACGCTTTTGCGAACTACTAGGTGACAGAAACGTCACCGAATTTAACTACCGCATTGCTGATGCAGATAAAGCTCACATCTTTGTTGGTATTGCCACACAAAAAGCGACTGATAGCACTCAAATTGCAAAGTCTTTCAAAAAATCTGGATTTGACACAATTGATTTGACGCATGATGAATTAGCTAAATCTCATCTGCGCCACATGGTTGGCGGTCGATCTACGCTCGCTAAAAATGAATTACTTTACCGCTTTGAGTTCCCAGAAAAGCCTGGGGCACTAATGAAGTTCTTAACAAGCATGGCGCCCAACTGGAACATCAGCTTGTTTCATTACCGTAATCATGGTGCTGACTATGGTCGAATCTTGGTTGGCATTCAAGTTCCAAGTAGCGATAAAAAAGAACTGAAGAAATTCTTGGCAGGTCTTGGCTATCCTCACTGGGACGAAAGCGATAACCCTGCCTACAAACTTTTCTTAGCTTAAAAATGGCCTTCTCATTAGATGGAAAACTTGTTGTAGCCATCTCATCGAGGGCCCTTTTTAACTTTGAAGAAGAAAATCAAATTTTTGAGGCTACGGATGACAGCGCCTACATGCAACTTCAACTTGAGCGCATTGATCAAGCAGCCAAACCGGGCGTGGCATACCCACTGGTAAAAAAGTTACTAGGCTTTAATCAAGGCAAACAGCAAATGGTTGAGGTGGTCATTCTTTCAAGAAATGACCCAGTGAGTGGTTTAAGAGTTTTTAGATCTGCAAAAAGTGTGGGGCTAGCTATTGAACGCGGAGTGTTCACGCGCGGCAGACCTCCTTATCACTACCTCAAATCATTGCAAGCCAATTTATTTTTATCCGCTAATGCAGATGATGTACGAGCAACCCTTGATGCAGGCTTTCCTGCCGCAATGGTTTTTCCTCAGAGTAAGCAGATTGCAGAGTCTAATCCCGATGAAATTCGGATTGCCTTTGACGGCGATGCCGTGCTGTTTTCCGATGAGGCTGAACAAGTATTTCAAAGTAAAGGGCTTGATGCTTTTGTAGCTCATGAAAGTAAAAAAGTGGAAATTCCTCTACCGCCTGGTCCATTCAAGCCACTATTGGAGGCCTTACATCGGCTACAAAATGCCACGAAACAAGGGCATCATCCAATGAGAATTAGAACTGCGCTGGTAACCGCACGTTCTGCACCTGCTCACGAAAGAGCAATCAGAACACTCATGGCATGGGGTGTGACAGTGGATGAAGCCATGTTTCTAGGCGGTTTAGCCAAAAAAGATTTTTTAAAAGAATTTCAACCTGACTTCTTTTTTGATGACCAATTAGGGCACTGCGAGTTGGCATCAGATGTTGCTCCAACGGGTCAAGTTTTATCTGGCATTGCCAATCAAATTAAAAAATAATCATGAGTCATCTAGAACATGCTCCTTTGGGCAAAAACTCAGAGAACCCGAACCAATACAGCCCTGATCTACTATTTCCAATTAGTAGAGATGAGAATCGCGCCAAACTAGGCATCCAGCGCCAATCACTACCTTTTTTTGGCGTTGATATTTGGAATGCTTATGAACTAAGTTGGTTAAATACCAAAGGCAAACCTCAACTAGCCATTGCCACATTTATGGTCCCTGCCAACTCACCAAACATTATTGAATCAAAATCTTGGAAACTGTACCTAAATAGCTTAAACAATCATCGCTTTGAGTCTAACGATCACTTAATTGACACCCTTAAAAAAGATTTATCAAAGGCGGCGGGTTCCACAGTTATGGTGCAACTCCACAGCCCAGAATCTCAGAGCGCCAATGGCATGAGAGAGTTATCTGGAAAACTTTTAGACAGATTAGATCTTGAAATTAACCCTGAGCAGAAACCAATCGCTGACTTACTAAGCTCAGATCCAAGCTTGGGCTTAGTAGAAGAATCCCTGGTAACTCATTTACTTCGCTCAAACTGTCCAGTAACTGGTCAACCAGACTGGGCCAGTGTACAGATTAACTACGTAGGACCAACCATTAATGAAGAAGGTTTATTACGTTACTTGATAGCTTTCAGAGAACATCAAGAGTTTCATGAACACTGTGTAGAGAAAATATTTATAGACATCAAAAACAAATGCCGCCCAAGCAAACTATCGGTTTATGCCCGATACACTCGCAGAGGCGGCATTGACATCAACCCATTCAGGGCTGATTACAACGCTGAGTGGCCAGATAACAAGCGCCACTCACGTCAATAACAATTAAAACGGAATATCGTCGTCTATATCACCAAGACTAGGACTGCTCATTGGTGCAGATGATTTCGGTGCAGCCATCGAAGATGAGCCACCCTCTGCCGAACCTGGTGCACGACCACCTAGCATTTGCATTGTTTCAGCAACGATTTCAGTAGAGTATTTTTCTTGTCCACTTTGGTCGGTCCACTTACGTGTACGCAAACGGCCCTCAACATACACTTGAGAACCCTTCTTCAAATATTTTTCCGCAACCTCAGCCACTTTGCCGAAGAACGCAACTCTGTGCCACTCTGTGTTCTCGCGCATCTCGCCAGATTGCTTGTCGCGATAACGATCTGTTGTTGCAATTGAAATGTTTGTCACTGCATCACCACTTGGTAGGCGACGAGTTTCTGGATCACGGCCAACATTACCCACAATAATTACTTTATTTACTGATGCCATCTTTGTCTCCCGAAGAAAAAATTTGTTGTACCGAAATTAAATCATTTGTATCTATGTCGAATTCTTAAACCCAAATTTAGAGAGGTTTTTGAGGCAACTCTCTCATAGATGAAGCAATTATAAGCCAGGCAAAAATCATGGCTGAGCAGGCATAAAAAACTGATGATTCGCCCCAGTTCTGTAGTAGCCAACCACCCAAAAGACCGCCTAAAAATAAACCAGTTGATTGAGTGGTGTTGTAGATACCCAAAGCCGTGCCTTTTGCATGACTAGCCCACCTAGACACTAGCGATGGCTGCATGGCTTCAAGAATATTAAACCCAATAAAGTAAACCAGCACCGCCAAAGCCAACCCAGTTAAACCAATGAAATTGGCCATCATTAATTGGGCTACCAACATCGCAGTAATACCCAATATAAATGCGGGCTTCATACGTTTACGTTTCTCACTCATCATGATGATGGGAGCCATGAATGCAAAAGAAATTAAAACTGCTGGCAGATAGAGCTGCCAGTGTTCAGACAAAGGTAAATCAGCTCGAGCTAATAACCTGGGCAAAGTTAAAAATAGGGCAATCTGAGCAGCATGTAAAACCAATACGCCCAAGTTCAGACGCAAAAGATCTTTGTTAAAGAAAACTTCTAAAAACTTAGCGGTAAAGGGTGTCTGGCTTGATTTGCTTTGCTCTGGCACAACAAATAATGCAATTAATAGTGCTCCAATGCCTAAAAAAGCCATGACATTGAACATACCATCTAAACCTATTGACTCATGCAATGGGGACGCCACAACCAACGATAGAGCAAAAGTTAGCGCAATACTGCCCCCAACCATTGCCATGGCTCGGGTGCGAGTCTCTTCTCTGGTTAAATCAGCCAACCATGCTGTAACAGCAGCTGAAATTGCGCCAGCTCCTTGAATGGCCCTACCAACTGTTATCCAAATCAAATCATCATGACTGGCTGCAATAAAAGCTCCTAGGACAAACAACCCCAAACCAAACACCACAACAGGGCGACGCCCGTATTTGTCTGACAGCATGCCAAGGGGAATGTGCAAACAAGCCTGCACAAATCCATAGATGCCCAATGCTAAGCCCACCAAAAGGGCCTGATCCCCGCCAGACAAGGATTTAGCGTGAATACTAAATACTGGCAAGATCAAAAAAAGGCCCAACATGCGTAGGGCAAAAATGCCAGCCAAGGCTAAAGATGCGCGAAGTTCTGTTTTTTCCATAAAGAAGAGCTATATTAACTGGTTACGCAAAGAAAAATCATGGATACGATAAAAATTAGGGGTGCGCGCACCCACAACCTAAAAAGCATCAACTTAGATATCCCAAGAGATCAATTGGTGGTCATTACTGGGCTATCAGGGTCAGGCAAAAGCTCTTTGGCTTTCGATACTCTTTATGCAGAAGGTCAACGTCGTTACGTTGAGTCACTCTCTGCGTACGCCAGACAGTTTTTACAACTCATGGAAAAACCTGATGTTGACTCAATCGAAGGTTTATCACCAGCTATCTCTATTGAACAAAAAGCAACTAGTCACAATCCACGATCAACTGTGGGTACAGTCACAGAAATCCATGACTATCTAAGACTACTTTTTGCACGAGCTGGCACACCTCACTGCCCAGAACACCATTTGCCACTAGAAGCACAAAGCGTATCTCAAATGGTAGATACCGTGATGGCAAAACCCGAAGACACAAAGCTAATGATTTTGGCGCCTGTAGTCAGTGAGCGTAAAGGTGAGCATGTTGATCTATTTGAAGATCTTCAAGCCCAAGGATTTGTTCGTTTTAGAGTTCGCTCAGGTGGCGGCACTACGCAACATGCCACCGCAAAAATATATGAAGTAGATGATTTACCAAAATTAAAAAAGAATGAAAAACATTCAATTGACGTAGTAATTGATCGCATCAAAGTCAAAGCTGATATTCAACAGCGCTTAGCCGAATCATTTGAAACTGCACTAAGACTCGCGGATGGTCGGGCTATTGCACTAGAAATGGATACAAACGAAGAGCAACTCTTCTCCAGCAAATTTGCATGCCCCGTTTGCTCATACTCATTACAAGAACTTGAGCCAAGGCTTTTTTCATTCAACAATCCAATGGGCGCCTGCCCAAGTTGTGATGGCTTAGGGCACATTACCTTCTTTGATCCAAAACGAGTCGTTGCACACCCAGAATTATCTTTAGCATCAGGTGCAATTAAAGGATGGGATCGTCGTAACCAGTTTTATTTTAGGCTTTTGCAAAATTTAGCAAAACATGCCAATTTTGATTTAGAAACACCCTTTGAGGAGCTATCAAAGAAAGCTCAAGACTTAATTCTCTTTGGCTCAGGAAACCAAGATATTCCATTTGAATATCTGAACGAAAAAGGGAAGGTAATAGTGCGCGAACATGCTTTTGAAGGCATCGTTGCAAACTTTGAAAGACGCTACAAAGAAACAGATTCGGCAACGGTTAGAGAAGAATTAGCCAAATACCAAAACAATAAACCTTGCCCAACATGTGAAGGCACCCGCCTAAGAACAGAGGCAAGAAACGTCAAAGTGGGTGATGGCGCTCAATCTCGTGCAATCTATGAAATTAGCAATCTTCCGCTTGGCAAAGCACTTACTTATTTCAAGACACTTGAATTAAAAGGCGCCAAAAAAGAAATTGCTGGAAAAATTATTTCTGAAATCAGCTCTCGCTTGAGCTTTCTGAATGATGTTGGCCTTGATTATTTATCACTCGACAGAAGTGCCGATACGCTATCAGGTGGTGAAGCTCAGCGTATTAGGCTAGCCTCGCAAATTGGCTCTGGGTTAACTGGTGTGATGTATGTCCTTGATGAGCCTTCAATTGGATTACACCAACGTGATAACGATCGCCTTATTGGCACCCTGAAACATCTGAGAGACTTAGGCAACTCTGTTTTAGTTGTTGAACATGATGAAGACATGATTCGCGCTTCCGATTACGTGATTGATATCGGTCCAGGCGCAGGCGAACATGGTGGAAAAATTATTGCCGAGGGCACCCCCAAAGAAATACAGGAGCACCCTACATCGTTAACAGGCGCATATCTATCTGGTAAAGAGTCAATTGCTGTACCCAAAAACCGTACGCCAGTCAGCGATAAAAACTTAAAAATTATTGGTGCTACTGGCAATAATTTGAAAAATGTTGATGTTGAAATTCCTCTAGGTTTATTAACCTGCGTGACAGGTGTATCAGGCTCAGGCAAATCAACACTAATTAATGACACACTCCACCATGCTGTTGCTCAGCATCTTTATGGGTCAAATGCGGAACCAGCTGAGCACAAAGAGATTCAAGGTTTAGAGCACTTTGATAAAGTGATCAACGTTGATCAATCACCGATTGGCAGAACACCAAGATCTAATCCTGCAACTTATACAGGATTATTTACCCCAATCAGAGAACTATTTGCTGGTGTTCCTGCAGCCAGGGAAAGAGGTTATGAAGCCGGCAGATTCTCATTTAACGTTCGCGGCGGTAGATGTGAAACTTGTGAAGGTGACGGCGTTCTAAAAGTTGAAATGCATTTCTTGCCCGATGTTTATGTCCCTTGTGATGTATGTCACGGTAAACGATACAACCGTGAAACATTAGATATCCGCTATAAAGGCAAAAATATTCACGAAGTTTTATCAATGACCATTGAGCAGGCCCACGAGTTCTTTGAAGCCGTTCCTACCGTCAAAAGAAAACTAAAAACACTTCTTGATGTCGGTCTTGGTTACGTAAAGCTCGGACAAAGTGCAACCACTCTATCCGGCGGAGAAGCTCAGCGCGTTAAGTTATCTCTTGAATTATCTAAACGTGACACGGGTAGAACCTTATACATCCTCGACGAACCAACCACTGGGCTTCATTTCCATGATATTCAATTGCTTTTAAAAGTAATACACACTCTTAAAAAGCATGGGAATACAATCGTCATCATTGAGCACAATCTCGATGTCATTAAGACGGCTGATTGGATTATTGACTTGGGGCCTGAAGGTGGCGGTGGTGGCGGAGAGATTATTGCTGTAGGCACCCCTGAAAATGTTGCTAAAGTAGCAAAAAGTTATACAGGCAAGTACTTAGCCCCCTTATTGAAATAAGGCTAAAGACATATACTTCTGTTATGAATAAACAAACCGAACTGCAAAGACAAAGAGCCATCGACCTTGCTAGAGAGACTCTAGCCATCGAAGGAGAGGCCATACTAACTTTGCAGAAAAACCTAACAAATCAGAATGCCGAACAATTTGCTCATGCCATTGAAATTTTATTGGCATGCTCTGGTCGCGTAGTGGTTTCAGGCATTGGCAAATCTGGTCATATTGGCAGAAAAATTGCAGCAACTTTTGCATCCACTGGATCACCAGCATTTTTTGTTCATCCAGCAGAAGCAAGTCATGGTGATTTGGGCATGGTCACACAACATGATGTGTTTGTAGCTTTCTCAAACTCTGGCGAAACAAGTGAACTAACAGCGATTGTTCCGATTATTAAACGCACTGGAGCAAAACTAATTGCTTTAACAGGCAACCCAAATTCATCTTTAGCAGTGTTAGCTGACTCACACCTCAATGTAGCCGTTGAGAAAGAAGCCTGCCCTCTTAACTTGGCCCCAACAGCCAGCACAACTGCTGCGTTAGCCATGGGAGATGCATTAGCAGTTGCACTACTTGATGCAAGAGGATTTAAACCCGAAGATTTTGCAAGATCACATCCGGGCGGCAGCTTAGGTAGAAAGTTGCTAACTCATGTCAGAGATGTCATGAGAAGCGGTGCTGAAGCACCCAAAATTAATATCAATGCCAGCATCACCGATGCTCTTTTAGAAATCACAGCAAAGCGCATGGGCATGACTGTTGTAACTGATGATGAAGACAAAGTTTTAGGCATCTTTACAGATGGTGATTTACGTCGATTAATCGAGAAGAATATTCAGTTCCAAAACATTTCTCTCAAAGATGCCATGACTGCAAATCCCAGAACAATTTCTCCTGACCTATTAGCTGCTGAAGCTGTTGAAATGATGGAGCGCCATCGCATCAACCAATTAGTGGTTGTTGATAATCAAAGTCGCTTGCTAGGCGCACTTAACTTGCACGATCTTTTTGCAGCTCAGGTTATTTAATATGACAAATGCATTTAATCCAATGGTAACCAACCCACTCACCAATCATCCGCAAGCTATTGAGAGAGCTGCCGACATCAAATTACTTGTATTAGATGTTGATGGCGTACTTACAGACGGAAGCCTACTCGTTGGATCAGATGGGAAAGAATTTTTAAAAACATTTGATAGCTTAGATGGCCACGGCATCAAGCTTCTTCAATCAACAGGCGTCACCGTTGCCATCATTACTGGTAGGTCATCCGGCATGGTAGAAGGTAGAGCTAGAGAACTCGGCATCAAAGAAGTACAAATGGGTGTTAGCAATAAATACGAAGCCCTACAAGCTTTAATAAAGAAAACCGGTCACCAGTTATCAGAAACAGCCGCAATGGGTGATGATTGGCCTGATTTAGCTATCTTGCCAAAAGTTCATCTAGCCGCCTGCCCGCATCAAGCACACGATGAAGTTAAAAAGCGTGCTCACTACATCACCCAGAGAATTGGGGGTCACGGTGCTGTCAGAGAATTATGCGACCTAATACTGAAGGCGCAAAACAATTACGAGCGCTTACTTCAAGAGTCTTTATAAGATGGGGTTGATGTCATCAGCACTGAAATTTCTACCCATATTCTTAATGGGGCTGTTGACGCTAGGCACTTATTGGCTAGTTCAAATCAATACGCCAGATATTGAAATCACCAAAAATAAAAGACATGTTCCAGACTACATCATGGATGGCATTGTTGTAACCACCTTGGGACCACAAGGAAATGCTCTATATCGAGTAGTCGGACAAAAACTAATTCATTATGAAGACGATGCAAGCTCAGAAATCTATCAGCCTATTGCTAGACGTTTTCATGCAACCAAGCCACCAATCACTGTTCGCTCTGATAAAGGTCTTTTGAATGGCGATATGACCATCTTGGATATGGTTGGCAATGCCAACCTAACAAGACCTGCGCAAGCTGCCACTGGAACCCAAGCAGGTAGCGCTCGTTTGTTAATGAGCTCGAATAAATTCACAGTTCTCATGAATGAGGATATTGTTAAAACGAATCTACCTGTTGTTTTAGAGCAAGGCTTATCAGTCATGACCTCACAAGAAGGTGCAATCTTTGACAACGTTCATCAAAAGCTGACGATGATCGGTCAAGTTAAAGGCCGCATCGAGTCAGAAAATACAGGCGGCAGCAGATGAAATATTTATTCGCCTTAAGAATTTTATTCACATTGGCAATATGCTCAACAATTGCCAATGTTCATGCTGAAAAAGCTGATAAGGACAAACCTATTGCGCTGAGTTCTGACAAAGCTCAATTCGACGACGTTAATCAAATTTATCACCTAGAAAGTAATGTGTTACTTGTCAAAGGCACACTGATTATTCGCGGCGAAAAAGCTCATGTCAAAATTGATCCGGAAGGTTATCAATTAGCCACCATTTTTGCCAAACCAGGCGGCATAGCTAGCCTAAGACAAAGGCGTGACACAGGTTTAGATGAATACATCGAAGGACAAGCTGACTGGATTCAATATGATGCAAAATCCGAGACAGCTACTCTAGTAGGCAAAGCCAAAATGAGCCAACTAAGCGGCACTAAAATATCTGACCAAGTGAACGGTGATCGCATTCATTACGATGGTCAAACAGAAAAATATAATGCCCTATCAGAGCAACTAGTTAAATCAACTTTATCTCCGCGCAGAAAAGAATCCCCAAGGAACATTTCACAATGAGCTCACAATCGGTCTTAACAGCTTTTGGCTTGCAAAAAAAATATGGTGCACGCACTGTTGTTAGAGACGTCGGTATTGAGGTTAAAAGTGGCGAAGTGGTTGGATTGCTTGGTCCTAATGGCGCCGGCAAGACAACTTCTTTTTACATGATTGTTGGCTTAGTACCTCTTGATGGTGGTGAAATCACACTCAACAACCAAACAATCACTCACCTACCCATTCACGAAAGAGCCAAATTAGGCCTATCTTATTTGCCACAAGAAGCCTCTGTGTTCAGAAAGCTGAATGTTGAAGAAAATATTCAAGCCGTTCTAGAACTACAAGAAGAAAATGGCCAACCTCTTTCGAAAAATGAAATCCAAAAACGCTTAGATTCTTTACTACAAGAATTGCAAATATCACATCTGCGCAGCAATCCAGCTATGTCTTTATCAGGTGGCGAGCGTAGACGTGTTGAAATTGCTAGAGCACTTGCGTCTGAACCAAAATTTATTCTGCTTGACGAGCCATTCGCAGGGGTTGACCCAATCGCAGTTGGTGAAATTCAAAGAATTGTGCGTTTCCTTAAAGATCGTCAAATTGGCGTCTTAATCACCGATCACAACGTAAGAGAAACATTAGGCATTTGTGATCACGCGTACATCATTAGCGAAGGCAAAGTATTAGCTTCTGGTAAGCCTGAATCCATCATCGGAAATGAAGCTGTTCGCAAAGTGTATTTAGGCGAAAACTTTAGAATGTGATTTTAATCAATATTTAACAAGCAAAATTCATACCAATCCATGATTAGCAGTCTAAAATGGCTGCATCATGAAGGCATCTCTCAATCTAAGGTTCTCACAAAACCTAACTCTGACCCCTCAGTTACAGCAATCCATCAAGTTGCTGCAACTGTCAGCGATTGAGCTAGAACAAGAATTAATTCAAGCTGCCGAACAGAATCCACTGATTGAATATCAATCAGAATCAGCAGCGGCACCCACAGAACCCATAACTCAGTTATCGCACTTGAGCATTAGCTCACCAAAGAATCATGCCGAATGGGACGAAGAGGATGACCGCTTTGCAAAAATCCAAGCGCCGGAAACACTACTAGATCATTTACTTAGTCAAATAAGGGTCATGAGGATTTCTGACGCAGAAAAAGCCTTACTGGGTTTATTGGCCGGCAATCTGGATGACAAAGGCTATCTAAGCACCAACCTAGAGGAGCTAGAAGAAGATTTTTCCCCATACATAGACTTAGACGATGGCAGCCCCTCAGAACAAATTAAGCGGGCCCTATCTAGACTTCAACATCTTGATCCTCCAGGAATTGGCGCGAGGGACTTGGCTGAGTGCCTAAAACTTCAATTAGAAAATTTCCAACCAACTGCCAAGTCAAATAAATCCTGGCAGGTTGCTCATGCTATTTGTGAAGACTACTTGGAAATTATGGCGGCTAGAGACTGGCCCAGACTAAAAAAAGTATTAAAAATTTCCGATGCGGAGCTTGAGTCCGGAATCAATCTAATTAAAACTTTAAAACACAACCCCATCACAGAATTTAGTGAATCATTTGAGAGCACACTTATTCCAGACGTGATTATTAAAAAAAATAATGGTGTTTGGGTAGCAATCAGTAACCCCGATGCAACTCCCAAGATCACTATTCATGAAGAATACGCAAAAGTCATTAGAGAGAATAAAGGTCGAGATGGCATAGAGGGTATTAATCAAAAACTACAAGAGGCTAGATGGTTGGTTAAAAATGTGCTACAAAGAAGTGAAACCATCTTAAAAGTGGCAAGAGCTATCGTGGATAGGCAGCAAAATTTCTTCAATCATGGCGAAATCGCCATGCGTCCTTTGGTTTTGCGAGAAATTGCAGACACCATTGGTATGCATGAATCCACAGTCTCGCGAGTCACAACCCAAAAATATATGGCAACCCCAATGGGCTGCTTTGAATTTAAATATTTCTTTGGCAGCCAAGTTGGCACTGATAACGGTGGATCAGTGTCTTCAACAGCGATTCGAGCACTTATCAAACAACTGGTTGAAGAAGAAAACCCTCTTAAACCACTCTCAGATACACAAATTGTGGATCTTTTGGCACAAAAAAGTTTTGTTGTTGCAAGAAGAACCATCGCCAAATACAGGGAATCCCTACGCATCCCTGCCGTTCATTTGCGTAGGAAATAAAAAAGGGAAAAACATGAATTTAAAAATCACAAGCCATCATGTAGAAATCACCCCAGCCATGCGCTCTCACCTAGAAGATAAGCTTGCGCGCGTACTAAGCCATTTTGATCAAGTTCAGACGGTTTCGGCGATTCTTGCAATTAATAATGAAAAAGAGAAAGATTTGCGAAATCACGCAGAAATTACTATTCACCTCAAGGGCAAGGACATCTTTGCCGAGGCTCATCATGCCGATATGTACCACGCCATGGACCTAGTTGTGGACAAATTGGATCGCCAAATCATCAAACACAAAGAAAAAGTTCAAAATCATCACCATCAAACAATGAAAAACACTTGATTAAATTGGCCAAGGCACTCTTATAATGCACTGCACACATGAATGCCTTGGCTCAACTAATCACCCCCAACAATATCGCTCTTGATATTGATATTTCCTCACAGGAAGAATTATTTGCATTTGTTGGGTCATTGTTTGAAAAAAATCATGGCATCTCAGCAAAATTAGTCCAATCTTGCCTACAAGACAGAGAGTCATTGGGCTCTACAGGCCTGGGAAAAGGGGTGGCAATACCTCACGGCAGAGTTAAATCACTAACAAGCGCCCATATAGCCTTTATACGCACCCGTAATGGCGTTGAATTTAAAGCCCCAGATGGTGAGCCAGTGAGGGTGTTGGTAATCATGCTAGTACCCGATGCTGCCACTCAAACGCACCTAGAAATACTCTCTCACGTAGCTCAAACACTTTCAGATACTTCCACAAAAGAATTGCTCTTCTCCGAGTCTAGCCCTGATAATATTTATCAATTGCTAACCGCTTGGAACCAATGAAATGACCCAGCCTTTAAATTTAGCAGGCGTTACAGCGCAGTCGCTATTTGATGACAATTTCTCTGAGCTCAAACTAAGTTGGATTGCTGGCTTAGAGGGTGCGGATAAAAGCTTTGACCCAGAAGCAGTTAAGTTAGCGTCATCATCATCAGATTTAGTTGGGCACTTAAATTTAATTCACCCAGACCGGATGCAGGTTTTTGGTGTTCCAGAAATCAATTATTACGAAAAACTAGACTCGGAAAATCGCAAGCGCCAATTGGCCGGTCTCATCTCTTTAAAACCACCTTGCTTGATTGTTGCTGATGGCTGTGAGCCTCATGATGACATTGTTTTATATTGCCAACGCTCATCAACGCCACTATTTAAGTCGCCAACCTCTGCAGCAACAGTCATCGACCGACTTCGCACCTACCTAACAAAAATTGGTGCACCACGAGTCACGATGCATGGTGTTTTCATGGACATCCTTGGGATGGGAGTCTTAATCACAGGCGACTCAGGTTTAGGCAAGAGCGAATTGGGTCTAGAACTAATTTCTCGTGGCCACGGCTTAGTGGCTGATGACGCCGTTGATTTTGCCAGGTTAGGGCCAGATTACATCGAGGGTCGATGCCCACCCATCTTAAGAGATCTTTTAGAGGTTCGCGGTTTAGGTCTTTTAGATATCCGCACAATTTTTGGTGAAACGGCAGTACGTCGCCGAATGAAACTTCGTTTAATTGTGCAATTAGTTAGAAGAAACGATGGCGAATTTGAAAGATTACCAATTGATGGTCAATCTATTGACGTTCTAGGCCTTGGCATCAGAAGCGTAAAAATTCAAGTGGCGGCAGGTCGCAACTTAGCGGTTCTTGTTGAAGCTGCTGTTCGTAATACTATTTTGCAACTTCGTGGCATTGATACTCTTAAAGAGTTCATGGAAAGACAACGCAAGTTAATGGCCACTGATGACTCGAACAAAAATCAAAATCGCCTCATTTAACTAACATGCGCGTCTTCATCATCACAGGAATATCTGGCTCCGGAAAATCGGTGGCCCTAAATGCCTTGGAGGATGCTGGCTATGACTGTGTTGACAACCTACCAGTTGACTTTATTCAAGACCTTATTCAATCCTTGGGTAAGCAAAATCGTGAAAAAGTAGCTATTGCAATTGATGCAAGAAGAGGGCAGTCAATCAAGGACTTACCGAAGACCATTGATGAACTGAAAAAATCTCACGATGTCAGAGTTCTATTCTTAAATGCCAACACAGAAACTTTGGTTCAAAGGTATTCTGAAACAAGAAGAAGGCATCCACTGTCTCAGTCAGACGACACGCGCACACCACAGGTGGCTTTGATTGATGCCATTGAAAAAGAACGTCTACTCTTGTCTGACTTGGCGGAAACAGCTCACAACATCGACACTAGCCATATCAAAGCCCACACTCTTAGATCTTGGATACAAGATCTATTAAAAGATGAAAGGCCTGGCTTAACCATCCTTTTTGAATCATTTGGTTACAAACATAGCGTGCCTAGAGATGCCGACTTAGTTTTCGATGTTCGATGCTTACCCAATCCACATTACGACCCACAACTAAGACCGTTAACTGGAAATGATCCTGAAGTTGCCAACTTTCTTAGAGAGCACCCCGAAGTGCAAGCGATGGGAGATGATATTCGCAGGTTTATTGAAACTTGGTTACCCAAGTATCAAGCAGATAGAAGAAGTTATTTAACCATTGCGATTGGCTGTACAGGCGGACAACATCGCTCTGTGTATTTAACAAATTGCCTATTTGATTATTTTGAGAAGAAAGCCACCATCTCCAGTGGAAACACTTTCCACCTACTCAAACGACATCGTGAACTAGATCTTGGTTCTGCAAAAACGAACTAACTGGTTTAGGCAAACCAAGCTTTAAAGCATCACTCAAACTCACCCACATCTGATTAGCCTGAGTTTTTTTAGGCATAGCTGATAAAGAAATTTTATAGGGCTGAATCTTCAAGTGACGATGTGTTAATACATGCCTCACAACATTTAATTTTTTAGCGTTTTTTTGAATAAGGAAGTTTTGCTCAGGAAAACTCCACAAACTTGCCCAAATCCCACTCTCTGGCCTCTTCTCTAGCAAGACCTTGCCTTTATAAATATAAATCCACCAATCTATTTCAACTTGCTGAACATTAATTTTTTTTACTTTCAGCGGTATTTGATCAACCTTATTATTTAACTTGGCTTGACAACAATTTTGAAATAAACACTCTTTTTTATCTAAGCTCATGCATACGGGTTGATATTGGGTGCAGTGTGTTGCGCCAAAATCCATCAACCCCTGGGTATAGGAAACTAAATCCCTTGGTTTACTTGGTAATAAGTTTTCAGCATGCGCCCACAAAGATTTAACTGCGGCGCTCTTGCTTAAGTCATCACCCACCCCCCACAATCTAGCCAAAACTCTCTTGACATTGCCATCTAGGATTGCTGCGCGAGCCCCATAAGAAAAAACTGCAATAGCTGCTGCTGTTGATTTTCCAATGCCTGGCAAGCGCTCCAAAAGCTCTGGATCACTTGGGAAATCTCCGCCATACTCAGCAACCACAACTTGGGCACACTTATGTAAATTTCTAGCTCTTGTGTAGTAACCCATGCCACTCCATTCTGCCAAAACGTCGTCAACAGAAGCCTCTGCTAGGGAGTGAATGTTTGGAAATCGTTTTAAGAACAACTGATATCTATCAACCACTGTTGATACTTGTGTTTGCTGCAACATGATTTCAGACAACCAAACACGATAAGCAGTTCTGTTTTTTTGCCATGGTAGATGATGCCTACCCTGCTCTCGCTGCCAAGAAATTAAATCTTCTGTGAAATTTTTAATCTCAATGAACTTCATTATTTTTTTTGGCATTTAGAACAAAAATATGTGGACCTTTGCCCTTGTGTAATTTGCTTAATAGGTGTTTTGCACTGAACACATGGCAATCCCGCCCTGTCATAGGCTTTAGTCTGCAACATAAAATGGCCAGGCTCCCCATGACTATCAACAAAATCTTTAAGGCTACTACCCCCAGCTTTAATAGCTCTTGATAATGTGTCTTTCACTGATAAAGCTAATTTTTTTGCGCGAGGCAAGGTCAGCTTACCTGCTGGCATTTCTGGATGAATACCAGCCATAAAGAGACTCTCAGAGCAATAAATGTTGCCAACACCTACGACCGCTTGCCCAGATAACAACCACTGCTTAATTGCTATTTGACGGCCCTTGGCATGCTCGTACAACAACTGGCCAGCCCGATCATCACCAAACTCCTCTGAAAATGGCTCAACCCCTAATTTAGCAATCAACGGGTGTTTCTCAATCTCGCCATCTTCATCGGGCGCCCACAACACTGCACCAAATTTCCTTGGATCATGCAGGCGCAATATTTTTTTGCCAAAAGTGATTTCAACTCGATCGTGTTTTTTCAATTCATCTTTGGGGGTCATTACCCTCAAAACACCAGTCATTCCCAAGTGGATGATTAAGTGCCCATCATCCATTCTGAACAAAAGATACTTGCCACGTCGTTTAATTTGGTGGACTTTCTGCCCTAGTAATATTTTTCCCAAATTTTTAGGTACAGGCCACCTCAGTCGTCCATCATAAATTTTGACGTCTGTAACTTTTTGCCCTTGAATGTAAGGCTCAATACCTTGCTTGGTAACTTCAACTTCTGGTAGTTCTGGCATATACCAATTGTAGGCTCTGAGATTAGAATGTGCTTATGACTAGAAAACTCACTCTTTGGCTTTGCGCCATCTTCATGATTGGCAACGCCCAGAACCCATCATATGCTGCCAATGAGGGGTTAACTGCAGAACAGGTATTTCAAGTCCTAGCGTCTGAAATCAGCCTTCAGCGAGGTGAAGCGGGAATTGCCTACCAAACCTACATGAGCATGGCTAGAAATTCATCCGACGGCAAGCTAGCGCAACGCGCCATGGAAATAGCCATTGCAGCCAATGCTCCCGAACTAGCTCTAGATGCAGCAAAACTATGGGATCAAACCAATCCCAAAGAAGCAAAAGAAATTTTGATCACACTGTTCATGATCAATCAACGTTGGGCTGAAAGCGTTAAACCAGCTCAAGATTTATTAAAAACCCAAAAAAATCTAGCCGGCAAAGAAAAGCTTATTAATACATGGAAACCTTTATTAGCCAGAGCTCAAGATGAAGAGGCAAGCTTACTGGCCTTTTATCAAATCCTAGCAACATCCATTTCTCAAATTCAAGACATCGATATTCTTTATACATTTGCACTTGGCGCAGAAAAAACCAAACACTATGACGCCATGGAAGCAACTTTGCGAAAAATTATTGCAAAAAAACCAAATGATAAAAATGCGTTAAATGCTCTTGGCTACTCATATGCAGATCGAGGCATTAAGCTAAATGAGGCAGTCGCTTTGCTGACCAAAGCATATCAAGCGGATACAAATGATATGTACATCCTTGATAGCTTGGCTTGGGCTAACTACCGCTTGGGCAATAAATCACTTGCCATCAAACAATTGCAACAAGCATTCACCACTAAACCTGAAGCAGAGATTGGCGCTCACTTAGGTGAAGCTTTATGGTCTACTGGCGATAAAGTTGGTGCAGATAATGCGTGGCGTAAAGCAGAAAGCTTAGATGCTAACAATAAGACTCTCAAAGAAACAATTGCTCGTTTATGGCCCGACAGAACCCCAAGCAATAACTTGAAAGAAAAAATTTGGGATGGTCGGTTTTCAGTCAAATTACAAGGCAAAGAAACTAATAATGGTGGCAGCGGATCTTTCACCTTAACTAGTGAAGCGCAAATAGATATTTTGGATATTAGAAATCCAATTGGTGGTGCCATGGCAAAAATCACCATCACACCATCAGGCGCAAAACTAGAAGATGGCGATAAGGTGTTTGAAGCTCACGATGCGGACTCATTAGTACAAGGTTATTTAGGTCTACCACTACCAGCCAGGGGTTTATCCAAATGGTTAAGCGGAGAAGCCAGAACTGGCGCCCCCGCAAGTATTGAGCGCGACGAACAATTTCGCACTAGCAAAATGATTCAGGATGGCTGGCTCATGGCCTTTAAGTGGACTGCAAAAAATCAACTCGAGAGAATGGACTTGAAACGTAACTCATCTTCTGGCGCGATTGAAATTAAATTAATTTTTGAGCCCATTGATGATTAATCAACTTCAATTAAAAGCCCCTGCGAAAGTTAATCGCTTTTTACATATCACCGGTCAAAGACCTGATGGCTACCACCTTCTCCAAACGGTTTTCCAACTCATTGATTTAGAAGACCACGTTACTCTTGATTACAGAGCAGATGGCGCAATTATCAGAACCAATGGCCCAACCAATGTAAAACCTGAAGATGACTTGGTAATACGTGCGGCTCAATTACTAAAAAAGGCTACCAATACCCCGCTAGGCTGTGACATTCATCTACAAAAGAACATCCCTATGGGGGCAGGTCTTGGAGGTGGCTCATCGGATGCTGCCACAGTACTCTGGGGGCTCAATGAGATGTGGGGCACCGGGTTAACTCGCCAAGAACTGATGAATTTAGGCGTTCAGCTAGGTGCAGATGTTCCATTTTTCTTACTGGGCCAAAACGCATTTGCTGAAGGAATTGGTGAAATACTGCATCCTATTGAATTGCCAGAAACCACCCTCCTCGTCATATACCCTAAGGTTCACATTCCGACAGTCGATATCTTTAAAAGCCCTGATTTGACGAGAAATCACCCAACCGTTACAATGTCAGACTTTACTGAATCAGCAAATTTAGACCAATTCGGCAGCAACGATTGCGAAAAGGTGGTGGTTCAAAAGTATCAGGAAGTTGCAGCAGCATTAGAATGGCTAAACCAAAAGGCTCCCTTATCGAGCCCAAGGATGTCTGGATCAGGTAGCAGCGTTTTTACAGTACTTGAGCCAAACTTAGCTAAAATTTTGCTAAATCAATTACCTAATCAATGGATCGGGTTTGTAGTAAGAGGGCTTCATCGCCATCCGTCATACAATCCAAGTTCATAGGAGTAGATGCGAGAGGGGAGTCGCCAAGCTGGTTAAGGCACCGGATTTTGATTCCGGCATGCGAAGGTTCGAATCCTTCTTCCCCTGCCAACACTTGTCGCATAATCTAACTACTCAATCAAAAATACCAAATATGACAAGAGGCCCCATGCAACATGAGACCATGATGGTTTTTACAGGCAATGCTAATCCTGCTTTAGCTAAAGCCGTCGCCGACCACCTTCAACTACCTTTAGGCAAAGCCGAAGTTGGTAGATTCTCAGACGGGGAAATCCAGGTTGAAATTCAAGAAAACGTTCGCGGAAAGCATGTCGTAGTACTTCAATCTACCTGCGCGCCTGCAAACGATAACTTGATGGAATTAATGATTATGGTTGACGCTCTAAAACGAGCATCTGCCGGAAGAATTACCGCAGTGATTCCTTACTTCGGTTACGCACGGCAAGATAGAAGGCCTAGATCTGCACGCGTAGCCATTTCAGCTCGCCTTGTTGCCAATATGCTGCAACAAGTTGCTGGGGTTGATCGCGTGCTAACGATGGATCTTCACGCTGACCAAATCCAAGGTTTCTTTGATATTCCAGTGGATAACATTTACGCATCACCTATCTTGCTTAGCGACCTGCAAAGCAAAAAAGGGCCTGATTTGCTAGTAGTTTCTCCAGACGTCGGTGGAGTTGTTCGCGCTAGAGCATTAGCAAAACAATTGGGCTGCGATTTAGCCATTATTGATAAACGCCGTCCAAAAGCAAACGTATCCGAAGTCATGCATGTGATCGGTGAGGTAGATGGTCGCCACTGCGTGATCATGGACGACATGATTGATACAGGAGGCACGCTATGCAAAGCCGCTCAAGTTCTTAAAGAGCGTGGTGCTAAAAGCGTTGTAGCCTACTGTACACACCCTGTTTTATCAGGCGGTGCTGTGGGTCGAATTGCAGAATCTCAATTAGATGAAGTAGTTGTTACAGACACCATTCCATTGAATGATGATGCGAAAAAACTCAATAAAATCAGAGTATTATCAACAGCACCATTGCTAGCCGAGACACTTTCTCGCATCAGCACGGGTGATTCTGTGATGTCACTATTTGCTGATTCTTAATTTAATCGCTTAAAAACAAGCTTTTTGAGCTAGAATAGAGGGCTTTCCTGTTTGGTCGCGAACAGAAAAGCCCTTAATTTTTAACTATTTGGAGTTCACATGAAAGTTGTCGCTTACGAACGTAGCGTACAGGGAACGGGTGCGAGCCGCCGCCTGCGCAATGCCGGTAAAACACCTGGCATTATTTATGGTGGTAATGAAGCCCCTCAAGCTGTAGAGCTAGATCACAATGCACTTTTTCACGCTTTGCGTAAAGAAGCATTTCACTCATCAATCTTGGATATCGAAGTTGCTGGCAAGAGCCAAAAAGCTCTTTTGCGCGACTACCAAATGCATCCTTTCAAACCATTGGTTTTGCATATCGACTTCCAACGCGTAGATGCTAAACAAAAGATTCACGTTAAAGTGCCTTTGCACTTTGTTAATGCTGAAATCGCACCAGCCGTTAAATTGGGTGGCGCATTGATCAGCCATATTGCTACTGAAATCGAAGTAAGCTGCTTACCAGCGGATTTGCCTGAATTCATTCAAGTTGACTTGAGCAAAATCGAAGTGGGTCACGCCATCCACGTTAAAGATGTTGCACTACCTAAAGGTCTTTCACTTGTTCCACACCTTGAACATGAAAACCCAGTGGTTGTTAATGCTCGTGTTCCAACTGTTAAAGCAGAAACAACTGAAGCTCCAGCTGCTGCGGCACCTGAGGCTGCTAAAGAAGAAAAGAAATAATTCTTCTTGGCTCACAAAAAACCCGCGCATGCGCGGGTTTTTTTTCGAAGTGAAATTAGTCTAAAGTAACGCTATGTTCAAATTAATTGTTGGCCTTGGCAACCCAGGCACAAAACATGAGAAAGATCGCCATAACGCTGGGTTCTGGGTTCTGGATGAGCTCGCACAAACCCAAGGTAGCCAATGGCAGCCGGACAATAAGTTTTTTGGTGAAATTGCCAAAATTAAACTCAATGGCAATGACACCTATTTGCTTAAGCCTAATACGTTCATGAATAGAAGTGGTCAGGCTGTATCAGCAATTTGTCGCTTTCATAAGATCACAGCCAAAGAAATATTGGTTATTCATGATGAACTCGATTTAAAGCCTGGTGTAGCTAGACTGAAATGGGCTGGTGGATTGGGTGGTCATAACGGCCTCAAAGACATTAGCGCTCATCTGAGTACAAATGACTACTGGCGCCTAAGAATTGGCATTGGCCACCCAAGAGATAGCGAGGATGGCAGCAAGAATTTAGATGTTGCTGATTATGTTCTTAAAAAACCACGCCTCGAGGAACAAATTGATATCGACCGCGCTATTGCTTGTTTTTTAAAGGTAATGCCAAAGGTATCTATTGGTGATATGAACAACGCCACCATGGAACTGCACAGCAATACTTGATTAGTTAGCTTTGCCAGTTAGCGCGCGATATTTTGTCATTAACTGATCGTGACTTTCGACATGCTCTGGGTGCAATGGGATGCAGTCCACAGGGCAAACCTGGCGACACTGCGGCACATCATAGTGGCCAACACACTCAGTACATTTATTAGGGTCAATCTCATAGATTGTTAAACCCATAGTAATGGCGTCATTAGGGCACTCAGGCTCACACACATCACAATTGATGCATTCATCTGTAATCATTAACGCCATAAACTTACCTAGACACCATCAAATCTTTTTTGCGAGCCATTTTTCAACAGATGGGAAAACAAACTTACTCACGTCCCCGCCCAGTAATGCAATTTCACGAACGAATGTTCCTGAAATAAATTGATATTGATCTGATGGCGTTAAAAATAAAGTCTCAACATCAGGCAGTAGATATCGGTTCATACCTGCCATTTGAAACTCATATTCAAAGTCAGAAACCGCACGTAAACCACGAACAATGACTCGGGCATTATTTTTTCGCACAAAATCTTTGAGAAGGCCGCTAAAACCTTCTACACGAACATTGCTGTAATGGCCCAACACCTCTCGAGCAATCTCTAAACGCTCTTCAAGATTAAATATTGGCTTTTTATTCTTGCTATCAGCAATGCCAACGACAACCTCATCAAAAATAGATGATGCTCTACGGACCAAATCTTCATGGCCACGTGTGAACGGATCAAATGTACCTGGATAAACTGCTACTGCCATAAATTCTCCCTGAGCTTAAGGTCAGTTTATACGGCTTTTGGTGCCAATAAACTGCCAATTGCCATCCCGGAGCGTATGGTACGACGAATTTCCCATAAATCTGCATTTTTTGGAATTTCTTTTAGAAGTTGCTCAATAACAACGTTTTTGGGGTGCTCTATATAGATCACAGAACCAATACTTTTTTTATTGATCCTCACAGCCTGCGTCAATGCCTTTAAATATAAATCTTCTTGAGCAAACGGCGGGTCGATAAAGGTGACATCGACTGAATCATCCAACAAGTTAGTCACCTGATGAATTGCATCACCACGTACCAAATCCAAATGTCCCAAAATGCCATCCTGATTCAAAGCTTGATAATTTTCTTTGATTGACTTAATAGCTTTGGGGGACTGCTCAATCATGTGAACTAGTTTTGCTCCTCTAGATAAAGCCTCAAAACCCAAAGCGCCAGTACCAGCAAACATATCCAAACAAGTTAAGTCATCAACGCGCTGCCCCAAACAGTTAAATAATGTCTCGCGTGTTCTATCTGCAGTTGGTCTAAGACCGGGAACATCAGCAACCTTGATATTTCTACCTCGCCATGAGCCGCCAATGATTCTAACTTTACCGGCACTCATGGGGCACCAACTACCACAGTGACCATACGATTCATATCTAGGTGAGTTTTAAATGCAGCCTTCACTTGTTCCTTAGTGACAGCTTTTAATTGCTCTCTCCAGGTATCCAAGGTGTCCAGAGGCAAATCATTCCAGGCAATACTTGCTACGTTATCAAGAATTTTACGATTGCTATCAATTCTTAATGGGAATCCATTAATCAAATTGTCCTTTGCAGCATTCATCTCTTCGTCAGTAGGGCCATGCTCAATGAATTCTGAAATCGTTTTCTTCATGACATCAACTGCGAGATCCGCTTGAGACTTTTGTGTTTGCATTCCAGCAACATAAGGTCCAACTTGGCGGCCCGGGGATAGATAACTGTATACGCTATATGCTAAGCCACGTTTTTCACGAACCTCTTTGACGAGCCTAGAAACAAATCCACCGCCACCCAAAATGTAATTACCAACCAGCATTGGAAAGTAATCAGGATTTTTTCTTGCAATCGTAGGCATCCCCATTGAAATATGGGCCTGCTGAGCAGCATGTGGAATTTTTATAATTTTTGATGAATTAGGTGGAAAGAGAGTCACCTCTGCAACACTTTGAGTAATCTTTGGTTCTTTTGGAAAGCCCGCCAAAACTTTTTCAACCAACTGATCTGCTGATGCTTTATCAATATCGCCAACAATTGATACTTTGACGCCCTTTTTGGCATATCTATTGAAATAAAAATCTTTAATGTCTTTCTGAGTAATGGATTGAACGGTAGCCACGCTTGCACTTAATCCATACGGGTGGCGCCCATATATTTGGCGATCAAACTCTTTACTCAAAATAACTTCTGGTTTGATTTGTGCCTCTTTAATAGCCATGATGGTTCGATCTTTTTCTCGACTCAATACCTTTGAATCAAATAATGGCTCATTCAATATTTGAGCAGTCAAGCCAACAAGTTCATTGACGCGCTTTGCATCACTCAAACTTCTCATCCGCATACTAGATCTCTCGGCGCCAGCACTAAAACTAAGCACCGCACCAAGATCGGCCAAATTATCTGCAATAGCTGCCTCTGTTAAAACTTTCTTATTCGCCACCGCACCCTTATCAATTAGGGATGCCGTCATAGAAGCCAATCCAATTTTTGACTGTGGATCACTAGCAGAACCTACTGGCCAATCAACTTGTACGTCCACCATAGGAATGGTCTTGGCCTCTACCAAATAAATCGATACGCCATCGCGGTTAACCCAATGTTGAATCGTGGTCGCTGCCTGCGCAGAGATTGATGTAATCAACAAAAAACAATAAACAAGATGTTTCATACTAATGCCTCATACCAGCTGGCATCTTTTGTGCCACTGCATTTTTTTCTTTAATGGGCTGCGGCTCCAAGATGGCCACAGTTAAAGCGTCATCAATAAAATATTTCTCTACAACTCTTTGTATGTCTGATGAAGTGACAGCTTGGATATTAAAAAGGATTTCATCCAAATATTTCCACGAAATACCATTCATCTCCGACACACCAATTTCCATTGCTTGCGCAAAGATTGAGTCTCTTTTATAAATTTGGGACGATAGCAATTGAGACTTCACACGATTTAACTCAGCATCAGTCACACCCGACCGTTTAATTTCATTCAAAATTAATCGCACATGTTTCTCTATGTCAGCAATAGTTTTTCCTTTTGCTGGGCTTGCTGAAATGCCAAATAATTGTGGACCTCTGCCAGTCATGCCATATGATGCGTCAACGCTATCCGCAAGACGCAAATCTCTTACTAGACTTCTGTTTAGCCTTGAGTTCGCATGCCCATCAAGTATTCCCGCAAGAACACTCAAAGCATATGGATCAATCATCTTAATATCCGTTGCCTCAACCTTGGGAACTTTCCAAGCAAATGTAATGTCTGGATTTTCTGCTGGCGCTCTAACTTGAATTCGACGAGCCCCAATTTGCTGTATCTCGTTTTGAGGCTTTCTATCTTTAATTTTTTTTGCAGGAATCCCGCCATAGTATTTTTGCGCTAGCGCGAATACTTCAGCAGGCACAACGTCACCGGAGACTACTAATACAGCGTTATTAGGCGCATACCAATCCTGATACCACTCCAAGGCATCCTGATAGGTCATATTTTTTAAATCATCCATCCATCCAATAATCGGGTTTCTATACGGGCTATTGGTAAATGCAGCAGCCACTAATTGTTCATAAACTATTGCCGATGCTTGATCATCCGTTCTTAAGCGACGCTCCTCCATCACCACCTGAATTTCTTTAGCAAACTCATCTTCTCTAATTTGCAAATTAGCCATTCGATCAGACTCTAGTGCCATCATTTTTTCTAAATGGCTTTTTTCAATCTGCTGAAAATACGCTGTGTAATCTTTACTTGTAAAAGCATTGTCTCTGCCACCAACAGCTGCGACCTGCTTTGAAAAATCACCTGGCTTTAATTTCTTGGTTCCTTTGAACATCATGTGCTCTAACACATGCGCAACACCTGTTTTGCCGTTAACCTCATCAATTGAGCCAGCTTTGTACCAAACCATATGCGCAACTGTTGGAGCTCGATGATCCTCTTTGACAATAACCTTCATGCCATTCGAGAGCATAAATTCATGAGTATCAGGCGCCTTTAACTCTTTCGCATGAGTGCTTGAACCACATAAAAGGATTAGCCCAATTGAAAAAGTTAACGTCTTAGTTCTAAGGGTTGTTAATATGCTCATAATTAATCAATTGTATCGGTCATGTTCGGATTACGTAAAACCCTATCTAGCCTATTTAGTAGGCAAAAAATCGATGAAGATTGGTATGAGTCCCTAGAAGAAACATTGCTTCTAGGAGATGTTGGTATGAATGCCACACAAAAACTCATCAAGCAACTTCGATCAGAGGCCAAGCTCCAAAAGGCAGAGACTGTTGACGACCTCAAAAATATTCTAGCTACACTAGTTAAAACTAGTTTGAGCAAGCTTGAAAGACCCCACAATCCTTTGGTTAATTTACCTAAGGATCCCAATTACCCACAAATTTGGTTAATTGTTGGCGTTAATGGCGCAGGGAAAACCACCAGTATTGGCAAGATATGCCATCACCTACAAAACCAGAATCACCATGTATTACTTGGGGCTGGCGATACTTTCAGGGCTGCAGCCAGAGAACAACTGATTGCATGGGGCGAAAAGAATCATGTTGCAGTCATTGCGCAACAAAGTGGTGATGCTGCTGCAGTCGCACACGATGCCGTTAAAGCTGGGCAGTCTAGAAATCAAGATATCGTGATCATCGATACAGCAGGACGACTATCTACTCAAGCCCATCTGATGGATGAGCTTAAGAAGGTTAAAAGAGTGATCACCAAAGCCCAAGAAAATAGCCCCCATGAAACTATCTTAGTGATTGATGGCAATACTGGACAAAATGGTTTATCGCAGGTCAAAGCTTTTCATGATGCGCTAGAACTATCGGCAATTATTGTGACCAAGCTTGATGGAACAGCCAAGGGCGGCATTCTCTGTGCTATCGCTGAAGAGTTTGCTGATAACCCTCCTAGCGTTTTAGCCGTTGGCCTTGGTGAAAAACTAGAAGATTTAAAGCCTTTTAGCGCCTCTGATTTTGCTAAATCCTTGATTCCGCAATAGTTTTTATCCATATAAATCATATGGTTACACAGCAATTAGCACTCTAATCTGAGGAGTGCTAATATAGCGGTATGACACAAATGAATGCCTTAATTCCAATGCAATTAAATGTCGGCAGCTTAGATGCCTACATTTCTAGCGTTAATCGTTTGCCCATGCTTAGCGCGGCAGACGAGATACGCCTTGCCCGTGAATTCAGGGATCATGAAAACCTAGAGGCTGCACGCACATTGGTTATGTCTCATTTGCGTTTAGTCGTATCCATAGCACGCCAATACCTTGGGTATGGCCTACCTCATGCTGACCTGATTCAAGAAGGCAACATTGGCCTCATGAAGGCGGTAAAACGCTACGATCCTGAGCAAGGTACTCGATTAGTTACTTACTCAATTCACTGGATCAAAGCTGAAATACATGAGTACATTCTTCGCAACTGGAGAATGGTGAAAATTGCCACAACCAAAGCTCACAGAAAGCTATTTTTTAATTTACGTAGCAACAAGCCTAGCCTTAATGCTCTATCTCCAAGCGAAATCCAAAATCTTGCTCACGCGCTCGATGTTCGCAATGAAGACGTTCGCGAAATGGAAAAGCGTTTATCTGGTGGTGATGTAGCAATTGAATCTAACGATGTCAGCGATGAAGATAGTTTTGCGCCAATTAACTGGCTGTCTGATAACAGATATGAACCATCAGAAGTCATCGCTCAAGAACAGCATCGCCAACTACAAGGCCCTGGCTTAGAAAAAGCCTTAGCGAGTCTTGATGAACGCAGCAGAAAAATAGTGTCTGCAAGATGGTTAGATGTGTCAGATGACGGATCTGGGGCAACAACCCTACATGACCTTGCTGCAGAATTTAATATCTCTGCAGAGCGAGTTCGTCAAATTGAAACTGCCGCCCTTAAAAAAATGAAGTTAGCACTATCCGCCTAACCTCATTCAAAGTTACTTAAGAAGCTTTTTCAAATCTTCAGCTATTGGCTTTGGCCCTTGCTGATGCTTCAAAAATAATCGTAGCTGCCCCTTGGTATCAAAAACATAACTGCCTGCCGTGTGGTCAATCGTATAAGAACTAGCAGTTTTACCTGGGACCTTGCTGTAAAAAACTTTAAAGTCTTTCGTCACTTTTTCGAGTGCCGCAGCACTCTCTGGGCGAAGACCTAAAAACCGCTTATCAAAAGAAGGTACATACTGAGATAGAAGTTCTTGCGTATCCCTATCTGGATCAACGGTCACAAATAAAACTTGTACCTTGTCTGCATCTTTACCCAACAAATCCATAACGCCTTGCATCTCAGTCATAGTTGTCGGACAAACATCAGGGCACTGCGTGTAACCAAAGAACATGACGACCAATCGTCCGTTAAAGTCAGCTAATTGCTTCTTTTGACCATGATGATCAATCAATGAAAAATCTTTCCCAAAAGCTTTACTGCCCGTTATGTCGACATTATTAAATTTAATCGCATCTTGTGAACATGCCGAAAGAAATGCAGCGGCCAAAAAAATGGTGATGTATTTAATTAAAGAAATTTGGTAATTTTTCATGGCTTATAAATAATGATCGATGAGCAAAGCAGCAAACAACAATGATAAATAGATGATGGAGAATCTAAATGTTTTCTTTGCCAACTCATCACTGTATTTTTTATAAAGTGCGATTGCGTAAGCCAAGAAACAACCTCCCAAAATCAAAGCGCTTGCCAAATAAAAGTAACCGCTCATTTGATATACAAATGGCAAGATAGTTGCCGCAATTAATATCAACGTATAGAGCAATATGTGCAACAGAGTAAATCTCTCGCCATGCGTAACCGGCAGCATCGGCAAGCCTGACTGCTTGTAATCTTCCCGACGATAGAGGGCAAGAGCCCAAAAATGAGGTGGCGTCCAAGTAAAAATAATTAATACTAATAACCAAGCTTCGGCCGGGAAATCGTTTGCTACTGCAGCCCACCCTAACGCAGGTGGCATTGCTCCAGATAACCCACCAATCACGATGTTCTGAGGAGTTGCTGGCTTTAACAATAAGGTGTAAATAATTGCATAACCAATAAATGTTGCAGCGGTAGCCCACATTGTTAATGGATTAGCGAAATTCCATAAAAGAATCATTCCCGCAGCACCTATCACTAATGCAAAAATGATTATTTGTATATCTGTGATCTCACCAGTGGCTGATGGTCTCCATGCAGTTCTACGCATCTTGGCGTCAACCTTTTGCTCAACTAGACAGTTCACCGCAAAAGCTGCACCTGCCAAAAGCCAAATACCTAATGAACCCCCAATTAACACTGGTAAAGGAACCATGCCTGGAGTTGCTAGAAACATCCCAATAATGGCGCAAAAAACAGCCAGCTGAGTAACTCTTGGTTTTGTTAAAGCCCAGTACTGACGCCACCTTGGCATCACCTGCAGAGTATTTTTAGACACGATCAAACTCCTCTGCACTTAACGTTAACATCCTTATAAGAACCACAAGTATTGCTGCAGCTCCACCAGTATGGAGTAAAGCAGCAACCAATGGCCAATCCAAAATAATGTTACTCATACCAGTAATTAATTGAATGATGCACAAACTTAATAATGTAAATGCCCAACGTCTTAGCTCTGGATTTGCTGAAACAATCGACGCCCTTAAAGTTTTAAAGCCTAAATAAAATAAAACACTCAGCGCAAAAACGGCAGCCATTCGATGAGCCCAATGTATGGCTCTTAATCCTTCAATACTTAAATGCACCCCATCCACTGTTTTACCTAACTCTCTCCACAAACCAAAACCCTCTGAGAAATTCATTGCGGGAAATAATGATCCATGACACAAAGGAAAATCATCACAGGCCAAAACAGCATAGTTAGTGCTAACCCAACCACCTAAGAATATTTGAATAATTAACACCATCAACGCAAACCAAATCGAGCCTCTATTCATGCGATAAGAACTAACTTTTTGATGGCCATATATGCCATGCTCCAATTTAGAGCTTAGGCTTGATAAATAGGTTAAGGCTGCCAATAGAGATAACCCCAACATCAAATGGGTAGTAACAATGATTGGCTGCAACTTCAAGGTAACAGTCCACGCCCCAAACGCCCCCTGCAAACACACCAACAACAAAATCAGACCAGCAGTAAATGGAATGCGCGCGCCAAACTGTTGACGCTTTAACCAAGCCCAAACTGTAATCACAATGATTAAGAACCCGACGCCCATCGCAAAATAACGATGCAGCATTTCAATCCACGCCTTACTAAGAGTAACCGGTCCTGTTGGCATTAAATTTTCTGCTTCACGTATTTGAGTTAACGCAGCAAGTGGATTAGATAAACCATAACAACCTGGCCAATCAGGGCAACCAAGACCAGAATCAGTCAAGCGGGTAAAGGCTCCAAATAAGATTAAGTCAAATGTAAAAAAAACCGTGAGCAACACCAATCGATGAAAACTAAATGTTTTAGATTTCCACCATAAAACAAACAGCAAACATGCCCCAATTGCAAAACCAATTAACAAAAGCTGTATCCAAACAACCAAACTCATATCAATTAACCTTGCCTGTTGGATTCCACTTCAGCAACTTTTCCATGTCTTTAGACATTTTCTTAAAATCAGGAACATCTGGATTAGTCGCAAAGCGCATCATCCTGTCCCCATGCGGATCCATCAAATGAATCGCTGACTCTGCACTATCTAGCTTCAACCATTGCAGTAATTTTTCTTTTTGAGCTTGGTCTTTGGGCATTCTGATAAAAGTAAAACCAGCCACCTCTTTGTCATATGCTTTTTGCAACTCAGCATTAATTGGCTCACCATCAGTCACCAACCATATCAATTGCAATCGCTGACTCTCTTTGCCCATGGCAATCCTTACCTGTCTCATTAAATACAGTAATGAGACACAGGCATCATTCCCAATCTTGCATTCAGATGCAGGGCGCGCAAGTAACAAGGTCCACTTCCCTTGTATTTGGGCATCCAATCCATCAAGTGGCATTGTCTGCACGGGGCTGACCAATTGACCAATATTTGTTTTGCCCCCCTGGGGCTTGATCACGTAAAAAGTAAAATATGAAGCAAGCACTGGTGCTGCACACACCAACAACAGAAGAATCATCTGTATACGACCACGCTTTGTCGCAGCATCAATCCTTTGACTGCCCGTTGCCGGGATGAGCGGATCTAAATCATCTTTTTGCATCAAACCTTTTTCCTTAATAACCCACTAAACAACCAAAATAAGACAGTTAAAGCAGCCAATGAAAACCACTGAAACGCATAGCCCTTATGCTTTTCTGAACCATTTTGCATAGGCGCCCAATCACGTTGCAAACCATCATCTAGACCACCTTGCACCTGTCTTAATATAAATGGCAAATACGGCGCATTTATTTGCGCAGATTGTTTTTCAATATCAAGATTTTGCTGAATTTTTTGCTTTTGTGCTGAAACATCTACATTACCCACATTCATGACTCGTGCTGGATGCTCAAACACCAAACCTTCCACTTCAACTTGCCCCCCTGGGGTTATTAGAGGTGGCAATTTTTCACGATCGATGCCATCTCTAGGAACCCAACCCCGATTAATCCATATCAACTGACCACTGTATTGCAATTTCAATGGGGTTAAAACATAAAAACCAACCGTAATACCTGTTTTTGGATCTCGTCCCTGTGGGTGCGGACGGTTTTCCAGCCAAACTGTTGCATCGGGTATGTATACCCCCCTAGCAACCATACGATGGTGCTGGGCCTCTTCATAAGTCCATTGCTTTGCATTGGCTAACAAAGGTGCCGCACGTTCTTTTTGGGCTATATCAGCAGCCAACGATAACTTTTGATCCATTCGATCAACCTGCCAAAAACCTAAAGCCATGGCAATCGCGAATGTCACTAAAGCAAAAAAAGTGGCTACCGGTCTTAATAAAACTAACTGTTTAAACATAAAGCAATGATACGATGCATACCTATGAATTGGATTATCCCTATCGCTTTTTTATTGATTTTAGGCAGCCTTGGCTCAGCCCTCTTTTACATGATGCGAGACAAAGGTAAAAGCTCTAAAACCGTTTACTCTTTAATGCTAAGAATTGGCTTATCTATTGCCCTCTTTATTGGCATATGGATTGCGCACTCTTTGGGTTACATACAAAGTACTGGCATTAGAGTTGCTGGCTAATTGAGAAAATTTTTGCTTTAGTTAAATATCTAAATATTTCTGACTGACATTAAAAAACGCCGCTTAAGCGGCGTTTTTTAATGTGTGATTGTTTACATCCAGTAAACAACTACATACAGACCTAACCAAACCACGTCCACGAAGTGCCAATACCACGCAGCACCTTCGAAAGCGAAATGATTCTCAGGCGTGAAGTGACCCTTCATTGTGCGGAACAAAACAACCGCCAACATGATGGCACCCATTGTTACGTGGAAACCATGGAAGCCAGTCAACATGAAGAATGTTGAACCATACACACCAGAACTAAGTTTTAAGTTTAGATCGCTATAAGCGTGGATATATTCATAAACTTGGAAGCACATGAAAATTGCGCCCAAAGCTACTGTTGCAGCTAAGCCTTGAATAACTTGCTTACGATGACCTTCACGCATAGCGTGGTGAGCCCAAGTTACTGTTACACCAGAACTTAACAACAAGATGGTGTTGATAGTAGGAATAGGCCAAGGACCCATTGTTTTAAAGCTATCAACCAAACCGGCTGGGCCAGCATTAGGCCATGTTGCTGCAAAATCAGGCCACAACAATTTGTTATCAATGTCACCTAACCATGGCATTGCAATGCTTCTTGCATAGAACAATGCTGAGAAGAATGCGCCAAAGAACATGATCTCTGAGAAGATGAACCAAGCCATTGACCATCTGTATGAGACGTCAACGTTAACACTGTTCATACCTGTTTCAGATTCGTGAATAGCATCACCGAACCATGTGTATAGAGATGCGATTGTCCAAATCACACCAGCAAGACACAACAACATACCAAATGTGCTGCCATTAACCCACATGGAAGCACCGTAACCAAAACCTAATAAACCTAGGCTGGTAACGATTGGATGACGTGTTGGAGCCGGTACGTAGTAGTAAGGGGCTTTTGAAACACTGGAAGACATTCTCTCTCTCCTAAAAAATCAATTCGCTACAACTGCTTTGACAATTAATAACAAAACTGTCATAAAAATTACTGCACCTAATATGCCCGCAAGAACAATATGAACAAAAGATACAGAAGACATATCTGCATCCTGACCAGACCTCTTACGCACTCCTAAAAACCCCCACAAGACTGCTCTCATAGAGATTAGAAACATCATGATGGAACTACGACTTTGCTTTTCCATACTTATATTTTCGACGGCTTACTGTTATGTTCGCCTGTAATTACTTTTTGACCATTACCCACCTCAAAGAAGGTGTACGACAAAGTAATGTTCTTTACATCTTTCGGTAAAGCTGGATCAATCACAAAAACTACTGGCATCTCACGCGATTCGTTAGGCTTAAGCGTTTGCTGCTCAAAGCAGAAACACTCCAACTTCGTGAAATGCTGTGTTGCTTGTTTTGGCGCATAACTTGGAATTGCTTGCGCTGATACTGCTCTACCTTGCGTATTAACTACTTCATAAACCACTTGAATCATTTCGCCAGGATGCACCTGCATTGAATTTTTGACAGCACGGAATCTAAAAGGCCCCTGTGTGTTTGAATCAAATTCAACAGTGATCAAACGACTTTCATCAACTTGAGTATTCTTGCTAACCGCTTTAACCGCACGCGTACCGTAATCATTCTTACTGGTAACAACGTTAATACCTGTTACTTCACACAAAACTTTGTACATCGGAATCAAGGCATAACCAAAGGCAAACATCGCTGAGCTAATAACCACAAGTTTTAGCAACATTTGACGGTTGTAATTGGTCAGATTAAAAGCCATTGATTAACCGAATATCGCTTTCTTAGCAAAAATACCGACAAAGAAAACTAAAACAACAGTGAACAAAACTAAGCCCAAGCGTCGATTACTCGCGCTTGGGTTTGTTTTATCTTGAACCGATTGACTCATAAGTGTCCGAATACGGATTACTTAACTGTTGGAGGTGTTTCAAAAGTATGGAATGGTGCTGGAGATGGAACAGTCCACTCTAGACCTTGTGCGTTTTCCCATGCTTGCGCTTCAGCTTTCTTACCACCACGGTATGTTGGCAAAACAACAAACAACAAGAAGTAAACCTGCATCAATCCAAAACCTAGACCGCCAATCGAAGCCACAGCATTGAAGTCTGCGAACTGAACTGGATAGTCAGCATAACGACGTGGCATACCAGCCAAGCCCAAGAAATGCATTGGGAAGAATGTTAGGTTAAAGAAAATCATTGAACCCCAGAAGTGAACCTTACCGCGGAATTCATTCACCATGAAACCTGTCCACTTTGGTGCCCAGTAGTAGAAACCTGCAAATAGCGCGAACAATGAACCTGCAACCAATACATAGTGGAAGTGTGCAACCACGTAGTAGGTATCTTGAATCATGATGTCAATTGGAGCCATCGCACAGATCAAGCCAGTGAAACCACCCATTGTGAACACGAAGATGAAACCAATAGACCACAACATTGGAGTTTCAAATGTCATTGAACCCTGCCACATTGTTGCAACCCAGTTAAAAATCTTCACGCCAGTTGGAACAGCAATCAACATAGTTGCATACATGAAGAACAACTGGCCAGTTACTGGCATACCAGTTGCAAACATGTGGTGAGCCCAAACGATGAATGACAAGATCGCAATCGAACCTGTTGCATAAACCATTGAGCTGTAACCAAATAATCTCTTGCGTGCAAATGTTGGAATTACTTCACTGATGATGCCAAACGCTGGCAAGATCATGATGTAAACCTCTGGGTGACCGAAGAACCAGAAGATATGCTGATACATCACAGGGTCACCACCACCAGCTGCTGAGAAGAAGCTTGTGCCAAAGTGACGATCTGTTAGAACCATTGTGATCGCACCAGCCAAAACAGGCATCACAGCGATCAATAGATAAGCAGTAATCAACCATGTCCAGCAGAACATTGGCATCTTCATCAATGTCATGCCAGGGGCACGCATGTTAAGAATAGTCACAATAATGTTAATTGAGCCCATGATTGATGAGGCACCCATCAAGTGAACAGCAAAAATAGCCATGTCCATACCAGGACCCATTTGCACAGATAGGGGTGCATATAGCGTCCAACCAGCAGCTGTTGCGCCACCAGGAACAAAGAATGATGACAATAACAATGATGCTGCTACAGGCATGATCCAGAAACTAAAGTTATTCATACGAGCAAACGCCATATCTGAAGCGCCCACCTGTAGAGGAATCATGTAGTTAGCAAAACCAACGAAAGCCGGCATGATGGCACCGAACACCATCACCAAGCCGTGCAAAGTTGTTAACTGGTTGAATAGTTCAGGACGAATAAATTGCAAACCAGGTTGGAATAATTCCAAACGAATTAAAAGAGCCATCACACCGCCAGCCAACAAGCTAACGAATGAGAAGATTAGATACAAAGTACCAATATCTTTATGGTTGGTTGCAAACAACCAACGGCGCCATCCATGTGGATGGTCGTGTGCGTGATCATCGTGATGATCGTGTGCGTGGCTTACTGTGCTCATAGTCGCTCCAATTACCTATCTATATATGTTTATTTAGCTGCGCGTGCTGCAGTGAAGTCTTTTGGCTGGATCAATTCACCAGTCTTATTGCCCCACGTGTTGCGCGTGTATGTCATAACGGCTGCCAACTCGACATCATTTAACTGATTCCACTTTGGCATTGCATTTTTACCGTTCAATAAGATTTTGTATTGACCGTCTTTAGCACCTAAAACAACTTTTGATCCATCCAATGCTGGGAATGCACCAGCACCTTTACCGTTCGGCTGGTGGCAAGCTGCACAGTTAGCGGCATAAACTTTTTCACCACGTTGCTTTAGCTCATCCATTGTGAATGTTTTGCTTGGATCATCAGCCAAAGCTGCTAATTGTTTTTTCTTCTCAGAAGCCCATGCTGCGTAGTCTGTGTCTGAAACAACTTTCACAACGATAGGCATGAACGCATGTTCTTTACCGCACAACTCTGAACATTGGCCACGGAAAGTGCCCACTTTTTCAGCGCGGAACCATGTATCACGCACAAAGCCAGGAATCGCGTCTTGTTTTACGCCAAACGCAGGAATTGTCCATGAGTGAATTACGTCATTAGCCGTTGTTACTAAACGGATCTTTTTACCAACAGGAACAACCATCTCATTGTCAACTTCCATGAGATATGTGTCGCTCTTCTCTGCTTGGTTATTAATTTGTTCACGAGGTGTAGACAATGTTTGCAAGAATGAAATGCCTTCGCCTTCGCCCTTGATGTAGTCGTAACCCCATTTCCATTGGTAGCCAGTCACTTTGATTGTGATGTCAGCATTTGTTGTGTCTTTCATAGCAACAACTGTTTTTGTTGCTGGCAAAGCCATACCAATCACAATCAATAGAGGCACAACTGTCCAAATAATTTCTACTGTTGTGCTTTCATGGAAACTTGCTGATTGATGACCCAATGATTTACGGTGTTTGTAAATCGAGTAAAACATCACGCCAAATACGGCTACGAAAATTACCACACAGATAATCAACATCATCCAGTGTAGAACTGCTACTTCTTCAGCAACTTTTGTCGCAGCTGGATGTAGGTTTAACTGAAAACGTGCTGGACCACCCGGCATGTCATTGATAGCCCAAGCTAAATTAGCTTGGAGCAAGCCCACTAAACCAAATAGCAAACCGGCTAATGATGTGCGTTGTTTCATCTTGATTCCCATTTAATAAATTCTTGATCTATTGCATCGCACGATTACCTGTGCACGTAATATCCGGTGATTATATTTGGTGAATTTGATCTAACGCAATAAATTACTAAGTTTTTTAGAGATTTAGATAGTAACCCTTAGCCATCAGGGTGTGTGAGCACTTGCTTACTTAGCGCTTTACTCTAACAATTTGGTCAGGACTAATTGTCGCCACGCCACCCTCTGCCTTAGATAAATCCTGGGTAGGTGTCCACGCATGCCCATAAACCACTTCTAGAGTTATTTTTAAGGGTAAATCTTCAGGTAAATCTGAACGCCTTGGGTTTCTTGTATTTAATAGGCCCAAATCAAAAGCATCGGCAATTAACAAATCTAGTGTTTCGTAATCCAAAGTGATGTATTCCATGTCCATCACAGGCTCACAAAACCCCGTCTTTAATAAAGCATCGCCCACATCATGCATATCCCATGCACTTGGGACACCCTTTAAATCTTTGCCATCAAAGTACTTGGTTATTTCTTTACCAGTATCTGGACCCATGTAACTAAACATGAGTAATGCATC
>JACCDG010188594.1_pt1 | contig 41899 bp, 40 predicted proteins | sample 7442471 | NCBI WGS metagenome assembly JACCDG01 (sample SAMN15323444, study PRJNA562643) | freshwater metagenome | isolation source: river surface water | place: USA:Blue River Watershed | collected 2017-08-17
ATGAACTGGACCATCGAACAGCATTCGATCCTGGTCGCGCGAATCATGGCCATCTTCTGGCCTGAGGAAGAGTGGGGTCCATTGAAGGGACTATTTCACGACGCCCATGAGGCACATATCAGCGACGTGCCCTCCCCTGTGGGGGCCGCGCTGGAGAGCCTGGACTACATCAAGGGCGTGATCGATGATGGGATCTCCGACTTCCTGGACTTCGATTTCAAGGAGCCGGGACGCCGAAAGGTCCACATCGCCGATCAGATCGCGTGGGACCTGGAGTCTGCCGGAATACTGGACTTCGACCCGGACGATCCATTCATCCTGAAGCACTGTCATGCCCTTTCGGCGCGTCGTCGATTGGGCATCCACGGCATGGTAAACGGGCACGCGCCCGAACTGGAGACCGTGATTCGTGAGCTGCTGGACGGCAAGCACACGTTCGAGTCAGAGTTCCGCCGTCTCACTACCTGGAGGCATTCATGAACGTCGCCATTTTCGTCATTTCGATTCTCATCTTCCTCTTCTACGGCTGCCTGCTCGCTGGGCAGTATGGGGAAATGAGCCCCTTCAAGTACGCTCAGGCCGTGGCCGGGTGGGGTGCCATCCTCGCGATCCTGTGCACGATCCAGTTCTGCGCGACGAGCTGCTAATGCCTCAGGTATTCCCAGGTTTTCCAGATTACGGGACCGGAGGGCCGCCATGGCCGCCAAGGCAGTGGTGGGAACATGCTCCGAATCCTACCTTCCCGGAGTACGACTGGACCTTTCACACCATCTATCCCGTGAGCCCCGCGGAAGGAGCTAACTTGCAAGTTGTGACGCAGCTCGTCGATAATGTAGCCAAGCTCTGTAGCATCGAGGCCAATCTTGGTCAAGAGCTTGGTGCCGAGATCCAGGCCAACATCAAGCGTCTCAACGACTGGCTCACGCGTGCCCTGGTCGCGATCGAGTCCGACAAGAAATCGACCTAGACCCCTTGACAGAAACTTCCGGGTGTCTATAATAGACAAGAACCCTGGCAGAGATAAGGAGAACAGAAACATGAGCGAAGAGAAGACGATCACCAAGGCCCGTGCCCTGGAGCTGGCGAAGAACGTGAGCGATGCGATGAAGACCGAGGCCGCCGCCGCTGCGGCCCTGAGCGAGGCGAAGAAGAACCGACTGAAGGTCGCGAGCGAGGCCGCAGCGGAACTGACCGGCGTCATCTTCGAGACGCAGACCGGCGACAAGGTCTACGTGGCCGGTGTCAAGGGCGGCAACGTCGGCTTCCGCAAGGCCCTGCCGAAGCAGGTGGAGAAGGCCGTTGCCGAGGGCGTGAGCTTCATCAAGCTCCCGGCCAGCACGACCTTGAGCGCGTCGTGAGTCGAGCCGCCTCCAAGCGTCGGGTCAGCTACGTGATCCGATTGCCCTCATACGGCATCACCGTGTATCGGGGCAAGAGCAAGAGCGCTGCCGAGCAGCGCTTGCGACAGCTCAAGAGCACGGACAAGGCGTTCGAGCGCTGCACGGTCCAGATCGAAGTCGCCAAGGTCGAGCGTGTCCTGAAGCTCACTCACACGACGCTGATCAACATCGACAAGAAGGACGTGCCGCCGTGGATCCATAACCGTTGGGCTCCTGCGAAGGACGAAGCGGACAAGGACTACGACGAGTAGCCATCAAGTCTCCTGCGTGGGCCAGGATGCTCGGACTATACGCCAAGCCTTTGCGCTGGTCGACTCCGAGAGCCCGAAAGGGAAGCCCACTTTCATGCGGGGTAGCGCAGTGGTAGAGCGTCGGACTCATAATCCGAAGGTCGGGGGTTCAAATCCCTCTCCCGCAACTCATTCTTTAGTCTTAGAGATTGGAGTGAACCTTGACCAACGACGAATTCTTGGAGCAGGCCCTGCTCGACGACAAGTTCCGGCCCATGCCGGGTCACGTGATCTGCATGAAGAACACGAAGAATGTCGAAGTCGACGTGGCCGGCTTCGGCACTGTTACGGCGTCCAAGGTTACCGATAGCGGGCTCGTGCTCGTGTCGAACGACACCAAGGAGTCAGAGCAGGTGAAGGCCCTGATGGTGACCGTAGCGGCGGTCGGAAAGGACCCAGACAGGTGGGAGACCCGGATTCCGAAGTCCAAGAAGAAGGACCTGTGGAACACGACGTGGGAGGAGCAGAAGATTCGGGTAGGGACCGTTCTCTCCATCCGCGTAGGCTCGGGGGTTGACCAGACTCGTGGTTCCAACTTCATCGATCTCCGCTACGACGAAATCTCCTGCATTGGACAGCCACAGGATGAAGACTGCCCCGACATGCTTCCGGCACCTGGGTGGGTCCTGGTGCGAATGGATACCACGGAGGTCAAGGACCATGCCGGCCTAATCGTGGAGGAGGCCCTGGAGGAGATTCTGAGCAACGGCAACATGCTGTACGGATGGATCATCGGGCTCCCGAGGGGATATCCGACGCATTGCGGAGCGGATCTGCACGTCGGAGATCGAATTTGCTTCCCGGCGCACTCCGGTGTCGGAGCCACGGAATTCGTGGAGTTCGATGGTGGGCTGCGGGCCCTCCCCATCCGAGACGTGTTCGGGGTAGTGGACGAGGAGGACGACGACATCGATCCGGGCTGCACGGCTCTCGATCACGAGTTCTACAACGAGATCGACGAATACGATCGCGATCCGGAACTCGACTACTTCGAGGATGAGTACCCTGATGATGACTTCAGCAGCGACTATTGGGGGCCCTGATGGAATCGGCCGAGACACAAGCTAAGCAGGCGCGAGATTACTGGCGCCTCACCATTCACGAGGCTGTGCTGAACAGCAAGATAGTCAGAAAGAAGGCGAAGGAGGATATCATGAACACGTTCGGATTCGGAACCATGTTGGACAAGGTCTCTCTCGGGCTGAAGTGCCGACGCAAGTGCTGGGAGCAGGGCAAGTACGTCTACCGCGCGGCGGATGACAGCAGCACCCTCCGGACTCGCAATTTCAATGACCCCGGAGCCGCGAGTCGAATCTACCATCCGACTCCGGACATGTTCGCGACCGACTGGGAGGTCGCCTACGAGATGGTGGATTTCGCCGAGGCTCTGAAGCACATCCGAGCCGGGGGCAAGATGCGCCGTCAAGGCTGGCAGGATCCGCGCACCTATATCCAGCGCTTCTCCCCGGCGTCGGACGAAATCTGGATCTACTTCCCCGCCGGGACCCGGCAGGAGTGGCGGCCGTACTGCTATGACTTCCTGAAGACCGACTGGATCAAGGTCGACGCGATCCAGATCCCCGCCGCGCCGGTGTCGGTTCAGGTGCAGGCAGCGTCGAAGATCACGAGCTGATCATGGCCACCGCCACCATCTCCACCATCGATGTGGAAGTAAGAGATACCGTCAAGCAAGAAGTCGTGGTTCTTACTCTCACCAAGGACGAAGCAATGTTCTTGCGCCGTCTCGTCGGGCACGTAGCAGGGTCAGGAGGCTTGAAGCGTAGGGCAGCGGATATACGAGAAGCACTACTGCCATATACCGGGGGAGAGTTCACAGCATCGCCTTTCATCGACTCGGCACCCGAACTTCGGAACGAGGAGTAGTGCATGTTCGGAGTGAACCGCCCGGTCTTCTACCCGCCAGAGGCGGTTCACTCCGCTATGTTCAGGGCTATCCGTAGCCCCGACCACGCCTGGATTCCGATGAATCCTGTGCCACTGCAAGTGAAAGATCCGCGTAACCTGCCGTCGTGGAGCAAGTTGTTTCCGAAGGCAAGCAACGAGACCATCCTACCGGCGAGGAAGGATCTTGAGGATCTGATCGACTCGTACTACCTGATGGGACACTGGGACTTCGCGTTCCTCCTGTGCACTACGGCGTATTTCGGGCAGCCGATAGTTCCATCCATGGACGCGTTCGCGTGGCAGGGGCCGGCGGGCGCCTCGCGGCTGTGGCTGGTGCGCGGCAAGGTCATGATCCCTGTGCCCAGCGGACCGGTGAAGATGGCGCTTGAGACGTGGTGGGCCCTGAGCGGAGGGTATCTAAATCTTCGCAGGGAGATGATTCCGATCGACGTAGGTGCGTTCGAGTCACACATGGCCTCTATCGACTCTCCGATCATCCTGACGAGGCCCTGGGATTCGGACGACCCCGAGTTCGTGATGCAGCAACTCAAGCGCATGCACGTGAATGAGGTCACCTACCCCATGGCCCCGTCTACGAACGTCAGCGAGTTCGAGGGTGCCATCCAGAAGTGGGGCGTACTGTGGGTGAAGGGGCACCCCGTCGAGACCATCAAGACAAGCTACCTGACGCCGCAATGCCCAGAGGCGTGCCTCGAAGGACCGCTTGGCATCAGGTGGCTTGATCGAGCCAGGGATACCATTCCAGAACGGATTTATGCGAAGGCTCGATCTCTTCGAGAGAACGGGTACGCGCACGTCTGAACTGATACCGCAAGTACACATTGCGGGAGACGACCTGCTGCGAGCGGCGCCCCATGGAGCGTCTGTCTGAGGCCAAGTACGCGCTCGGTGAGAGCTGCATGTACTCTGGCCTTTTTTCGTTGGCGATCGTCCAGGACGACCCGATGAGCACTACTTCTAGCCCAAGGGCCTCGGCAACGTCACGTGACGGCATGGGGCCGTGCATCAACGTCTGGTTGGCGTCCAGCATCCTCTTGATCGCAATCAGTAGTTCCTCAGGCGTCATAGACCCTCCTTGGCATAGTGCTTGCATTCTACGCGCTGTTCGTGTATAGTACAAGTGTAAAGGAGGGACCTATGCGTTTCGAGGACAGCCTCCCGGCGAGCATCCAGGAGCTGATGGACATCGAGGACTCTGAACTGGGTGATTACTCAGAGTCTCTTCGTGCCCAGACAATCCTCGCGCGCTTGGCCACGAGGCGAGCCCTCAAGGCCGCCGCCGCAGACGAATATTCCAAGGCAGAGATCGTGGAGATGGGGGACAAGGTCGAGGTCCCGGAGGTCGATGTCGTAGGGGAGAAGGCCACGAACAAGCGGCTGGAGATCGCCCTGGCAGCCAACAGGTCCGTCGTGGAGATCAAGACCAAGCGGCACGAGGCCAAGGAACGCTTCGCGGAGAAGGCCGAGGACAAGCCCAGGCCCGCCAACATCGTGTTCACCCGGGCCGAGACCTCTCCGCGACACATGATTCTCCGGTATATTCGCCTGAACAGAATCCGGGACGCCAAGATCGTGGCCAAGGACTACAACCTGGACTGGAGCGAGTTCGAGCCCCACGTCAATCAGGTGTACGCGCACGAGTCGGCCGAAGTCGAGACCGCATGATCGAATTCGCCGTAGAACCGGACAATCCGGAAGAGGAAGGACTCCCGGCCAACTGGGAAGACCTGGAGATCAAGGGGGACTGGTACGAGAATTATTCCGATATGGACCTCCTCGTGTGGCCGGGTCAGGATAATTTTCTGCATTCCGAGAAGAACAAGGTCGGGCTGTTCACGGGCGCGGGGTACGGCAAATGTTTGTGGAAATACACAAAACTCCTCAAGCACTCCGGGGACATTGTGCAGGCTGATCAGATTGTGCTCGGTGACCTCCTCATGGGTCCGGATTCTAGGCCCCGCACGGTTCTGGAAATTCACGTCGGAGCCGACAGGCTCTATGAGATCGTCCCGGCGAAAGGGGAAGCATTCAAGGTTACGGGTAATCACAGGCTCACCTTGTCCCGTAGTTACGGCAAGTGGAAGACCCAGAAGAAAGGCGAACTCCTTGATGTCACGGTCTTGGATTGGCTGGGATGGAGCGATAGCCGCAAAAAGCAGTGGAAGTTGGTGCGGACAGGGGTCACCTTTCCAGAACAGCCAAATTGCAATTTGATCGAGCCCTATTTTTTGGGGATGTTACTGGGGGATGGGAGCATGCTCGATAGCCCTAATATCACCACGATGGACAAGTGTAACGAAGACGAGGTTCGTAGGCAGGCCCATCTCTGGGGATTAGCAGTGACCGAGCAGTGCAAGGGACCAGCCGATCGAGCCAAAACCTACAGTTTGGTAGGACGAGCCGGAAAAGAAAACCCTCTGACTCATGCTCTCCGAGAACTGGGTCTTTGGGGGCATAGCAGCGGAACAAAGTTCATTCCGCGCGCGTACAAGATCGCGAGTCGAGAGGCCAGACTTCAGCTACTGGCGGGGCTCATGGACACTGACGGGAGCAGCAATCGAGGGTGCTACGACTATATCAGTAAGTCCAAGGTTTTGGCCGAGGATGTTGTTTTCGTGGCGCGCTCGCTTGGATTTGATGCTCGGGCGGTGGAGTGCCAGAAGCGCTGTCAGACGGGAGCCATTGGGACTTACTATCGCGTTGGAATCAATGGAGGGGGTGAGATTCCCGCACGGCTTTCACCGCTAGGGACGCGCAAGAAAATCAACCTACACACAGGTTTCTCGGTTCGAGAGGCCGGAGTAGGAGAGTACGTCGGGTTCACGCTCGATGGGGATCATCGGTTTCTTCTTGCTGATTTTACGATCACCCACAATTCAGGTATTTTGATCCGCAAGGCCGTGAAGCATTCGTGCGAGGAGGACGGATGGTGGGACCGATGCTACGACTGGCGCGGTAACCCCCTCAAGTATCTCCTCGGGGCTCCCCAGAATAAGTATCTTGTAACGCGTCTGATTCCGGGCTTCAAGGGAGAATTGGACCACTGGAAGCAGATCATCGGTCGTGATCTTCGAGCCGAGACAGGACGCAACGGTGATGGATTCTTCGCCGGGGCGAGCGAGATCAGACAGGAGATGGCGAACGGGGTCACGTTCTATTTCTATTCGCTGCACGACGAGAAGTCGGCCGTAGGCGCGGATATGAGCTTCGTCGGGGTAGACGAGGGGACCATGCTCAAGAATCCGAGCATCTGGAATCGCGTGCAGCAGCGTCGTCGTGACCCCCGAGCGCACAGACGTATTACTGCGGTTGTGGGGACGCCAGAAAAGGGATCGTTCCTCTACAACGACTTCTTCGATCACAACGAGAATCCTAAGCCCGGAGTCGACGTGTTCACGGACTCCTCGCTGAACAATCCGCTGCTCGACGAGCAGTTCTTCGAGACGCTGGAGGGGGCCACGGATGCGTACATTGACGCTCAAGCGCTCGGTAAGTGGGTGAAGGGTATCAGCGGTCAGAAGTTCGCCGACGTGTTCCAGGAGGAGCGTCATCTCGTACCCCTGGCCATCGGTCCGCATATCCCAGGGGTCATGTTCGATATTGGCTGGGACCCTGGTTCGTCGTCCGGTTCCATCATCATCGCCTACTACAAGCCGAGCGTGAAGAAATGGTACGTGGTAGACGAGATCAATATCGGCTTCGGTAACGTACACGGGACGGAGGACGGGTGCCGCGAGCTTCTGAGGCGCGGGTATAACAAGCGCAACATCCGACGAATCTTCATGGATCCGAAGGACGCCACCAAGCACCATAGTACCGGCGGCGGGAACGTCACGGACGAGAACACCGTCTACAAGATCATGGGCATCCGGCCCCGTGTTACTTCTATCGAGGGTTTCAACGCGCATCTCCGCACTCGCATCGAAGTCCTGCGGAAAATGTTCAAGGAAGATCGGATCATGCTCAACGAGAAGCTACGCATGCGCAACCGCATGGCGCGGGGTCTCGTGAACTCGCTGAACAATTTCGCCACGGAGCCCTCGAAGATCGACGACACGCGGTTCATCGATGTGCCGACCAGCGATACGAAGAAGGATTGGAAGCACTCGATCGACGCGCTCCACTACATCCTGATGAACTATGAATGCGAGGACTATCGTGCGGTGAAGCGCAATCAGTCCAGGGTGCATAAGCCGCATAAGCGGCACGGAGGAAGGTAACATGCAGACTCTCGGAAAAATGGCTCTCAAGCTGTTCCCCCGCCCTATTTTGACCGGGACACCCGATCTACCTCCGTTGACCACCGAGGATGGCAGAGAGACCAACGACGATGTCATCCCCGGGTACGAAGACCTGGAGGCTCTGCGAAACGGACAGATGGATTACATCACTTGGATGGAGTCCAGTTACACGTGCGAGATGCAGCGCAGGCAAGCGTACTACGAGATGAATCAGGTCCAGAGTGATGCGGCGGCCTTGCGGCAGATGGAGACCGAGTACGTCGCCCCCACGGAGTGGAATCTGGCGCACACAGGCCCGGGCTGGGAGGATATCAGGGCCATGCTCCCGGACGCGACGGCAGAGACGTGTGTGAAGCCAGTGCCCACCAACTACGCGCAGGTTATCACCGACAACCGAGCGGTGGTCTATGACGAGGCCCCGGAGAGGCGTGAAATCATCGTCAACAAGAAGCCTGATGAGAAGGCAACCGAGGCCCTGGATCTCATCTACACCGGGTGCATGCACAATCTGGTGTCCAAGTACCTGTGTCGATGGTCGTCGTTGTTCGGCACCGCGTTCCAGGTGGTGTCCTACGACACCGACGAGGAGTGCATCGTCAAGACCAACGTGGAGCCGTATCGCGTGCGCGTAATCGCCCCAGACGGGGTGACGAATCTCCAGAATCCTGAGGTGGTCGTCTCCATCGCTCAGGATCTGATCACCCTCGGGGACATCGCGCAGGATCGAGGTAACCTGCACGTGTGGCAGGTGTGGTGGCGGGATATGTGGTGGTACGAGGCCGTCGAGGGCTCTCCGTTCCAGGACATCAACCTGACAATCCCCGGGTACAACACCAACCCCTTCAAGGACAATAAGGGACGGCCCGTAAAACCAATCCTCGTGGTGCACGACAATCCCACGGTCACCAAGATCCACGAGCCCGGTTCGGATATTCTCGTGCTCCAGAATCAGGTAGTGGACCGGATGTACACCGGCAACGCCCACACTATGGAGTACCAGACTTTCGCCGTTCCCGTGATCACCGGTGCGGATCTCGAAGAGGTCGAGTCCCAGCCGTACTCGGCAGGCGCCCCGCAGGTCTACCGCAACGAGAACACCAAGTTCCAGTTCGCGCATCCTGCGGCACCCATCGGCGAAAGCGTGGGTGCCACGACGAAGATCACGCGCACGTTCGCGCGCCTGCACAAGGTCGATTCCGAGCTGGTGGACGGGGAGTCTACCGTTCAGTCGGGCGTTTCTCGGGCGCAGTCTCGTACTGCCCTTACCGAGCGACGGAACGAGGAGTTCCCGAAGTGGCATATCTACGAGCGCGAGTCGTACTGGCTCACGTCCATCGTATGGAACGTGTTCAACCCGAAGGACAAACTGCCTGTTCCGGATCGTAAGCTCCGTCCGTCTTCCCAGGTGATCGAAGTCCTGGTGCAGTTCGGGGAGCTGGATTTGGCCATCGATCCCCTCTCCGAGTCTGCCACCATCACCGCCGATCTCGGCAATGATCTCATCTCGCGTCCGGAGGTAATCGCTGCACGGCGCCGAATTCCTCTCGCTCGCGCAGAGCTGATTCACAAGAAGATCAAGGAGCAGAACGAGAAGGACAAGCCGAAGGAAGAGATGCTGGGTGGGATCCCAGGCAAGGGCAAGCCGGGGGAAACTCCGCGCATCGGGCAGAGCGGCAATCGACCCACGAACCTGACCGAGCGGGACAAGTCGAAGGTCGGGGGCAACACCACGTCGGCCTCTGGTAACATCTCCATCGGGAACAAGTAATGGAAGTCGAGCCCAACGGAATCGAGCCGGGCACTGAGCCCTGGTTCCTCTTCAAGGAGCTGGGGGACCTCAGTGATCGGTTTCTGGATCTGCATCGTGAGCGCGTGCCCGAGTACGTGGACACGCTCGTCGGCAAGCTCCCGGCCAAGACTGCCGACGTGGACACGTGGTGGTGGCTCACAGCTATCGGGATCGTACTGGAGCCGCTGATCAAAGACTTCAAGACGAACCTGAGCAAGCGCTACGAGTCGTACGCCGACTACGGGTTGGAGACCAAGGTCCCTTACAGCCCGACTCAGAAGTTGGTGGACGGTCACATGTCGAGCGCGGCCTCGGGCATGGACATCAAGACCCGGGAGAGCATCCTGAACGGGCTTCGCGGGGAGGATCTGGCGGCAGGGATCCGTAACGCCGTCGAGAAGGAAATCAAGGACTTCATCGATGCCCTCGACACGGCGTTCTCTATCCATGATCGGATCGCGCTCAGGACCCTCGGCGAGGAGGAGGTCGGACGCTTCCAGGATTACTGGATCTACGCCGGCCCAGCCGACAACCGCAATCGAGCCTTCTGCGCGGACATCGTGCGGCGCAATTCGGTATTTACGTCGAGGGGCATCGACAAGCTGAATGGGCATCCCGATCTGCACAAGTATGTGCCCCCGAACGTCGGCATCATGTGCGGCGGGCATGGATGCAGACACGTGTGGCTCCCTGTTCAACCCGGGTCGCCTCTATTCGAGGGGCGGGACATAGAGGACTGATATGACCATCACCACACGCACAAATCTGCCGGTCAGGGCTAACCCGAAGATGCGGATTCGGCGGGATATCGCCGAGCTGATAAAGATGCACATCAGGGTACGCGTGGGCCGCGAGGGGCGAGGAGCAGACGGAACCCTGAAAGGGTACAGCACCAATCCACTGGTGCTCACCAAAGGCGAGAAGTCTAGGCGCACACCGAGGCGCGGGTGGGGATCCTTCCACAAGGGCGGGTACAAGCAGTACCGCGAAGAACTCGGGATGGAGGCCGAGAAGTTCGTGTTCGACAACAAGGGTGCAGCGTGGCGCGATTGGATGCAGGCCACCCAGGAGCCGACCGGGCCGCTGACCTTCGGATTCGCCAACGCCAAGAATCTCATGGCGGCCGATGCGGCGGTGGACAACGAGCGTGAAGACATGTTCGATTTGAACTCGGCCGAGCTTGATCTTTTTGCGGAGCTGTACCTAGAGAGAGCGCTGGACGTTGCTTGGGGAACCAAAACGTCTTGACACGCGCCGCACATTCTGATACAGTAGGTCCTGCTTGGGGAAAGACTAGCTCTTGCCCACGCGTACCTCATCCCGGCCTCTGCCCGGGTCAACAAGCAGAGTAGGAGGTTGAGTGAGCATCGAAGCTGACCCCGACAAGGGGCAACAGGAAGATAAGAACGAGGAGATCGAAGTCAAGCCCCCCGAGGCGAAAAAGCCGTCGAAGACCCCGAACGAGGTCCGGATGGCCGAAGCGCTGAAGAAGCTCCAGGAGGAGAAGGCAGAGCTGGAGAAGTACAAGACCGAGGCCGAGCGCGCGAAGCTCTCGGATTCGGAGCGTGCCAAGGCCGAGGCTGCCGATCTCAAGAAGGAGGTCGAGAAGCTGACCCGCGAGAATGCGATCAAGGAGGTGGAGATCAAGCTCCGCGATCAGGTCGACAATCTGGTCGAGGCTGGGCTGGACGGGCGCAAGTTCGGCAAGACGGTCTTGGCTGAGTGGGACGAGGAGAACGAGACCTTCGACGACTTCGTCAAGCGCGCCAAGGAAGACAAGGATCTGAAGCGCTTCTTCAAGCCCGAGGGCGAGATCGAGCGACCGAAGGCTCCCGAGCCCCCGGGCCAGGGTAGCAAGCGCGCCAACAAGGCCATGGAGGCCAGCGCCGAGGAGAAGGAGTGGGCCAAGCGGACCTATCCCGGTAACGAAGCCCTGCAAAAGCGAGTTCTGGAGCAACTGAAGGCCGCCAAGAAGAAGCGCGCCGAAGAGGAGGCAGAGTAATGGCTGGCAATCAGAAGGTGATCGTGCGGGATGAACCCGAGATGAAGACCCAGGCGCAGGCTCCGGACAAGCGAAGCGAACTCCAGAAGCGCATCGCGGCCAAGGCGGACAGTCGGTCGTTCAACGCCAAGTTCCTGGATGGTAAGGCTGTTCTCTTCGATCTCGACAACTACGGCGTGGACTATCAGGCCGGGGGCCTGCTCAAGGGTCGGTTCGTGCTCAACAACCCGTCCCGCATCAGCATCATGCGCGCTCAGGGCTACATGTTCCCGCAGGAGTGGGATTCGGAGCTTCCGAACAACGAGTTCGGCGGGCTCACGCTCATGTTGCAGGAGTCGCAGCACGCGGCGAGCAAGCGCCGGCACCACGAGTCGCTGGCCCAGCAGCAGGAAAAGGAAGCCCATGTCACCGAGGCGGTGAAGGAGAAGAGGCTGGAACTGGACGACGATCTGACCATGAAGGAATCGAAGTACGAGACCTTCAAGAACAAGACCGACCGGAAGCCGGTCGGCCCGGACTAACCTTCGGGATCGGATCAGCTAGACAGAGAGAAAGGAGGGGCCCATGCCCGACATGCAGGTAATCAACGACAAGAACACTACCCATCTCTACCCGATCGCGGCCAGTCAGACCATTCTCCCGGATCAGCCCGTGCGGCTGAACTCGTCCGGGCTCCTGGAGCTGGCGGCTGCCGATTCGGTGGATCTGCTCGGAACGAGCATGGGCAAGTGGACGAGCCTCGCGGCGGGGACCCTCGTTTCGGTCTATGATGATCCGGACGCCGAGTTCGAGATCAAGGCCGACAACGCGGCCCAGGCACTTCGTGCGACCAACGGGGACTTCTGTGACCTCGTGATCTCGTCGAGTGTCTTCTACGCGAATCTGGATGCCACGTCGACGAAGGTGTTGAAGGTGGTGAACGGCCTCGCGGCCGACTTCGATCCGCTCATGGACGGCACCCAGATCACGGGCTCGGCCCTGGCCGGCAACTTCACGCCGCCCTGGAACAGCAAGGCTCGAATCCGTGTGAAGATCGCGCTCCACCAGAAGGCGAATCAGGCGACGGACGCGACTTCGTAATCGGGTTCTGATCTAGGACTCTCGAAGGACAAGTAAGAGGAGGGAAACATGGGTGTTGCAAGTCTGAATCAGCTCTTTCGAGAGACTGATCGCCAGTTCCTGGCGGTGTTCGAGACCGAGTTGGAGGTGTCCACCTCCGAGGTCGCGGCCATCGTGCGCGAGCGGGATCTCCAGGGTCGGGATTACGATCGGTACGCCGGTCGCTACCTGAACACGGTCACCGCTCCGGTCGCGGGTGAAGGCCAGGACTTCACCTACATCAGCCCGAACGAGGGGAAGGCCGTCGAGATCCTGACGACCATTCACCAGTTCGGCATGCAGGTCACCGAGGAGATGCGCGACTACGGGCGCGGGGGCTGGGAGAACTATCCCAAGCTCATGGTGGAGGTTTACAACCACACCAAGGTCGTGCAGGTCATCAACCTGCTCAATCGCGCGTTCGACTCGAACTATCCGACGGTGTACGACGCCAAGGAGTTGTGCGCGACCGACCACGCCCTCGCGGCTGGCGGCACGGCCTCGAACGAGCTTGCCACGCCCTCGGACATCGCCGAGGCCACCGTGGAGGCGATGTACGAGTTGATGCAGCGTACTCCGAACGAGAGCGGCATCATCAACAACAAGTTCAAGGGCAACCTGCTCATCAGCTCCCCGGCGAGCTGGGGTGACAACGTGCGCTTGACCGCGTCGCAGTTCACGCAGGCGCCTACCTCGACTCGCGGCCCGAACACCGTCTCGGCGGTGACCACGGCGTACGGGATCCAGACCTGGACCCACCCGTACATCACGGACGCGGATGCGAGCTGGCTCCTCGACTCGACCAAGACCCCGCTGGAGGTGATCTGGGCTCGTCGTCCGACGATCTACCCGGGCTACATCAAGCAGGGCACGCGCAACTGGGTGTGGCTGTCGAAGCAGCAGCTCGCGGTCAAGGCGACCGAGTGGCGCGGTATCGTCGGCACGGCCGGGGGCTAAGACCCCGGTTCACTGATCAGGGCTCGATCACCGGGTCCTGATCTTCACTGCCCAGGAGGTGCCTTCATGTCGACGTACAATGTGTTGCTGTATCAGCAAGGGGGTACACTGTATCTCGACGAGGCACTTCCTGGGCAGCCTTCTGCCTGCACCATCTCCATCACGCGTCTGGAGGGTAGCACCCTCAACAGCACCGGTGGTGGGTTGGTAGACATCATCGACGACGATTGTGATGTGTGGGACTTGGTGGTCACGCTGCCGGCCAAGAATGCGCCATGGAGGGTGGTTACTCCCACGGCGACAGCCGGAGAGATCGGGGATATGACCGATGACCACCGTCGTTTTCTTCTCAATCGTGGCGGGCGCAAGCGTTGGGTCCGGGTGGCAGAGTTTGATGTCGACGGCGACGATCTGGTTGAGATCCGCATCGACGAGGGAATCGACTACGCGTTGAAGGCCGGGGACACGTTGAAGGACGTGCGTTGTAGTTATAACGTCGACTGGAGTGGTGTTACGTCCTCGTTCGTGGGGCGGGTCAAAGCCACGTGGAAGGTCACGGTAGATGACGTTGTGCATACCTTTGTCAAGGTCTATGACGTGGTTCGCCAGATCCTGCTTGTGCCCGCCACGTGGTCGGATGTGCTCCGACTGCGTCCTGAGCTGGATAATGAAATCTCCCAGGTCGCGGATAAGGAGCGACTGGTCGAGCAAGCGTGGAGCGACGTGGTGGTCGGGCTGGAGGCGATGGGCATTCGGCATAATTTGATCGTGCCGGATGGAAGCACCATCTTGCGAGACGCCACCGTACACCAGTGCATCATCAACCTCACCCAGTACCACGGGCTGATGACCCCGGCCGGGTATATCGGACAGACAGACGATTACGTGCAGATGCTGGAGGCCAAGAAGGACGCAATCCTCGGCAAGTTCATCATGCCTGTGGATCACGATCAAAATGGAATTCTGTCCGACAGGGAGCAGTATGGGACCAAGAGGCAGCACTGGTTCCGTAGGCCCAACCGGTCCAAGGGGCGGGACTAATGTTCTGCACCATTCAACGACTGTACGACACGATCTGTCGGCACCCGGATACCGGAGAAGGCGGCCTTGCCCCCACCCCTTCTGAGTTCCACTCAGACGCTTTCAGGCGCATTGACAGCGTGAGGGCCGCCAAGACCACAAAGCAGAGCAGTGACCGATTGGTGGAGATCGATTACAACGGCGCTGACAAGTACGGACAGTTCGCCAACGGCACAGGTAGTCGGCGCCGGTCCTGGCACAAGGTGATGATCAGGATCGGATACTTTTCCGGGGACAACCACAACGCCACCCAGATGATCATCGGAGGAGACGATAAGAAGATCGGGGACTACATCCAGAAGCTGGATAATATTTCCGGTACTTGCTCCGATGAGTGCCTGGAGAAGGTGGAGGTGACAGGCTCGGAGGTGATCAAAATCGACGAGCAGCGTTACGAGCTTCAGATTTCCTTGAAGGTGCAGATCCGCTAAGGGGGTTCAGATGACAGTTTTGGGCAAGCGGTCCGACTATTTCGGACTCTACTACATGCGCGAGTCGAGCTACGGTGTGGACCCTGGTATCGTTGCGGCTCCGGTCGTTACGGGACTCACCTCGGCTGAGACCTTCAAGTACGTCCCGACCACGGTGTACAAGGCTTGGATCGAGATGGCCGAAAAGCCCTCCGGAATGCCCAAGCGCCCGCTCGTCGAGGTGCCGCAGGTGTTTTCCACGCACGACTACGACCCTTGTCGAGTCACCGGCATCAAGGACACGGGAGAGTTCTCCATCACCCTCAATATCCATGGTCCGGTGACGGATTATGGAACCACTGGGGCTACCGGGCGGACCTGTCCCCCGCCCTGGCTCGATCTCGCCGGCTCGGCTTGCGGGCTGATTCGGGGCATCGTCCATCCGGGTGTTGGTGGAGCTGCCACCACCATTGCGTCAGCCACCGACGAGGACACGTTCGTGGTCACGGCCGGCACCCTCGATGAGGGCCATGTTGTGGCGTGCGAGTCCCCGGGCTCGTCGACGAACTTCGAGATCATGCGTCTGTGCAATGTGGCGTCGTCCACGGCCACGACCTCGAACGTCTACAACGGGGTCAAGTGGGGCTTCACCTCAACCCCGGTCGACGAGGCATTCTTCTACGCCACCCAGGCGGCCTTCGACAAGCGCTTCGAGGGGGTGTCCGAGTCCTATACGATGCTGCTCCAGCGAGCGGACTCGGAGGCTTCGCTCATCTTCAAGGGTTCTCGCTGCTCGGGCTGGGAAATCAACTCCAAGGTCGGGGATATCGCCACCATCAAGCTCTCGTTCATCTACCGCACGTACGAGTACGTCACGGACGCGATCGACGACGAGCCCGACTATGTCGGCATGTTCCCCTGCCCGGCCGTGACGCAGGGTGCGCACTGCTGGATCACCTGGGACAACAACGGGGACGGGGTGGTCGACTCCACTGATCGCAATACGAGCCTGGAGGTCTCGTCCTTCATGGCGAAGTGGACCCCCGGCTACGTGCGGCGCAAGGCGAGCACGGCCTCGGATGGCATCGCCGAGGTCATCGCCACGCAGAAGTCGGAGTTCGAGGTGCAGATCGAGTGCCTGTACGACCAGGACTGGCAGGACTTCCTCGGACTGTGCTGCTCGGAGCCGTTCGCGAACCTCACGTTCCAGTATTGGGAGCCGAACGTCGACTTCGTGCGTACGTCCGATACGGCTACCCGACGCGGTGCTTGGTTCGTGGTGATCCCGAACGCGCACATCATCGAGGATCCGGGTACGGAGGACGAGATGGATTCGATCATGTACAGCAAGATCCGACTCTCGGCCGGGAACTATGTCGGGGACACTGGCTCGTTCAGCTCGTCGGCCCACATCGACACCAAGTTCCTGCTCGGGGTCGTGTAGCGGTTGACAGCAGGCAGAGCATGAAGTAGAATGGGAGGGAGGCGCAGGTATAGGCTTGCCCCTCCCTTTTCTATTTTGGAGGTTCCCCCATGGCCAGAACTGGACGAGTTACCGCGAGCACCGTCGCGAAGTTCATTGCCCCCGACGATAGCGCTATCGGGGGAGATCCGAAGACGTTTCAGGAGCGCTATCAGAAGTACGTCAACACGTCTGATCATACCCACTTGGAGTTGAAGCGAGAAAATCGACCGGCGTTCTACTGGGTACGTCCGTACCTTTCCGACGAGAAGGCCAAGATTCGCGACTATTTCGCCTCCCTGGAGGTCAACGACGAGTCGGCTGAAACGGTGGGGAAGTCCATGTCCCCGGATGCCCTGGAGCAGGCCGTGCGTCGAGGCGATCCGGATGTGGAGCGGTTCGATCTGCTTCGCCGCGAGGTGGTGTACGAGTGCCTGATGGGGTGCGATGATCACCCGGCCACAGAGGACACCGTGGGCGAGGACGGGAAGCTCAAGACGCATCGGGTGCTGTGGAAGCCCAATACCCCCGAGCCCGTCGTATACACCTACGAGAACGAGAAGGGAGAGACGATCAGCGTCGGCGCTCGGGATGCCATGATCAAGGACCAGATGCTGGTGGCCGTTCTGTTCCAGTATCTGTTCACGGTCAGCAACCTGACGGAGACGGAAAAAAACTGATCAGGCTGGCGTGCTGGGAATCCGAATGGCCCAACCGCAACATCAAGTGTGCGGCATGTGGCGGGCGCAAGGAGTCTGACGCCTTCGTTCGGAAGAAAAGGGGGTGCGATGAGCCCCTGAAAGACCCACGCCAGCATCACGTCATCAGGAGGGGCACAGGAGAGCCGATCAGAACCGGATCCTGCCCCAGAAAGCTCATCCGCTCGGTGAATCACTATTTCAACGTGTACAACTGGGCGCAGAAAGGACTCCTTCATTTTCAGTACGAGCCCGGCACGCTACCGGCCAAGTATGCGGACGCCATCGACGTTATCGACTACGAGTTGGATGAGAAGCATAAGATCCTCTCGGAGGCGAATAAGAAGGAGTGACAAATGACTCGTAGGGCCACCGCCGTTCTCGAAGTCCAGGTCCAGGATACGCAGCTCGATCAGCATCTGGAGAAGTTGGAGGCGGTGCGCTCTGCGTGGACGTTTCTCGGGGGCAACCTCACTGATCTGGCCACCTCCTTCAGCAAGGGCACGGGCGATGAACTGACCAAGGTCTCCAAGGCCATCGCGGCCATGGCCAACGTGAAGTCTGGTGGCGGGGCTGCGGATGTGGTGCAGGCGCTTTCCAAGTCCAAGCCGAATTTGGCGGGCCTTGCGGACGAGTTGGAGAAGGTCGCAACCGTCACGAACAGATTGAGCAACGACTCCGTGCGCTGGGCCCGATCTCTCACCAAGGCCGCTACCGAGGTGAACAGGCTACAGACGTTCACGGACTCGCTCATTTCTTCGCAGGAGCGTACCACCACCCACATGAAGCAATTCGAGGAGCACCTGGATCTTACAACCAAGAAGTTGAGGACGCAGGGAGCCGAGCTGCTGGAACTTATTCAGGCGTACGCCGGGTTCAATCGAGCTGTAACCAAGGCCGGAGGAAATTCGGGTGGTGGCGGAGGGGGGACCAGGAAGGAAGGCAATATCCGTGGTTTCCTCAATACCATTGCCGATATGGAGCGCTCCTTCATCCGACATGCCACCACCTTGTTCATCTCCGGCCAGTGGTTCAAGCATGCGGCAGAGGCTTTCCGCGACGCGGCGGCCCAGATCGACCTGGAGAACGTGCTCGGGCGATCACTAGACAACTTCGGCCATTTGCTTGAGCGGACCCGAGAGTCTACGCGCGGGATGGTTTCTGATCTACAGATCATGAAGTCCGCCGCCATCATGTCCTCGTTCGGCATCCCCATGGAGAAGTTCGCCGATAACATGGCGTTGGTGCAGAAGATGGCCGTACGCACAGGCCAGGACACCACGTACATGTTCGATTCACTGGCGCGAGGTGTTTCGCGCCTGAGCCCGGCCATCTTGGACAATCTCGGCCTTCAGATCAAGTTGAAAGACGCGTACGAGGCCGGGGCCGCCGCGCGTGGGATCTCGCTGGACCAGATGGACAAGGAGGCCCAGAAGGTTGCCGTCCTGAACGAGGTCACGCGCCAGATGGCCGAGGCCACGAAGGAAGTTGATCCCGCAGCGTCCCTTCAGGCACGAATCAGCCAAATGGAAGCCACCTATACCAATTTCACGCAGAAGCTGAAGGGGGGTGTGCTTCAGGCCATCTTGCTCGTCGCGGCCACGGAAGAGGAACGACTTGCTGTTGTCAAGGACCGTCTAGCACTTCTGATCAAGGAGCAAGAGAAATACGGCAAAGCTGTTTCCGAGTCCGCAAAGAACATCATCGTAGCTACGGGTGGGCTAGATCAGAAGAATCTGGATATGATGCTGACTTTTGGGGCAGCAAATCCGTTCATGCAGATGCAGGCCCTATCGCAAGGGTATGCCAGCTATACCGATATGCTGTTGCGGAATCTGGAGGCACAGGGATTAGTCTATAATGCACAGGGCAAGACTCTAGCACAGAACCGGGAAGCGGCCAAGCAACAAGCTGAACAGTTGTTCGCCAAGCGCATGCTGTATCAGATCGACGAGCGCATAGCTAGGCAGAAGGAGTACATTGCTTCCTTGGAGCATGATTCTAGTCTGGAGGACTGGAACGTGTGGAAGGACGACAACGCCACCGAGAAGAACATCGCCAAGCAGAAGGAGTGGCTAGAAAACTTCGCTAAGGTGCGCGAGGAGCTGTCGACGGGATTCCATGCGGTGGACGAGTTCCGGGCCAAGATCGACGAGCTTGCCAAGGCGCTGACTGGGACAGAGCAGGGCATTTTCAAGGACGAGGCTCGAAATAAGATCACTGACCTGGAGGAACGCATCGTCGCTTTCCAGAAGAAGATGAGCCCCGAGAATGATCCGCGCGGCATCATTGCAGCGGGCTTCCTCACGCAGGGGGGCGCGGACTGGATCAAGCAACAGATCGCCGAGATCGAGAAGGCATCGCGCAAGCTCGCCATCGAGAACACTGTAGCGTACCGAGCCAAGCACGCGGCCGAGATCGCCGTAGTCAAGAGCCTGGACGATAACACGCGCCTCATGGAGCGACAGAGTGCTCTGACGCAGGGCCAGACGGAGTACGCCATCGATCTGCAAGAGATCGAGGAGAAGCTGCGGGACGCGCGCCAGCAATATGCCGAGCTACGGAAAAATTCCAAGGCTATGGCAGAGGGAGAGGCTAACGCCAGCAATCTGGAGCTTATAGCGAGTCAGCAGGTTCTAGCTGTTTTGCAGCTCATTTACGATACCAAGTTCAAGACCAACGAGACAGCCGAACACTTCCAGAAGTATCTCGATTCCGAGCTGTACGGGGCGAGGGAGCTGAAGGAGATCGAGTTCGAGCGCCTTTCTGGCGGGCGTAGCCGGGCTCAGATCGAGGCCGAGATGCTGAAGGTGAGCACCCGACTGTTGGCTATTGAGCAGGGCAGGGCTCTGGCCGCCAAGAATCTGAGCGAGTCGGCGTACATGTCGCTCGCCACGGATCTGTTGAAGGAAGGCAAGGAAGCCGAGGCCACACTGGCGCGACTTCAGAAGTTGATCAATATGGCGCCCAAGGCGGGCGGTGGTGGCGGTCGACGAGACAAGTCCGACAGCAAGACTACCCAGAAGTTCAGCCCCGAGTACGAGTACCAGCCGGATGACGTGAAGCGTAATCTGGTCGAGATGGTAAAGAGTGCGGACGGTGTGACGCAACTGTATATTCGACAGTTCGAGGATACGGCATCCGGCGTGTTCAAGCTGACCAAGAGCTTGGTTCAGGATTTCAAGGCGGAATCCGAGACCTCGGGGCTGTTCGGCCTCGGAACTAATTTCGATGCGATGATCGAGCATAACGAGGAGATCATTTCGGACATCGACAAGATCGCGGCCGAGTACGGCGTCATGACCTATGAGATGCAGCAGTTGAAGAACGACGCCGAGCTTGCGAATGATGTCCTCCGGGAGCACCGAGACGTACTGCTGGATGTGTCCAAGGCAACGGAAAGGTGGGCCAGCGCGAACGCATGGGCCTGGGAGGGGGCCAAGGGCCTAATCGGCGAGGACTTCATCGCGGGCTTCACTGGGCTCGGGGACGCGATCAAGGGAGTCTCGGACAAGATTCAGGCTGCCACCCAGGGCGAGGCCAACGGGTACGATGTACTTCTCGCGGGCATGGGCGGTATTCGAGCCTTCAGCAACGCATTCATCAAGGACAGGAAGGACCGGGCCAAGGTTGAAGCCCTCATGAACGGAGCGGCGGCTTTTGCGGCGGCTGGGTACGGGAACTGGCCTGCGGCGGCGGCGCATGCTCAAGCGGCTATTATGTACGGGCTCGTGGCCGGTGGCCGGGTGCGGTTGCCATCGGAGGCTAGAAAGGATTCCAAGGACTCGGAGAGTAAGAACTCGGGTGGTGGTCCTCTGCACATCCATATCGAGGCGCCTGCCGGCATGACCGAGGGCCAGATGGGGTACAGCATCGAGCGCTCGATCGAGATCGCGCGGGCCGAAGGGAGGCTGTAGTCATGAGCTGCGAACGGGCCATCTTCATGCCAGACCTCGTGGCTGATCGGAATTACGATCTCACCATCACGAGCAACGGAGAGTCCCACCTAATGGCCGTGAACAAGGGCGATTGGTGGGCCAACACCTACGCCTTTCTGCTGCACTTCTGGGAGCACTCGGGATACAATCCAGAGTTCAAGCCACGCCTGCTGGAGACTGGCGCCAACGGATACACCCTACAGGTATCGTTCGTGCTGGGGACAGAGGAAGTAGGGTATGGGACTACCACGATTGACTGGGATGGAGTAACCAACGGGACTTTTCAAAAGCTGTTCAATGAGCGCTGGCCCGGGGGAAACTCGTTGGGGGGCGACCCAGCCAGTTCTCTCTACTCGGACGGCCATCCTATCCTAGACTCGTGGTACACGACGTACCCTCTGGTGGAATACACGCGCGGGATATCAGTTCAGGACGGGTCCGTAACCAGGGCACAGACGGGTGATGCGTATTCTGTTCGGGGAACCACGCAAGAGTATCGAAATTTGAAGGTGCAGTTCGACATGCAGTGGTTTACGGCTGAGTATTACCACTGGACTGCTCTGTGGCGATTCTACTGGGCCGTGGGACGCAGTGTGTCCATCTACACCAATGATGACATCATGACAGATACCCCAACCGGTTTCTCCTGGGGGCCCAACGGAGCCGGGCGTTGTGAGAGTCTGGTGGCGTCCGCTCCAGAAAGCCCTTTGTGGATGCAGAGACTCAATCTCAGGGGGGAGGTAGGCACGGACGTGAATAAGCCCAATCTGTGGCTTGATCAGGATGCCCGCAAGTTCTACCTCCGCAAGATGAGAAACATGTCCGCGTTGCAGACCGATTACGGTTTGAGGGAGTTGATCGCATGAGCAAGCGCTACGTCCCATCGCAGTATTCTACAATCCAGAGTGCGATCACCGCAAGCTCGGCAGGGGACGTGATCGTCATCTCCGCTGGCACCTACGCCGAGAATCTTGATCTGACTAGCAAGACCAAACTGGTGGTGCGCGCGGCTTTCGGGGAGACTGTCACCATCTCGCCCCCTTCGTACGTCAGTGGCACGATAAAGTGCGCCATCAAGTTGGATGGAGCCTCCAAGATCGTGTTCCGGGATCTAGTGGTCAACATCCCGATGACCTGTGATGTGGGCATCGGATACGACTCAAGCGCGTGCAACGGAATTTCGGTTCTGGACTGCGTGTTGAATGCCGGGTCTCCTGGGGCATCGACTCCGTTCGGGGCCTTTTTGAGGCTCGGTCCTGGGACTGGGGATCGCACCACAATCGTGCGCCGGTGCCTCTTCAACGGGGTGGCCAGCGGATTCGCGTCGGATCGCGCCGTGGATTTCGGCATTCGCATCGAAGGGTCGTCAGGGGACGTGCTGATCGAGCTGTGTAGCTTCACAGGCATCTACTACAGAAATCCACTAAGCGGAATGTTCTCCGGGGGGACCACAGAGCCGGCCGTGATGTACGTCAGGCTGACATCGGCGGGAAGTAGCAGGGTCGTGATCAGAAACTGTTCCGGGGCCTGTAACGTGTACCGCCACTGGATAAATGTAGAGGCCAGCGGAGCCACCATCAGAATCTATAACAACTTCCTGTATGGTGACCCTTACTGGCATATCTATAACATTCAGGCGTCCACCGGCGCGTACGTCGGCTATAACACGCTGTATGACACCAGCGGGTCTCCCCATGGCTCTACGAGCTTCTTGCCTAACACCGAACAGAATACCGTTACCGCCCAGTCTGCCTCAGCACCTGGGTCCACCTCGCCTATTGTGCTGACGGACACGTCTGGGTCTGCATACAGGACCGGGTCTATGGGAACATATTGCCCGGCATGGACGGACTACAACAGATACATGTTCGCGACCACGCCGTCCAGGGGATGTACCGAACTCAGATCGTCAGACCCGGTGAAGCATGTGTTGCACTTGAAGTACATGAACGTGAACGTGGTGGACGGACTCGTCATCACCATTCAGGATCCAGGGACACCTACGGGGGAGAGGAGGTCTTACAACTCACCGTTCGAGGTAGCCAAACACGTAGAAATTCTCATCGGTGATCTGAATCTGGGCAGTGACATCAGCGTGTGGTACGATCACACCACCAACAACTACGGCATGCAGACCTACCCCGAGATTTATTTCGGGGTAGAGACGGCGGGCATGTCCAGGTATCTATTCGGATCTCCGGGGACTTGACTCTGGTACTAGCATGTGCTAGTATGGGACTTGCTCGCGAGAGACTAGAAAACGGGGGAGGAGGTGAAATATGTCCAAGGGGAACACGTTCGAGAACGACCTGCTGAAGCTCATCTTCAACGGCACGGCTATCGCCAACATCGCAGACAACGCGGCCAGCTCGCCCCTGACCAACCTGGAGGTCTCGCTGCACACTGCGGATCCGGGCGAGGGCGGGGATCAGACCACGAGCGAGTGCGCCTACACCAGTTATGCACGAGTCGCGGTGGCTCGAACCACGGGCGGCTGGACGGTCACGGGCAATAGCGTGTCCCCGGTCGCGGACATCCTGTTCCCGGCATGCACTGGCGGCTCCGAGACCGCTACCTACTGGGCTGTCGGCACGGCACACTCCGGATCCGGTAAGGTCCTCTACTCCGGATCCATCAGCCCGACGATCGCAATCAGCAGCGGAGTGCAACCCAAGCTCACGACGGCCAGCACCGTCACCGAGGACTAATAGAATATGGACTCGGAAGTGCAGAACATTACCGAGTTCGTACTGGCGAAGTTGAAGCAACTGGCCGGGAGTGCCTGGGTGGAACCTACACGCGTGGACATAACGCTGCGAGCCAAATTCCGCCCCGGCACTGACACGGACGTTCGTTTCTACGGTAGTGCCGTTGTCACCTTCCCGGCGGTGACGGTAACGTACGAATTCAATTTGGGCGAGCGCATTGTGAGTCGCGCACGGTAGGAGACCAACTATGGCCACGGACATGGCATATCAGCGGTACACGTTCCCGGTACTGGCATCGCTGGCGGACAACACGTCCACGGCCCTAACCGGGATCACCATCGAGATCCCTGAGAAGGTGGTCACTTTCCACAAGGTGAAGGCTCGTGTCACGGCCGACGACATTATCACTGCCACTGGCGGCACGATCGCTACTCGGACCGTGAAGATCGGACTCAATGGGGGGACCAAGACCACGGTCACCAACTCTAATTCCCTGAGCAACAGCGGCGAGAATATGAGTATCGACTGGACCGCCGACATGACGGCGAGGTTCACGTCGGATTGGTCTGGTACGAGCATGACGTGTGAGTGCGACGTGCTCATTGATCAGAGCACCGGAACCACGCTCGGAACCGTGAACGTGGTTGTCACCCTGGATATCGTGTACGAGTACGACCTATCCAGCTACGATGTTACCGGAGCGGAGTCCACTGACGTGCTTACGTCCAAGTCCGGGGGCTCACCCGTGAGCCACGGGCTGGATGTGGGTGATCTGGTTCGCATCAAGAACATGACAGGCGGAACAGGGGCCACAGAAGGCATCTATCCCGTCGCCACGGTCCCCACGTCCAGTACATTCACTCTCACCGGATTCGCGTTCACCACCGATATCACGGCTGGAACTATGCTCTTGTCCCCGCGAAGGGCCAAGACAGCACGCATTCCTCTCTCCATGCCGGCCGGTGCGCTCGCTACAACCAAACCATCCTCCCTACACACTATCGCAGCGCTCGATACCGAACTTCCGGAGGCGGATAAGACCTTCGTCCAGATGACCATCGAGATGAATGCGGTCACGGCCTGTAGTGGGACTACGACCGACTGCACGGTGTCCTTCGAGCTTGATTCTCTGGGGGCGCATACCACTGGAAATTACGAAGCCGCCCTAGCCACCGACAGGCAGGTGCGCTACTGCGTGTCTCCTACCTATTTCTCTGGGCTGGATACCAGTACCACGCACAGCTTCTACGCCTGGGGGTCTGCGGCTCGATTCAATCACGCTGCGGCTTGGCTGCTAGTGACGTACCACTACGACGAGGACTCCACCACGGATATGTGGGTAGACGTTACTCTACTGTGTAATTCTGAGGCCAACGTAGCGGGGGCTGGGTCCTCTACGCCCTCCGTCATGTACGCTGATCTGTTCATCCCCGAGCAAAGCCCAACGACTAAGGGCATAGCCTTTTGCTGGTTGGTGGGCGCTGCTAATACCATATCTTCGTTGAACGCTAGATTGGGGAAGGGAAGCTACACGGCGTACACCGACACCTCGTCCACAAACGCGTCCGGGTCTATCGGACAAACGGTGAACAATAGCGCGTACACCCTGAACCGAGGCAGGAACAGACTCGAATTCAGCATCTACCATTCTGGAGGTGATGATAGTCTAGGACTTACTGGATGGTTTCATGTAGCCTACACCTGCGAAAAACCCAGTGCCGGCACCCAGGTAGCTAACAAGACTTTGCCCTATCCGGTTCAGATCACCGGGACGGCTGCGATGGCCAAGAACTGCGGTGCTGGCGTCACGGCTCTGGCCTATATCACGCAGAGTAATTGGTTCCTCCAGAACTGGGGGATCCAGATGACTCTTACCTATCCGGGGTCCACGACCGCTACAGCTCTTTTCGGTACTGGAGTTCTGGATTCAGGGGATATCGGATACAGGCCCTTCGGTTCGTGGGCTAGAACCACAGACTCGGAAGCCGGCTATCAGTATCTAGCGCTGGCGCCCCCAAGAGCTCGGTTCGTGTGGCCATGGGCCAATTACTGGCGTGGCAACCCAAAGGCATTTGATCAGCCTGGGGATCCCACTGGGGGCGGCGCCTTGTTCGTGACGTTCGCAAACGGAACCAACGGCACGGCTCAGGGCGCCTTCGATATCCTCTATACCTACCATTCGGTCACGTTTGACGTGACGGGGGATGTGACCGGGTCTAATGGGGGAACGGTAAAGGTAAATATCTACCGTAACCAACATTTCGATTGCGGGGTCACGGGCACGGCGTCCACGGATCTGTTCACGACCGTCAACAACAAGACACACCAGCTTTCGGTCGGGGATAAGGTGAAAATCTTCGGCGTTACCGGAGGCGCCTCCGTCACCTGGGACCAGTGGTTCACCGTGGCCACGGTTCCATCCCCCAGCACCTTCACCCTGACTGGAGCCAATTTCACCACCGACATCAGCTCTGCCACGGCTCGGTTCCCGCTCCCGGATGGGTGCGAGAAGATCGGGGAGACGGAGAGGACAGGGGACGGGTCGTATAGCTTCACTTGGTACGATGATGTCGAGCCCCTGTTCACGGAGGCGTACGAGGACGATAATTACCTGGGAAGGTCTGCACCGGCTCTAGCGGGGACGTAAACCATGTCTTTTTCGATCACCATGCGGAGCAATTCGGCCGGGTCCTTCAATATCGACATGGATATTGGGACCTCAGTGCTATCGGCTGTGGCTTCAGCCTCCGGGTCTGGGTCGGCTTCTGGCGTACTGGCGGCCATAGCCTCGTCTGTGGGATCGTCCAGTGGATCAGGGCTTATCGCGGCTGTTGCTCGGGCGATCTCCGCGTCGGTGGGGACCAGTTCCGGAATCGGATCGGCCTCCGGTGTACTGGGGGCTATTGCCGCAGCCGTTGCCTCCACTGCCGGATCGGGGGACGCGCAGGCGGTTGCCTCGGCTGTTATCTCGGCGGTGGCCTCGTCTATCGGGACAGGGTCTAGTCAGGCTATCGGGGCTGCCATCGCCGGGGCCGTAGCAAGCGCTGCCGGAACTGGAACAGCCACGGGCGTGCTCTCTGCCATAGCTTCTGCGGTTGCGTCGTCTTCTGGCTCGGCACTTGCTGAAGCCGTGTTCGCTTCGGTGGTCGCGGCAGTAGCAACGGCCATGGGCGAGGCGACAGCAGAGGCGGAAGCCAGGGCTATTGTGTCGTCGGTAGCGGCATCCTCCGGGGCTGGCGATGCTTCCGGTGTTCTGGCGGCTCTTGCCTCTGCGATCGGAAGCAGTTCAGGTTCTGGCGTCGCCTCCGGTGTTCTGAGTGCTACGGCCTCGGCTGTAGCCTCGGCTTCTGGTACTGGGGATGCTTCCGGCGTGCTGGCGGCGCTTGTTTCTGCGGTAGCTTCGGCGCACGGTGATGGTGCCGCGTCGGCGGTTGCTACTGCCATCGTTCAGGCTATTGCGGCTTCGTCGGGATCTGCGGTGGCCACGGGCATGGCGGCAGCTCTGGCGGCATCGGTCGCCAACAGCTCTGGTATCGGAGCGGCCACGGGTGTTCTTAGTGCCATCTCGGCTTCCGTGGGCACTGGATCTGGAGCAGGTACTGCCTCGGCGGTAGCGCGAGCTATCTACGCTGCGGTAGGGTCGGCCTCTGGATCGGCTTCGGCCTCCGGCGTAATCGCGGCTATCGCCTCTGCCGTAGCTTCTGCTGCTGGTGTCGGAGCGGCTACAGGTGTACTGGCCGCCATCATCTCTGCTGTGGGAGGAGTGGCAGGCACAGGGTCTGCGTCCGGTGCAGGTGTCCGTATCGTGGCCCTCGTCGGCTCGGCTGCTGGAACGGGAGCTGCGGACGGGCGCAGTCTTCGGGTATCCGCCACGAGTTTTACGCTCGCGCAAGATCCACAGACGGTGCTCTTGGTCTACCTGCTGGACGAGGACCCGCACGGGCTGGAAATCGTTGGGGGCTCGACCAGGGTGGATGATGGAACCGTGGTGGGGACCAACGTCCCGGACAATTCCTGGCGCACGGTGTTCCGATTCCACGGCCTGTCCGAGACCGAGGAGCTTGTGCCGGGTGGCTTCGATCAGGGGCAGTCGGAGAGGACCATTCGTCACATCCTGAAGGGCTTCGCGGCCGGCGGCGTGCTGCGTGTCTACCGCTCTTGGGTGGCAAACATGAACGAGTGGACGCCATTCTCTACGGGATGGTCCGATATCACACCGATTGACGTGACCCAAGAGACCGAGCTACAATGGGGCGACAACACCATGGGGCGCACAGAGTTTGATCTGGCGGGAGTGAACGTAGGGACGGAGGCGCAGTAATGACCAGAACGCTTACTACCCAACCTGGACCTCGTTCGGACCAGCCCATGAAGGAGTTTCTTCTCCAGAACCCCAAGGGCGTGGCGTGGAGCTTTTGCGTGCGCCTGATCGGCGTGGAGGACGCGTTCTCGGATGGCCTGGGGGATTGGGACGGCCTGCTTCCGGATCCGCATTTTGTTCGGCACGGAACGCTCATCACCCGAGACTGGAAGATCGACTTTCGATCTGATCCGCAGAAGCCGTTGCTCATGGGCGATAACGTGTCCATGGAGCTGACGGACGACGGCACGGAGGGCGTGTTCCACGTGTTCGCTCCGCGCTATTATGGGGTCAGGACCAAGCTGGCCTTCGATGTGGAGGTGGACGACACGTTGATTTTCATGGACACTGATGGGCTTAGCGTCGGTGACTATCTCCACTTCGGCGTACACGAGACCATGAGGGTGGCCACGGTGGTAGACTCCGAGTCGGCTACCGTCACGAGGGGCAAGTTTGGGACACGTCTCAGGCGCTTCGACTTTTCCGGGGCGGGGATGCAGATCACCACCAGCCCGACGGACTTCACCAATCGACTGATCGAGGTGTTCGCCGCGCCCGTGGATCTCGCTTCCCACACGCTTGATTCCGATCATATCTTCCCTATCTGGGCTGGGTGCATGCGTAGTCCGGAGACGGCCGAGGGCAGAATAAAGCTAGAAGCCGCTCCACTACAGGCCCTTCTTGAGGCAAGCTGGCCTGGGCGCTTGGCCACGGGTAAGCTCGGGAGCGGCGGGCAACTGATTCAACTCCACACTGGACATTTCACACAGGGATTCAGGGTGTGGTACAGAAATCGTACCGGTAGTGGGGCCATGTCAGGATTGGAGTCCATAACGTTGGCTCCAGGCATGTACGACGAAGCTGGCACATTCTCCGTGGTGGAGCCCGTAGAGGGTCTGGTGCCTCTGTCTTGGGCCGTGAAGGTGCTCCAGGACACGATCAATAACCTGCTGAGCACCAACACCTCCGCCCCGTGGCAGCAGACCGGCGTGAACGTGTGGGAGAATAGGCTTCAGTTCAGCTTGCGACGTGAGGCTGATGGGCAGGTGTCTCTTCGATACACGATCATGCCCGTGCCTGGACTTGAGGACTTCTTCCCCATCGTAGAAATCACAGGCATGAATTTGGAGTTCTGGGGGCTCACCATGCAGCTCCAGCCCAATGCTCGGGATCTGCCCCTACGGTTTTTCGGGGGCGGTGTCTCCATTAGGGCTGAGGACACGACGATCCCCCTGTTGCTCGATGACGCCGCCGTGCTGCCCGGGGAGGGCGTCTGGAGTCTTCCGGATGGCAGCGATGCGCGGGGGCTTATTCGGGTCTCGGATGGCTCCAATGTCGAGCTGATTTCATTCTCCGGTGTTTCCACAGAGTACAATTTGACGCCCAGTGCCAATGAGCCTCGGATGATCATGCTTACCGGGGTGAATCGCGGCGTGGGTGGGACCATGGCCCTGAACTGGGGCAATTTTCCGGACTCCTTCGAGCCTGGATCCGCTGACGCCACGTTCCAAGAGCTGATGTACGCGTCCGACGATCTGAGCGACATCGCCAATGCGGATGTGATGGATCCAGACGCGGTTGTACTGGCCATCCTCCTGTCTGCCGAGGATGATGAGGATTACGTGGAGTACAAGAGAGGGTCAACCGGAGCCATTACGGGGGTGTGCCGCTTTATCGGGTACAGAATGGGGCTCGCCATCCCCAAGCGCTTTGTTGACTACGAGGGCATCGTCAGGACTATGCGGCGCAATGGGGCGGCTGAAGCTATCGGGGCATGGTGGGTAGACGAAGCCAGCAAGGGCAAAGAGTCGCTGGAGGAGCTTCTTCGACTGTACGGGTTGTTCTTCGTATCGAAGCAATTCGTCCGGGATGGAGTCCTCTACTTCGGAATCACGCTGGAGTCTATTTCACCATCCACTGCTACCACCTTTGATGACGTTATCGAAGACGCGGATAGGGCGGCCGGGACCATCCCCACGGCTGCGGTGAACGAGCGGCTGGTGGTGAATGTGGTGTCCCTACTCCCGTGGAACAAGGCGGCGCACGGCAACAAGTCTGATGCTGATCCGATCATCGTCTACAACGAGCCGTCTATCGCCGCAGTAGGTCCCGCTAAGACGTTGGAACTGAAGCCCAACGTGTTCGATTGGTTCTCTCGAACGGATTCCGTGATGACGAATCTTGCCGGGCGGGAGGCACATATAGCCGTGGCCCTGAGGGCGGCCGATAGGTGGGTTGCGGCCTACGGGGCTGGACCTTACGTGCTGAAGATGCAGGTTCCCGCGCCAGTAGGCTGGAGATTCTATGCCGGTGATCGAGTGCTGATCACGTTGACGGGGGTTCGTGACCCGGCAGGTAACGCAAATATCGCCGCCACGCCCGGGCGCGTGTCGAGGGCTAGCCATCAGTGGGGATCCAGAGCCCGCACGGAAATCGAGGTGTACGTCGGGTTTGAGACCAGCGCCGAATTGGCACCAAACTGTCTGGTCACGGACATCGTCACAAGTTCGACTCTGGGCGTGGCGCATGGCCACTTCACCACGGACGATAGCGCGGACGAGTTCAGCGATGCAGCCTTCTTCGACCCGGACGACTACGGCGGCGAAATCCACTGCGAACTATGGCCAGAGTCGGGTAGATACTCGGGCACGGTGGTGGGAGTGGTGGTAGTGGGGCGCAGCGGTGACGTGCTCACCTTGCAGTCGGCCCTGTCTCCAGCGGATGAGGCAGCCCTACAGGCGTACCTTGACGACGGTGTACCGCTGGTGCTATCCTTCGCGGCGTACGACGTTACGTACTCGGACCGACAGAAAGCGTACGCGCACATGGCCGCCTCGGATACTAAGAAGCTGGACAGCACCGACAGTCCGAAGGAGTATCTATGAGCTACACCACAGACAGCTATGGGCGCTTCCTTCCGGTTCACACCCAGGATCTGAAACCGACCCAGATCATCGCCGCCGGGGAGGACCCCGATACCAGTCCTTACCGCACGGGACTGCGGACGCTGATGCTCAATCACATGACCAACTGGGCACACTTGGGACATCCGGTGATCTTGGATGGCCATCACGCCGCACTTGAGGTCCTGAACGGGTCCGAGGGCGAGTACCCTAGACCTATTGCCGTTTATAAGTTTCCGATCCCCGGGTGGCTGCCAGGAGATGACTCCAGCAAGCGCAGATACCTACTCGTCCAGATGAGTGGTGCCGCGAACAACGACACAGACACGTGGACGTTCACAGCCACCACCGATGACGGTTCCGGGACTTCTGATGTCGGAGCCTGGGATCTATGCACGTTGAGTGCCATCGTGCCTATCTCAAGAGGGCCCACCGAGGAGTACGATGTTTCGCTAGAGGTCACGGTGAATAATGGATATCAGGACACGGAGTTTTACTTCCAGGGAGTCAGCGCCTGGATCTTGGAGGAGGACAGGACGGAAATCGATCCGTTCGGGTATGACGGGGACGATTCCGGATTTTCACCGGTAGGAGAGGAGCAGGCGTCTCCTGACATGCCGCTGAGCGTAGAGACGGTTCGTAAATACGTGCGAGTGAATGATCTGTTCTACCGGTGGAACCTTAGGCAGGTGATCAATTTCTGCGCAATCCAAGAGTTTTCGGACTTCTGGTCTGCGGCAACTCCGGGTCCTGAGGTAGGGCTCACTTGCGGATCAATTTCCAGTACCGGTAAAGTGGCGTTCCACGAGTGGGTGTACTTTCCCAGACCAGGGGTACGCGTGCTCACGGTTCACCTGGACGCGCTAGTTCCGGATTGGACAGATTCCGGAGACAATGTCGCCGGCTTTATCGGATTCGATCCTCTGCATCAGCTCACCTTCACCGTGAATAAGGCCAGCGCGTTCACTTCCAGTACGTGGCTTTGTTCTGGGCGAATTCCTGTACCTGATGGTCACGGCGGTGGACCACTGATAATCAGGCTGGGCACACTCACGTCCAGCGAGAACAAACGGTTCGTGGTGGCGGGCTTGAACGTACACGAGTTCCCGAGCGGAGAATAAAACATGGGTATTCAGTTCCTCGGCCCTTCTACGCCGATGGGGTTCACCCCGCAGGCTTACCGCAACATCGTGAACGGCTCTAAGGCTATTGCGCCTAAGCAGATTTTCGATAACCAAGCGTGGCTGGCTACCCAGGACGTGGGGGCAGGAACATTATACACGTCCCCCACGGGGGTGTTGGCGCACACGGATACCTATTTGGGCGTATGGGACCTTGATGATCCGGTTGGGACTTTGCACACCACCGGGCCTATCGAGCAGCGAATCAAGGTGAGCCCGTACGCGGCCTATGTAGATGTGTGGGTGTGGTGCGTTCGGGACTACGCAATCGGATCGCCCAACAATCCCACGCTGTTCGTGAAGTGCGTGGAAACCGGAGATACCCGCTCCAGTACCCTGATCTCCGGAGGCACCGACAGCACCGGAAAAACAGCCTCCTACCCGGCTTGCGACGAGGCCCAATGGGTACGTTTTGAGGGAGTTCCGGTAGGGGCGGTGGGGGCCAGCGACGAAGCCGTACAGGTGAGACGAGACAGGTCGTCCGATCATAAGCCGGTCACCTTGCAGGTGTGGGCGTCCGATGCGTCAATACGGATCTACACTGTGTGCTATAGGGTGGTTCCATACAAGGGGAGCATGGCATCCTGGGACGGGGAGGAGCCCTTTGCCTTCTACAGGATACTAGTAGGCGAACAGCTAACGGTTCCGACATTCACGCCCACGGACCCCGAGGAGTGGACTATCTCATTCTGGTTCAGGTATCGAGCGTTGCCTCCGGAGGGCACCTATTCGCAGCTTCTCACTACGACATTCGACGGAACTCCAATCTCCGATTGGAACCTACTGCAAGTGAAGGATACGTGTGAACTTAGACTATCCGCTAGTTTGGAGGACGTTACTACGTTGTCGCCGGGCGTGTGGCACCATTTCGCCGGCGTGGTGCAGCCTGAAGGAAATGTGTATGTGGATCAGGTCCTCTATGGAGGAGATGCCTGGGGCACCGTGGATCCCGGAGGGGTATTCTCCTTTCTGTTCGGCGGGTCGGAGCATCCTGTCGATTTGGATATCGCAAATGTCTGCGTCTTCGACGGGGTGCATTACTACGCGAACGACTTGTACCTGGGAGGACCTAAATTCGATCCGCGCAACGCGATAGGATCATGGTCGGGTTCCGTCCCGGCGCGTCAGTACATCACGGGGAGGAACGGAAGCGGCGTAGTCATCAATTCGGGGGACGGGGGCACGGCTAACCTCACTTCGTCTGCCGGCACCGTCACCAGCGTGGCGTTCTAGCTTCCAGGTTGACATAGAATAAAAGGCATGCTATCCTGTTCCCAGGAGGACTACACGTGAGCGACAACCCCATTGTTTTGACCATCATTTCCCCCAATGAACTGCCGCCGGCCGAGGACGCGGGCTTCTGGGACGTGCTCAAGCGGCCCATTCCGTGGGTTTCCGATAGCCGACACAGCTACTTGAGCATGTTCACTGCGGTGTCGTGCAAGTTCTCGTATGCTGATCAGGTCAACGGGAAGGCCGTGTGGAAGCCCTATCCGCGCGCGCTCATCGACGCGGCCGGGTGCCAGCGACACGCCTGGGAATATCTCGTCTTCAAGAACGAGGCCGAGGCGATCGCCGTCGGAACACGTATGGGACAGCTCTGCTACAAGCACGAGATCCACACGTTCTGGGCCAACGCGGAGGACGGATACGCCGGCACCGGCAAGTACCCAAGCATCCCCAACCCATACGCCAATATGGTGGCCTTTGTCAACGCGTTCCGGCGCGCTGCTCCCACCTACACCAAGCTGGCGTACAACGGCTATTCCTGGGCCCGTACCTCGAAGGCCACGGGGTCCAGGTTGCTACACGATCAGGCTCTGATCAGGATGTTCGATTTCTGGTCGCCCATGAACTACGCCACGTCGCCGTCCACGCTGCGCGATTGGTGGGACGCCAAGTGCTTCAAGTACCGCTCGCTCCAGAGTCGTGTTCCGATCATCCCCACGGTGGGTGTGGGGCGCGTGGACGCATCGGGCGCTACATGGGGGGATTGGGACGACACGCTGGATCTGCTGACGCGTTCTGGCGTGGACGGGGTCAATTTCTTCTTCGGCAACGGCGCGAAGTCTCAGATGCTCGCGGGTAACAAGCGGCACAAGGCCCTTGTCAAATGCGTGCCTGAGCTGCGAGCCATGTGGGGGGCCTAATGGACACAGACATCGCAGCAGCCGTCGCTTCTATCGTTGGGGGTTGTACGCTCCTGGGATTCGTCATCAAGGGCACCAACTCGCTCACCGAGATCAAGGTCATGATGGCCTCGCTGATCAAGGACAATGACGAGGCCAAGGCGCACCGCAAGACCACTGACGCGACGCTTGGGGACCACGATCACCGGATCCGCAGTTTGGAGTCGGATGTGTCGGAGCTGCAAGACGGGAGGGAATAATGGACTTCGATTTGAACATCCTGACTCCGTATCTGCTGTGGGCCATTGCGGTGGGGGGTGTGGTCTACCCGTGGCGCTTCTTCAAGAACAAGCGTCGGCGATTCGTCGAACTGTACGCTTGCATCGTCATCGGGGTTGCGGTAGGGTGGATCACCGACCATAGCATCGAGGGGGTGCGCGGAGGAGCTGTTATTGGAACCCTTGCCCTGCCTGTGCTCATGCGAGTGCGCGGAGGTGCGGCTGTTCGGAACGAGAGGGACAGCCAGTACGAGGGACACGCGGAGGTCGATAATGAGCGACGAGAATCCGAGCCTGCCGAAGACTCCGGGGATCCTGGCTAGAGCAATCTCTTTTTTCGGTAGGGTCTTGACCCGTGGGTGGTGGGTGCTTATCCTCTTGTTCGGTGTCGCTTGGTATTTCATCCGGCGGCGCATGAATGAGGCCAAGATCGCCGAGGGACTGAAGACCCAGCGAGATATCGAGCGCCGGGCCAACGAACAGTACAAGGCACTGGGGTACAAGAACCGAGCGGCGCGGGCCAAGCTGAACAAGGAGATTCTGGTGTCCCGCCAGTCTTGGGAGGCCAAGAAGAAGGAGATCGAGCATGCACTCGCGACTGATGGGGAGGCTCGGGCGAAGTTGTGGGATCGTGCTTTTGGCGCTCGCGCTGATGTTCGGTCTGAGCAAGAAGGCCCAGGCAAATGACCCGGAGTGCCCGTCAGACAAAGTCGATTGCGGTCTATTTCAGCATCGCGGCTGGCTCCTGTCCCTCGAAGACGAGCCAGGATTCCGTGTGTCGTGGGAGTGTGACAAGCCGTATGAGGTCACTGGCTTCGATGTTGCTCCGTGTACTGGCTTGCTGGTTCCGCATGCGCAGGCAGATGAGGCTATCCGTCTGAAGCTGATCGATTTTCCGGCCCTGCAAGACGAGTTCCGTCTCTATCGTCTCCAGGCGGAACAAGCCCTCGACGAGGCAGAGGGGGCCCTACAGATAGAACAGAATAAGAACGAGGAGCTGACCAAGCTGCTTGATAAGAATCTGGCCCCGCTGGATCCACCGTTCTACGAGACTTTCTGGTTCGGCGCCGGAGTCGGCGTGGTAACTACTGTCATCGTAGTGGTGGCCATTTCCTACGCAATTGGTGAATGAGGAGGGAAACGATGAGCGAGTACAGCCCTGCCAATAATGCCTCAGTGGCCGCCGTGAACAGTTCGGCGTCAGCCGTCACCCTCCTGGACGAACGCAAGGGACGAAAGGGTTTCCGAATCCACAACGCCAGCACGGCCATCCTCTACATCAAGTACGGGGCGGACGCGACCACGTCTCTGTACACGGCCCTGGTGACCGCAAACGGGGGCACCTACGAATGCCCGTTCCAGTACACCGGCATCGTTACCGGAATCTGGGCGTCGGTCAACGGACAGGCAAACGTCACCGAGTTGTTCTGATCCAAATCCGTCGTGAAGGAGCCCTCCATGTCGAAAACCTTGCGCGAGGTCCTGACGGACAAGTTTCTCGCGACACGCCCTAGCCTCAAGCGGGTCCAAGCCAAGGCCGCCAAGAATGGATACGAGGGCGAAGTCAGTCGAGACGAGTATCAGATTCTGATGCAGGAGATTTACACCCTCCGCGCCCTGTTCAAGCACGCCGAAGTGAAGGTTCCAGAGGAGGCCGATGTCGTCCGCTTCAAGGTCAACTACTGGGGTAATAGCAATAACCCCAATTTCCAGGTCAAGGCCGAACTCAAGCCGAAGGGACCGGAAGTTATCAAGGCCCTTCGAGCCAAGAAGGCGGCCGTAAAGGTCAAGTCGACCACCTTGAGGCTGAAGGGGGATAGCACCCCCATGATCGTGGCTCTGCCGGATATGCACGTCGGATACCGGGTTCTCGGAGACGTTCTGGATCCGATTCACGATGAGGCCGCGATGGCCTGCGCCTTGGAGGTGCTGAAGTACACGCAGCCAGAAGTGATCGTGCTGCTCGGAGACGATCTGGACTTTCCCGGGTTCTCTTCGTTCCTGAAGCACCCATCTCTTCTTCATCTAGCAAACGCCGCCGTCCAGAGGCTGTACGAGTTCCTGTGCGCGGTGAGAGCAGCCTGCCCGAACGCACGAATTGTCTACATCGAGGGCAATCACGAGTTCCGAATCAAGCGCTACCTCAACGAGCGCGCCCCGGAGCTTGTGGGGTTGTGCCGTGGTGGGACCACGCAGGAAGTCACCAACGTAGAGTACCTACTGCGTCTGGACGAGCTTGGAATCGAGTATATCGGGGACTACGGGACCCACACATGGATCGACGGGATCAGGACCCTCCACGGAGAGCTTCTGGGCAAGGACGGGGGCGAGACCGTCGCCAAAATGCTGCGGGAGTACGTGGATTCGAGCTTCTGCGGACACAACCACAGGCTGGAGCTTGCCTTCAAGACGCGAATGATTCTGGGAGAGCGCGTGATCACATTCGCGGCTACGTGTGGCACCCTCGCTCGGGTAGACGGGACTCTGCCGGGGGCCAAATACCCGGACGCGCAGCAGGGCCTGTTCATTCTGTGGGACAAGGATAACCCACAACTCGTGCCCATCCACAATGGACGAGGCCGCATCGGGCCGATCCGATTCGAGGCGGTGCTCGGTGGCTAAGCGCGAACGTAAGACAGACGGGGTGTGGAGACTGTCCGCGTCGCAATATTCCACCTGGAAGCTCTGCCATCGAAAGTGGTTCTACGACAAGGTGATGAAACTTGCTCCGGACCCGGAGGCGAAGCCCAAGTATGGGGCCGAGATCGGGGACGCGATGCACGACGTGCTGGAAACGCACCAGAAAACAGGCCAGCGGATCCTGGAAGGAGAGCGTGTCGTACACGGCGTGGACATCGCCAAAATTCTGACGCACGTCTGGGATCATCCGCTGATCGGCCCGCTGGTCATGCAGCCTCACGTGGAGGCCGAGGGAGAAGGCGAGACAATTATCGGCGGCGTGCCGTTCATCTTGTACATTGACAAGCGCTGGCGCGTGGGCGATACAATGTACATCCTGGACTACAAGTCCACGAAGCAGTGGACGTACACCAAGACTCAGGAAGAGGCAGAATACGACCCTCAGACTCTTGTCTACACCAAGTGGGCCCTGGAGCAGCCGGGCATCACCAATGTCGTGTTCTACTACTTCAACGTGCGATATACATACCCGGTGTCTCAGCCTCGTGTCATCGAGGTCAAGCACACGTGGGATACCATCTCCGGATACTTGCAGGCCGCAGATGAGGTGGTGCTGGACCTCGTCCGCCAGAAAGAGCAGCCCGAGTATCGATTCGAGCAGAATAAGAACTCGTGCTACGCCTATGGAAAGTGCGAGTTTGCGTACGTGTGCTGGAAGACCACCAGCCTTCCTAAAGATCCCCCAAGTAGCGCTGTAAAGGAACCCAATATGGCTTTCGATGTCAATTCCCTGCTGAACAAGCACGTGGAGCGGGTCAAGGCTGACCCCAATTCGATCACCAACCAGATCGCCAACGAGCCCACCCCGCCGACCCGACCCAGCCCGGCTGCTCCTCCGCAGTCACACGTGGCTGCCCCGGCCCCGAAGCCAAGCCCCGTGGCTACCACCCCGACGTACAAGAAGGCTGCCCAGGATTCGACACCGGCACCAGTCCCTGCACCCGCACCCATGCCGCCTCCCCTGACGCCTGCTGTCGGGGACATGGCCGGAAACGTGCCGATCATCTATTTCGGATCGGCGCCCCAGAACGCGACATCGGAGCTGCTGGAGGACTTCCTCGATCGCACCGGCTACTTCGAGCGCTTCAGTGCGGCCAACAAGGGGGCCTACTACCTCACGGTGGCCTACAATGTGGGAGAGCGCCAGATCGCCGCGCAGTTCGCCCTCGACGTGTACGAAGGTAAGGTCGTCCTCCCGGGCCATCTCGTCGTCACCGACAACTCGAAGATCGGGCACTACCTTCGTCTGGAGACGCGGTATCTCGACAAGACGGCGCTCATCGTGGGTCGCTGCGGCATCTAGTTATCACCCCTTCCACAACCTAAAACTGTGAGCCGGGGGTACTGATGCTAGTTCATGTTTGGCCCGATCGTTTTCAGAAGTCTTGGGATGGCCGGGCAGACCTGGATTCCGTCCCCTGCCATGCCGTGGTGACGTATGTCGAAGCTCTGAATGCGGAGTACGGCACCGACGCCCATTTCTGTCCAGCCGTGCTGGAGGGGGCCGAAGTTCATCCGCGCCTGAACACCAAAATGGCACCGGAGTTCATCGCGGCCGTGCGCTTCTACGTGGTGGTGATGGACATCGACGGACCCAACCACACGTGCCCAGATGAGTGGTACAGTGAACAGATTCTGAAGCTGCGCGGCACCCCGTGGGAGGGCGGTGTCTATTATCGCACCAAGGGCGGATACCGCCTCATGTGGGAGTTGCCCGAGGCCCTGCGCACGTACGAGTACGCCAACCTTTACGCGGCCTTGAGCAAGGTGCTGAAAGACATAGGCATCGTCTCAGATCCTATCTGCAAGGACTGGACGCGGTGCTATCGGCTACCGTACGTCAAGCGCGACGGCAAGCACGAGCGTCGGGAACTGGTTATTCCAGAGAACCCCATGCTCCCCATGTCCCTGATCAAGTTCTCTCGCGAGGAGGCCAAGAAATCTACTCTCGGGCAGGCCGTGGCGTCACACAAGCTGATGCTCGACGAGTCGGCCGCGAGCAGCGTGGTGGATGGGAGCCGTAACGATAAACTGTTCCGGTTTCTGTCCAGCCTTCGCAACGTCATGTGGATCGACGAGGATCTGGCCATCTCGTTCGCACACACACTGAACCAGACACGCGTGGACCCGCCCTTGGACGCCACCGAAGTAGAGCACATCGCCCGCAATGTGTGGGGTCGATACGATGCCGGAACCAAGGGTGCGGAGCTGGTCAAGCCCCTCAATCAGATCGAGATCGTGCCCAAGGTGACAGAGAAGGCCAAGATCATCTGTGGTAACGGGGAACTGGACAAACTCGTGCAGGAGTGCATCGCCGCGCTGGCGAGTCACCCGGATATCTACGTGCAGCAGGGGAAACTTGTTCGCGTCATCGGAGAGCAGATCCAGGAGATCCCCAGGCATGCCCTACGCACGTGCCTCGCCGAGGTCGCGGACTTCTGGAAGGTGAAGCAGAGCGAAGACGCCATCACTGAGATTCCCATTGATCCGCCCAAGGATCTGGTGGACTGTGTGTTCGAGAACGGATTCTTCGGCCCGCTTCGCGAGCTTGAGCAGATTAGGACCATGCCGGCTATTCGCCCTGATGGTGTGGTGCTCAACGGAGAGGGCTACGACCCAGAGACCAAGGCGCTGTTCATCCCGGAGTTCTTGGTAGAAATGCCCGCCGAAATCACGTACGAAGACGCGGTCGCGGCGAAGAATCGAATCAAGGCCATGTACGTTGACTTCCCGTTCTTGGAGGAGTGCCACCGTTCTGCCGCCATGGCCGCGCTCATGACACCGATTATGCGTCTGGCGATCAGGGGACCCACGCCGCTGTTCCTGTTCGAGGCTCCGGTCCCGAGCGCGGGCAAGACCTTGACGGCATCCATGGCGGCGATTGTGGCGACGGGCAAGCCCCCTGCGGTCATGGCCCCCACGAACGAGGAGGAGACCGAGAAGCGGATCGTTACCAAGCTGGCTGCGGGCGCCAAGATCATCTTCATCGACAACGTCGAGCGTCCGGTAGGGGGTCCTGCGTTGGATGCGGCCCTGACCTCGGAGTGGTACGAGGCCCGGCTCATGCGCTCGCATGAATTGCTGACCCTGTATAATGGCGCCACGTGGATGGTAACAGGCAATAACGTCACGCTCATGGGCGATATCGTGCGCCGAACCATCCGCATCTATATCAACCCGAACATGGAGCGTCCCGAGGAGCGCGGAGCCTTCGCCATCCCCGACATCAAGAAGTACGTGCTGGAGCATCGCGCCGATATCGTGCGAGATGTGATGATCATGGCGCTGGCCAGACACATGGACGGCTTCACGTGCAATAAGCACATGGGTTCGTTCGAGTCGTGGTCGTATTGGGTGCGCGAGACCCTGATGTTCCTCGGGGAGGCGGACTGCCTCGATACCCAGAATGCGATCAAGACATCGGCGAGCGTGGGAACCTTCGGCACGCTCCTGACTTGCGCGTTCCAGGTGTTCCAGCCCAAGGGCGAGCACAGCTTCGTGGCGTCGGCCAAGTTCACCCCCAAGGATATGTGGTCGGTTGTGTTCGAGGGCGCGCGCTTCAAGGGCAAAGAGGACCATATCAACGGTCTTATTTCGGCCTATCAGGAGCTTACGCCGGAGACCACCTTGCAGAAGTGCAGCCAGCTTCTGAGTCGCTGGTCGAATCGAATCATCAACGGGTACAAGATGCTTTCTTACCCGCGAGATCCGATTCGCGGCATCGAGTTCCAGATCGTAAAAGCAGATATGGAGGGGAGTCTTGGAGCAGAACATCGATCGAGCACAACTTCAGGTGCTCGGACAAGCCCTCAGAAAGCAGAATCAGCAGACGGACGACAGGAGGTCGCAAGTGAGTGACGTGATCCAGAACCGCCAGACCTACAAGCTCCCCGAGGACTTTGTCGAGCCCTTCAAAACCCAGCGCCCGGACATGTCCGTGCCCGCGTACGTGATCTATCTGCGAACCTACTCGGCGCAGATTGACGGGCGCATGGAAGAGTGGTGGGAGACGTGCCGCCGCGTGATCGAGGGCGCCTTCTCGTTCCTGAAGTGGCACGAGGTAGAGAATGGCCTTACCTTGGACTGGGCGAAGTGGGACCGATGGGCGCGAATGATGTTCGAGCGCATGTTCGAGATGAAGTGGATCCCCTCTGGACGCGGGCTCCAGCACATGGGGCGTGACGTGGTGTGGGTCAAGGGCGGCGCCGTACTCAACTCGTGCGCCTTCACGTCGACCAAGGACATCGACGAGGACCCGACCGAGGCGTTCGATTTCCTCATGGACATGTCCATGCTGGGCGTGGGCGTCGGCTTCGACACTGAGGGCGAGGGCAAGCTCACGATCTACC
>JACCDG010812674.1_pt1 | contig 41883 bp, 23 predicted proteins | sample 7442471 | NCBI WGS metagenome assembly JACCDG01 (sample SAMN15323444, study PRJNA562643) | freshwater metagenome | isolation source: river surface water | place: USA:Blue River Watershed | collected 2017-08-17
CCAAATGACCAGGTTTAGAGCGCACGAACTTAGGCCTGCGCTAGCCAAAAACCGCTTTTATTTTGCCTTTTTATGTTCTTCTAGACGCTGTCTAAGTATGTTTGAACCGCCTACTCTGACGTTTATAATGCCATTATAATAGTCATCTGTTTCTAAAACTCGGCGCTCAAACTGCTCTCTTGCTTCTAAATATGACATTTCTGCCTTGGATTTGCAAAGATAAAGTATTTCTCTTGTGAAATTTTCCGGACCTAGTGCTTGGACATCTGCATTGAGCCTATCGGAAGAACCCCAATAATCGCGCCAATCGCTTTCTACTGTGCTTCTTCTTTTAAGTTTCTTGCCTTTGAGTGGAGGTTTTGTGCGTTTAAACTGTGCTAGTTTCTTGCCTATGTATTTTTGTCCGGTCTTAAGATTCGTGATGATATAAACAAAGCCAATATAGCCTTCTGGAATTTCTTCTAAAGTTTGATTTTGATACGTCCACAGCACTCACTTAGTTATATTGAGTGGTTTTCCTCTCATGCCTTTTCTGGCTAGCCTTCTTTGAGCCCTTAAATCTTGAATTTCTTTGCGCCTAATACTTGCCTCGTTGCGTATTTCTGATAGCCAATATCGTGCCTTGATGCCTGCTTCGTCTGATTTTTTATATTCAAATCGTTCCTGCCATTTAAAATACTCTTGGAAGGCCCGTATCATTCTGTCATGTGTGTCTGTGCTCATTGCTCTACGATCTCAACATCATTGGAATATGATGTAAATCCGTTTTCTTTAATAACTTTTAACACATGATTTACACGACTTGTAAGATCATCTCTGTGCGAAATCAAGAACACATTCTTTTCTCGTTCTCTAGTCATGCGTTTTAGCACAGCTATACTAGATTCAACACCACTAGCATCCATGCCGCTATCAACTAATTCGTCAATGAATAGTAGATTGATACTATGATATAGATTTTCCCATACATCACGGAATGCCCAACTCATACTTAGAATTAATCTATTGCGCTCACCTCGACTTAGATTGTCAAAATCTAGATCTTGACCCAGTTGCGTGATAATGACACTTAGATCATTTTGGAATTCTACAATATGCGGCAAACCGATCTTGTCTAGATAATAGGTCAAACGTTGATTCAAAAATGCTAGATTCTGGTCTATAATCTTCTTGCGAACAAAACTATCTTTGTTGGTTAGTAGTTTATATAAGAACTCCTGATGATCTTTGATTTTAGTCAGCTCATTCACTGCTTCCCAGTTAATTTCTTGGACTGCGGTATTTTTTAGTTCTTCGATCTGTTCAGCATAAGGATTATTCTCACCTTCTTTAACGGCTAAATCTTTGCGTAGTGAGCTTAATGTGTTTTTGTGATTCAGTGCTTGTTCTAGATTGTCATAATGGACCTTAGGACAATCACCTAATTCGCCTAACAAAGATAGTGCTTCGGATAGATCTTGTAGCTCTCTGGCAAATTCAGACATGGCTGTTTCCGCTTCAGAGATTTGTTTTTGCTTAGACTTAACCATCTCGTCATGTTTAGAGTCGTGTAAGTCCTGGCCGCAGCTATGACATTTATGATCTTCTAGAGTTTTTAGCTCTTTGGCTAGTTTTTCAAGATGCTTTTGTTCTTTTTCTACACTAGAAGTCTGTTTAGCTATCAGAGTGACTAAACTATCTCGTTCTTTTTTGTGTTCAGTCCATTCTGCTAGCCTACGCTGTGCTGATATTTCTAGTTCAATGTCTATAGTTTCTAATACATCTATGCTTTTAAGCAAGTCTTCTATGGTTTTTTCTTTTTGATCTTCCCAAAGTTTTTGTTTTCTTTCCAATGACTCAATGCTTTGTTTGATTCGATCATTAGATGCTTTAATAGTTTCGATCCTAGTTGATTCAGTAGCAATAGCATCTTTGGTCTGTTTAATTTGTTCTTTAAGATTTTCTGCTTTTTCTGATAGTAAAGTAATACCTAGCAGTTGTTCAATAATAGCTCGTTGATCAGCAGACTTTTGAGAAAGAAATGGTTCAGTATAAGTGTTCAAAGCCACGAGATGTTTAAACATTTCGTGAGTAAGAGGAAATACTTCTTCAATGGCCTTTTGTGTTTCTCTAGAATCACCTTGACTTTCGTCTAAATCTTTGAGTTCTTGTTCTTCTCCGTTAATAGAGAATTTTAATAGATTAGGTTTTCTTCCACGTTCAATATGATATTCAACACCGTCTTTTTCAAGAGTGACAGTGACCAGCATGCCTTTGCCGTTAATCTTATTGATCAGATTATCACGTTTGATATTTGTAAGAGCTTGACCGTAGATCGCATAACTCAAGCCATTGATGATAGTTGTTTTGCCCGTACCGTTGCGAGCCCCAGAATCATCACCTCCTAGATCTAGATTTTCACCTAAGACTAGAGTCAATTGACCACGGTCAAAGTCTATGGCCTGGGTCTGATTACCCACGCTCATGAAATTACGTACAGTAAGATTTTTAATCTTGATCATAGTTCTTTATAAATGTCCAAAAGTAGTGCTTTGTCGTAAGCATCGCTTTCTATAGCGTTCAGTTGATTCATTACAATAGTATCAACACTTTCAAAGTTAATATCAACAGGCACAGATGTGCTTTCTACCTCGACTTTTTCTGGTATCAGCATTAACTCACGTAGATTATATTGAGGAATAAACTGTTCTTTGATAAAGTTTGCTTCTTCAAAAGTAATAGGTAAGTCGATCGTTACTCGACAATGCATCTTTTCACGTAGAAGTTTATCCGGGGTATCGATAATTTGACTGAGTTTATAAGTTCTATAAACAGGTTGTCCAGGCCAAGAACGATATTCAGGCTTACCACCCCACTCTAAAATCATCATACCACGTTCATCATCGCCGGCATCTGCATAGTTGTGCGGAAATGCATTGCCGATATACACAATGTTGCCTCTGGTTTGACGTTTATGAAAGTGTCCTGTGAATACATATTCTTGATTGACAAAGTGTGTGCTTTGTAATTGTCCATGATCGGGCATCTGAACCATTGCATTCATATAGAAGTTAGGTAATTCTAAGTGACCGAACATGTACCTGCTCTTGATCTTAGACATTTCCTTCCATTCGTCACCGACTAGCCAGGGCAATATAGTTACATCCCCGTCAGTAAAAGGTTCTTTGATAGGCACAACATTGGGAAACAGGCGCATAAACTCAACAGAGTTGATCTCACGCTTGTCTTTGTAAAAAAGATCATGATTGCCTAATATGAAAAATACCTGTTCGAAGTTCTTACTCAATAATTCTAAGTTCGAAACAGTATAATTCATTGTGCTAACGTCTGTAGTTGCACGATTATGGTGCCAGTCGCCTAGGAAGATTGCAGTTTCGCAACCTTCTGCCCGAGCAGTTTCACAGAACCATTTAACGAATTCTTCACAGTCGTTATTATGAGTTCTGCTGCCAGACTTTAGCCCAAAGTGTATATCTGTGAAACAAGCTGCTTTTTTAAAAAGATTCATATTAATGTAATTTTACAGTCTTTAGTTTGTGAAATCAATCCCAATCAGTGCCGCCCTCGGATGAACCGCCCCCGCCTCCTCCGCCTCCTGACGGATAACTGCCGCCATTTTGTCTAGTCCAGCTAGGATTCATTCCGTTCATTTCAAGAATGTCGTCTCTGATGTTTTGGTTACGTTTTTCAATGTTAATGATCCGCACGAATGAATTAGTGACAGCAGCAGTATAATAAGCGAAAGGATTATCGGATTTGCTTTCATCGAACTGTAGGCCTATTTGTGTTAATTGAAGAATAGCTTGCCCCTTCATTTCATCGTTGTAGGTATAGCCTCGAACATTGCCTCTGGTAGCATATCTGTCGCAGAGCTTTAAAAACATACGAGCAAGATTGTCAGTCATTGTACCGTGATCCTTATCGAATTTTCCGGTTTTCAATCCGCCCTTCCAATGACTTTTTCCTACGCAGATCATATTATCATTTTCATCAAATTTCCAATGTTGGAAAGGAGGAAAATTAACTTTCTCGTGACTATCTGCAGTATTCTTTAAAGTCTTCTTACGACCCGGAGCAAGTGGTATGTGCTCGAACGTCATAACACGAAAAACAACATCTTGTTTAGAAATTTTCTTGTAATCTATTTCAAAATCTTTAGCAGGAAGTTTTTTATTTCCTGCTATCACAGCAGCTTCGTGTGCTTGCTTAGATAATCTAGCAGCTCTATTTCTTTTAGCTTCTGCAATAGTTCTTACGTTTATTTTTTCTAAATTAGGAATGATCATGTCGTATTCGTGATATTCCGGCTTGGTAAAACTACAGAATGTATTTTTACTTAAATGTATCTCTCGTAATAAATCCTTATTAGTAAGATACTTTATTTTTGGTGGTTGTGTAGGTATCAATCCTGATTACTCCTGTTAGGTAATAATATTAGCATATTTTCCAACTAATAAATAGTGTTATCATGGAGTTTTTCTACCAAAATGGCACTATCTATTAACCCTTTGGCAAAATTAGTTTCCTCTGTATCTCAACAGGTCTCAGCAGCCGCAGATTCTGCCAGCGGTGCTATGAATGGAGAGCAATTTGCCTCACTTAAATCAAACGTCAATGACACAGTTTCTAAACTAGGCGGCGGCATTGGTAGCGGCCTAAACGGTTTCACTGCTTCTGCAAACACGTTTGCTGCCGATGCATCAAAAGCATTAGGCGGAGTAACCGGAGCTATGGGAGGCATCGGCAATCCTATACAAAGTTTAGCTTCTAATGCACAAGGTGCATTAGGAGGTGCTGCAGATGCAATTGGCGGTATAAGCAACGTTGCATCAAACATAGGCGCAAGTTTAGATAAACTAGGTCTAGCCGGCGGCGGATTAGGCAATGGCCTTGCTAAATTAGCAGGACAGATTTCTTCTGCAGCAGGCATGTTGAATAATTTATTAAGTATGGCGAGAGGAAAAAATTTACCAAGTGGAGCAGAGTTATTTAGTGCCCAGGGATCTTTCGTTGAATTGAAACCGGGATCTCAAAACGACTGGCGTGTGAAGGTAAATTGTAATTTTGGTTTATTTGGTAATGCATTTAATAGATTATCTGAAACAGGCGGTTTCGTATTTCCCTATCTTCCAAACATTACTGTTTCAACAAAAGCAAATTACACACAGATTGATCCGGTACATAATCTTCAACCTTATTATGCCTATAAAAATAGTCAGGTAGATGACATTCAGATCAGCGGAGAATTTTCTGTAGAGACAGAATTAGATGCTGAGTACTGGATACAAGGCACTACATTTTTTAAAACAGCCACTAGAATGTTTTATGGTACAGGAGACAACGTAGGTAATCCTCCCGTGGTTTGTCAGCTCAGCGGATACGGTGCTAGAGTATTCACAGGAGTACCTATTATTATAAAATCTTTCAGTGTTGATTTGAAAGAAGATGTGAATTATATAAAATATACAGGCGGAAAAGCACCAACTTGGGTACCTGCCGCAAGTACTATCACAATAGTAGCTTCACCGATATACAACAGAACAAGATTAAGAAATTTCAGCCTCAAAGATTATGCAAACGGAAACGTAGTAGCAGGAGCAGGATTCGTATAATATGGCCACGTATAATAAATCGTCTCCTTATAGAAATACAAAACAAAATAATCTCTATCTTGAGCTGCTAGCCATACGACCAGTGCCTGCAGAAGCTGATGATTTTCTTTACAAGATAGAAAATCAATATAGACACAGACCGGATCTGTTAGCGTTTGATTTGTATGGTGATGCACAACTTTGGTGGGTATTTGTACAAAGAAATATGAGTGTGTTGAAAGACCCTATATATGATTTTGAACCAGGAACTTTTATCTATTGTCCTAAGAAATCGAATTTAGAAAAATACTTAGGAGGCTAACGTGTCGCTATTTAGAAACATTGGCCAGGTGGTAGGAAACGTTCTAAGGCCAGACGGAGGCCCAGCATCGTTGATTTCAGCCATTCCCGGATTAAGTTCCGGATCAGCAAGAGCAGTAGCCGGCCTCTTCAACGGTAACGGTGCTACAATTAATCCTTTTTCTGATTTTGACGGCGATCAAGATCCAACACAAACTCCTCTAATTAAATCATTTGGGATATCTAGTCCCATAGGACCACCATACCGAAATGTTTTAGAACAATTTGCGTCATATAACTGCGTATGGACTTTGTGCTGTTTAGAACCAAATCAGTTTAATGATCCTAACAGTTACAGAGGAAAACCAAAAGCACTAAAAAATGTAGTGATTTCTAGTGCAGGACGTTACGATGAACAACGAGTGAAAACTTTGAATGGTAGTCCTGAATTTTATATAGACAACGTGGTCATGCAATCTAGACTTGCAGGTAAAGATGCTGGCTGGACTAACGTAACCGAATTAACCTTTGATGTCTATGAACCATATTCTATGGGATTATTTTTCCAAAGTCTGCAGGCAGCAGCAATTGAAGCAGGGTATGCTCAGTATCTAGACAATGCTCCTTTTTTATTGAAATTAGAATTTATGGGTTTTGATGATAAAGGACAGATTTTTTCCAGCACCGAAGCTCTAGCCAAATATATTACTATTAGAATCACCGAATCGGATATGAAGGTTGATGAAGGTGGCAGCAGATATAAAGTTAAGGCTTCTCCGTTCCACCATCAAGGATACACCGACGGCGTACAAACGGTACCGACCGCAACTAGCATCACTGGCTCTACTGTACAAGAAGTATTATCCAGCGGCAAGCAAAGTTTAATGAATCAACTGAATAATTTGCAATTTGAATTAGTTGATAAAAATTTAGCAAATAAGCCAGATCTTTACGAGATAGTTTTTCCCACTAGTTGGACCGACGACGTGGGATTAAAGGGAGGTATCTCGAGAGATGTGTTAAAAGCTATGGTAGATATAAACGCAGGAAAACAGATTACTGCTGCTGCCAGTTATGATATAGATTTAGTAGAGTTTGGTCAGGGCGAAATAGGACAAAGCAGCATGGGCTTTAGTGCAACGTCTGGAGGCAATTATCTTTTTAAAGACGCAGTTGATGTTGTAGATCCAGCCACTGGAAGAATAACTAGAGACAATATGACCATAGATCCTACTAGGAGATCTTTCCAGTTTGGCGAAAAAAGCAAAATTACAAATATTATAAAGATGATAGTACTAGCCAGCGAATATTGTGCCAATGCCTTAAAACCAGAAGCGATTGATCCTAAGACCGGAATGGTAAAATGGTTCAAGGTAGATGTTCAGATTGACCTTTTAGAATTTGACACTATACGAAACGTTAGAGCTAAGAAATATATCTATAGAGTATGTCCGTATATGATACGTGCTGAATATCTTAAGAATCCAACATCTGCTTCTGCAGGTAGTGCCGGCCGAGAAAAAATAATAGCCAAGAGATTTGATTATCTGTATTCGGGACAAAATAATTCTGTTTTAAAACTTGATCTTGTTTATAACGGAATGTTTAAAACTGGAGCATTACCTAGACCTCCTCAGCAACATAGCCAGATACAAAATACCAACGATCAATCAGCCGCCGAAACTAAAAGATTAGCAGGCCAAGCACAACAGGGAGCTGCTCCGGAGTCAGTAACTTCCGAAACTGGAACACCTACAGTTAAACCAGATTACAGTATCAAAACAGGTACAGCATCTGGAGAAAAAAATGTTCAGCAAATTATAGCAGACGCTTTTCAAAGAGCCTGGGAAAATGGTACTACGGATATGATGAATGTAAAAATGGACATCATTGGAGATCCTTATTTTTTATCTGACAGCGGAATTTGCTCAAAGTTTTTAGGAGAGTACGGTCCTAATTCACAAGTAATGTCTGATGGTTCTATGAATTGGCAAGGATCAGAAATATTTTGTTATGTAACTTTTAGAAATCCAATAGAGCCGAATCTAGGAACCACAGGTAAAGGCGGTCTATTTAATTTTCCCAAAGGGCAATGGGTAAGTCCCTACAGTGGAATATATCAGATAACAGGTGTAGAACATAAAATTTCAGGAAATGTTTTTACACAAACATTAGATATGAATCGTATGGTTAATCAAAGTGTGGATTACAAAGGCAGGGCTGAAATCGAAACTCTTAACCAATGGTTATACGAAACTAAAGAAGCTCCTCCACAAACTGGTCCTGTGGATACCACAGTATATGGCGGGGATGAAGGTGAATAATGGCTATTGAAAGACGAACTACCGGAGAAATTGATACCGGTAAATTGGGAGCTGGTGTATATCTTGCCAAAGTGGTCGGATATCTAGATCCTAGTTTTATGGGCGGGTTAGAAGTCACCCTTCTGAGCGATCTTGGTAATACTGTAGGAGATCAATATCAAACCTATTCAGTAAAATATGCAAGTCCATTCTACGGTGTTACTGCCTACGAAAACATGGGACTAAACAAGACTGATTGGAACGATACACAACAAAGTTATGGGATGTGGTTTCCTACAGTAGAAATAGGCACTACAGTTTTAGTAGTATTTGTTGGCGGCAATCCTGCCATGGGATATTTTATCGGTTGTGTGCCAGGAAGATTTGCTAATCAAATGATACCTGCTATTGGAGGATCTACAGAATTTGAAGCTACTCCTGAGCAAAAAAAGAAATATGATACTTCGCAGCCCTTGCCTGTAGCAGAGTTCAATAGAAAAACAAACAGCCTAGAAAAAAGTCTTAACATAGAAAAAATTAAAAAACCTATACATCCTATAGCAGATGTTTTTCTTAAGCAAGGATTACTAGAGGATGATGTTAGAGGAGTTACTACATCCACTAGTAGAAGAGATGCTCCCAATGCAGTGTTTGGAATATCAACACCTGGACCTTTTAATAGAGGCGAAGGTACTAAAAAACAATTTTTAGGAAAGAAACAAACACTAAGCGCAATACCAATTCCAGTTTCTAGATTAGGCGGAACCACACTAGTAATGGACGATGGCGAAGATAGATATCAAAGAAAAACGCCAGCCAGCGAAGGCCCAGTGGAATATGTAGATACATTGAACAATGAAAAAGGTGATCCTAATATTCCATATAACGAATATTTTAGAATAAGAACTAGAACAGGTCACCAACTGTTGATGCATAACTCAGAAGATTTAATTTATATTGGAAATTCTAGTGGAACTGCATGGGTAGAATTAACCAGCAACGGAAAGATAGATATCTATGCAGAGGATAGTATCAGCATCCATACGCAAAATGATTTGAATATACGTGCGGATAGAGATATAAATTTAGAAGCCGGCCGAAATGTTAATATAAAAGCAACCGCCGACTTTAGTAAAAATGATAGTGCAGATTCTAATGGTTACGACAGCGGCAGAGTACATATAGAGAGTCAATACGATACAAAAATAGTAGTTGGCGGCGACGGATATATTACCACTTCTACTAGTCTTAATATATCTACAGGGTTTAATAATAATATTACAGCAGGTGCAAACACAAACATATTAAGCGGTGGCGATCATTTTGAAACTGCGGCATCGATTAATATGAATGGTGCAGCAGCGACTCCAGCAGTTTCGGCCGAGGTACTATCATTACATGATAATATTGTTACTAGCTCTCAAGAAAAGTGGGAAGAAAAGAATAGGTATTCAGTAGAAGAACCACTAAAAAGTATAATGAAAAGAATTCCTATGCACGAGCCTTGGGCATTACACGAAAACCAAGCTCCTGCACAACTAACTCCTGATAACACAGACAGGGAGGCATAAAATGGCAAAACTATATAATCAAAAAACAGTAGCTTCTAGATCAGCAACAGTGATCAATGACGAGGGTGCTGCTTTTACATACAAAGGTTTTAACTCTCAAGAAACTAAAAATCATTTTAAAATCTATGATATCGATTTGGTCAAACAGGATATTATAAATCATTTTTATATTCGCAAAGGCGAAAAATTAATGAATCCAGATTTTGGAACAGTTATTTGGGATTTATTATTTGAACCATTTACAGAAGAAGTTAAGAGATTAATTACTGAAGATGTAGAACAGATCATTAACTATGATCCAAGAATCGCTATTAATAGCGTCAGCATAGATTCTACTGATATGGGAATACGTATCGAAGCAGATATAAGTTATCTACCTTTTAACATCAACGAAAGGATGGTTTTTAATTTCGATAAAGAAAATAACATTATAAACTGACCACTTTATTTTCTAAAATAAATACGGGATAGGAAAGAAAAATGACCACAACGTCTAGACAAAATAACTTAATTTTAAACGAAGATTGGACAAGAATCTATCAGACATTTAAAAATGCTGACTTTAAATCTTACGATTTTGAAAATCTTCGTAGAGTCATAATTGCCTATTTCCGTGAAAATTATCCGGAAGATTTTAACGACTACATTGAAAGTTCTGAGTACTTGGCGCTAATTGATGCCATGGCATTCTTAGGACAGAGTCTTGCTTTCCGTATAGATTTAGCATCTAGAGAAAACTTCATAGAATTAGCCGAACGTAAGGAAAGTGTGTTACGATTAGCAAGAATGTTAAGCTACAATGCTAAACGTAATATTCCAGCCAGCGGCTTACTGAAATTTGATACAGTTAGCACTACAGAAAATATTTTAGATAGTAATGGTAAGAATTTAGCTCAGCAGGTGATTGTGTGGAATGATCCCACAAACCAAAATTGGGCAGAACAATTTGTGGCTGTGTTAAATGCCGCAATGAGTGACAATACTGAATTTGGTCGCAGTCAGGGATCTGCTGTTATCGATGGTATTCTAACAGAACAATATAGATTCAGAACAGCTTCTACAGATGTTCCTGTTTATAGCTTTAATAAAATTGTAGCAGGAAGACAGATGTCTTTTGAACTGCTTAGTACATCGTTCCGAGGACAGGAATACATTTATGAAGAAGCGCCTTACCCTGGTAATCAATTAGGATTCATTTATAAAAATGACGGACGCGGTGGCACTAGTGCTAACACTGGATTCTTTTTCTTATTCAAACAAGGAAGTTTAGAATTAGCAGACTTTACGATATCTACCCCTAAAACCAATGAAGTGGTTGCCGTTGATGCAAACAACATTAATGAAAATGATGTTTGGTTATTTAAATTGTCAGGTACCGGAGCACAAATAGAAGAATGGACAAAAGTACAATCATTAATAGGAAACAACATTGCCTATAACAGCATTACGTCTAATATTAGAAACATCTATTCTGTGATTACAAAAGAAAATGACAGAATTGATTTAGCTTTTGCTGATGGTGTATATGGTAATTTGCCATTAGGTCCATTTAGAGTTTATTATAGAAAGAGTAACGGATTAACTTATCAGATAGCTCCAACGGAAATGCAAGGTATTAGTATTGCTATCCCATATATTAATAAGCAAGGAGTTAATCATACAGTAACTATCACTTGTAGTTTAAAATACACAGTTGATTCGTCTGCAGCATCTGAGAGTGTCGATTCTATCAGAGTGAATGCTCCTGCTTCATATTATACACAGAATAGAATGATTACCGGAGAAGATTACAATCTAGCTCCGCTAACCGCTAGTCAGAATATTTTAAAAGTAAAATCTATTAATAGAACTTCAAGCGGAGTTAGTAGAAATTTTGATATTATCGATGCTTCTGGAAAGTATAGTAATGTAAATGTATTTGCAGACGATGGAATAATTTATAAAGATCCTATAGAAAGATCTTTGTCATTCAAATACGCTAATAGAATTGACATTATTAATTTTATAAGAAATAAAATAGAACCAGTTTTTACTGATACAGATGTTTATAATTTTTATCTAACAAAGTTTGATAGGATTTTATTTACAGACACAAATACTATATGGAATCAAGTAACCACAGACATTAATAATTCTTCTGGATATTTTACCAATCTAGTTGATGTAACATCAGTATTACCTGTGTCTTCTTACACCACAGGGCTTTTAAAATTTTTAAATCCTGGATCTTTAATCAAATTTATTCCACCGGCAGGAAAAAGTTTTAAGAAAGGTAAAGTGGTTACCACAGACTCTACAGATCCAGAGCAGACCTCGTATCTATGGACGAAGGTTGTAAAGATAACAGGAGATGGTACTGCTAATAATACAGGCGTATTAACTACAGGAATGGGCCCAATACAATTTAATGACACTATTCCTAGTCTTGCCATAGCAACAGCTATTATTCCTAAATTTGTTAATAATCTTAATACTGCTTTAGAATCTCAGATGGTTGATTTTATATTTGGTAATTTAAACTTTGGTCTGAGATACAGCACCACAGATGCTGAATGGAAAATAATCACAGCATCAAACTTAGATTTAACCAGTGATTTTAGTCTAGGAAAAACCGGCGATGTAACGAATTCAAATCTTGATGCATCTTGGATTTTAGCTTTTGTTAAAGAACCAGATCAGTATGTTGTAAGAATAAGAGGTATGGATTATATCTTTAGAAGCATACAACAAAATAGATTTTATTACGACAGCGCACAGAAAGTGTTTGATAGCGAAAACGGTACAGTAGTAAAAGATAAAGTTGTAGTTCTAGGCATCAACACAGGATCAGATTTAGTAAGTCTTTTAAAAACAGACTATCCGTTTGAGATAGCAGATTCTGTAAGATTTGATGATGGCTACGAAAGCACTGAAGAAATTAAAGTCACATTCTACGATAGTGATGACGATGCAGTTATTGACGATCCAGATGCTTTTCAGCAAGTAGTTGGTGCCGATTCTTTAAATCGATATTTGTTTTTTAAAATTACTACAGATTCGTATGGTTACACAATAAAGGAATATATTGATAATTCTAATGATACAGTATTAATTAGACAGAAAGAAAGTCTAGTCAATATCAACGATTTTTCAAATGGCCAATTAGTTTATTTCTACGATATTGATGAAAACGTTGTTAAGAGAGTTGATAAATCCACAAATACATTTATATTAGAACCTTCTTACACAGCAAATATCGGTAGAGATAGATTAAAATTTCAATACGTTCATAACGCTGGTGTTGATAGAAGAATAGATCCTAGCGCATCTAACATAATAGATGTGTATCTATTAACACGTAGTTATGATACCGCTTTTAGAAATTTCCTTTTAGGAAACGGTATAGAGCCAACTGCTCCTTCCAGCGATAGTCTAAGAGTAGCATTTGGTCAAAATCTTGATCTCATTAAATCTATAAGTGACGAAATAATTTATCATCCTGTAATTTATAAAGTTTTATTCGGTTCTACAGCCGACGAAAAACTGCAGGCCAAATTTAAAGTTGTAAAAAATCCTACAAAATTAATCAACGACAACGATCTTAAAGTAAGAATAATTTCTGCCATCAATGAATTTTTCGATGTCAATAATTGGGACTTCGGAGATAAATTTTACGTTAGCGAAATGATCACTTATGTGATTAATACTTGTGCTCCCGACATATCAAACTTGGTATTAGTTCCTAGACAAGCCAGCCAATCATTCGGTAGCTTGTTTGAAATACAAAGTCGAGTTGATGAAATATTCATCAGCGGTGCTAGAGTAGATGATATAGAAATAGTCACTTCAATTACAGCGGCAGAGCTTAGAATTAGCTCAACATCAATAGTTACAAATACAGGTTAAAGAATGGCATACGATACATTTCCAGAAAGCGGACTACCAATTCGAAGAACAGTAGATCTCCTACCAGAGATTTTTAAAACTGATGCCAATGCTAAATTTTTAAATGCAGTAGTTGATCCGCTGGTTCAACCTGGCACATTAGATAAAACTGTTGGTTACATTGGAAGAAGATACGGTAAAACCTATAATTCTAAAGATATCTATCTTGATACAGATCAAACATTACGCAGCAGATATCAATTAGAACCCGGTGTTGTTATCAAAGAAGATCAAAAAATTAAAAATTTTTACGATTATCTTGATTTTAAAAACCAGTTAAGATTTTTTAACAACACAAATGAAAATGACAACAAGATTACAGAACACGAACATTATTCTTGGAATCCTCCAATCGATTGGGATAAGTTTGTAAATTATAGAGAATATTATTGGGTACCAGAGCTTCCCCCAGAAGTTGTTATCAAGGGACAAGCTCAGGGAATAACCAGCACATATCGTATATCTCTCGGTGTTAATTCCTATATTTTCAGCCCAGATGGTCAAACTAATAATCCTAACTTAGTATTATATAGAGGTCAAAAATACAAGTTCAATTTAAATATTCCAGGTCAGCCGATCTTTATTAGAACCAATATTGATGTAGGAGTATTGTTATACAATCCAGATCTTCCATACACCGCCGGACAGATCGTTGTTTTTGACGATAAAATTTGGAAAGCTAAAGTTGATATAGCTGTGACTGATGGAAGTTCCATAAACGACAATAGTCAGGATTGGGAACTAGTTGATGCATTTTATGATACTTCGTCGTTTGATTATAATAACGGAGTTACCGGAGAAGGTCAAGAATCTGGCACACTGACATTTGAAGTGCCATTAGATGCGCCTGATGTTTTATATTATCAAAGTTTTGTAGATCCAAATTACTTTGGAAAATTCATAATCGCCGACATAGAATCAAATACTAAAATAGATGTTGAAAAAGAAATATTAGGTAAAGAAACATACACCAGTAGTAACGGTGTTAGCTTATCAAATGGGTTGGTAGTTCGATTCGAAGGGCAAGTTACTCCTGAAAAATATGCTGGAGTTGGTAACAGCGGAAAATTTGTTGTTGAGGGCGTTGGAACTTCTATACGATTAGTATCTGTAGATGATCTAGTAATATCCCCATTAGATATCGCTAATGTTCCCGAAGTACTGTTTGATGACGGAGGCTTTGACACTGAACCATTTGACGATGCATCGTTATATCCTGCCGCCAAAGACTATCTTACAGTTAATAGAGCCAGTGCTGATTCCAATAGCTGGAGTCGTTACAATAGATGGTTCCACAGGTCAGTGCTAGATTATGCTCATAGGTTAAACAACAGTGATTTTTCTGCAGACGAAACTTCCAGAGCAAAAAGACCAATTATAGAATTTTTACCAGACATTAAACTTTTTAATCATGGAGAGGTAGCTAAAGCTTCAGTTGATTATGTAGATGATTTTACCAGCGATGTTCTTAGTAAGATCGAGGGAAGTGCTGGTTACATCGTTGATGGCGAATTTTTATTCGACGGTGCCAGATTATTAGTGATAGCAGATACAGATTCACTAGTTAATAATCAAATTTACAAAATTAAATTCATTACTCATAATAATCGAAAGCAGATAACATTAGTTAGAGAAAATGATGCCGATCCTATAGTTAATGAATGTGTATTAGTTAAAAGAGGAAAAAATAATCGTGGTGCAATGTATCACTACGATGGAAATTCTTGGATAAAGAGCCAAGAAAAAAATTCTGTAAATCAAGCTCCTTTATTTGATATTTTCGATGAAACAGGAATTAGTTTTTCAGATTCTTCCAAATATCCAGTTAGTACTTTTTATGGAACACCTATTTTAAGTTATAAAGAAGGTAGCGGAGTAATCGACAGCGAATTAGGATTTTCGTTGAGTTATCTTAATATCGACAACGTTGGTGACATTCAATTTAATTTCAATCTAGATTTTGATACATTCGCTTATAAAATAGATACCACAGTTCTAACTAAAAAAATAGCTACAGGATATTATAGATATAATAGATCCGAATACGGAAATGCTTGGATTAGATTAGATCCTAGATATTCTCAACCAATAATCGACAGCGTAACTGTGTCAGAAATCACTGACACAATAACTTCAACTGCGATAGATTGGAAAACTGTATCTAATAGTGATATTACTAAATTAATAGTTTTAATCAACGGTATTAAATCAAATATTTCGTATGTTAGAAATGAAAATAGATTCACATTTTCAGAAAAATTTGCCGAGGGAGACATTGTAACATTTAAAGTCTTCACAGATGTTCCTCCAGATACTGGATACTATGAAATACCGGTGTCGCTTGAAAAAAATCCTTTAAATCAAAATATAGTGTCTTTTACATTAGGACAAGCGGCTGATCATTTATCTACGGGATTAGAATTAACAGACGACCTAGTTGGAATTTTTCCTGGATCAAGTAATCTAAGAGATTTATCTAGATATCAACAATTAAACAGAAGATTCCTAAAGCATTCTTCTCCCGCATCTCTGGCTATGGTTTTGTTATGTGATAAAGAAATTAATATAATAAAATCTATTCAATTTGCTAAAAAATCATACACAGATTTTAAAAATAATTTTATAAAACTCTCATACGATTTATTTTATAATCAAGAACCTAGAGATTTTGTCGATACCATTCTAAACGAGATAGGCAATAATTTAACATCTGCTAGTCCGTTTGCCGGCAGCGATATGGTAGGTAGCGGAGCATTTACTAGCATACTTTATACTGTTGAAGATGAAGGAATTAAAACATTTGCGCTATCTGAAAAATTTGATCTAGATACATTAAGCTCACGTGCGGTATATGTTTATATTAATTCTCAACAATTAATTTACGGTCAAGATTATACTTTTGATTCTACTTTTGGTTTCTTAAAATTAAACTTGTCTTTAGTAGAAGGCGATCAAATCGAAATAAGAGAATATGTATCGACCGCAATTAATTTTATTCCGCCTACACCTACTAAATTAGGTTTATACAAAAAATATCTTCCTAGAAAGTTTATAGACAACACATATATCGAACCCAAAGAAGTTATACAAGGACATGACGGTAGTATAACCATAGCATATGGCGATTTTCGTGATGACATATTATTAGAACTAGAGTTAAGAATTTATAATAATATTAAACAAAAATACGATGAATCTGTGTTTGACATTGATTCTGTCTTTGGTGGATATTATGGTAATTCTCTGTACGATAAAAAAGATTTAGATAGAATAGCGAATTCGGAATTTTTAAAATGGATAGCTGACACTAACATTGATTATGTTAATAACGTCTATGTAGATACCCAAAATTCATTTACATACACTTATTCTAATATGGCCGATCCTACAGGAACTAGAAATCTTCCTGGTTATTGGCGAGGTGTGTATGAATGGTTCTATGATACAACTAGACCCCATACATGCCCTTGGGAGATGTTAGGATTTAGTGAAAAGCCCGATTGGTGGGATGATGAATACGGTCCAGCACCTTATACTAGTAATAACTTGATCTTGTGGGAAGATCTTAGAGATGGTATTATTCGTAGAGGACCAAGAGAAGGCGCCTATGACAGATATAAACGTGCCAGCATACTTTCTCATATTCCTGTTGATGCAGATGGAAATTTATTAAGCCCGCTAGATTCTGGTCTGGCAACTAATTTTAGTTTAATTAATAATCAAGGTCCGTTTGTATTCGGTGACCGCGCACCAGTTGAGTATGCGTGGAGAGAAAGTTCTGAATGGCCATTTGCTGTTCTTTCTGCCCTATGCTTGCTAAAACCATTTGAGTTTATAACAGATAATTTTAATAAATCTAAAGTAGTTAGGAATATACTAGAACAAACTATAAACAAAGATACTGGTTTGTTTTTTACTCTTACAGATTTAACATTTTATGAAGTTGAAAAAACAGTTTCGGGTCTGCATCTTTATATCATAGATTATTTGAAAAATAAAACTTTAAATGCAGGCATACTCGAAAATAAAGTTAAAAACATAGACGTACAACTAAGCACTAGAAATTCCGGATTCGTTGATGTTGGTCAGCAAAAATATATTTTAGATAGTAAGAATCCAAAATCGTCATCTAGTTCAGTTTTCGTTCCGCCAGAAAATTACGATATAATTTTTAATGTCGGTAGTCCTTTTACTACTATTGTCTATAGTGGAGTCCTGATAGAAAAAGTTAATCAAGGTTGGAAAATATCTGGATATGATAATGTCAATCCTATTTTTAGATATTTTGAAGCTGTTTCGTCGCAAACAGATCCGTTAATAACAATCGGCGGCGTTTCTGAAAATTTTGTTGATTGGTCTTCTGAAAAATTTTACGGAAACGGATTAGTAGTTAGGTATCAGTCTAAGTATTATAGAGCATTGAAGAGCCATACTAGCACTGATGTATTTGAATTATCTAATTGGAAACCTTTACCATCTTTGCCTGTAAAAAATGCTGTTACTGCATTCTATAGAAGAACATTTAATAAATTAAGAATCAAGGAATTACCGTATAGCTCTATTTTTAGAGACATACAATCTGTAGTAGATTTTCTATTAGGTTATCAAGAGTATCTAAAATCTCTAGGATTCATATTCGATTCCTATAATTCAGAATTAAGAGAAGTTGAGGATTGGCTAACTTCAGTTAAAGAATTTATGTTCTGGAGTAAGCATAATTGGAGTGAGGGTTCTCTAATATCTTTAAGTCCTGCTGCTAAGAAATTAAATTTACAAGTAGCTCTTGGAGTTGCTGATAATTTATTAGATAGTTTTTATGATTACCAGGTATTTAAAAATGACGGAACACCACTAAATCCGTCAAATATAAATGTTAAAAGAGATTTTAGATCTTTGGTAGTATCAACAGTAGATACTAATGATGGTATCTATTTTATAAAATTAAACATGGTATTAAAAGAACACGTTACAGTATTCACTGATAGGACAGTGTTCAACGATGTTATCTACGATAAGCCTACCGGCTATCGTCAAGAGCGCATCAAGAGTCGTGGATTCCGCACAGTTGATTGGGATGGTGATTATACTAGTCCAGGATTTATTTTTGATGCTGTGGATATACAAACATGGCAACCATTCACTGATTATAAACTAGGTGATATCGTTGCATATAAATCTTATTTCTGGACTAGTAAATTTAATCAACTAGGATCTTCTGAATTTGCAGATTCTAATTGGGTTAAATTAGATTCCACACCAGTAAAAGGATTAGTTTCAAACTTTGATTATAGAATAACTCAATTTGAAGATTATTACGAAGTTGATACTTCGGGAGTCGGATCTAGTCAGCGAGATCTATCTCGTCATGCTATTGGTTATCAGCAACGAGAGTACTTACAAAATCTTGCAGAGGATGAAGTCAGTCAATTTAGATTGTATCAAGGTTTTATCAAAGAAAAAGGTACAGCCAATTCTATAGTTAAAATATTTGACAAATTAAGCAGAACCGAAGATGACAGTGTTGTGCTTAAAGAAGAGTGGGCATTTAAACTTGGCGATATTGGTGGCATTGATCAGACTAGACAGTTTGAGTTTGAAATCGTCAAAGACAATTTTGTAATAAATCCTCAGCCTATATTATTAAAATCTGGATTAGAAGGTCGAACTGTAGAAGATCAGTATTTACGAATCTATCCTTTAAATTTTACAGTAGCTCCGATACCATTTACAACAGCATTAAATCCTGTAACTTATTATGACGGTCCTACAAGAAATGCTGGCTATGTTAAATTAGATCATGTTGGCACAGTTGTAAAAACTAGAAATGACATACTAAATCTAAACATCGATGAGGTTCAGGACAATTCAAATATATGGGTAACATTCGATAAGGTATCTTGGACAGTATTGCGATACAACGAAGATCCTGCATTGTCGGTAGTAGCAGTTATCAAAGATGGACAGAATGTAATCTGTACTACTAATCGTCCTCATAATTTGTCTGTAAATGATATCATCGGAATACAAATTGAAAATCTCAAAGGATTCTTTAAATTATTAACTGTAACTAATGATACATTTACAGTTACACCAACCAGTACTGATCCTGTTGAAATCTTAGATAGTTCTTCTGCAGCACTAGGACTATTTAGAGAAGTTAGATTTAAAAATTATGAATCTACCAATAAAGGTGAAATCGCTTTATTAAAACAAGGGTCCAAACTTTGGGTAGATGACAACGGTCAAGGTACTTGGGAAGTAGTTGAAAAAACAAAACAGTATAATGATTATACTTTAATAGATTATGGTATAACAGATCCGCAAGGGGCAGGTAAGGCAGTAGTTTATATTGATGCCTATAAACAAATAGCAGCTAGCATTCCTGCCTCTGGCTATGTAATGATCTATACAGATAAAGTTACAGCAGGATTTACTAATATCGGACTAAAACAGATAATACCTCCGCCCGATGGATTCGAAGTTGCAGTTGATTCTGTATTTGGAGAAGTTCTAGCTGTTAGTCCTGATGGTAAATGGTTAGCAGTTGCATCGCCTAAAGCTAGCGGTGTTAAGAGTACCTATAGAGAAGAATTGTTATCTATTAGAAGTTATTTGGCGGGCGAGATAGTTCTTTATCAAGGAAAACTGTGGAAAGCAAAAACTAATATAGGTGTCGGTGACGGAAGTTCTGTTAATTTTAATTCAGATGACTGGGAGCCAGCAACTATAGTAGAAGCAAATTCTATCGGTAGAAATGAAGGATACTTCCAACAAGGTATGGTAACTTTGTATTCTTACACGAATCAGCAATGGGAAGAAGAATACAGTTTTATTAGTCCTCGTCCGTCGGCAAATGAATTATTTGGAAGTTCTGTTAGCATAGGGGTGTCTGGAAAGAATTATTACATGTCTATTTCTGCTCCAGGATCTTTAGATAATAAGGGAAGAGTATATCTATATTATTATGATGGAACTGCCTGGAAGTTTTTATTAAATGAAAAGTATTTAGGACTATATGATCCTAGCCCGTCAAAAGTATATCCTGTAGATAGCATTGTTTGGTGTGAGGGCAAATACTATCAAGCATTAAATGAAAGTATAGGCGACGGTAGTACATTAACAATAGAATCTAATGATTGGAAACAATTAGATTCTGTTTCCACTCAATTGAGCCTTCCTACTAATATATCCATAGATGACGACGGTTCTACTTTAATAGAAGGTCTAGCAACGCCTACACAATTAGCAGAATTAGTTAAACAAGGCGATCAGTTTGGATATGCTACTTCTATGAGTAGAGATGGTAGCATATTAGTCATTAGTACTCCAACATCAGATGGTCAATATTTTGCAAATTATCGAGGAGTATGGAAACCTTATAATGAATATAGACCAAATGATATAGTCAAATATCAAGGTGGCTATCATAAGTTTATGGTTGTAGATTCCGAAGATGATGTTAGCTTAAATCAACCACCAGATGCAGGAAATCCTTGGGTTAATGTAGGAGACAGTACCTATCAAACAGCCGGTAAGATTTACATCTATAAACGGAATTCAAACAACAATTATGAATTAGTTCAGACAATAACTGAACAAAACATAAACGAATTTAATGATTCGACTGACAACATAGAAATAATGAGCGGCGACGAGTTTGGTTATGCTTTAGATATTGATGCATCTGGTAGAACCTTAGTTGTAAGTAGTCCGAAAGCAGATGTGTTTAAGCAAACACAGGGGGCTGTGTATGTGTTTAGAACAGCCAACTTAGATACTGTGGAATTTAGGCTTGTTCAAAAATTAACTAGTTTTGAATATCTAACTAACGAATATTTCGGATCATCTGTATCTATAAGCCCCGGTACTGAAAAAATAGCAATCGGAGCTAAAAATTCTCCGTTTGACTTAGTAACAAGATTTATAGAAGGTACAACCTTTGATAAAAATAAAACAGTGTTTAAAGATTATCAAGGATTCCCAGGACAGGCTTATGTATTTGAAAGAAAGTCTGAAGGATATTTCTTAGTTGAAAAATTAGAAACAGATTTTGTTCCTAATGAATCTTTCGGTGAATCAATTGACTGTGTAGGAAACATCATAGTTGTCGGTAGTCCTAGGTATAAAGTTGAAGATAGAATTCCAGGAAATATAAGATTGTTTAAGAAACCGTTTGATATCAACAGTCTTAAGACTATCGCTCAAGAACAGCCATTGGTAGATATCAAGCAATTAAAAAATATAGAATTGTTTGATAATACTAATAATATTAAACTTTCTGATATAGATATTGTTGATGGTTACAAAATGAAAATCCTTGGAGTAGCCGATCAAGAAATAACTTGGAAAACCCCTTACGATCCGGCAATTTATATGCTAGCCACTGATGAGCAAGTCATTGATGAATCTCAAGCATGGTTCGAGAAAAATGTTGGTTTAGTTTGGTGGGATCTAAATGCTGTTAAGTTTGTGAACTACGAACAGGGAGATCTAGCATATAGAATAGGAAATTGGAATTCTCAAGCAGAAGGCTCTTCAGTGGATGTGTATGAATGGGTCGAATCGGTTCTGTTACCATCTGAGTGGTCTGCATTAGCCGATACAGCAGTTGGATTGGCAGAAGGAATATCTGGTCAGCCTAAATATCCCGATGATACTGTTTATAATACCAAAACGATTTTTAGTTCCAGCACTGGAAATCCTGTAGGAACTTTATACTATTATTGGGTAAAGAATAAAAATACGATTCCTCAAAGAACAGGAAGAAAAATATCTATTAACAGCATAAAAAATTATATCAATAATCCTATTGGAACTGGCCTTTCATTTATTGCGTTGATCGATTCTGATAAGTTTTTAGCATATAATCTTCCATCAGTTATTAGCTCAGACACAGCATTGTTTAATATTGAATTCTTGAATACATCTTCAAGAATAAATCAAAGCCATAAAGAATATCAATTGCTAACTGAAGGTATTGCTGACAGCTTACCTGCTCCAGCACTTGAAAGAAAATGGATAGATAGTTTAGTTGGTTATGATGAAGCAGGAAATGCAGTTCCTGATATATCTTTGCCGCAACGACAACAATACGGTTTAAAATTTAGACCTCGTCAGAGTATTTTTAAAGATAAAGCATTGGCTTTAGAAGGAGCCATTACCTATATCAATAATATTTTAACAACACGACCTTTTTCAGATCTAGCAAATTTTGAAAGGTTAGGTAGTTTAGATCCATTACCTAATAAAGATTTAAATGAATATGATGTTACAGTTGATACGTTGATTGATCTAGATCAAGTCGGTACAGTTAAAATTAAAAAAGCAGAATTTACCGTTAATATAATAAACGGTGAAGTTGATACCATCGATATAAAAGATCCAGGATTCGGTTATAGAAATGCTCCATTTATTGAAATTGAAGGAACAGGATCCGGTGCTAAAGCATTTGTAACTATCGATAATCAAGGTAAGATTAATTCAATAACAGTTACTAATAGAGGTAAAAAATATACCTCAGCTTTTGTGAAAATACGTGCATTCTCTGTACTAGTAATATCTGATTCGTCATTGAATAATTTCTGGAGTATCTATAGTTGGGACGATGTAAGAAGAACATTCTTTAGAAGCAAGTCTCAAGCCTATGATGTTACTAGATATTGGGAATATATAGACTGGTGGGCACCCGGTTACGATGGCCAGAGCAAAGTTATAAAAGAAATAACAAATATTTACGAAGAGCCATCAATATCCGTTGATGTGGGACAGCTAGTAAGAATAAAAGAATATTCTAGTGGCGGTTGGGCAGTTATAGAAAAAACTGAACAAGGTCAGGGAAATCTTTTAGACACATATAATTTGGTCGGAAGAAAGAACGGAACTTTACAAATCAAACCTTTACTTTACGATTCGATGAGTAATAGATTAGGTTATGACGGATCCGGAGCATACGATGCTAATCTCTACGACATCCAACCGATTAAAGAACTAAGAATTATCCTACAAGCAGCAAAGAATGATATTTTTGTTGATGACTTAAGAGTAGAATGGAATAAACTTTTCTTTAATTCTATAAGATATGCGTTATCGGAACAACAAGAAATTGATTGGGTATTCAAAACTAGCTTCTTAAACGCTATACATAATGTAGGAGATCTGGATCAAAGACCTACATATAAGAATGACAATCTTGACAGCTATAGACAGTATATTGAAGAAGTCAAGCCTTATAAGACTACAATAAGAGAATACACTAGCAGATATACAGAAAAACAAAACGGTGGATTAGCTACCACAGACTTTGATTTACCTCCTGCATATTCTTCAGTAGATGGTAGAATTTTACCTATCAGTGAAAATTTTAACAGATTAGATGAATATCCGTGGAAAGCATGGGCAGACAATAACGGATTTGGAATTGTGTCTATCGAAGTAGCTGATGGTGGTTCTGATTATACAAATCCTCCAACAGTGTTGATCGAAGGAAACGGTTCCGGAGCAACAGCACAGGCCTATATATCTAACGGATCTGTTAGAGCTATTAGAATAATAGACGAAGGATCTGGCTATACTAAAATACCAACAATTAGTCTTGTTGGTGGAAATGGTAGTTCTCCTAATAAAGCTAAAGCAGTGGCTGTTCTGGGAAATACAAAAGTTAGAACATTTGATCTAACAATAAAGTTTGACAGAATTGATAAAACAGGAAACTTCACTGCCTATAATCAAACTCAGACATTTATTGCTACAGGATTTAGTGCGGTATTTGAATTATCTTTTGCACCCAATACAGAAAAAAGATTCATTTCAATTAGAAAAAATGATCAAGTAGTTATTGGCAGTGAGTATGTTGTAGATCTTTATAAGTCTTCTACTGATACTTTTAATCTTTTAAGAGGCAAAATTAGATTCTTAACACCACCCAAAGCAGGCGATGTTATAGTTGTTAATTACGAAAAAAATTCCGAATTGTTAAACAGTGTTGATAGAATCAACAGATATTATAGTCCTACTAGCGGCATGATAGGTAAGGAATTAAATCAATTAATGACCGGTATTGACTTTGGCGGTGTTCGTATCCAAGGAACAACATTTGAAGTCACAGGCGGATGGGATGCTCTTCCCTGGTTCGTAGATAACTGGGATAGCGTTGAATCGAGCGCAGATTTTTATTATGTTGCAGACGGTAGCACGATATTTGTTGTGTTACCATTCACACCAGAAGCAGGCCAGCCAATATCTGTTTATCTTAAGAGAGTGGGAGAATCTAGGCCTACTAGAGTAGATGATCCTGCCTGGACTCCAGCATGGGATAGTGCTATAGTAACTAATCCTAAAGCTCAGATGCCTACATTCATTGGTGACGGTTCCACAAACTTTATAGAGATAGGAACTTATATTAGTACAGATGCAGGCGATACACTAATCTTCCGTAAGTTAGACAGCGACGGATCGGTTACTATTTCCGACGTTAATTTATTAGATACAAGAATAAGCGGCGGCTCATTATCTAATATCAGCGGTGCATATGTAACTGCTACAGGTACTACAGCTGAAGAGATAGTTATCGATGGAGAAAAATTTGTTAGTCCTGATCAAGTACCTGCCCCAGAAGAAAACGTTCCTGGACAAGTATTAGATAGTTTAAGTCTAAAAGTTTTCACCACAACAAGCCCCGGCGCAGCACCATTACAAAATAAAGTTGTATTGGGTGATGGTATCACAAGAAAGTTTGATATTGGATTGCGAATATTCGAATCTGCTGGGGTGATGGTATATGTAGATAAAGTCAAACAAGACTACGCTGCCGATAGCACAATACATTATACTATTGATTTCGTTAATAATCAAATAGAGTTTAACACAGCACCTGTAGTAGGAGCTATTATAGAAATCATTGCTGTGGGAATTGGCGGTATTTCTTTGATCGATTATCAAGAGTTCGTAGCCGATGGTGATACAAATCTATTCTTAACGAAGGCTGTTTATAATCAAACAGAAAGCGTTTTAGTAACAGTTGATGGCGAAGCTATCGATACTGGCTTTGTTAATAGCGGTGATTTTATTGATACTAAAGATCGAACAATGATACAATTTGGTTTCAATCCTGCATTTAGACAAGTAGTAAAGATTATTTGTTTCGGAGCTTCGGCTCAAACAGATTCAACTGGAGTGCCTTTTGTAAGAGTAAATCAACAGACTGTTATCTATGACGGAGTAACTAGAAACTTTGATCTTGATAGATTTGTAGATTTAGGTAGAGATCCTGCTCAAGCAGCCATAGTAGTTGAGGTTAATGGAGAATATCTAAGAAACGTAGATACAAATTATTTTATCTACGATGGAACAAATTCAGAAGTAACTCTAGGTGTAGATCCGGCTGAGGCTCTGGGATCAATTACTTCGGGCTTTATTAAAGTCTATGTAAATGGACAATTAAAGAGATTTGTTTTAGATTATACGTTCGATGGAAACACAAACAAATTAAATCTTGTAACAACTAATTTGGTTAAAGGAGATGTTGTTAGAATAATCAATGATTTATCTGTAAATTATAGATTAGTTAATAGCAATGTTATTATTGAACCTTCAGTACCTTTAACCGCAGGAGATGTTATCACTATAACATGGTTTAGTGAATATCCTACTTTAGATTTGATCAGCGACGAGTATAGTGGCGGCAAGGTAAATTATTTGTTACCTAGAGCACCTCTAAATGACAGTTACATCTGGGTGTATAAAAACGGACAGAGACTGGCAAAAAATAGAGACTATTATTTGTCTTTACCTCGCGGAGTAGTTTATCTAACTGACGATACATCATCTACAGATTTAATTAAGATTATTCAGTTCGGAAATGTTATTTGGGAGCCTGTAAGATCTTTTGAGATTAACAAAGACATGCTGAATAATACTTTCTATAAGAGATACAATAAGAAAAATTCAATTAAATTATCTAAAGATTTAATGTATTATGACACTAGCATGGAAGTTACCGATGCATCTACTCTTAATGCACCTATAGTTTCTAGAAATATACCCGGAGTTGTAGTAATCAATAATGAAAGAATTGAGTATTTTGAAAAGAATGGTAATATATTATCTCAGTTGCGCAGAGGAAGTTTAGGTACAGGTATTAAAGAAATTCATGCTTCGGGTAGTTATGTAATAGATGTTGGTCCTTCAGAAACTATTCCTTACAGCGATACTGAAGAAACTATCGATTTCTTTAGTGACGGAAGCACTAAAAATATTGGACCTTTAGATTTTGTTCCTACACAGTCTGTGAGAAATAATTGGTATAGAGATACTATTCCTTTAGAACACGGACCTTGTGATACTATTGAAGTATTTGTGGGCGGAAAGCGTTTAAGAAAAAATCCAGTAACTTTATATGATTCTTCTATAGCAGCAAACAGCCCAGATGCTGATCGCTTGATAGAAGCCGAATTTAGCGTTGATGGGCTTACTCCGTTCGTAAGACTTACTGATGCAGTTGAAGCAGGAACTAAGATTACTATAGTGAGAAAAATAGGTAGATTATGGTATGATAAGGGAGAAACAACAGCTACCACTGGGGTATCTTTATTATCTAATAATACACCAATTGCTAAATTCATCAGCGCAGGGAGCTCGGAATTGCCCGAATAAATACTACTATGAATAAACAGCCAGAGCCTAAAATGCAAGAAAATCATCAAGAAACCATAAAAACAGATAAAAAACCCAACGAAACTGGGGGATTTCATTTTGAAGGGCATATTAAGATTTTTGATCCCGAAAACGGTGAAATCTTTATCGATAAAAGAAATGCCATTCATTATGAAAATATGTCTGTGGCCATGGTAAATGCTCTTTCAAATCAAGGGCAAGGCACCATTTATGAAATGGTCTTTGGTAATGGCGGCACCACAGTAGATCCAACAGGATTGATTACATATTTGACTACTAATACTGTAGGAATTAATACTAGTTTATATAATCAAACTTATACTAAAGTGGTAGATCAAAATTCTTCTAATAATACAGATCCTGTTAGAAATAAGATGGAAATTCGACATGTCAGCGGTGCAACTTATAGTGATATCATAATAAGTTGTATTTTAGATTACGGCGAACCAGATGGTCAGCAGGCATTCGACAATAGTCAAGATATGAGTGGGAATTTTGTATTTGATGAGTTAGGATTGAAAAGTTACAATCCCAATGGAGACGGAAAATTATTAACACACGTTATATTTCATCCTGTACAAAAATCATTGAATAGATTATTACAGATCGATTATACGATCAGAATCCAGAGCTTAACAAGTTTCACTGAGGTTTGATAAATGCCATATATCGTTAATTTTACAGACAAAGATAACAAGCTGCCAATTACGGTGTATGATAATACATCCAGCACAGATACCAGTTTAACTTTTCCAGGACGTAATGTTACAGGATATGGTCAAATTATAGCTGAAAACTTTTTGGCCCTGTTAGAAAATTTTGCTAAAGATACAGCACCCGTTAATCCAGTAGAAGGCCAGTTATGGTATGACACCAGTACTGCGAGGTTAAAGATTTGGGATAGTACTTTATGGAAAGCTGCATCGAGTATTCAGACCAGCGGAGTTGAACCCCCTACAGAAGAATCCAAGGTTGGAGAATTATGGGTTGATACCGTAAATCAGCAAGTTTATGTTTATTCAGGAACACGTTGGATTCTTGTAGGACCTAATTTTTCAACAGGTCTAAGAAGTGGTCCTTTAGTAGAATCAATCATTGACTCTGATAACATTACTAGAGTAGTATTAACATTTTATATTGAAGACATTCCAGTTATTATTATCAGTAAAGATGCATTTACTCCTAAAATTTCTATTTCTGGATTTGTTACTATTAATTCGGGATTCAATATTACAGCTAATGATGTTAGTGCTATTACAGCTCAAACTAAGATATGGGGCACAGCCACATCAGCAGAGTCATTAATTATTAATGATGTTGAAGTAGCAGCAGCAAAGTTTATGAGAACTGATGCTACTAACACTACAGACTTTCCATTAAACATAAGAAATAATACGGGTTTGGTAATCGGAGTTAATAGTAATTTTACTATTAGTGCTACAGAAACTGTGGCTAAGATTTATAATAGTTCTGTCGGAGCTAGTTTAGATTTACAAACCAATAGAGAAGGCATACCTACTACAGTAATAAGAGTTATTGAAAATAAAGTAGGCATTAACGTATTAGCCCCAGACGAAAGTTTAGAAGTTGATGGAAATATAAAATCTAATGGCAACATTATATTAACTGATACAACACCCAGTACAAATTTTAATAACGGAACTTTTAGAACCGCAGGCGGTGTAGCCATCACTAAAAATCTTTTAGTCGGAGATGGTATAACAGTTAATAATACTTCTAATTTTGAAAACATTCAACCGCAGACAACCGATACTTATGATTGCGGTACAATATTAAAAAGATGGAATACTGTAAGAACCAAAACTCTTGTTGCTGAAACAATTGAAGGTGTGCTAACAGGAAACATCGTAGGCAATGCTACAACAGCCACAAACTTGAAATTTCCTACCACATTTAGAATTGAAGGTGACGTCACTTCTCCTAATGTTCAATTTGACGGACAGGTTGGAGGTCTTAATAAAGTTTTTCAAACTACCCTAACATCTGCTTTGATTAGCAGTAAAGACGAACCAAGTCCTAATGTTTCTGAACCAGACGATTATGTTTTAGTTTTTAGATCAGGAACCGGTCTTATTAAAGAAACTAGAGATGTATTTGTCTCTGATCTAGCAGTACCCATTGGCGGCATAATTCCATATGCAGGAGCTTCGGCACCTTACGGTTATCTTTTATGCGATGGCAGCGAAGTTGAAAAAACAAAGTATAGCACACTCTATGATGTTATCGGTAATGTTTTTAATGGTGCTTTGCCTTTAGTTGGTGTAGGTACTTTTAGATTGCCAGACCTAAGAGGTAGATTCGCATTAGGTAGAGATAACATGGATAATGCTATCACAGTACCAAATAGCACAGGTGGATATGTAGATGGCGGCGGTGGTAATATCGATAGGGTTTCTGGTACTGCTCCGGATAATTTGGGAGATAGTGGAGGACAATCAACTAATAGTCTTACAGTTTCAAACCTGCCAGATCACGAACACAATATGAAAGGATCCACTGGACAGCAATATTATGCTTCTAGGGTTGATACAGCAGTTCCTTTAGATACTGGATCTTTTTCAGACAAAGGACCAACAACTTCAGGACAAAGTCAATACATTCCAAGTTCTGGCGGTATCAAGACAGCTGGAGCATTAGGACAAGATTTTTCAGTTATGAACCCGTTCCTAACACTGAATTATATTATAAGATCCGGACCACCGAACTTCTAAGGTATAAGATATGGCATATACGATTAATAAAACAGACGGAACAATTTTAGCAACAGTAGCTGACGGGCAGATAGACACTCTGTCCAGCGACCTTACGCTGATAGGAAAAAATTACAGCGGGTTTGGTGAGTCTATCAATGAAAATTTTATTAAGTTATTAGAAAATTTTTCAAGCACAGCACAACCAAAAAATCCAATTAGAGGACAGATTTGGTTTGATGTTAATGAATTAAAGTTAAAAGTTTATAATGGAAATGGATTCGTTCCAGTAAGTTCTGCTACTATTTCTAATACACAGCCTACTAGTTTAGGTGTTGGAGATCTTTGGTTCAACGATGTTGATAAACAGTTGTATTTTTATGACGGCTCTAACACTATTTTGTTAGGTCCTGATTATTCTCAGAGTCAAGGTGTAAGCGGTCTTAGAGTAGCGACCATACTTGATTCTCTAAATCAAAATCGAGTTATAACTTATCTATATACTAATGGAATTTTATTAGGCATTTTTTCTAAAGATACATTTACTCCTAAACTTCCTATTGATGGATTTAGCGGAAGTATAAATCCTGGATTTAATGCAGGTACTTTATCAGGATTAAAATTCTATGTTACAGCTACCAATTCTGAAAGATTAGGTAGTCAGCCAGCTAGTTCTTATGTAAGAAACGATACTAATAACATTATCAATGGACAATTAATTCTAACATCTAATCTAGGATTAATTATCGGTGATGCTAATCAAGGACAATTTAACGTTTCTGAAGGTAATCTAACCATAGCTAATATTGCTTCTAATAAAGATATAACATTAACGGTTAGGCGTGACGTTATTGCTGAACAGGCAATAAAAATTAGATCTGCATCTAGAAAAATAAATTTATATGAAGGTATTCCAGAAAGCGAAATTAATATAGGCGGAGATCTTATAGTTGAAGGAGATCTTACAGTTAATGGAGATTTAGTAACAGTTAATACCAGCACAGTTACCGTAGAAGATAAAAATATCGTATTAGCTAAAACTACTGGTGCTATTCCTACAGATAATAATGCAGCAGGTGGTGGTATAATAGTTCAAGGTGCAAGTAGCCATGTATTTTTATATCATGACATCGGTCAAGCTCCGACATCAAATTCTTCAGAAGCAATAGTAGATGGCTATAACGATTCTTGGCCACAATTAGCCAGCGGTGCATGGACAAGTTCTGAACATATTAATTTAGCGTCAGGTAAAGAATTTAAAATTAACGGTGTTACAGTATTATCTGGAACAGCATTAGGTCCAGGAATTACCAGTATTCCCGGTGTTACATCTTTCGGTCCTCAGACAGAATTTACAGTAGATGACTTTTATCTTAATGATGCAACTATTCAAGTAACTGCACCGAATACAGATTTAACTTTAGATATTAATGGCTCTGGAACTTTAAATCTTAACAATAAAAAGATTACTAATTTAGCAACTCCGACTTCTAATTTTGATGCATCTACTAAAAAGTATGTAGATGATACAGTGAAGTCAAGAAGTATAGTTTTGAGTATCGACATATCAGACGGTATTTCTAATTCGGGTATCTCTGCTTTGATAGAACAGATAGCGCCGGCTGCTGAATATTCAAACGGAACTTATGCTCGTATTCTATGTTCGCAGCTAGTTAATGGTACAACCAGTCTGGATATTAACCCGTTATTAGCATCGGGTGTTACTGAATTTAATACACCGACAGGTACAGCTTTCGGAGTAAGCAGTATTGCTTTTACTCCGGCTACTATTGCAGCGCCTGGTATTTTAGTATCTAGAACTGTTAAAACATTTCAAATAGTCAGTGGAACATGGACTTTTATATCATAATAGGGAATTGGAGCGATAGATGGCCTACATAATTAATAAAACTGATGGAACACAGTTAACTGTTTTAGAAGACGGCACTGTGAATACCTCTACTAGTGTTGGTCTAGTAGGTCGTAACTATACAGGATACGGCGAAATACAAAATGAAAATTTTGTTATTTTGTTAGAAAACTCAGCTAATTCAAATCCCCCAGCTAGACCCCTGCCAGGACAAACTTGGTTTAATACTGCAAATAAAACTTTGAACGTTTATAGTGGTGAAGAATGGGCTCCTGTTGGATCTGCAGTATTATCCGGCACCACACCGGAAGGCATCGAAGGAACTCTTTGGTTTAAAACTACCACAAAGCAGTTATTTGTTTATCAAGACAACGGTTGGAATTTAGTAGGCCCAGAGGGAGCAGAGGGATTCGGTGTAACTAAAATTAGATCTAGACAGGTTAGAGATAATTTTGGAACACAAAAAATCGTATTAGAAGTATTAGTAGATGGATTTACGATTGGTGTTATTAGTAACACCGCATTTATTTTAGATGACAGCACACCTATTGCAGGTTTTTCTTCGCTGGGCGCAGGCTTTACTTCGGCATCAAATAAAAATTTTAAAGGAAGTTTAGACGGCAATGCGGCAACAGCAACAAAATTAGAAACTTCAAGAACAATTAATGGTGTATTTTTTGATGGTCAAGCAAATATAACAATTAAGTCTTCTACTACTAAGAAATTATTCAAAGGAACTTACCTAACAGGCACTACCTTTGACGGATCAGAGGATACAACTTGGTCAGTGGATGCTAGTTCGTCAAATGTTATAGGAAAAATTGTAGCTAGAGATAGTGCAGGAAACTTTAGTGCTGGAATAATAACCGCTGATTTAATCGGTAATGTTACCGGAAATGTAACAGCAACTTCCGGAACTAGCTCTTTTAATAGAGTAGAAGCTGTAGAATTTGTTGGCGCAACATTGACTGGTAATGCAGATTCGGCCACAAAACTTAATACTGCTAGAGAAATTAATGGTGTTTTATTTGACGGCACACAAAATATTACCGTTCCGGCTGATGCAGGAACATTAACTGGATCTCAGCTTGCTCCTAATGTAACACAATTAGGGATTTTAAATAATTTAAGTACTGCTGCTGCTGGTATCACAGTGGATTCTATTTTTAAGTTTTATGTAGAGTCTGGATCTCAACCTACAATACAATCTACAACAGCTAATAGAAGTATAAATTTAGAAGTTTTTGATACAACACAGGCAGGAAGTTATTCACACGTAAGCCTTGTTCCGAGTAGTTTAGCATTAACAATCGCTGGATCTAATAATCCAGCATTTATTCCTGAACTTAATCAAATTACAGATTTAGGTTTATCTGTTAGAAAGTGGAAAACAGTGCATGCGGTTACTTTTGACGGAACTGCTACAGCAGCACAATACGCCGATCTAGCAGAAAATTATCTTGCAGATGCGGAATACGAGCCCGGAACAGTGCTAGAATTCGGCGGAAACTGTGAAGTTACCATTGCAGAAGATGAAACCCGCCGTGTTGCAGGTATTGTATCTACTAATCCTGCATATCTTATGAACAGCGGATTAACAGGAAATCATGTAGTTGCAGTAGCATTACAAGGTCGTGTTCCTTGCAAAGTAAGAGGAAAAATACACAAAGGCGATATGCTAGTTAGTGGCGGCAGCGGTTATGCAAGACCCACACAAGATCCTAAAATAGGCACAATTATAGGTAAAGCTCTAGAGGATTTTGACGGTATAGAGGGTGTTATTGAAGTAGTAGTGGGCAGAATTTAAAAGATACGGGTTACGATAAATAATAGATAACGGAGTTAATCAATGGCATATCAAGTAGATAAATTTAATGGAACGTTTTTAGTATCCGTAGATGACGGTACCATTGATACCACCACTGATTTGCGTTTTGTAGGTAAGAATTATGCGGGTTACGGTGAAGTACAAAATGAAAATTTCCTGCATTTACTAGAAAATTTTGCTAATACTAGCGCACCCCCAAAAGTCATTACTGGACAGATCTGGTATGACAGTGGTAATAAGAAATTAAAATTTTATGATGGCAGTCGTTTTAGAACTGCCAGCGGAGCAGAAGTAGGACCCACAGCACCTTCCGGATTACAACAAGGTGATTTTTGGTTTGATACTAGTACTGAACAGCTTTATGCTTATAACGGTTCTACATTTGTTTTAATTGGCCCAGAAACTGCACCCGAATTAGGAGCAGCATCTTTAACGGCACAAGTAGTTAAAGATAATTTAGGGGCTAATCACAGTATCGGAAAAGTCATATCCGGCGGTGACGTTGTTGCTATTGTAAGTAAAGATGCATTTACACTAGACAGTGTGATCAATCCAATTACTGGTTTCACAGTAATCAAGAAAGGATTTAATTTAGTTAATACTAATGGTACTACTGGTGTAACAACAACAGATCATTTTTATTGGGGTACAGCTTCTAATGCTGCTCGACTTGGCGGATATTTGGCCAGCGAATATGTTCGTACTGGAGAAGTACGTTTCGATACCGAAGCTAATTACGGAGATCCCGGATTTACAGTAGGCGGTAATTTTCCAGACTACTCTAAAGATCTTGTAGTTAAAATAGAAAATGGCGACGAACCAATCATTGAATCAAGACTAGGTAATGCGCTAACAGTTAGAATACGTGCTCCTGGTAACGATTTACGTAGCTACCTTTTCACCACAACCGGCATTATACCAGGAACAGATAATTTTTATTCATTGGGTACAGCATCGGAAGCATGGCAAAATGTATATTCTTATAATTTTGTTGGAAATGTTACAGGAAATGTTACAGGAAATACAGCAGGAACACACACTGGTCCAGTTACTGGCAATGTAACTGGAAACGTAACGGGTAATGTAACAGGTACAGTAAACGGAAACGTTATTGGTTCGGTAACAGGTACAGCCACAAATGCATTAACTCTTAACAGTTTAACTGGCGAGCAAGGTGCAGTAGCAAGTTCAGTGGCATTAAGAGATGCCAGCGCAAATATAACAGCTAATAGATTTGTAGGAACAGCTGAAAAATCAGATAGATTAAAAATTGATAATGCAGCCGTGGATACAGATCCTAATTACAGATCAGCTAAAACTACAGCTACAGGGGATACTATTGCTGCAAGAGATAGTTCAGGAAACTTATTTGCAGTATTATTTGACGGCACAGCTACCGCAGCACAATATGCTGACTTAGCAGAAAAATATCTTGCAGATGCAGAGTATGAAGTCGGAACTGTAGTTACAGTTGGCGGTGATGCTGAGGTTACCGCAGTTAAATTTGGTGATAGAGCTGTGGGAGTAGTGTCTGCTAATCCTGCATTTATGATGAACAAAGATTTAGAAGGTGGAACATACATCGCATTGAAGGGTCGAGTTCCTTGTAAGGTTGTTGGATCGGTCCGCAAAGGAGATCGTTTAGTAGCATCAGACAATGGTTGTGCTATAGCAGCTGGTTTCCATCAACATCCTGATGTCTTTGGCATTGCTTTAGAAGCTAGTCAAGACGTTAGCGTTAAAACTATAGAAGTTTTGGTATTATAAGGAAAGAATTATGCCTATCGGTGATCTAATCAGTGCAACAGACTATAATAATATTAGAATTAAAATTTTTAATATTATGGGAACTGGCTCGAGTAGTAGCGGTTATGGACAGACTACCAATGCAGCAGTAGCATTAAATCAAGGTCAAACAGTAACTAAAGCACAATGGGATAATTTAAGATTTGATATTTATAATGCCATTGTCCATCAAACAGGATCAGCACCATCTATAACTATAGTTAATGAGGGAGATGTGATAAGATATGGAACATCTCATCCAAATTTTCAATACAATACATTGGCAGATCAAGCAATTGCTAATAAATTTGATTTAGGAACAGGTCAGTTTGTTACCGAAGCTATTGGTAACACTACTAGATTTTCAAATTGGTCTAACTCGGTGGCATCGACTGTTCAAATTAATTTTACAGATAATAATGCCGCTAGATATTTTTTTAACAGCGGCGGCAAAATAAGATTTAGCAGTGCCAGGACCGGAGGTGTCGGAACTCTACAAGACCAAAGATGGTCTAGCTTGCTAACAGGTGCAGGACAACCATTTTTTGCAGGTAATAGCAGCATGTATCCATCATCTGGCGGTAATGCAACATATAACAATATCGGTTATTGGCAACTAAACACTTCCGATCAACAAATTTGGAGTTTTACTGCCAGTAGTCCTTATGCCGCTAACACATGGTCTTTAACGGCTAGATTAGCTAGCGGAACACCAGATTCTGCTACATCAGTAATTTTAACTGTAAGATGGACAGATAACTACAGTGATCCAGGACCTCCCGCACCAGGTGACGAAGTTACAGGAGATCTATCTTTAAGTGTAGATCAAGTTAGAGCTAGGGGAGCCTTAGCACCAGCGTTAATCGCAGGTAGTTTCAATGTAGCCGGTCCAATTTTATCAGGTGGTGGCTCTTCTTCAGTATCATCTATTTCCGGTAGTTAATTTTTCCTCCTATAATTGCCTACATAAATAATGTGGGTATATTATAGGAGTTCTCATGGACGAACGTCTTTCAAAAGCCTTAGACTTTTCAAAGTATAGGCAAACACTTAATTTAGAAAGAAAAAATCTAAAAGAAAAAATTGACGGTCAATTGACCTATGGGCATAATGGCGGCATTTTTAAAATAGATAGATCTCTAATTTCTTTTGTTCAATTATTAATAGATCAGGGCAGAAAAGATAATGTTCCGATTTTGGATTCAAATGATAATCCGGTTCTGATAACTGATCTTTCTGTTTTTAGAGATGAAATTCTAGACAGATATATGACTGCGGTTTATGAATATCATGAGCAATATGATAGGATTAAAAAAGCAAGATCAGTAGAAAAATTATTAGACCTATGACTACAGGCGCAGTAATATTTGCTCATAACAGTAGAAAAGTAGATTATAGTATTATGGCTATAATTTCTGCAGGACTTGTTAAGAAAAATTTACACATTCCAGTTTCGTTAGTCACTGACGAATCCACAACCAATTGGATGAAAGAAGACAGTACTTGGGAGTTATCTCAAAGTATTTTTGATAACATCATTTTAACAGAACGCCCAACGGTAGAAAACTATAGAAATTTAAATGATGGTAATGAACACGATAATGTTCCTTTTGTAAATGCAAATCGATATTCAGTTTGGAATCTAACACCATACGATCGTACTTTATTAATAGACAGTGATTTTTTAATTTTTTCAGATAGGTTAAAACCTTATCTTGAATCTCAAGAAGACTTGATGATTAGCCGGGCTATGAATGATCTCGGAGGTAATCGAGTAGGCACATTAGATCGATATGTTTCTGATACAGGACCTAATTTATACTGGGCCACAAATGTTATTTTTAATAAAAATGAAAATACCAAAGTATTTTTTGATCTAGTTGATTATATTAAAGAAAATTATTCTTATTATGCAGACTTATTTAGATTTTATCCCAAACCCTATCGTAATGATATATCTTTTAGCATAGCATTACACATTTTAAATGGATTTTCTACAAACTTCGAAACAAGTCTTCCGCCAATACTTACAACTATCGATAAGGATATATTGACAACAGTTGATGAGAAGAAGCTGATATTTCTGATCAATCAAGGAATAAATGATGAATTTGTAGCAGCATCGTGTTGTGAGCAGGATGTTCATATTATGAACAAACAGAGCATTATAAGAAATAAAGAATCGTTACTTAAACTTATATGAATTTTGGATATCTATTAATAACTTCTAAAGATCAAAACATAGACTATAATAAAATGGCCTATGCGCTAGCATTGAGTATTAAAAATACTCAAAGAGAAGGCTTTGATCGTGTTTGCCTAGTTACAGATGATGTATCGTCTGTAGAAAAATTCAAGGCTCCTTGGGTGTTTGATCAGATTATAGAAGCTACGGGATATCAGGGTTGGGAAGGCCGTAGTTACATGGATAAATTAACGCCATATGACTTTACTGTATGCCTTGACGTTGATATGTTATTTTTGAACGATTGTAGCCAATGGGTTGAATATTTTATTAGGAATACAGATTTGTTTTTTCCTAATAAAGTTTTTACATATAGAAATGAACTAGTTACTTCTGATTTTTATAGAAAAACCTTTACAGAAAACAATCTTCCAAATTTTTATAGCCTCTATACTTTTTTCAAGAAAGATTCTGAAACAGTTAAAGAATTTTTTAATTTACAAAGATCAATTTTTTCTAATCCTATAGAATTTTCTAATCTATATCTTAAAAATCACAAACCCAAAGTAGTTGGCACAGATGAAGCATTTTCTTTATCTAGTAAAATATTAGATCTAGAAATTCCGGAATTGAGTTTTCCAGAGATAGTGCATATGAAAGGTCAGCTTCAAAACTGGCCATGGCCTGCTGAAGATTGGACTGATCACGTAGGATTTTATTTTAATAAATCTGGTCTTAAGATAGGAAACTTTCAACAAAAAGATCTAATTCATTATGTGGATAAAAATATTATTACTGATGAGGTTATCAGCATTTTAGAGGAGGTAGCATGGAAGAAGTAATGGATTTTGACCAATGGTACCTAAATCATAAGATCGTTGTAGAATACTGGGCAGTCTATGATCCTGAAACCGGTAAGGTAAAAGGTGTTTATCCTAACGAATCTGCTGATGCATATGAACATAAAATAAAAATAGATACAGAAATAGCTGAAGCTATAGGATCTGGAAAGATTTTATTATCAAATTGTTTTATTGACTTTGATTCTGATACACTGGAAATAACCGAAGTTAAATCTTTACTTAAAATTGATGACGTCCTTCATAGAATAGTCGAACAACAGTGGTCAAACATAGAAGATCCAGACGTGACTGTGACCTTAACTAAGGATAATTTGTGCTTTACGCTGTCAGAAAAAGCCAAGGGAAAAAAGAGGATACATTATAACGGTGACACCTTAATGGATTTTTATGTTACAGAATATAATGATCCTACAATTTTATTGAAAAAAGTCACTATAAAATTAGATGATTTAATAAATCAAGATAAAATTTTTCAGGTTAATATACCTGGAAGATTCAGCGTCTTTACAAGACGAGTTTTTAAAAAGTATGTACTAGTCAATGAAAATAATTGAATTCGACGTTGTCTTTATTAGCTATGACGAGCCTAATGCAGATTTGCACTATGCAGATTTATGCACCAAGGTACCTTGGGCAAAGCGTGTCCATGGAGTTAAAGGCTCTGATCATGCACACAAGGCCGCAGCAGATTTATCTGAAACAGATTGGTTCATAGGAGTTGATGCTGATAATATAGTAAATTCTAAATTCTTCGATGTTGATTTAGACATGTCTAATGAAACTGTTAAAGTTTATAGTTGGCTTGGAAGAAATCGTCTTAACGGTCTATTATACGGAAACGGCGGTTTAAAAATTTGGAATAAGCAATTTGTTTATGATATGAAATCTCACGAAGCCTCCGATAGCGATAGAGCTCAGGTAGATTTTTGTTGGGAGGACGGATATGTTCAATTTAAAAAATGTTTTAGTGATACTGTGATTACAGGCAGTCCTTTCCAAGCATGGCGAGCAGGTTTCCGTGAAGGTGTTAAAATGACACTACTTGACGGAGTTAAAGTTCCTCCTCAAGAAATACAACAGAGAATTTGGTGGCACAATATTCATAGACTTCGTATGTGGAGTACAGTAGGCGCACATGAAGACAATGGAATTTATGCAGTCTATGGTGCAAGATTAGGAACATGGCTTGCAAATTGTACTCAATGGAATTATGTTGAGGTTAGAGATTTTGAAATATTAAAAAATATTTACGAACAATATACAAAACCATATGTGGAAGCAAATGGCGAAGGACTAGTTGATGAAATTCAATCTCTCGGGGAAAAGATTAGACAGCAATTAGGCTTGGATTGGCCGTGGCTGGATGCTCAACAAAGCAAATATACTCTTGACCTTTACAATGAAACTATTAATCTTACAGAGACATATTTGAAATGATTTACGATATTTTCTACATTAGCAAATCTAAAATACATGATTCTGATTGGACTAAATTCAGACAAAGATTTCCTCTCAGTCAAAAAATAGAAAATGTAAAAAGTTTTGACGATGTTAGGTCAAAGGCATTTACAAAGTTTTTCTATGTTGTTTGGGAAGGAACAGAAGTTTTAGATTTTGATTTTAGTTATAAAGTTGCAGAGTGGGATGAGCAGTATATTCACGTGTGGAAAACTTTACGAAATCAAGAAGAAACATATCAAGGTGGTATCGTACTTTTTCCAAAAAATGTTAATTTAGTTTCTTCGAGAGAATTTGCTAATAAATTTTATCTAAACAAAAAAGAATTAGAGCAGGTCACTTCTCGACAAGTTTATCCTCAGTATGTTATTAACACTTATACAGAATATAAAGAAATTATAGAAAATACTTCGCATGATATGTTCTGGTTAGTATGGAACAATATCGTAAAAATAGATTCGGATATATTTGATTTGTATTTCGATCCTAACAACGGTCAATATGATTATGATAGAAATGAAAATCATATGTTTAAAAATGCTTGTTATAATAACGAATCTTATCTAAATGGTATTGTTCTTTGTTCTAAAAATAAGCCTATTACACAGAAAGAGTTTGATAGAAAATATATCATTAGTAAAAAAGAACACGAAGAAGTATTATCTAGATTTAGATATCCTCAATTCAATATACAAACATACAACGATTATCTAGCTATCATAGATAAAGTTGAAGATCCTTTATTCTGGTATGTACCGTCAGATATTGAAGTAACAAAGGAAGACATTTTTAATTTTTATTTCGATCCCAATGATGGAAAATATGACTACGATAGAAATGAAAATCACGTATTTAAAAATGGCGAGTATTACGACGGCTTAGTTTTATTTTCAAAAAATAAAAAAATATCTGAAAGAGAATTTAATTTTAGATTTTTAGCAGATAAAAAAGAATGGGATATTGTAGTTAGCAAGCCGAAATTATTCGAAACACATTATATAAATTCATATGATCAATATCTAGATTTATTAAAAACCTGTAAAACAAATATGTTTTATGCAGTATGGCCAGATATTGATCTAGTAGCAGATCTTAATTATCAAGTACCCTATTATGATCAGCATATCACCCATGTGTTTAAAAATGGAAATTATTATGATGGTGTTTGTTTGTTATCAGTAAAAGAACAGGTAACTCAAAGAGAATTTGAAAATAGATTTTTTGTTAATAAAAAAGAAATAGATATCCTAGTTAGCCAGCCAAAGCCTTTTGAAACACATCATATCAGTACATACGATGAATACTTGTTTGTCTTAGAAAATTGTAAAACTAATATGTTCTGGGTCGTATGGCCGGATATTGAATTAATTGAAGATCTTAATTATCAGGTACCCTATTATGATCAGCATATTACTCATGTGTTTCTTAATGATGAGTTTTATGATGGCGTGGTTTTATTTTCTAAGACAGAAATTGTTAATAGAAAAGAATTTAATTTTAGATTTTATAAAAACAGAAAAGAAATTTCCCTGCAGCTATCTAAACCTAAATCTTATGATATATTCTTCTTGAGCTATAATGAAGCTCAAGCCGATGAAAATTATGAAAAATTAGTTTCAAGATTTCCCAATGCTAAACGAGTACATGGCATTAAAGGAATTCATAATGCACATAAAAAAGCAGCAGAACTTTCTTCTACGGATATGTTCTGGGTAGTAGATGCCGATGCACAAATTTTAGATGATTTTAATTTTGAATCGAAATATTATACACATTATGATCCGGGTAATAGAAAAGAGAAATTTCAAACAGTTTATATATAC
>JACCDG011085814.1_pt1 | contig 41835 bp, 56 predicted proteins | sample 7442471 | NCBI WGS metagenome assembly JACCDG01 (sample SAMN15323444, study PRJNA562643) | freshwater metagenome | isolation source: river surface water | place: USA:Blue River Watershed | collected 2017-08-17
ATGTTGCACGGTCTGCGTGTATTTTTTCACCGCTCCACAAATCACGCTCATTCAAAAGTGGCTCGACAAGTGTTTTTGAATTTACACGTAAATATTTTTCCAGAGCTTCATAGAATTCTTTTTCCGTGTAAGCGCCTTTTATTTTTTCTTCGTTTGCGTCCCAATAGACGTGGAAAGAACATGCTTCCTTGTCATCCTTATCTGCACTTTTGTATCTGGTATTAACCATTATTTCGCAAATAGATAATGGCTCCAGAATATCCTCAAATTTATTAGAGTGTCTTTTTACAGAATCAGTTACTTTATGAAATCTTAGCCAGTTTGCGTTACCTATAATTTTAGGATGACCAAAACGACCAATATTTTGGAAATGAATAATAACATCAACCCCTACGTGTCTTTGTGTACATATCGCACCAATTAAATCGTTTGGTAATGAGTCAGAAATGTACTTATTGATATCCTCTACCAATAAGAGTCCCATGAAAAAATTTTCCAGAATGTAGTACAGCGCACCCGCCATATCATTAAGAGTCATTTTTCCGGTTGGAGAACCATATATCTTTTGACCGTTAACTGTTAATTCAGCATCTGCTTTTGCTTTGAAAATAGATATTCTTCGTATTTCTACCTTACCACTTGCGCACCATCTTCTAATGTCTTTTAGAGCAATAGGTGGGAATTGGGTGAACTCATTGTTGACATCAAAAAGAAGAGCACGTCTTGGGTTTTCCCTGTATAACGAATATCGATAAATCTCCTGAAGTGTTTTATGTGTTTTACCAACCCCTTTTCTACCAACAACAACGCCAAGTAAAGCCTCCCTTTTTTTGGGAGGTTTAGCGCTTGGTGCATTTTTCCTTATTTCTCGACGTGACTTTTGGCTCATTATTTATCCTGCATGTAATCATCCAAATTTAGTTCTTCTGATTCATTTGGAATATCTTCAACCTCAACATCATTGTGGTCAATCATATTTTCATCTTCTGCGACGGTTAAACCTGTCTGATTTTCATCCGGAACATAGTCTGTTGCCTGATGCTCGGTAGGCGTTTCTGGTCTTGGAGAAACTGGTATATCTCCTTTGTGTTTTTTCCAATCAGCATGATACTCAGCAAATTGATTGAGTGCATGTCTGTTTTCTTGCCATTGTTTAACCGTAGCCATACCAAATGATGCTATCTGAGAACCAACAGCCATAATGAGTCTTTGCGTAGGCGTTAACTCAACTCCTTTCTCCATCAACCAATCAATAAGCGGTTCACGGATTTCGTTTTTCATGTCTTCCGTGATGACAAAATTTTGGTCAATTTGTCTGTTAACTGAACTTATGTATTGACCCACTGTTGTACCATCAGCTAAAACTGGCATTGCTCTGTCTATCTCACCATTAAGCTCCATTCTTGAGATTTTACCCTCGTTGAATTTTGCGAAATGCTTGAACAATTCAGGAATGTTATTTTGATAAACCTGAAGAAGAGCATCTGCTGATTTTACAGCATCTTTTCTTTTTTCAGCATTAGTCCTGTCTGTTTTTTGAGACTGCTGAGGCTGACTTATAATCTTGGCATCATGCCCAGTTGTTTTGTTGTTGTTTTGAGCAGACGCAGATGACTGAACCGAACCTCCAGACCCTTGTTTGTTTTCGGATGTTTGAGTTGATGGTTTCGGATGGTTGTTATCCGGAATATCTTCCCCTCCTTGGTCTCCGTCAAAAGTTAATTCAGGTATGGGTATTTCAACTGCTTCATCCGTAAGTTGCGCACTACCCTGCTCGTATCCACGATGGATAACGTCATCATTTATAGGGCTGTAATCTTTGTTTGTCTCTTTAACTTCTTCAAATTCAACAACATCTTCCATGTGTTTTTCCTCTTTTATGTCAGTTTCTTTTTCTTCAACAATTTCATCGTTGTCCAAATCGTTGTCGAATTCTAATTTATCTTCAGGTTTCTTTTTGGATTCAACAACTCCATCAGTATCCTCTTCTGTGTTGGTTGGTTTCTTTTTAGTAGCGGGTCTTCCCCTTCCCTTTTTCTTGGTTGTGTCTGCCATTTTTCGTTACTTTAAAATCGTTTTTTTGAATTCTTCTGTTTTAGAATTTACTATATCAAAACAGTCAAAGAAATTTATTTTGTCAAGTCTATTCCCCCTGTCCATCCCTTCATACTCCTTCATTATTTTGTAAATAACTTGTCTTGCTCTTCCGTCAAAAAACCTTCCTAGTTCTTCATCAGAAATATCTGTAAAATGAGTTTTTATTGTGACAACTGCTATTTTTCTAGCCGTGGTAACTACGCCACGTTGTCCCTTGCCGATTACTTGGTCTTTTTCTACGCCAAGTATATTGCATACTTCAGAAATAATGAAGTCTCTAACCTCAACATAATTCTGATGCCTGTCAGAGATGTCAATCTCTTTCACCTTGTCAGTAAACTTTCTGACTCCGTGCTTAGAAATTCCCCTTGTCAATGCTCTTACTAACTCAATTGCGTCTTTATCTTTATCTGATTCTGGATTTGAAGCAAGCATTATTGTTAACGGTTTGTTGTCAAGTTTAAACTTTCCAAAAGTAAGTTGATTTTATTTGACTTTTTAAAATATTTTATTAACAATGTGAGTGTCAGAAAATATTTTTTTCAACAAAAATGGAGTGCGTTAACACTCCATTTACGTTTTTTTTGAAATATATTTTTATTACACAACTTGGTACATACCGTTGCCAAGGAAAACCCTTCTCAGTCTCATTCCATTTAGTTTGTGCTCCGGTTGATTAGGTTTCTTACCAAGTATTTCAGTCAATTCACTTTCATGAATACGAGCTCCTTTGAGTTTGGATTTTATTCGCTCAATTACAGCTGTATCATCTGTTTGAATAGTTTGAGCTGGCTTTGGTTCTTCTTTTTTAATTGGTTCCGCAACATGTTCCGCAACTTTTGTATCAACCTTCTTTTTAACTGGGTCATTGATAATTTCCCCCGTCTCTTCATCATCATCTTCAGGAACATCATCAAGCCATTTATTAATCATGTCGCATACCTTTTGGTCTTTTTCAGTGATAGCAATGTAATTCGGGTCTTCGGGTTGAGATTCCCCATGAGTCTCAATCAATTTTTTACATCCTTTTATTTGTCTGATTATATCAGAGGGAAGTTCATCAATTTCAATTTCCTCCTGAGTAATAAGGTCTTCGTATTTTGCTTTGTACATATGGTTGTTTTTAATAATTTCCGTTCTTTTTCTGTTCCTCAATTTTTTGTTTTAAGTGAGAATGTTGCATGGACATGACCTTAATTATAAGTATGGTTGAAACAATACTAAGAACAGTCCCCAATATTGTTATTTCTTTCTCGTATTTAAAGCCGGATGCCATAATTATTTGTATTTTTTTATTAATTCATTGATAAGTTTATCGACTTCCTCAAATTCTTTTTTGATGTCAACTCTGCTATAATCATCTCCAAGAACACTTTTGAAAGCAGAAAGAAATTCTTCACCAGCTTTTTTTAGACGTTTGAATTTGTTTATTTCAACGTCAGGGTTAGCCGATATATCAGAAGCCGGAACACTATCAATAGCTGTGTCAATAGCCTGAACAACATTCGATGCTACACGTGTTGACGTGCTACGACTACGGCTTTTTTTCTGACTTTTTTTCTTTTTCTCTCTGTCCTGTTTGTATTTTTTAAGAACATCAACACAATCTTCCATCGTTAGTTTTGATGCCGACTTTTTCTCAGGCTCCTGTTTTTTTTCAGCTTTTTTAGATTTCTTTGGAAACGGCTTCTTAGCTGTTTTTTTTTCAGATTCTTTTTTTTCAGTTTTTTTCGGCTCAGCCTTTTCAACATCTTTTTTAATCTCCTTCTTAGCTGAAGATTCTAGTTTTGCCAATTCTGATTTAGCACTTTCAAGTTTCGACTGTATTTTTTCCTTTGCGGAATCAGGCAAGCTTTTAAACCCAAGTTGCTTTTCGTACTTATCAATACTTTCTTTTAATTCTTCTACGCTCATGATTTTTTATTTAATATTTATAAATTTTGTATTCACTACCTTTTCCAAGAACACGATAATTGCTTTTAATACCTTTTGCTTTATCCTCCTTCTTTAATCTGCTGGCTTTGTTATTGGCGTATGTGACATTTGTTGTCGTAAATACGACCTCATAATCGTTATCAGTTGAACCGCCCTTACCTAAAGACAAATACATTCCAGTCCCTTTTTCTATTGCTGGTTTCAGCATGTCGTTATATAAACCACTTTTCTCCACCACGACAACATGTTTTGAACCATGTATTCTGGCTATTTCCAAGTCATACAAGTCAAGGTTGTTCAAAGTTATTTTTATATAGTTTGCTCTTTTGTTTTTTATGCGGAATGACACACCGTTTTTTATGACATTAAACCCATACGCCCCTGTCATTACCTGCAACCTATTGAATCCTCCTAATTGAGAAATAATAGTGTTTGCTATTCGTAAGTCATGTTCAGAACCTCCGTTTTTAAACTCAAATATTTCTTCCTCAAAATAAGTGCGTGTTACTGGCTGTTTATCTTTTTTTGAAGAGAATGATTCAGGTATGTAATATAAATCACCCTCAAACTCATATCCTATTGCTTCTTGACCCCATTCTTTTGACCATTCAGATAATTTGTCTAAAAGAACACTCTTATTTTTTTGAAAATCTTCCTCGCTACTGAAAGAAGTAACCTTAACAACGTCTTCGTTTACAAGATTACCTTTGCTGTCAACAAAACCACCGACTGTTTCAGCTGATGTGTAGCCCCCAAATAATTTACCCAAAAAAGATTTAACCTCGTTTGTCCTCTGGTCTAATTCATCCTTGGTTATAACAATGTTTACATCTTTGGTAGAAGGTACATACACAGCAGATTCGTATGGGAGATGGAAAACTTTCTCCGATTCTGAACCACTTAATCCCAATGAGCCACCCTCTTTAAATGTGCCATAAGTAAAACCTTCTTCTTCCATCAGCATCTTTAATGCATCAATGGTTTCCGTCCATTCATCTTTTACATCTTCAGAATCGTATAATCCATCAGCAATAAGCCCCTCAAGTGTTTTTATTGTTTCGTTCCACTCGTTAACATCATCTGGGACTACTTTCGTTGTTGCCGGAGTTGTTGTACTTTCAACAATCTGAACTTCAGGGGTAAGTGGATTTGTGTTCCCAGTCTCACTAGACCACCTGTTTATGACGTTTACTATTGCTTTGTCAATATCCAGCGCTACCGGATTTGATATTTTAAAATCATCTGTTTGTTGACGAACAAACGATACAACTTCAGGTAATTTGAAATCAAATTTTGAAGTGTCAGAAACATACTGTTGTTTATCTGGGAAAATTTGAGTAAAATCAAATCCAGATTGAACTAGTTTTTGTATTTGATAGATGTCATTCATTTTTCAGAATTTTGTAAAAATAGTGAATTTTATTATATGCTGATTATAGTTGGTTTACAAATTTTAAACAATCATTTAGCTTGGGCTCGTTAAAAAGTGGGTATTCTATTTTAATTTCTTCAAAAATGGCTCTGTTAACATCGTTTTCCATATCAGCTTTTTTATAATTTATAGCCCAGTTTAAATAATTCAAAACACTTGTCATTTCTGTTATTTCTGTATCGGTATCAATAAAATTATTTTCAGACCTGTAATCAACTGCTTGTTGTGTTTCCTTAATTAAAAAATCAATCTTTCTTGTCCTTGTCCACCCTGTCTCATTTATCAAGAACAAATACTCTTCAAATTGAACTTTGTTTTTTGAAATTTTACTAAACACTGCTTTGTCGCTGACGTTTCCAGAACGAGGCACGTCACTTATTATAGTACAATTCCAATCAGAAATAGTAAGTTTTTTGAATACGTTGTACAGATATTTTTCAAGATTTACTGAACCAGCTTTAGGAAATACGTCTCTATTAGATTCAATTAGATACATTATCCTTTTACATGTTATGGAATCTAATGAATCTAATTCTTTATCTATAAAAATTGTATCAGGAACTGCGTTTTTTTCAAGATATTCAAACGCTTCTGATATACCAACCGACCAAAACTTCTTAAATAATTCCAGTTTTAAATCTTCATGCTTTTGCAAAAAAAACAAGTTGTTAACAAAATACAATGTAAGCGAATTTTTTTTATTTGGAGGTGGCTCTTGTTCTTCAGGTTGGTCATCACCACCTTCATCTTCCGGATGGTCGTCACTACCTTGGTCTTCCGGATGGTCGTCACTACCTTGGTCTTCCGGATGGTCATCACCACCTTCGTCTTCCGGTTTGTCATCACCGCCTCCGTCCTCTGGTTTATCATCACCACCTTCGTCTTCCGGTTTGTCATCACCGCCTCCGTCCTCTGGTTTATCATCACCGCCTTCATCTTCTGGTTTACCATCACCACCTTGGTCGTCTGGCTTACCATCACCACCTTCGTCTTCCGGTTTGTCATCACCGCCCTCTACATCCTCTGTAAAAGATGGGATATTATCTCCGTCCGCAGAATTATCTCTATCGATTGAACGGTCTCTTTGTCTTTGCGTTTCTGATAATGGCACACCAGATACTTCGCCTTGAAACTCACCAAATTCACCTAGGTCGCCCCCATCAGCGTATTTTTCAATATTTTCGTCTGTAGTATCCATTACAATATTTTTGATAGTTTATCAACGTATTGAAAACACTTCTCCAATCCAATCAAATCGGAACGTTCAGATTCATAACCAAACATGTAATTGAAAACTTTATCTGTTTCCACTAAACTCTTGAAAACAAGTTCTTCATTTAGTTTTGAGCATAATTCCTTGTCAATATTTTTACGAACTAGCCAACCAAAATAACAATCAATAAAAAACTCGCTAATTGTTTCAAATTTAGTCTTACCAACCTTGTTAAATGCATTTGCAATAGATTCAAAACAAGGTTGCATAATGGCTTCATCTTCTAAAATATGTCCAAGTTCATGAACCATATTTACCCCATTAAGATATTTTTTGACATGAATTAAATAATCTCCTTCATTGTTCATTTCAAGTGCTCCCAAATGGTCATAAACATCTTCTATGATTCCTTCTTTAAAAACAACATTCACGTCTTTAGCCCTCAATGACTCACTCGAATAAAACTTAAAATAATCCAATAATTCCTCTTTAATCTCCGCAGTATTCTGAACCTCTCTGCTCTCAAATTCTCCCGATAAACTTTGATAGGTATTAAAAAATAGGGTGTGTATTTCCGCCTGAGTCCATCCTTTTTTCAACAAATACTCGTTTTTGATTTGTTTTTTCGACCCACTTTCGGACATTAATTCAAAAAATGGCTTATAGTATTCTCCAAACACTTCATTTGTAAGTTTTCTAAACGCTGGATTAGACTCCCAATTCATTGCGTAATACTGTGAAAACATTTGAAATGCGGACTCACAATTTTTTTGTATAGAATCAACAGAATCAAAATAAATCATCATTCTATTTGCATCCGGATTATTTTCTTTACTGAAATAATTAACAATCCTATTCAAATCCATTCGGCTTACGTCAGTGCAAAATTTATCTATCGATTGATGAAGCATTGACATGAATTTTCTCACGTCATCACCCCCCATAGCAACAATAAGCTGGCTAACAGATAAATTACCACCATTACCAAATCCTTCTTTCCCCTGTATGTAATGTTGCATTTCATGAAGAATCACATACTTTTGCTGAGAATTAAGTTGACCAAATATGTTTAAGTGTTTGGGTTTGTCGCTGAAATAATATTCGTATAAATCCTTGTTACCATTGTGAAATCCAATAAAAATGGGAATCGTTTTTATTTCAGGGTAGTATTCAAACAACAACGGATGAATAATTACATCGCCAACAGTGCCTTTGTATCCGTTTTTAATTAAGTCTATATTGCTTTTTCTACCACTGGTTGCGTTGAATATATCATCAACTTTTATATCATCAGACGTTGGGGCATACAATAAAACATCTCCAAGTCCTCTGACCGGATGACTAACCATTTTACTGAAATCAATATTAATATCCTTATCAGATATCCGTTTTCTCCATTTACCATCAAACGGATTCAGATACCATCCGGTTTCGAGCCTTATAATGGATTGGTCAACCTCTTGTCTCAACATTAGTTTTGCTTTATCAAGAGAACCATCAGAAACTGCTTTTAAAGACCTCTCGCCAACAATCATATACCGAACTGAACCACCGTAGTATGTGATTATTCCACCGCTTGGATTATTGATTAGTTGAATTATTTTTTTTAATTTTTTCCCATACAGTTGATATCCATACTTGTTCTTGAAATAGTTGTTAGCCATTTCAAAGCATTTTACAACTCCACCCCTGTATTTAGGAAGCGTAACAAAATAATTAACCGCATTTTCTAGTTGTGAAAGAGAATTTATATCATACTCACCAACCTTGCTAGATACCGGAGAACTTCTTAGTATAGCTAAATCTTTTGATTTATATTCCAAAAACAGATTATCAAGTTTATCCAATAATTCCGTATTATTTTCTTGTTTTTGTACATAATACTTCAAAAACATGTAGAACATGATACTATCGCTGTCAAACGGCTCCTTAATAAATCCAAAATTTTGGCATTTATACTGATACTGAATTCTGAAAACTCTATCATCAACAGAGTCTGCTGTATGATGGTGCTTTATGTTGATTGATGAAGTTTCTTCAATATTGTCATAATAGAAAATAAAATAATCTGAAGCTTTTAATTTTTTAAGACTATCTGGTATTATTTCGGAAATCCAGCTGATTTTCAATATGTCAGAAATGTATATTTTCATTGCAAATATGTCAAATTCATAAAAAACACACCACCAAGGTTTTTGCCATGTACTTTTTCAATAAAATTACCGTCCATGTCGTATGCATATACAACCCAATTACTATCTTCAAGAGATTGATTATGATATAAGTCTTCAATAGCAACAACAAAAATTTTGTCAGACTGCTGTGGTATATTTGAAATAGCTGTTTTAAAAGAATGCTCGTTTTTCCACATGCCATTTTTAGGTGGCATTGGAGAAGATTTGAAGTTTTTCCTTTTTGCATCAGACAAAGCCTTTTGCAAAGATTCTTTTTTTACAATTTTTTTCTGATTCATCATAAAAGCCCTAGTTCTTCTCGTTTGTTTCTATTGTATGCTTCGGCATATTTCACAACCTCTCTTACTCTTTCCTTCACGTCTTCAACACTATGAATATTTCTGATTGTCACATATATAACCCCTTTATTTACATCACGTGGCATGAATGCAGAGTATATAGCTTCTCGCCAATTATCAAAGTATCCAAGATACCCAATATCTACATATTTGTCTTTGTGCTTGTCAAAAGTCAAAAACATGTTTTTCCACGCTCTCCAAAGATACAAGGATGGCGAAGCTGTTACATATAAAAGCTCTGGAATATTTAAGTTTTGTTCAAACGATTTTACATTAAACATTACGTATCTCTCTCCTTCAGTCCATCCTCCTTTTCTTGGATTGTATATCCCATTTTTTACAAGCTCTGGAATGTAAATAACTTTTTCTTCTGCTGTTCCTGCTGATGATTTAGTTAGGTGTTGAGATGCGTCCCATCCAGATATAAACGAAACAGAATAACCTATTGTTTCAAGTATTTCGGTTAGCGCAACAGCTGTCATAGCTGGATACAATATCCCATTACCACTGACACTACCGGAACCGCCCTGATACAAAAATATTCTAACAGCGTTTTTTTCTCTCTTGACTTTTTCTTTCATCAAGTAGCTTTTCTTTACGGTGCTATAAAACTTGGGCTTACCATTAAATCCAAGCTCTTCTCTTATTACAACGTCGCTTCCGTCTAATTTAAGCTTGTATTTATAATTTCTTTCTGTTCCAGTAATTTCAACCTCATCAAAGGGAACTACTTTTTTATGCTTTACAGAATAATACTCAAAACGTTTGTTAAGCCCTGCACTAGCCTTTGCAAAATCAAACTCTCCTAACTGTCTATCATTATACATGAATTTATCAGCTTCAACCTCGGCAAGTGTTTTAAATTTTAATTCATGAATAAAATCATCAATGAATTCTTTTTTAAACTTACGGTAAAATTCCATTTCAACTTCGTTGAAAGATGTCTTTTTCTTCGCTTCTTCAAGACTTTCTGGGGCAGAATCCGGTATAGGAAAATAGCTTGTGCTTTTGTTTCTTATTGCATTAGACATATCCCTGTCTGTTGCATCAAGGAATCCTTTGCAATAATCACTACAATTCTCCTCAAGATTATCATATGTGTTCTTTAGGGAGGTGTAGCTTTGGAAAAAAGAAATATGAGCATAAACCTTTTCTACTTTTTGTAGCCTACTGTAATCAATCCACTCTGGGTCTCCATTGGTAAGACCAAACGGAGAAGAAATAAGCGGACAAACACGTGCTTTACCACGTGAAGAGTCCACATCGACCAAAACATATAAATGTTCCGGTCTACCCTTGACTTTTACTCTATCCCCTATTACAAAACTACTTTCAGCCATAGAAAAATATTACGAAAAATCCCTTACGAGTTCATCAAGTTTTTCCTTACTAATAACCTCTCCTGTTATAGGGTTTTGTTCGCCATGAAAATTCCAGAATCTTTGTATGAATTCACCAATGTTTTCACGCTCGTTAAGTTTTGAAACAATATCAGTATCTGCTCTTAACTTTTCTCCTGTTGATTTAGGGTTTATTGCGTCTATGAAACTATTGACACTTTGTTTTAGTGTTTTAACCTTTTTCCCATCAATAGGTAATGCGAGTTCGCTTTCTATTTTTGAAAGCATTTCTTGTTCATATATTCGATTAAAGTTAAGCATCGTCCTAAGAGAAATACTCTCAATAGCTCCAACTCCATCCAAGAAATTTCTCAATATAGAAGATACTTCAAAAACTTTTGGATACGTCAACGCTCTCTCTGTTTCATCATCATATTCAATTAAATAATAGGAGCCGGAGAATCTATCAACAAGTGAATAATCCTGCCTGTTGTTCCCCCCGTAGGACGTACCTCCAGTATCTTTCATATCTGTGTTTCCGGTTCCTATCACATGGAAATCCGGATGTTTAGGTGATAAATCACCTTTTCCGTCTTTAATTGTTGGCGCAAAAAACACAATCTGACCGCTTTCTATTTTATCAGGAACTTTTGTTATTGGAGCTGAATCACCGCCTTTCAAGGTTTCTATTCTAACCAAAACGCCTTTTTCAACAAAATACCAAAACTTAATGTTTTCCTCACTAACACAGAAAACCTTTTGTTGTATAGGTCTTAAGTCAAGCGCTTGACTCCCGTCCTCAGTAATCAATACCTCTCCCTGCTTCACAACCGTACCTATTTCTAATTTACCATCAAAATAAATTTGACAAGGCTTCAACTGGTCTGCTGACTGAGCAAGAGCATCGTTTAATAATCCGGCTGTATTCGGGTCAAGTTTAGGCAACTCATCAAGAATAAGTATTTTACCTTCTCTCCAAGCCTTAATCATTGAGCCTTGTTGATACCCTTCTATCGTTTGACCACCAATAATTTGAATTGGAGAAGTCCACTGACTACAATTTAAAACCTCACTCGGAATGCCAAGCATAACTGTCGCTATGTTTTTAGCCATGAATGTTTTTCCTGTTCCGGCACGACCATACAAATAAACATTGTTGCCAGCCATAAGGTCAGTTATTATTTGACCTATATCTTTGTGTTTTATTGGTTTTTCAAAACAACTAACTACTACTTTTGTCATATCTCTTTTTTTAATTGTACTTCCACCTGAACGTGTAGTGTCTGCACTACTCATTAGGCTTTGGATTAAATTCTCACTTAGGTTATCCATTCCTATTTTTACTCCACGAATGGCTTCTTCAAGTTCGTTTTGTATAATTCTTTTTCTTTCAGCAGATATTTCATCTGAAACAACGCCCCAAAGTTCTTTAACAATTCTATTTTGATTACCTTCAATCATAAAATTAATTTTTGTGATTTAAAAGAATAATAAAATCCTGTGCAGAATTCCAGTTTATAGGAACGCTGTAGGATTCTTCGTAGTCTTCTACAATTTGTTTTTCTTCCTCTGTTAATTCCTGTTGAGACTGTTCTGAAATTTCAGCGCTAACATTACCAGATAAATAATTTCTAAATATACTTCCAATTTGATAAATAGCCAAGTCACCAAACGTAAACACATCCATCCCCAACGGAAGTTTTTTTACAGCATAATTACCAATCCTAACATCTTTTTCTCCGGAGTTTATCATTTTATTCATCTCTTCCACCGCATCACGCTGAGATTGCTCGCTTAATTGACTCATATAAAAACCAAACATTTCTGGTATCGTTAATTCCATCGGAGCTAAACCATACGACATCGCTTTTACCGGAGGTATTATTTTGCTAAGATACACAACGCCAAATCCATCAGGACTTGTCTCGTTTTTCTCATATCTTACAAATTCAGCAGGCTTAGATGACATATTAAAAGGCTGTACAGGATAATATTTGTATTGTTTTGAATCTGACGATTGAACGTCTTGAGTGGTCTCACCATACACATCTTTTTGGTCATAAACATCGACACCGTATGAACCACGCAGTTCGAATTTTATCTTTTCTTTTTCGTAAGCATAATCCAGATAAGGTTTTACCAATCCCCATCCTTCATCATTATCAGCAAAATCAACGACGTGTGCCATTAATTTTATTATTTTGTCCTGTCTGCGTGAGCCATCTCCCCATTGATGTCTTTTTTCGACAATCTTTCTTTCCATTGGTAGCAGAGGAGATGATTTTAAAAATAATTCATCATCATACAAGGGAGATTTTTTAATCGGGCTCCTTGGGCTCAATGTGTAAAGGTCATTTTCCATTGGTCTTCCAAGCACAACTACAAGCTGATAAAATGTAGTTAGCTCTTCACCACTAAGGGCTGAACCTATATTTTTTATAAAAACATTTGATTCACTATTTTCAATAAATCTTTCATAACCTAAATTACGGACAGCGCTTTTTACATCATCGGAGTTTATTGGCGTAATCAAAACTGCATTCTGCGGAGTTAATTCAAGATTTGCCTTTGGGTCAGCTTTTATCATTCTTATTCCAACTCTTAAGCTGTTTCCATCGTTTGTTGTAAATCTAGTAAAACGAATAGCTTTCCATTTTTCTGGGTTTCTACTCATTTCATCATTGGCAACTCCGTATCCATTGAGTATGTTTCCGGTAATTATTCTGGCAATATCTCTTTGTTCAGAGTCAACTCTCCACTCGTTTATAAATGCAATTTCAGCAGAATTTGGTTGATTATCCATCATCCAATACAGAGCATCAATAAATCGTTTTGTTGGTCTGAAAACAACTTTTGGTTCGTTATCAAGTTGTGCAAACACCATTTCAATACTTCCACGAGTATATTTACCATCAGCAACTCTTAATTTGTAACCAACAAATTTACCTCTGTTGAATGAAAATCTATTTGATACACTTGATTCATTAAATAAATCTTCTACAATATTAAAATCATCAATATTTGCTGGTATTTTGATGGGTTTATCCGGTTTAAAGAAGTTTATCACTTCAAGTAATTCTTGAAGGTCTTCTCGAACTTCAGCTTCCTTGGCTGACTTTTTTTGTTGATACGCTCTTTCTGCCAAATTATACTCTAATTCATCACTAAAATCAGTGCGAACAGGTTTTTTTAATAAATCAATTTGATTTTTTAAATACTCATTTTCATAAAAATATTTTACATCAGTAATAAGATTTTTTACAAAAACATCGGCAGTAACACCTTTTAAAAGTTCATCACGAAGGTTGTCCACATCTTCTCTACTCAGAGGATTCATCTCCTTCATAATGTAATTGTCCTCTTCGTAAACCGCATCACCAAAAAACGTCTTACCATCACCACGAACCTTCATAACTCTAGTTTTTAAAACAGCTCGCAAATCTTCTGTTTCAGTCTCCAAGTCCCAATCATTATTGGCTTTTAAATGCTCTCTGAGAATAATGTATCTGGAATTTAATGTATCGTAAAATTCTTTTTGCTTTAAAGAAGGCGCAAGTTGAATATTTTTTAAATACCTGTCAACCGACAACTTCATAAAGCTTCTTGGGTCTCTTCCGTTTTCATCTTGCTCCCCCTCTCTGAAAAGGTCTCCGATGTACTGAAGAAAATAATTGTTTGATGGCTCGGAAAGGAATTCTTCAAGTAAACTCAATCCATATTTATTATCAAAATCCTCAATTGAATTTCCGTTGGCATCTTTTATGTCTGATATTTTTGAACTTTGCTCCTGATTTGCGGTGGTGTTTGCATCAAGCGACTTTAGTTTATGCCTCAACATAATAAGTCTTCTTAATTCAGATGGTATTCTTGAAACAACATAAACATAAGAAGGGTAGTTAACCTGACCAGTTCTCAATATACGACCACGTTTTTGAACCTCAATATTAACATCAAGTTCTGCCTGATGAATAATCATAGCTCTTGGTCTTCTATCCTTAAATTTAGAGCTACTGTGAGCTGATGCTCCAGTAGAACCGCTTGTGTTTAGTATTATTACGTCAGTTTCTCCAGAATTAAACCCATCAAAAACAACACTCGCATTTGCTTGCTTTTTATTTTCTCCCAAAAAATAATCTGTTCCATTGCTCGAAAACTGAAATTTTCTTCCCGTAATTTCCTCTACAATATAATTAGGATTTCCGGAACCATAAGAATCCCAAGACGGTCTTTTTGTTTTTCTTATTTTATCGACAATATAATCAATCGGACTCAACGGCATGCCAAACGGAACGCTAACAAAATCCTCTCTCATTTTATTTATCATCTGCATTCCATCTGCAAAATCGATAGATTGCATTTCCCAATCATATTCGTTTATGATGTGTGTTTCAGGAAGAGAGTGCTTCTTAAACTTGTCATGCATTTTTCGGTCTATCTTGTAGAATCTGATATTTGCGACAGTCATTTTCTTAATCATTGCCTCAAAATACCATCTAAAATCATTGTCCGGAAGAGTATCTCCGATAGACATATTCAGTTTGGTAAATACGCTTTCAAGCGTACTTCTGACAGCAATTATGACTTTTCTTTCGGATAAGAAACTATTTCCATCAGAATCAATGTTTTCAAGATTTCTTTCTGCACCGTCTGGACTTCTTTTACCAAGCAACTGAAGAATTGTCTTTTGATAAACATCATCTGCTTTTATGGAAAAAAGAAGTGTTTCGATAAAAATAAATAATTCTGATTTGCTTACTCCGGCATTAAAATCGTATAAATATTTTCCATGATTTTCGTTGAACCAATTTTTTCTTTCATCTTTATTTCTTGGTACACCGCCAGAAGCAAGTTCTATTTTTTTTACAACATTATTTTTTATCTCGTTTAATTCTTCTTCATCAGTAATTCCCTCTAACGCTGTTGACAATCTTTGCTCGTAACTATTATTGAACCCATCTATAAATCTTAAAACAGCTGTTTTTTTAGCGGTTACAAATATTTCGCTCTCAGCATATTCTGCCAATTCGTTGAATTGACTCACGGCTCTATCGTATTTATCATACGACCAGTCTGTTAAAGATTCTGACATGTACGAATAATCAATACCACAATTATCAAAGCTTCTTTCACGACGAATCATTTGCCCACTTTTAACAAGGGTGGAAGCCATAAACTCCTGCATCTTATTCCCTCCCTTTTTAATTGCTTCCAAAAGCTTGTCAATCCTTAAATCACTTTTACCTAAATCAGTCTTGTGACTGAAGATGTACATGTTCTCAGGTCTTTTAGCGAAAGTGGCTGATGAAAAAAGGCTATTGTTGCAGGTTTTTACGATTAATTCAAAAAAATCACCCATATCAGAATTTCCTGAAACAACATGGGCTTCATCAAACACAAAAATACATTTGTCTGAAATTGATTCAAGCCACGTTCTTCTTTTTTCAGAATCCCCACCTTGAAACTGACTGTAAGTAAACAACATCCAATCATATCCCTCTGGAAATTCTTGTTTATTTATAATTGAACTTACAGTTTTAGTTGTTGGTGGATTTACAACTATTTTGTCGTCCTGATAAATAGAATTTTCTCCATTTTTTTTGAACCCATTTAAAATAAGTGGATTACCCATATACGGTTTTGCTCCGCTTTTAAGTCCACCTATATCTGAAATATCACGATATATATCGCTAAAAAGGTTCGGTTTTACAGTTACAAAAACTGGGATTACTCCTTTTTGAAAAGCATATCTTAAAATTGATGCGCAAACACGCCCCTTTCCTATACCAGCCATGTCTGCTAATATGTATCCGTTTTTGTTTTCAAACTGATAAATAATAGAAGCTACCGCATCTGCCTGTTCAGCATCTAAAGCTTCACATACAGAAATTCTGCTTGAGTACCCAAGTTGCTCTGAAATATATTGTGGAATATCACCAAACTTGGTTTTAACACGCTCTAAAGATTCAATTGTTTCAGAGGCTAGTGAAACCGGAACAAAACTTCCCATAGGTCTACATGTGCTCGCTGGCACATATGGTATTAATGTATCCTCGTTTTTTATAGCCTCAACTACTCTTGAATTTGTATTTTGAACTTCCTGACTCATTTTTTTTTTAATTTTTGTAAATACCACTTAAAACCTCAAGAATTTCGAGAAAATTAATAGAATTTGTTGCTTTTTGGGCAGTAGCCATTTCTATTTCTGTATAATCAGATTGTGGTTGTATACCCATAATAAACTGCTTATTTGACTGAATATATTTGTCGTATTTTATTTTTATGCCATTCTGCCAACAAATATACTGGTCAGAATTAATGAATTGGTCACAAATAGAATCGATATCAAACTTCGTAACCTCAAGACCTATCATATCGCTAATTATGCTACACAACAGAATTATCGCATTATCATGTTTAGTTTTTTCAGTTAAATTATCACCTGATTGATTTAATTTCTCATGCTCGACGTAATCAGTTATTGCCTTACGAATTCTTGACTCCATCAACCCTTTTATTTGGCTCCAGTTTAAATTTTTCAATGAAGTACTAAACCCACCAACGATAAAATCATCCTCGCTAGTGAACACATTCGGGTTGTTAAATATTTTCTCTGCCATTTTTATTTTTTTTGTGACGCAAATTAAGCGCCTCTGTAAATCCAAAATCATTTTTCATGCCCTTGCACGAATAACCACATGTTTTTTTATTGTCATCCCAATCACAATTTATTACATCAATATTACCGCCTTTATTAAACCTGATGTCCGGATTGTTACTGTCAAAATTGGTATTACTTCCGTCTGCGAGTTTTATTTTGTTAGAACGGAAAACCATGTAGTAAATAGTACCATAACCAACATCAAAACCACGCCCTTTTTGAAAAGTTTCATATGCATCCTGAATGATTCCATCAAATCCCATTCTTTCGTAAAGCTGACCAATTATTTCATAATTAATAAGCCTACCATCATCACTATATAAATCCAACAATTCAGATGATGAACGTAACTCCCTATCTATATCAAAAGCCAAAACACCGTCGAGCTCTCCAAATTTTTCTAACAATTCATTGAAAACATTAGCTCCATTGAAATCAAATTCATAACCCAATCTTTCTAATGATTCAGATAATCTGTACGACATTGATTCTTCATCATCCACATAGCTTTCAGTTTCTTCATCAAATTTGTAATGAAAATCAAACCTTGTCCCGTTTTTTCTCAGGTCAATAGGGTTTTTTAAATCTAAAAAAACAGGTATAACCCTTTCTATTTTACCCTTAATTTCTTTAGATGCTTTCTTTAAAGATTCAGTCCTAGAAAAACCCTCGACAGATTCATATCTTTCAGCTAAAGATTCAATCCTTGATGTAATGTCTTTACCAGATGACAGATAATTTCTTTCAACCTCAGTCAGACTAGAAGAAAAATAAAACACTTTTCCAAAATAATTCTCTACGTTTCCACGTTCATTTGTGAATTCATAAAAATCATGAGTGGTTCCATGATAAACAATTCTAGGATAACCATCGTCATCAACAACCTTGCTTGAACCAGATGGATTATTCTGCCAATCACCAAACCATTCAATAAAATCGGGTGACTTGACAACATCCATAAATTGCTCACCATCTAATGGAGTGTAAGTATGTTTTTTACCTTGTTTCTGTCTTGTTGTACCACCTTCTTTGAAAACCTGTTTGCCACCATCATGAATAACATTGCACCCTCCGGACTCATTAACCTTTGAAACTATCTGCTTCATGGTTCCGGTATATTTGTGTTTTTTCTTATCCTTAGCTGACCTCACGCAAACAACCATGTCTCCGGCGTGGACACTTGTGGCTTTCTCGTTTATACTCTTAGCGCCAACCTTGTTCAAAACTTTGTTCAAAACCTCTTTATTAGTTCCTTCAACGGTATAAACGGTATTATCTTTTGCAACTTCACTTGGGATTAGCGGTTCTTCTCCCTCGACCTCAATAGGTTGTCCTGTTTCTTTTACAACAACAGGAATTCCGCCATCCTCATGGGATGCGCCTTTAAAGATTCCGCCTTTTTTTGAAACAGAAGACATGCAGATTTTTCAACAATCTTACAAAAATACGTTTTTAACCTGTAATAATAAACTATTTTTCATATTTTTACGGTCTTATTAACAACAAAATATTAAATAATTAATTTTTAAAAATATGCCAAAAGCAAAAACCTCAAAGCCTGTCGCTAAATCAACTAAGAAGGATGAAAAAAAATCAACAAAAAAAGTTGAGCCAAAAAAAGTTGATAAATTAAAATCAACAAAAAAAGTTGAAACAAAGGCAAAATCTGCTGTCACCAAAAAAAATGACAAAAAATTCAAAAAAAATCTATCCATGACAACAACGACTGTTGATTCTGCTGTAGGCAAAAAATCATCTGCGAAGGCAGAAACAAAGAATAAAGTTCCATCAAAGAATATTCGATTGGAAGATTTAAAAAAATCAGATGCGGTAACTGAAGTTGCGAAAAAATCAGCAGAAAAAAAATCAAAAGAGGATAAAAAAGCATCAAAAACAAAGGTTGAAAAACCGGAAGCGCAATCACCAATTTCACCGGATGCAGTTGAAATAAAGTCTGAATTAACAAGCCCCGTTGTTGAGTCACCGGAAGTAGCGGTTATGCCGGAGCCAACAGAAGAATTAAAATCAATCGAGCCAGCTCCGGAAGAATCTAAAGCAGGCGCAGGCATCAATAATAGCGGTGTTGAAGTAACTGTTGAAAGTGAGCCGGAAGCAAAATTTGACAATTCTTTGCTACAAGCAACAGCTGAAAACGTGGTTGTTAATGCATCAAATGTAGGTGAAATCATGAATTCCCTTCATAACTCGGAAGCCTCTATTCCGCAATCAATTCCGCATACACCATCACCTTCAGAAATTCATTCATCTGCAATGGAAACAATGAAAACATCTCTTACTCATGTAACAGCGAAAGCGCTCGCACACGGAAGCACTATTCTTGCTATGATTAATTCTGATTGGAGAATGCACGCTTGGGGAGGTGTTCCTATGCAAGTTGTTCAGGAAGTTATAGCCACTGGTTCAAAAGAATATCAATACGAAATAAAACAGGAGCCAGCTGGAGCATACTTCTTACTGAAAGTTGGAAATGATTCACACCGATTCCCTCAAGGCGAAAACGATTTTATCAAATTAAAATAGTTTTCAAAGCAACCTTAAAAAATAATTTTCGTTTAATATTTGGAAATGCAAAAAATAGTTTTTTAATTTGCATCCACTTTAAAAACAAAACGCTTTCAATGTATTCAATTTGGAACATATCAATTTGCGAAACGGGAATGAACCGTCAAGGCTTCGATTTTGTCAATAAGGCAGAAAGAACCAATGAGGTTTCTTGTATCAAATTATATGTGATGGATTAGAAAACAAAACATATTAAAAAAACAGGAAACCTCAAACTAAAAGTTTGGGGTTTTTTGTTTTATTGAAATTTTGGTGAGATAGCTCAGATGGTAGAGCATCGGACTGAAAATCCGACCGCAGGAGTTCGATTCTCTTTCTCACCACCAATGCCTGAATAGCTCAGATGGTAGAGCGGTAGCTTTGTAAGCTGATGGTCGGGGGTTCGAGCCCCTCTTCAGGCTCAAATTATTGCGAAATAGAGCAGCGGTTAGCTCGTTGGGCTCATAACCCGAAGGTCGCAGGTTCGAATCCTGCTTTCGCTACAAATTTTGTTGAATGGTACATGTCAGCACCGCATGGCTAATACATGTTAAAGTCATGGTTTAAATCTCCGGAAATGTAGCTGATACCGGAAGAACCGTTCAACAAAAGATTTTAGAGGTAAGTCTATTTGTAGTTAACGCTACGGTTAGATTCGGCAACTGCGGAGGTGAGGGGCAGTTGTCAAATTGACGCATAACTCAGCGGTAGAGTTCTTCCCTGATACGGAAGCGGTCATAGGTTCGAATCCTGTTGCGTCAACAAAAAATAAAAATACTCAGTAGCTCAAAGGCAGAGCGTCGTCCTGTTAAGACGAGGGTTGGGATTTCGAAATTCCCCTGAGTAGCAAAAAAAATAATGGTGTGTTAGTTCAGTGGAAGAATGCTTGCCTGTCACGCAAGTGGTCACGGGTTCGAATCCCGTACATACCGCAAAAAAATGAATTAAATTATGTTGTTTGGTACAAATATATCGGAGCCTGAAGACGAGCCAGAGGAGGAATTCTGTTCGGTTGGTATAATGGTTAGTACGTCAGGTTTTCAACCTGAAGATACGAGTTCGATTCTCGTACCGAATACTTGATTTAAATGCGGAAATAGCTCAATTGGTAGAGCACCAGCCTTCCAAGCTGGGGGTTGCGAGTTCGAGCCTCGTTTTCCGCTCAAAGTTCTTTGTTTTGATTGAAAAAGGAGTGTTGCCTGAGTGGTCTAAAGGCATAGTCTGCAAAACTATTGTGCGCTGGTTCGAATCCATCACACTCCTCGATGAATGAATTTGAAAAGTAAATTTTTGAATTCGTTTATTAAGCACAGAGAATCATGTTAGAAACACCATTTGACCTAACATTGAGTGGTTGTTTGGGAGCTGGTTAGAGTCCGGCAAGACGTAGGGTTAGATGCGTTAAAAGTGTGAAAAAGCCCAAACCGTGGATGCATGATTCTCTTGCTTTTTTAAGTGCCTTTAGCTCAGTTGGTTAGAGCGATTGACTCATAATCAATAGGTCGTTGGTTCAAGTCCAACAAGGCTCACAAAAAAAATAATTGGGGTTGTAGTTCAGTTGGCTAGAACGCTTGCCTTGCACGCAAGAGGTCGTGAGTTCGACTCTCACCTTCTCCACGAAAAAAAGCAGACATAGCTCAGTTGGTTCAGAGCGTTTGCCTTACAAGCAAGAGGTCGGAGGTTCGAATCCTTCTGTCTGTACAAAAAAAGTATGAAAAAGAAATTAAAATATCGAAAGTGGCGTTTTAGACGCAATCTTCTCTCGAAGCATTTAAGGTGATGCAGTAGTCTTTTAAACTACGGAATAGGGTTCAAGTCCCTGCGGGAGAACTTGAATTTTTTTTATATGCTCCCGTAGCTCAACTGAATAGAGCATCTCCCTTCTAAGGAGAATGTTACAGGTTTGAATCCTGTCGGGAGTACAAATCGCCTTGATAGTTTAATTGGATAGAATATATCACTACGGATGATATGATAGGGGTTCGAGTCCCTTTCAGGGTACAACAGCAGGAATACCAGAGTGGTCAAATGGGACGGTCTCCAAAACCGTTGATGAAAATCTTCAGGGGTTCGAATCCTCTTTCCTGCGCAACTTTTTTATTTTTTTTTCGTCTTTGTATTTGGAATTGAATTTATTTATATATTTGCCTCCGCAATGAAAAAATTTTTACTACATAGTTTGTCGCTTTATTCACAGCCCTTAAAAGCCAGTGAGGTGATATCTATGTTGTGTAAATAACAAATATTTTATACAAAAAATGAGAGACCTCGGCTAAACAAGTCGGGGTTTTTTGTTTTATGTGTTTTTATTGGGGAAGATAACGGTGGTAGTTTACTTGCTTTGGGAGCAAGAGGTCGTGGGTTCGAATCCCACTTCTCCAACATTAATTTTTTATTGTCCCGTGGTGTAATTGGCAACACGTCTGATTTTGGTTCAGAAGACTTCAGGTTCGAGCCCTGATGGGACAACTGTGATGGTAGTTTAGAGGCTAAAACGTCTGCTTGTGGCGCAGGAGACCGTGGGTTCGAATCCCATCTATCACCAAAAGGAAGTGTGGCTGAGTGGCTGAAAGCACATCACTGCTAACGATGGGCACTTAACGGTGTCGCAAGTTCGAATCTTGCCACTTCCGCAAAAAAAAAGGAGGTTAGCGACCATTGGTGGTCAAGCAGACTTGAAATCTGTTGCGGTCAGAAATGACAGGGTTCGATTCCTGTAACCTCCGCTAAATTGGAGTATTTGATAGTGGCAAATCGGGCAGACTGTAAATCTGTTGTCTAATGACTTCGGGGGTTCGAGTCCCTCTGCTCCAACAATAATGCAGGTATGGCGAAATTGGTAGCCGTGCTACACTTAGGATGTAGTGTCGAAAGACGTGGGGGTTCGATTCCCTCTACCTGTACAACTTTAAATTAAAATTCATGAAATGGTATAGAATTGGGAAAAATATTAGTTCGGATTTTATTAAAAAAATATATGTTTTTAGATGTTATTTTTTGGGATTTATTCCGGTGGTCATAATTAATGACTGGGGTGAATCAAAAGGAGTTGATAAAGAAGGAAGAATGACAAGGGAATTCTTGTTTATTGGAATTAAAATTTATGAGAAAAAACATAAAACCTATGTTTATTCACCAAGCCGAGTTGGTGTAACTGGTAGCCACGCAGGACTTAAAATTCTGTGACCTTTGGTCGTGAGGGTTCGATTCCCTCACTCGGCACTTTTACCGATTATTTTTTTTAATAACTTATTTCCACTGATAAATTACACACAGCGCAAGACTCTAAAAACATCTTTGCGCTCCAGTATGCCCATGCTTGGTCTTTGGGGAATTGAAATTCCCAATCAGCGTTTTTATTCATGTGTTTTATGTCTTCCGAATTAAATCCTCTGGTTGAATACCAGTCCCATCCAGTAGCCTGTTCTAGCATTTCTCTGCAAGCACTACAATCAAGACCTCCCATCCTTAAATATCCATCTCTGCTACCACATTTTTCTAAAACAAATTCATCAGCCTTTAAAAAAACAGCATCCATTTCAGGGTCTGAAAGTTTCTTCTTTCCCCAATTTTTCTTTGCTGAAGAGTGCGCATCCCATCCCATTTTTATTATTTTTTAATTGTTGATTGAATTTTTTCGAACAGCATTTTATTCCAATTAGCATCCACCGAAGCATTGTGCTGTCCAACAGGGTCTGGGCAGTTTATTTTTTTCCATTCCGCAGTCAACCCATTTTCATCCATTATTTGCTTCAGGTCGTTTATGTACATCGGGAATCCTTTTGGAAGTTCAATCATCTTCCCAAAAATCCAACAAAATCCAACCCAGTCATATGCTCCAAAATACGCATAAAATTCAACCGGAAACAAATACTTTATTTCTTCCCAGTTTCCAATTCCGTATGGGTCATTTATTTTTGATGTTTTCCATACGAATTTTTTAACCTCTTCAGCAATCTGCTTGTTTGATTTTCCAACCTTCCAGAGAATATACCTCATGGAGCTGTACGAAAAAGGGAAAACGTTTCTTTCGTCTCCATGTATATTTTCAAGGTATATTGGGAGCAATATGTTTTCACGAATCCAATACACTTTTTGTCTGTATGTGCTACCACCATCGTCAAGTCTTTTATGAACGATGTCATATCGGTTCCAAGCCTCTTTCAAATTAAAGTCTTTTGAAATAGCGTAGTACTTTTGATTGTCCTCGGTTACAATACCGATTGATACCAAATCAATTGTTGGTTTTGTTTCACCGACTGTGATTCCTAAAAACCTTTTCTTTTGAGTTCCTTCTAAAAACTCAGTATCCATGAAGTACTTCATAATTATTTCATTTTAACGAAGAATGTTGCGTCTCCAAAATTGCTTTTTTTGCCAGTTGCTTCAAGATATTTTATACCGCAAACATAGTATTCACCATTTTTCTCAAATCCATCACCAATTTTAGCTAATTCCGGACGTTCATCTCTAAATTCTTTGGAAGCCCATTTATCATCTAAAATAGGTATAGAATAACTGGTGTGTGTTTCTCCAATTTCCTTTAATAGTTTGTCAAAATATTCCCGACTAACAATTTCTCCGTTTTCTGGTTCTAGTTTGGTTCTCATATTTACTGTTTTTTATCAAATAGCATAAATCCTTGCAAATTTATATTGTGGGTTTTGTTTCATAAATTCATCCACCTTTTTCAAAATATCAGAACTAATTAATTCAAACTCCATACAAAACATTACGAATTCTTTTAAAAACGACTCTCTATTTTTTATTACGTCATCATACTTAGTCATTCTCTCGTATATTGAACCATACAAGTCTTCATATCTTTTATCAAATTGTATTGGGCTATAAGGAGTTACAACACAAAGGTCAAACGCACCAAACATTCCGTCTTTGCCTAATTCGGCAAAATAATCAACGTAAAGTTCGTTTTTAGGTTCTCCGGATGTTACTTTACTTTTCCTTTCGCCATCAAATAGATGACTCCACTTAAAATCACAAAGCGGATGCGTTTCTTTTACCAAATCTATCTTCATATTGTTTTTTCATTTAAACGGGGTGACTGTCATGGTAATAAATAAATTGAGGAACATCAATCATACAGTGGACTAAGTTATGATGCTTTTCGAAACATTTTTCACAACAATAAATCACCGTTGTTTTGAAATATGTTTTTTTACCTTCATTTTCTCTTTTTTGATTATTAATGTTTTCAGGTGATTCAAATTTAACTCCAAACCTGTTTCTTTTATTCAAAGATTTTCCGCAAGCACATTTTTTATAGTTTTCATTCAAGGTCATGATAACTACAATTATTTATTATATGGATGGTTGTTGCAATTGGCTTTATGAATAATGTGTGATGTCTCAATGCCAATAATAATGATATATTCACAACTATCTATTGTTTTTTCCTCAATATCATATTCTACTGAAGACCAATAATCATCATCGTATTGATAAGTACTTGTTGGCTCCGGCGATTCGGTTGACTGATTGCAATCATTTTTTTGTGACGAATTGGAACATGCATATCCCAAACAGATAATGGTCACAAACAATGCTACTGACCAAAATATTAATTCGAATTTTATTATTTTCATAACGTTCTTTGTTTTTAAACTACTGATATGAATACCGCCACCGTAGACATTGGCGGAATTTTTATGTTGATTGGCTCGCTAAAATCAATAACATGATTAAGCGGGGCAAGATGACCTTTTGCAAAGTCATATATCTTATATGTTCCGTCTCGATGCGGATAGTTAAACAAATGATACTCCTTATCTAATGTTATCCAGTTAATAGATGTAAATGAAGTGTTTGCCGAGTAGAACGAAATAAACCCAATAACAAACGGTTTCTTGTCATGAATTAAATCAAGTATATTAACAGTCTTTTGATTGTGTGGGTCGTTGTTTTGAATAATAATTTCTAAATCTTTTTTCAATTCTTCTTGAAAACGCACTTCTTCTATTGAATAAACGAAGGAAATAAGCCCAACAGCAAATATGGCTGTAGCCCAGTTATACCAACTCAAGTAATCAAAACCAAACACTTTGGTGTTTAACAGAATTGTACTACAACCAAACAGCACTATTAGGAAATAAAAAAAGTATTTGTTGTCATGTAATATTTGGAGAAATTTTTGCATAATTTATTTTTTTGTAATTGATTCAAAATACAGATAATAAATAACCTCAGTACAAGCAAATATAGTTGATACACAAAACTTTGTTTCGTCTGTTAAATCAACAGGGTCGTTTAATTCAATGTATGGATTTTTCCATCCATCACTTTGTATTTTTGGATGAGACATGACATATGTTTTTTTCTTGTTGTTTTGAATTAAAAAACAACTCCTGAATGACGAAGAATTATGGCTCGAAATGCCAATTGCTTTCAACTTGTTTACGTTGCCCTTTAAAAAGTCAAAAAAATCTCCTATTTCAATATTTGGAACATCTATTTTTGATGAAATACCAATTTCCTGATATTCATTATTAAACACCTTTAACAAATCCATGTTGTGGTGAGGCTCATAGAAGAATTCTCCTTTTTTGGGATTATAGCCATTAATGACCGTTATAGGAATAGGGTTCCCCCTGTGAATTAAATCTAAAATATCAAATACCCTGTCTTTCATTGCTCTCGATTTTTTTAATACTTTCTTTTGATTGCGAACTGTAATCCCCTTTGGACATCGACATCATCATCCGGACAATTTCACGTAATTCTTCTGGATTTTTATCCGGTACTGAATCAGATGATTCCTGTTGCGCTGAATATAACTTGTTATTTGTTATAAAAGCTTGAAAGAAAATTTCTTTTTGTTTTGTGTAAAGCTTCCAGAAATATTTGTATTTCTCAAGAACCTCAATATAATCATCGTAGCTCAGGTCAGCAACAATGCCATATCCCTTTTTAAGCTTCCACATGGTTGTTTTCTTAACCGAGCAAATAACCTGAACAAGTATTTTTCTTGAATCCGGATGTTTGTGATGCTTGATTATTCTCTCCTGAGTTGAATCAGATTGGAGTTCGGAAATATTAATACCATACTTATGCAAAAGTGATTTAAGCTTGTTTTGAGCGACCTGTCGTTCTCCGTCGGCTCCACGCTCGGCTAGCTCCTTCACTTTGAGGATGGTTTGCTTTATTTTATCTAGGTCGGGGGTTTGAGTGGTCATTGGTTGTTGGTTGTTTTTTTTGGTCGCTAGTCGTTGAAAGATATCAAAACCTTGAATGGTTGAACTTTCCTAACGGCGCATATGAAATGAAACTTCTTTTTTAGCAATTTCACCCCAAGCGTTCTCATATTAGACTTTTTAATGGCTTCATTCGCTTCTTTTTTAGTCCTGAAAAGAGTTGGCGGTGGAGGAACTTTATATCCTCTCTTTTTTTCTGCAAAAAACAGATGGTCTTTCTCTTGCCAGCAAAGAAATTTTTCTCCCGTGTCTGTTGTAACACGCACGGCATAAAAACTAGTTATTGATGGTTTTTTCATAGGTTTTTTTTAAAAATTTAATCGCTTAATATTTCTTTCAAAATCTTTCTGTCGTCGTGCTCCATTATCGAAGCGTCATCTACATTTTTTGCATTCTTTCTACCAAGGTTGTATGCTTTTTTACACAGCCTGTCCTGATATTTTATTTTTTCAGCGCCTTCCATCTCATCAATGAATCCGGTCATATATATTTCCAGAAGCTTTGTTTCACTAACCATTATTTTTTGATTTCAATTTTAATTATGTGTTCTTCAAGTTTGTCAAAATGAATGGTTGTGTCTGCTGGCGGGTTTTCACTAAAGACCCTAATGCTATCTTCTTTTAAATCCAAGTGATATTCATATTTTTCGTAGTCACGAACAATTGCTCCTAGGAAAGCCGTCCCAATAAAGCCGAGAGCAAAACAGAATAAGGCAATCCCAATAAGAAATCTGTATACAAAATTGTTTTTTTTATTTTCCATTTTTTTTATTTTTTAGAATGAATCCCTGTTTTTTCTTTTCACAACTTCCCTTTTGCCATTATCAGAAAGGTCTTCAATGAATTTTCTTTTCATTAATGGTTGATTTTTGAACGATTCCTCATACAAAATTATTTTGTCGAAATTTCTTAAAATAGTTGTGCAATTATTAATTGATGAGGAGGAAAAAACAAAATCCCTTTTACCAATGGCTCTAAAAAACCAATCAAAACCATTTGAATGTTGTTCGAGGTCTTTTTTCCCTTCCGGAAACCACAACAATCCACTATCATCAACCACAATGGTAACATTCTCGTTTGTTGACAAAATTGATTTTAGAGTATTGGCTTTAAAATCCTGACTAGAAATAGTTATACCTTGAATTCCAGTCGTGTTAATTCGTTTATATTCAAACCCATTACAATATGATTTTGTATAGCAATTTGTATTGTCAAGAACTAAATAATTATCTCCAAGAAATGGTATTATTTCCCGCTTAATTAACTCTGTTTTACCACAACCAATATTTCCTAGAATCAAGGTTTTCATGCGCAACACTCATAAATAAAATACACGATTATCCCAAGAACCGGAATTCCTAGATAATGCTTACCAAATATTTTTTGAACAAAATTGAATTTTTCAAATTCTTTGTCGTAAATAAAGTTCATATCCATATAATCAGCCAAGAATCTTTTATTGATTCCAATCTGTGACCCCTCTCTGAAAATTGATGCGCTGTCATGCGTGATTGTAACGGTAACAACACCGTTTTTTACGTCTTCATAATACCCCTGAACCATTCTATCGAATATTTCAAAAGTCACAATTCTCTTTTCGGTTTGTTTTTCCATGCTTAAATGTATGAGTCGTTTAACATTTCTATGTTTTCAAATGTAAAATCAAACGTATCAAGAAGGTCGTTGTACGCAGCTTCACCGCAAACATTAACCATATGTCTGTTCGACAGGATATATTTGATTACATCAATAAGGTCGTGTTTTTCCTTGAACAGAAATCCGTTTCTGGAGTGCTGAATAATTGTATTGTACGGGTGAATATCCGTAGCTATCACCGGAATCTTAAAACAAGCAGATTCAAGATACTTGTTATAGTTCTCGCTGGTGGCGTTATACAGATTGTTTATGAGCGGAATCAGAACGCAATCCAAGTTTAAAGATTTGAGCTGTTTGAAGTAATGAATCATGTTCACTGGTTTTACATACTCGTAAACCAGACCGTCCATTAGCTCCGGCATATCTTCGGAACCATCGTAACCAAAAACAACAAGTGTTACTAAATCCCCAAAGGTTTCATTTATTTTAGCAAAAACCTCATTGAAAGCCATCAGGTCTTCCCGATAGACCGGAGTGGAAATTATCCCAATCCTTATTTTATTTTGATTTAGTACGTGGTCTGCCTCGTTTTCGTTTTGCGTTACCGGAACTTCCGGTGTCTCTGATGGTTGTGTTTTCAACGCTTCCTCCATCAGATTTTGCGTTTGATTTTGTTGATTTTCCATAACTATTTTTTTTAGTTTTTGAATTGTCACCATTCTTTTTTGGTGATTTTTTTACCTGCTCAGAAGCTATTGATGCTTCTTTGGCTTTTTTATTATTGATGATTACAGGGTGGTTCGGGTCGTAGTCTACGTTTTGTAACAAGAGATTCGTGTCAAATAAAACCGGAATACTTCCGACTTTTAATGACGGTTCTGTTCCTGCGTATTTTGTTTGAGCCAGTTCCGTAATAGTTTTTATTAAAAACTTGTGGAGCTCAGTATTTGAAACAAGGCAAAGGTCTGAGAAATAAATATTGTCCTCTACGTTTGATATTGTTTTTTTATCAAAAATCTTGTAGTAGGGGTGCATTTTACTCAGTTCATAAAAGTTAAAATCCACGTGATAAACGATTTTCACGTTTGGATTAATCTTTTTCAGCTGAGAATAAAGAGATTCTTTTCCTGAAGAAACAACCGCAAGCGGGTTCACAACAAACGGGAACACAATAAAATCAGCCCATAAAACTTGCTTTGGGAAAAGCTTCATGCTTGGGCTTTTGAAAGCTGATTCAGCATCAAACTTCTCAATGCTTGTAATCGCTGTGTTAACCTTTGCGCTTAACAAACAGAAATAGGGCAGGATAAATTTATATATGTGTTTTCCGGTGAGTTGCGGACTTACAAAGAGTATGTTTTTTGCAATACCGCTTTCATCAAACTGCTTATTATAAAAGTCAGTATTATTTAGAGCCTTTTCAAGGTCACGAATTGATTTCATTGGTCGTTGTTTTTATTTTCTAATTTTTCCCCTACTTTTTCCGTCAGTATTTGAATTCTGTCAGCAAAAGCAACATGCAGTGGTTCCTGAACAGCATGGCATATTCTAAGCGCTGTCCCAAGTAAAATATCATTGTAGTTTCCGTTAACGTACTTGCTTACTTGATATTTCTCCAAGTCTGCTAAGTTAGCTAATTCAATTTGCATGAATTTCTTTTTCTTGAGTATTTTTTTTAACACCGTTTCGTTTGGTTTTAACCGAATCTTTTTTGGTGGCTTTGGTTTTGACTTTAACGGAGCCTTTTTGTTTGGTTTTGGTTTTGGTTTTAACCGAGTCTTTTTGACTGGTTTTAACGGTTTCTTCCGTGGCTCTGTTTTTGTTTTTTTCTTTTTCATTTTTCTCAATTATTGCTTGTATGTTCAATGAATCGGTAAACTCGACTACTGGTTCATCTACTTCGTTGGTGTCATCCCAACTAGGCATCTTTGCGCTTAGGGTTATTTCTTTTACCACATTTTCTGTGTAAACATGGTCTCCTTTTATTTTGTGAACCGGAGCGAATTCTATATCAACCTTATCATTCAAGTGGAGTTTCAAAACAAGTTCTGCTTTCTTTCCTGTTGCTGTAAACCAGAAATGCTCCTGAACCCTGTGTATTCTTTTGGTTATTGAAAAAACAATTATTTTCCAGTTACCGTTTTGATTGGTTCCGGATTTCATTGGTTTTTTACCAGATATGCGACCAGTTATATAAAACATGTTTGCGGGTTATTTGCAAAAATAATATTTTTTTTGATACTTATGTTTTAAATTAATACAATCCGTTTTTTTGAAACTGCAAATCAAGCTCGTCCCAGTCAACCATCATTCCCCTTGTCATGACAGCTGGTTTTAATGGAATTCTTGGTGCTATGTCATCAATGAAAAGAACATTAAATTCATGTATGGCTTCCCAGTTAAACGGATGAGGTTGAATTTTGTTTTTGCAAAACGCTGTTATCGGGCTGAGTTCAAGCCCATTTTCATCGCTCCGTGTTCCGTTTTTAAGAATCATCCAATAGTTTTCATTAAAATGCCGGATAGCATCTTCGAGTGTTCCGTTCTTCTCATCCGCTCGGTATGTATTCCAGATTATCTCGTGTCCGGCATCCTGAAGTTTTTTAATCACTTCAATACATCCAAAATTAGCACGTCCAATCCTAGGGTAGTCGTGTTCAACAATTGTCCCATCAAAATCAAGATATATTTTAAGCTTTTTCATTTAACTCACGTTTTTAATAATCTTCTCCAGCTGTATATGTTTTACCAATTTCTGAAAAGTTTTTTAACCCCATTTTTTTTGCTTGTGATTTTGCCTCAAGAATATTTGTTGCAAAATAAAATACAAAGCAATCTTTTATTTCCGATAACTCAATCCGTCTTTTGGCTTCATCGGCACTAAAACCAATCTTTACAAGTTCATCAATAATAGTTTCATCGCTTTTGGTTCCAACGTACATTTCAAGGTTTTCCATTTTATTCAAGTTTTTGTTTTAATTCATGTGCTTTATCAAGATACCACTTCTCTTTTTTCATTTCCTGCTCAACATTGTCTTTGTGACCTAATCGCATCCGGTACTTAAATGCGTTCATGATGCAAAAATCAATGACTTTTTGAGTTCCCCAAATTCGCTCCATCATTTCTATTGATTCTAGTGGATACTGCCTGTAGTGTGACGGGTTGATTGCGTCTGCCGGAACTTCCGAAGCCGTTCCTTCTGATATAAACATTTTTTCCTCTGTTTGATTGTCCGGTTGTTTTTCCAATGTTTCGTTGTTTTTTTCAATTATTAAATCTGCGTTTTCCAATATTTTTGGGTGATTTATGTTAGCTGTTATCAAGAAACTGGTCTGACTAGTTCTTGATGTTGCCATGTACGCAACCAATTCATTAATTTTCGCAAGGCTTATAGAATCTATTTCTTCATCAATCCGAACCCAACAAGGATGTTTAACAGTCCTTAGAGACCCGATTACACTATGAGATTTATTTAGTTCCGGTATACCAGATTCTTCCATCATGTTTTTGAAATCATCGACTACTTTTTGTTTGTCTCCAGATTTAAACAAGACAACAGCAGAATCACGTAAAACAAATTCATCAGGTGATTTCATTTTTTTTATACCCAATTCCAACTCATGTAATCCAAACATGTAGTTTGACGTGTCATTTGGAATTTTTATTTCAACTGTTTTTCTCATAAGACAGGTTGTTTTTAATATTTAACTTCACTGTTCCAACAAATTATTTGCCCCTTGAACGGATTTGGGTATTTAAACCACTGCAACAAATCCGGCAATGATAGTCCATCGTTTTTTGCCACTTGTTTCATTATTTCATCGTCATAGTGGTAGTATTTATGGTTTATTATGATATCCGTGTCGTAATCCAGAGGAAGCATCTTGAATGCTGGTGTAATTTCAAAATCAAAAACATCAGTAATCAAAACGTCGTCTGCAATTATCAGCTGAGGCGACTTGTATGGAACACCGCTCCATATTCTTGGGCTGAAATATTCACCCTTTTTCCATCTTCTTCCGGAGCGGATAGTATGACATTTAGGCTCCCAATCATGACTCATTAATTTCCGAACTTCTTTCTCCAGCTGTTCGGCATGAACAGAAACAGGCAAAGGAACTTTTATTGAAGTCCATATTTTTTGAACAAAATTTGTTTCCTGTCCAGCTTTTGGATGGTATGAAGGGAATTTTGTTGAAAAAGTTATCACTTTTGACATGGGCGTTTGGTTTGTATTTGGTACTCAATGAAATCATGCGCCTTGTAAAACACAATTTGGTTCTTTTTTAGGTCTGATTTGTATTTAGACGTTTCTGATTTTCGTGGGATTGTAAACCTGAACCTCCAAGATATCCGAACACCTTTTTTTTCTTGAAACCCATATTCAACTGTAAACACCCAAACATCATCAACAACTGTTCTAAATCGGTCATATTTATCAACAAATCCAACATATTGGTTTTCGTCTTTTTCAATATCAGAGACTTTAAAAATAGTGTATGGTTTTTCAGGATTCCCTCTGTTAACAACATGACAACCCACAAGGCTTTTAATAAGCTTATGCATAGTATCAAAAGTGTCGTTTTGATACCAAACTATTTTTTCAGGAGCCATTACTGGTTTGTTGTATTGTTTGACACGAAATCGTATTTTGGAATCTCAAACCAATTTTTCATAGCGTCTTTCGACATTGAAACAGGAATAAGCGCTCCTGATTCAGACTCAATTTTTTTGCCGTCTTTTGATTCTTTTTGATTCCGGATATCAAGCATTTCTTTGTTCCATCCCTTTTCGGCAATAAAACATGTTCCGTGCACGATTGTGTCAGCCATCCCGCAGATAAACATCTGCATCCCGCTGTGATGTTGATAGGCTTTGCCTATTTCGAATCTTTTATTCATGGTTGTTGTTTTTTCAAATTTATTCAATTTTCAGTTGAAACGTCGAAAGTTCGTATGGTTGTTTTCGATTTTTGATTTTTAAAGTATTGATTTTATTAATGTTTTAAGAGGTGTAGCACATATAATAGTTATGGCGCATTAAAACGGGCTTACGCACTTGCCAACCCACCGCCATAACAGCGTATTGGTTCAATATTTTAAAAAGCCAACGCACGGTTAATACTTCAAAGTTTCATCTTTAACACAAAGCAAATGTTTTTCCATTAAACTAACCATCATTGGTCGCTTTGTGTCAATCCTTAATATTCGTTCCTTTTCAAGTTCTTTTATTGCCTTGTAAATACTTGCATCACTCGCTTTTATTTTTCGTTTCAACTCTTTAAAAACAGCATATTTACCCATATCAATTTTAAGGTATCCATTAACTGAACCTTTACCCCAATCACGCACCGTTGCAAAACTCCTCTCGGTATTTACAAGGTAATTTTCTATTTTTTCTTTTATAGTCATAACCTTCGCTTTTTTTTAAAATCCTAAACCAATACGCAAAACGAACAGCTTCAATTTTTGATTTAGCCAATTCATTTTTCTTTAACTTAAATTTTATACTGTCCTCATAATAGCAGTGTATTTGATGAAATTTCCCAAAAATTACTTCAAACGGAGTTCTTTTTACAGTCCATCCACCCCCTCCTCCAGCGCCTTTTGGAAATGTTCCTGTTTTTTTAGGGCTGTAATACCAACTAATTGTTACAGGGTGGCGAATTTCAATCCTTCTTTCAATTATATCCTCAATTTTTGCCACAACCATCATTGCAAAATTCCAATCGGTTTTTTGATTTGGGTGGTCTTTCATCCCCATAAATTTTGCTATTGTTTTAATTTTTTTTCTATCCATAAGAAAGAATTGTTTTCAAAAACAGCCATTCCACTAAAGAATTGTTACATGGCGTTTGGAAAATCAGGAATGTAGTATTCAGTATTATTTGCTCTTTTTTCTTTGTCAATTAATGATTCTAATGTTATTTTGCCTTGAACAATTTGTTTTGCGTGTTCAGAACATGGAATAAATCCCGTGTAAACCCCATTCACGTAAGAAGCATTGAATCTTCTTTTATCATCTTTGGTAGGATTACCTTTTAATAATTGCGGAGGCTGATTACAAAATTCTTTTATACAACAATCTGGATATCCCAGCATTTCACCGACAGGTCTATTTTCTTCCGTCCATTTTTTAATTAAACTTTCTTTGCTCATATATCCAAGAATAATTTTTACAGTTAATCTATCTGGTTTCTCCTAAGTTTTAAAAAAACTTCTCTTTCCCTACTGTCAGATGATAACTCAAATTCAACTGTTATTTCATTTGTTGAGTTCCAATATCTTAAAAACAAAATAAATCGAATCTCAGAACGTACAATTAAATTAATTAAAGCTCTCCCTATTTCGGTATTTGAACTAAAACATTCAGCACACAGTACGTCATGCAACCTAAGTTGTTTTGCAAATTCAAAATCAAGAGTTACGTTTTCTCTAAAGCGATAATTTAAAACATCCTGCGGGTGTTGTTTTGATTTTTCAATTTCATCAAACAACAATTTAAATTCATTAAGGTCTCCGTGTTTCTTTTGGTTGTATTTCAACTCTTCCCATAAAAAATTTTCAAAACAATCTCCTAAAATGTTTTCTCCATTATTATGAGCCCAGCAAAATATATTTACTTTATTCATATTTTTTTTGATTTTTAAACGGATTACACAAACGCCAAAACGTTAATACACACCATCAACAGTGGCAATAGAAAAGCCACCATAGCTTGTGTTTTCTGTCACAACGTTTCCGTCCTTGTATATTTTCACAGTTACATTTCCTGTTGAGTTATTATTTTGAGCAGAAAGATAAAGCCATCTTGTTCCTGTTTGCGTCCACTTATACCACCAACCGTCTCCAACACTACTATATTGCTTAGTATTGTCGTCAACGTCTTGAATCGTCACACTGTAATCTCCAGACGTGCCAGTTACTTCGTATTTGTACTCAACGGCAATTTCTTCTTTTTCACAACTTGAAAAAGTAAATATTGAAATTGCAATTATCAATAATTGTAGATTTTTTTTCATTTTTTTCATTTTTTTCATTTTTTCATTAATTAAATATTTATACCAAAATTAGTGCTTTATTATTATTTTGCAAAATAATTTATCAACTGATAGTTCCGTTGATTAATTGCAGGTAAAGCTTTTCATAAACAGGCGTATCACATTCCTTCCAGAATGTCCGGTCTGAACCATATACAATTTCAGGCAAATATTTTTCCAATGGCTTTGCGTTGAGGTTTGTTGTAAGCACTTTCCATTTGCCGTTTGGCTCCTTCTTCCAGTTTACGGATAAACCAAACCAAACAATGCTCCCATCTTTTTGAACAGCTCGTTCAATAGGGTATTTTTCATTGTTGTTCCACTTTTCGTTTGGCTCTGCTATTGGGCTGTCCAATAAAAACCATTCTGATTTACTGATTAATTTCATGTGTTTAATTTTGATTAATATTTCCAAGACCTGTGCTCTCTCTAAAAGTCCTCAACATGTTGCTTCTAAGTATCTCCACCTTTTCTAAAGATTCGGTTTTTATTGTTATTTCAGTGTTCTCATCGTTGGTGAGTATTTTAGCGGAATACATCTCAATTTCAAAATATTTTTTCAGACTGTTGATAATAGCGTCTTTGTCCACATCATTTGTGAATATAAACCTTATCGTTGATGATTTTTCACAGTCAGCTTTTTCAATTGTTATCCGGAAATTCGCCATTATTTTTGAATAAAATATTTACAACTATTGTTAGTGTTTTCAGAGCTGAACCTGCACTCTTCCTGATACAAACACGCACCACATTGAGATTTGCTTATTGATGTCTTTGACTCATCCATAGGCACAACATCATCATCCGAAACAGTTTCTTCATCAAAATTATAAACACCACCATCGATTTCTTTGTTTGTTGCGACAGATACATTAGTTTCAAATAAACGTGTTGCTGGAAATCTTTTATCAAAAAGCTCAAGCGCTTTGTCGGCTATGTACGATGCGTGAGAAAGCCGTGCGCCCCTCGTTAAAATGCAATTAAGCACTTTTGACCATAAATTCATTCGCTCCAGATTGTGCTTAGCTCTTTGCTCTTCTAATTCGCTCATGTTTTTCTAAATTTTTGATTTACTTATACTCCCCATCAAAATACCCATCAAGATACAAAATCAAATCTTTTCGGTAATCTTTTAAATAAAAACTATCATTCATACAACTACCGTTACGGGCAACATAATACCATCCTTTTTTTTCGTCATAAAACAATCTTTTTTTTCGCTCTTCTCCATTATGCTGAAATGTAAATAAAATTGAATCAGCTATTGATATACCACCACTACCACCATTCATTTTTAAATCAAGTTTTGTTTCAGGTGGAAAAATATGATATTGTCCATCATTCTCTGACTTATACCAAAAACAAGGTTCATATTTCACATCACATTTAATCAAATCACAAATAACTTCTTTAAAATCCTTGTTGAATCTTTTCAAAGTATCAGTTAACCTTTTATAATTGTCAGATATGTTTTTGTTATTGTATTCGCCTCTTATTTCAGAAGCCAATTGGGAAATTGTTGCCATATTTTTTTGTCTTATTGATGATTAAATTTTTGGTTCTCGTTTAAATTCCTCCATCATATTAAGAGGAAGAAATATTTGCAATTCAAATCCTCCATGATTTTTAAAATTCAAAAAACTGCCGTTTTGCAAAATAAAGTCTTTTGGTATCAACCACTCCTGAAAATCGTCTCTGAGCCTGACTTTATCAAATAAAATAGACTTCTTCAATAATTCATGGTTAAACCCGTATGAATTAGTTTTTCTAAATAAATGAATGGCACGGGTGCGCTCCATATCAATTGTTTTGGTTGCAAGGTTGATTGTACCAATTCTTCTGGTCTCGTTTGTGGAAGCCAGTCTTAATGTCAAAAGCACACGCTTTCCATTGTTCCGGCTTATCAATAAATTTCCAAATTCATCTGAAATTGATTTTGTAACATCCGGAGAGTCATTTTTTTTACTTTTTCTTTTTTTTACTTTAAATAGTTGAAAAAGCTCTGCCCGTGTTTTTGGGAGCGGGTGCTCGGTTGATTTGGTTGATACAGCTGTTTTCCGGCGTATTGTGATGGTGTCTTTTTCAACAATAAGTTCATGAGCCTTATTAGAACGGAAAACGTTTTCTTTATCAATTACCTGCATCCAGATTCTGTCTGGGTCATTTATCAGCCAGTTTTTTATTTCTGAAATCATCGAAGGGGTTGTTGGTGCATTCATTTGTGTTCAATTTTATTAGAAAATCCTTGTGATTGTTATGGTATAGTGGTTTTTGACTGCTTTTCATCGTTATCACCCATGTTTGGAACGATTAACGGTTTCCGGTACGCTTTACACGGGTAGCACGACTTTGTTTTTTTCTTATTTTTTTCAGGCTTTTTAGGCATCTCAAATCTTTTTTAATTCAATCATGCATTTACCGTCTTCATGAATCATTCCGTCAAAAAGACTGTGGGCAATTTTTGAATCCAGCGATATTGATTCGAGCTTATACTCAAACAATGGCTCAGATGCTTTTGGGTATAGAAATTTAATAAAAGAAAGCTCGTTTATGTATCCTATGCATTGATGGATATTTGTTTTTGTTTCCTTCCCGTTAAACGTGTCGATTATGATTTCACAGGGGAAAATTACCAGATTCTTGCTTGATGAGTCAATCTGGATTTGAGTTTGTTTTTTCTTCTTGAAAATTTTAAACATGGTTGTTGTTTTGAAATTATTTTCAATAATAATTAATATTTACTGAATAATGGTGTTTTTGTGTGGAATATTTTTCAACATTTGTTTTTTATTAATTCGGTTTCACTTGTTGAAACGGTCTACTTTTCAGGAAAATTTTCATTTAAAACACCGTATCCACGCCCAATGAAATCAAACATTGTTTTAATGTGAGTCGGGTGAAAATGAATAAAAATCATTTCACTGCCCCAACAGTCTCTCCATTTTAACTCAATCTTACCTCCGTCCTCCTCCCTGTCCCAGCTTATTTTAAAAACAAACGGGGTTGTTTTAGTGGTTCCGGTTTTTTTATCCTTAAAATGAATTGCACGACCAAATCCGTGCGTAGTATCTGGAGATTTTAAGATTTCAGCGGTATATGTATCACAGTCAACCAGTAATCCTTCTGTTCCGTTTTCTGTTTTAAAAAATTGCTTCTTCATGGTTGTTTGATTTATTTTGAAAAAATCATTTAAAAAGGCTCCATTTTCCGTCTTTCTTGTTTATCTGCATGACACCTCTTTTTAATGGGTCTTCGTCATATTTGTTTTCTAAAAAAAGAAATTCAGAGCTTTCAATTGCTTTGTATGCCCTACAATAAAACTCACCTGTTTCAACGTTGTAATATTTACTATCAAGCGTGTAGATAATACTGTTATCAATCAAATATGGTGATTCAAATTGTTTGAAAACAACTTTTTCAACCCCGTTTTTATCAATAATACACCATTTCCCAGCTAGGTGTTTTCTTCTGGATTCCAGTTCTTCTTCACTTTTATCTGGGTAGCACTGTTTAATGAAATTGAGAGTATATATGTCTTCGACATACTTAATAATCATGAAATAATCTTTCTTTACATCTGACTTAAAAAGCCCAACCCTATACAATGAATTACTGATTAATTGACCATTTCTTGTTAAAACAACAAAATCAGCCATGTTTGCGTTCCACTCCTTAAGGTATTTCTCATCAACCTTAATCGGTGACAACTGTAGCTCTCCGTTTTTGTTTCCGGATTCATTTAGTGGGGTTTTTATTAAAGAATTGATTTTTTGATTTTCCATTGGTTGTTGTTTTTTGTTTTTAATGTCATCCAGAGGCGTTGTACACCGACTGCTCCCTCTGAATCAACTCCCGCCCATCCCATCCGGCAAAAACCAGTAAGATGTCGTGTATGAGACCAACTCACTTCAGCAGTTTTGTTGGTTTTACGATTTTAATTTCTATTGTGTTTATTCCTTTGAATTTCTGTGAAATTGGTTAATTATTGAGTTTATTCGCCTGTTATACACAATACTACATTCGTGTTTCAATTATAGTTTCATGTAAAAACTTTTTAAAAATTTCCCCTACCTTTTTAAATTATTCTTTTCATAATCAAATAGTCTTTTCGCTATTTCATCCGCACTCATTTTGTCTCTTACATTATCAATGAACTTTCTATGAATATCCATTAATTCAGTCGCTCTTTCATCTGTTTTAGAAACTTTACCATATATTGTTCCTTCCAAGTATCTTTTAAGTTCAAACTTAATTTCATCATCAAAAGCAAGTTTGCTAGTATTTTCATTCACACTCTTTTCAATGTATAAGTCAGGTTCTTTTCTACGAATCCAGTCATTTACTGTTATTTCATTAATAATAAACCCATACCATTCAGGTAATTTAACATCCCATTTGTTTTCGATTTTATCAACTCTACCTTTTTCATCAAAGTATATTTTAATATACATCAATTCATTTTTCTTTGATTTGATTGTAATAGGTTGTTTTATCTTAACTTGTTCATTCAAAAACTCACGTATTGTGGTTTTAATGAATTTTTTTAATTTAGTATCTTTTTCCATATTAATAAATAGATTATCTTATATATAAATATTCAGAATTAATTTTTCCTCCGCACATTTTTAAAAAGATTTTATTCGTGTTTCAAATCAACATTCTACATTAATAAACCGTACTGTGTATAACAAGGTGTATAAGAAAGTTTGCTATTAAGTTCTGTAATAGATTGAAAATTTTTACAAGCAAACCTTCTCATACACCCGACCGTTATATGCTATGGCTCGACCATCACATCCCTAACATATTTACCACAAGAAGGGCAGTTGTTTACCCTATACATATTGTCATCTGAATGACCTTTAATGTAAGGCATACACCTTGTGCCATCTTCAAGTTTCATCCATCCAAGTTCCATTCGTTCCAAAACGCCACAGCATACAACAGCAGTCTTGCGTAATGCTGGGCTTAGTGTTTCATCAGTATTTTGTGCCATTTTATTAAATTTTAGTTGTTAAACAAATTTTAGTGCATTTTAAGCCCGCACTAACGCAAGGCTGCAAAACGTTATGTGCAATGCTACTGACCGCCATTCAAACGGGCTTTAGTTATTTCAATAGCTTTCGAGTTCAAATCACAGCCGATAAATTTTCGGTTTAATTCCTGACAAACTTTGGCAGTTGTGCCACTACCTAAATAGTAATCAGCCACTACATCACCTTCATTTGTAAAAGCTGAAACTATCCTTGAAATTAACTCTATTGGTTTTTCGGTTGGGTATAAAAGTTTACTACCTCTCATTTTTATATCCACCCATACACTACCTATTAATTGTTCATCTACAATAATTGGCGGAATGTCTTTCTGATGAACAGCTTTACCGTTTTCAAATTTTTGAAACCACTTCTTTCTTGGTTTTATTTTTTCCTTTTGTTCGTTGAAGGTATGGTTCATATTTTTTGCATAAACTAAAATTGTATCGTGATTTTGTATGAACTTTTTGCTTTTTGCTTTCAATCCTAATCTATATTTCCATACAATTTCATTTCTGAAATTTTCATACCCAAAAACTTCATCCAACAAAATCCGCATCCAATGTGATATTCTCCAGTCTAACTGAAATACCAAAACACCATTTTCTTTTAACACCCTTTTCATTTCAATAAGTCTTGGTAGGTAGTGACTTTCTATTTCGCTTCGTATTGGCTTTAAATCTTGGTAATCGCCAAAGTTTCTGCCTGTTCCATAAAGTATATCGCAGTAAATCATATTTATGCTTTCATTCGGCTGTGATTTTAGGAGTTCCAAATTATCACCGCACTGCACATAACAACCGTTTTGCAAAAGCGGGTGCTGAGTGCTATATTGAAATTTCGTGCTTTCTATATTCATTCGTTCTTAATTTAAAGTTTAGTGCTATTTATACCCCGCCTTCGCAAAGCGGCAAAACGTTAGTTTTTTCATGTTGATTAGTTTATTAAACTTATAATCAACCACCTATTAATGGTTTAGCTCTTTTAAAATTACGTTGTAAGCCTTTTTGTCTTTTGGTGCTGGCTTAATATCCCATCCCCTATCGTAGTTGATAATAATCTTTTTCGTAGAATCTTTAATTGTAAGTTTCGAAACCTTACCGTTATTAATACCAAACTTAGATGGGGTTTCAAAAACTTTTGCATCAAAAGTCCAGTCGTTATAATATCCATGAACCCACCCAGTTTC
>JACCDG010251362.1_pt1 | contig 41795 bp, 50 predicted proteins | sample 7442471 | NCBI WGS metagenome assembly JACCDG01 (sample SAMN15323444, study PRJNA562643) | freshwater metagenome | isolation source: river surface water | place: USA:Blue River Watershed | collected 2017-08-17
AACTGACCCCTCCTCCGCCGACCCACCCTTCGGGGTGGGTCGGCACCGCCTTTTCTTTTGGGGGTAGCCGAGAGAGGTATGTCAGACTGACGTGTAAGTTCCCGTGAGGGCACGCACCTGAGCTGGGTCTTGCTTGTTGAAAGCGAGCGGCCGATTCAGGACTTTGTGATAGGCCTCTCGAATCTCTTCGATGTTCTTCGTTGTCTGTTCCGGGAGGTACTTCTTCACGCGATCGTAGCGCGTCCCCCAACGCGCTGCGGTCTGCGCATCCTCCTTCGTCGGGGTGATTCGCCCTCCGTAGATGTATCGATTCATCGCCGCATCCCGGACGGGCATACCTGCTGTATACGCCTCCATGCTTCGATGCGTACGACCCCCAAGCGGCGGCGTGTAGTTGGCCACCATGCCCATCTCCCGGAGCTTCTTACGGACCAGAGGGTCGTCCTTCCCCGTTGTAGCCCGAAGCTGGTCGAATGTCCGCAGGGCTCCACTGTCGCGCTGTCCGATTCTCTCGGCAAGCAGCGGAGCTACGCTGATGTGACTGGCGACGGGGTTGGCCGCGAGAGTGCCATGACCCATGGCACTCATGCCCTGCCTCTCTGCCAGTTCGTGCGCAGCAGTGCTGGCAAAGAGGGATCGATCGCCGGGTTCCGCGAGGCGAGAATAGAGACTCTGCGGGATCTCTTTCCCACTCACCATTGCGCCCTGTGCCAGAGCCTTCGTAGCTCCTCGGCCACTCATCAAACGCAAAGTGGTTCCCGCCTGAGGACTCACCCCGATCTGACCCCCGTCAATCGACGATTTGACACCAGGGCCGATCCCCTGGTGGTTCTTCAGCATCCCCGAGGGGGTTGCCAGAACCTTCAGCTTCGAGCGTGCCTCTGCCCCATGCTGATATCGTGCGAGAGCATCACCCGCCAGCTCTACCCCCGGCGTTTGGAGGTGACTTCGAATCCCGGCGATGTTCGAGGGTGATGCGTGCGGAGCCAGCCGCTGAAGGTCTTTCGCTCCCAGCGTGCCCGCACTCAACGCGCGCTGCCATGCGGCAGCCGCTGTCTTTGTCAGGACGTAGTTGTACAGGTCTCTCACGGGGTATTCCTTACTTGTATCCGCCACTTCGGCACGATGCGATCGAGAATCGGCTCGACGTGATACTTCGGCGGCGACAGCCGATTCAGCTGCTTGTAGAGCCCTTCTTGTGCGACGTGCGGGTTACTATCCCGCACCGCCTCTAGCGCAGGGCGCATCTGTTCCAGCATCGGATGGTTGCTGTGCTCCTTGGACAGACGCTGCACAACAGCCCCCGTGCGCTGCGCATCCAGGAACGCAGGGCTCGCCGCGAGATCCCACTTCGTGGTGTTCTTGGGAACGCCCTTCTGTACGCCATCAACGAGCTGCTTGGCCACAACTCGCTGTCCGATGTCCGTCGCCGCCGCCCCCTGCCGCATCCCATTCCACCCGAAGTGCGCCATCGCACCGAGGGGCGCTCCGCTCATCGCCACGTCCGCTCCGACCATCGCCGCCGCAGGCCCCGCGCCTTGGAGGTGTTTCCACGCAGCTTGTGCCTTGGTCTCCATCCCCGTGACGGGGTTGTTCGTGAGCTTGTCGAGGAGTGTCGAGTAGACCTTCGCGCTGACGCCCTCCGCCTTCAAGGCGGGCGAGGTCCCCTGGAGTTCGTGGTTCATCGCGCTCTGGAGCTGCGAGAGCACCGGGAGGTCATGCGGGAGCGTGTGCTGGGTCGCGAGCAGGAGCGCGTTGCGGCGTTGGTCGGGGTGGGGAGCCTTCGTGACGAAGTGCTTCCCCGCCTCGACGGCGGCGTGGTAGTTGATCAGAGACTCTGGGCCGAACACCGACTTGATCGACTGCTCCATCACAGGGGAGATCCGCTGCTCAAGGAGCCCGTGTTGAAAGCCTCGATGCGCGAGCACCTCCCCGATGTTCGAGTGGTGGTGCGCTTTCATCCCGAGGAAGTTCGTCCCGGCGTGCCCCACCGCGCCCATCGACAGCCCATGCACCAATCCGCCGAGGATCCCCGACGCCTCCTTGCGCAGAGGTCCGTACGGCGTATTGATTCTTCGGTAGAGCTCGTGCACGATGAGTAAGTGTAACCCTGAGAGGTGTCATGTTGTACTTCGATCTCGTCTGTCTCGCGATCACCATCGCCTACTTCATCTGGGTTCGACGTGGAGGCCGCTGGCGCCCGTAACTCTCCGGAGTCTCTGGTATAAGGCTGCGGAGGTTCCCAATGCCCATTGATGCAATCGTCATGGTGGTGGTCGTGATCGTCGCCCTCTACGTGTGGAGGGTGTGGTGAGAAGGAAGGATCTGCACGAGCGTACGCGAGATCTCGGCCCCAACGACCTCGCAGCACTGGCGGCGTGGGTGGAGGCGAAGCGCGATGCGCTGACTCGGGGTGAGCTCATCCTGGTCCAGGAGGGCGTCAAGGGGGTGTATCGGTTCCGAATCCCTGCGGACATCTACAGCATCGCGGACAAGCACGCGGTACACATTGCATCCCACCCGCTGGTTGGCGTCACACTCCTGTGGCAAGAGGGACCTACCCCGGAGCTCGTCGGCAACGACGTGGCGTCGAGCCCGGATCAGCGGGGAGGGGTGTGGCATCAGGCGGCTCTGTATGCCAGCTCGTACGACACGGGCTACCTGGGCGGTTTCGCATGTTCCAAGTACAACGACAACGCCCTACCGACCAAGGTGACCTACAAGTGTCAACCGGGAGATCGTGACAACCTCGGGCACCTCATGCTGGTGGTGACCTTCGCGGACGCGTCGAAGGCCCCCGAGACCCTGTCGGTCGGATTCACTCGGCACGCTGCCCCGCTCCTCGAACTCCCTGACCCCTGACATCATTCCGGAGTGCTAGACTCCGGGGAAGCGCCCTGTGGCGCTTCTTTTGGCCATCAACGAAAGGTCTCCCGATGCGCCCGCTCCTCTTGATCGCTCTCCTCCTTTTCGCCTGCGAGTCGCCCACGCAGTTCAACCCTTCCACCTACGGCGAGGTCTCTGTCTTCATCAGCTCCGAGTGGCTCGACCTCGACAAGCGGCGCATTCGAGACCAGCTGCTCACGATGAACCGCCTCGGGCCTCGCTTCGTCGAGACCAACTTCGGATCCACCGCCCGCGTCATCGTGCGGCGCTTCGACTCGCAGAACTGCGAGTTGACCGGGGCGGGGCGACACTTCCTCGGGACTCGGCTCGCCGAGATCGATCCCGTATGTACCCAAGGAGACACCGCGTTTCGAACCACCGTCGGCCACGAGATCGGACACGTGCTGGGGATGTCGCACGTCTGCAAGTACGCGGGGGAGGCTTCAGACTGTTCCACCATCGGCTTCGGCGACGCGCTCATGAACCCCATCCTCGGCGAGAACTCAGACCCGCTGACGCCCATCCGCTTCACTGACAGCCCCACCGAGCTCGACCTGATGGAGTTCCGTAGAGTGTGGCGCCCCGACGGCGGGTGAGATTACACTTCTCCCATGATCACCCACGACTTCACCGCAGGCGCCACTCTGATCCAAGAGGTGTCGGGTACCGGCACATTCACGGGGACCGCTGAGATCGGTCGGGCCTCAGCGTCGGTCGGGTCTGGGAATGGCGGGCTCAAGGCGACCGCGTGGCAGCTCGGGTCGCACATGAACGGGATGTCCTGGCGTGTCAACACACCTGGGGCTGTTTCGCGGGTGGAGCTCGACGCGGCGCGCGAGTCGGGCGGCACGAAGGTGATTCGGTATACCCCGCTCTCCGGCGATACGTCGGAGGAGAGCGCCGACGCGTTTCCTGCGCACTGTAACCGGGCCTACGGCACACGCGACGCGGCTTCGGCGCTCGCGCACTTCCGGGTAGGGGTGCACTACCTGGGCGACGGCTCCGACCCTCCCGTCGCGGGTTCGACCACGTTCGCGGGAGGCGTCGCCCCGTACTACGTGCAGGGAGGGCCAGCATTCTCCGTCGAGGACGTGGATGGTGGCATCCTCTGCTTCGACGCTCCGTTCCCTGTGGTGCTGACATCGTTCTCCTTCGCCCTCGCGGCGTCCGTTGCGTGGGAGCTGCGCCTCGCCCGACTCAACCCGGATCGTACGGTGGCTCAGTACGCCGTATTGGGGTCAGGCACGGCACAGCGGGGCTTCGTGACAACGCCTGCGGTCGTACCTCCGGGCTCTGCTCTGGTCTTCGTCGCCAATACCACAGGATTGATCACGGCCAACGTCCGCCGTCAGGCCCCGTGAACCTCCGGGCGCGCAACAGGGCGCTCGTCTGCGCCCTGAAGGCTGCGCCTTGCCAGGACTGTGGCAACGAGTACCCCTCCGAGGCCATGGAGTTCGATCACGTCACTCAGTCAAAACTGGGTAACATCGCAGATATCCTCAGCTTTCCTACCGCGCGGCTCCTCGCAGAGCTCGGGCGCTGTGAGTTGGTCTGCGCCAACTGCCACCGTCAGCGTACGGCTCTGCGTCGGACGGACGCGCACCTTGCTGCGATGGACGACGCGGATCTACGCTTCGAAGATGGAGAAGCTGCGCGGTAGTGCACATTCCCGGGATGGGAGCGTCGTAGCTCACTACGACAAGGCTCAATACACGCTGCCTCAGGTAGTCGCAGACTTGAAGCGGCGGGCGCACGGCTGGTCAGAAGTCCGGGTCACCGTGTGGGGCGGGGGCGTGTTGGTGTACGAAGACCCACACCCCTGCGGTTGATCATATACTTCAGGGATGGAGACTCTCCTGCTTCTCGCCGACGCACAGACTTCTGATCCGCTCAAGCTGGTGGGTCAAGCGATCATCGTACTACTGACTGCGACGGGCTTGGCGTCCTTGTTTGTTCGAGGGTTCTATGTGAAGTTCGTCGAGCCCATGTTCCTGGCGTCGGTGACCGCGTGGTTCACACACGAAACACAGAAGGAGTCTCGCAAGAAAGAGACACAGCAGACGGTAGAGAGCTGGTATAGATCCCCGGAGGTACAAACGGAGCGCAAGGCCACCACGGAGGTGATTCTTGACAACCACATTCGCCGCGACGATGGGTTGATCAATCGCGAGATCCACCAGCGGGTGGCCACCAGCGCGGATGCGCTCAATACGCAGATTGAGAAGCAGCGGCAGCTCTTGGAGGTGCAGGCGGCGGAGAACAGGAAGTTTCAAGAGGAACTGCTGTCTGCGCTACGGGAGCTTCAGACTAGTGTTTCGTATCTGCATGGCAGGCAGGGTAACCCTACGGGCGCAGTCCCTACGGGCGCAGTCCCTACGGGTAGGCCCATGGTAGGCAAGCCTCCCTTGAAGCCGTAATCCCAAGGGTTGTCTGTCACAAGGCGCCGCCCCATCCACTGTGAAACGTCAGCACTTCCACGCTGTGCGCCGCAGAGAGGGGCGCGCTACCGACGCTGCCGACCCACAGCTCCGGGCCTGCGGTGGTCGCGCACGAGGAGCCGGGCCACGAGCCAGAGCGCGGCGGCGGTCACAGCGAGCCGTCCCAGGTCGACCGGAACGCGAGCACCTCCACGGTGTGCGTCGCCGCGAGGGGTGCGCCGCCGACGCTGCCGACCCAGAGCTCGGGCCCCGCGGTCGCAGGCACCGCCGCCGAGAGCCCCACGACGTTGAGCACCGTGCTCGTGGTCCACGTCGTCGGGACCGCGCCCGCGCTGCCCACGCCCCACCGCGCCGACCATCGGCCGTCCGCGCTGCCGCTGAGGCACAACCAGAGCTGCCCGCCCGTGCGCTGCACGTCGGTCGGCGCGGTGTGCGTGCTCGTCGTCTCAGAGCCGCCGATCGCGTAGACGACGGTGAGGTTCGACGCGCTCATGCGCAGGTAGACGTAGTTGCTCGTGTTGACCAGCGCGGCCAACAGGACGTAGCCCGTGCTCGACGTGATGTCGCCCGCAGTCACGTCGACCCGCGCGAGGTAGCTCCAGCGCTGCGCCGTCGAGGGGATCGGCGCGGGCTGCTGGATCTCGACGCGGCCCGTCGCACCAGAGCTCGCGGTGAGCGTGGCCAGCCCGGCCCCGATCGTCGCGGAGGTCGACGCCGCCTCGGTCTCGGTCCAGTCGCCGCCTGTGAGCGGGTCGACGAGGGTGGCGCCCCACGGCGTGCCTCCCGCCGCCGCCGCCCAGTGTGGCAGGCCCGCGTCGGAGAGCGTCAGGACCTGCCCCGCTGTTCCGGGCGTGACCGCTACCGCTGCGACCGCGTCTGCGGCGCCAGCGTCCTGCGCGGTGATGAGCGCGCCGTGCTGGGTGAGCCCCAGTGTCTGTGCGCGCTCACTGCCTGACATCGAGACGAGCGCGGCGACGATCGCCGCTGTCGCGCCTGCCACAGTTCCTAGAATCGCGTACCTTTTCGCCACGATCAACTCCCGTGCACGAGGCGTGTCCCCGCGATGATCCAATCGATTGTCGTCCCGGCCTGTCCCGTGACGCTGATGATGATGCTGGTACCGCTGAAGGTGACATCGACGGACCAACCCGAAGCGCCCCCGTCGTCCGGGATGACGACCACATTGTGTACTGTGCAAGTTCCTGCGCTGTTGGTCACACCTCCGAGGACCTTGAAGGTGACCTGCACACTTAGGTCAGACTTGGTGGCGCTGACCAACAGATCCAGGGCGTGCCCTTTGTTGGTCGTCGTCGCGATCGTCTTCAGCGTCGTCGGCGTGTTGTCGGTGGTCTGGACGGTGGACGGCGCTGTGACGGCACTCCAGGGGGCGTCAATCACTTGCGTGACGTTGTGCGTGTGGTTCGTGCCGCTCGTGACAGTCGGGTTGGGGTAGGTCCCTCCGAGGTCACCTCCCGCTGCGCTGGTGGGGGTGATTGTCCCGGTCACCTGAGACGAAGTGTGCGTGTGGTTCGCGCCACTCGTGACGGTCGGACTTGGGTAGGTGCCACCCAGGTCCCCGCTGGCGGGTCCGATGGGCGCAGCCGTGACGGGAGGGAGCGGCCTACTGGTGAGCACGAGGTTAGGGTAATACGGCGTATCCTTGGGGGGATGTACCCCGTACCTCTCGGCATCAACTTCGTCGTCTCCCAGCAGGCCAGCGGCACCGGGGCGTTCACGGGCGCCGATTACGGTCGCGCCAAGCTCACCCTGGCGAACGCTGACCCCAACGCAGTCGTGCGCGTGGCGTCGAAGCTCTACGGCACGCCGTCGAACGCCTTGACCATCGAGATGGTCGATCGGGGCCTGGGAAACGCCGTCGCCACCACCTCCGTCCAGCAGGTCGGCTCGGCCATCCGCGTGACGCTTCGAAGAGGCTCCAGTGGTGGTGTTCTCGCCACTGCCGCCGAGGTCGCTGCCGCGCTCAACGCGTTCACGGAGTACCCCCTGCCGATCGGCGCCGTCGCCGGAGGGGATGGCACGGGGATCGTGTCGGCGGTCTCTCCGACGGCGCTCGCCTCCGGCGCGAACCCCACCACGAGCCCCGATGTCTTTCGCTGGGGGCTCACGAACACCAACTTCGGCCTGTTCCACTTCGAGCAGGACACGGCGGTTCAGGTTCGCCAGATCGAGACCAAGTTCACGATCGCGTCGGGCACCCCGACGCTGACAATCTCGCGCGTCCCGCTGAATGAGGCGTTCGAGCCGATCACGGCCGAAGAGATCCCCCTGTTCGTCTACGACGGGCTCTCCAACGCAAAGCCTGACTTCTCGATCTCTGATATCGAGCTGCTCGTGCCGCGCGGCTGGGCGCTTCGGGTCGTGACGAGCGTGGCGCTGGTTGGTATCGTCCGGATGGACGTCAAGAGGGATCGATGAGTACTCAGTGGGATACGCTCCTTGCTGACGCGGCTGTGTCGCGACAAAACACCCCAAGTTTGATGGAGCGCTGGAGGCTTGCCCAGGACTTCTACCCCCAAGCGAGGAGCCGAACTCCGAGGCTGGGACCTGTAAGCACCGCTTCTGCAATGTTGTCACTGTGGCACCCTCGCACGGGTACGTATCTGCTAGGAGCTGCCAATCCACTGTCAGTGATTTCGGCAAGTTTGCCGGGCGCCCATCCGACCGAGGCAGCTTCGATGTATAGCCTTCCCTACGCGCGCTTGGGCGCTGCCACTTCGATTGCAGGTCTTGGCGGGCTCGCCTACGGGGCTTATCGTGGCGGCAAGGCTCTCTATCAACACTTGGCGGATGCGAACACGACTCCGGAGAAACTCGCCATGGACACCGCGCTGAACTTCAACCCCTCGGTCCCCACCCCCACCAAGATGTCGCTGCCCGCGCGCCTCGCCCTGGCCACCCTGGGGACCAGCGCCCTGGCGGCGCTCGGATACGGCGTACACAAGCTGGTCGACGACTATCAGAACCCGGGAGAGCCCAAGCAGGCTTCCCTCGCGATGACGAGCGCTGACCTCCGTCCCCAGGACCTCTCGGCCTACGAGCAGGGCCGCGCGGACGCCTACCGGATCTACGGAATCCCGAGCTTCTGATGCCTGTCATTGCCACGCCTACCCGCGTGAGAATGGTCACACGGGATGAGATCCGTCGCTGGATGCGCGACTATCCGTCGGGGTACGTCCCCAAGACGGGGGTGATCAACTCACTCCTCGACGGCGTGGAGTTCTCTGACGACGACATCGACATGGGGATTCGCCTGTGCGTGGATCGCTACAACGCGATGACGCCTTTCACGAATCTCACTCAGGATCTGCTCCCACGTGCGATCGTTTTCTACGGCACGGCGGCGCACCTTCTTTTCAGTGAGTCCGCTCGCCAGCTGCGCAATCAGGCATCCGGACAGGCCACGGGCGTGGTCCCGGTGGGCTTGGATGACAAGCACAACCCCTACCTCAACGCCGCCCAGTTCTTGATGACGCAGTTCGATCAGCTCGCGCGCGGAATCAAGACGCAGCGGAACATGGAAGCGGCGTACGGCGGGTTGTCTTCTGGGTACGCGATCATCAACAACTACTACGTGGGCAGGTGACAAGTGAAGGATCTCTACAGGCAGATGGTCAAGACCGCAGGGATCCAGGGTGGGCTCTACGGCGCGGTTGCGGCAGGTCTTCCTTCCGCGATCGCAGGAGGGCTCCACGGGGCGGCATCGGGCTACCTCGCGAACCGAGATGATCCGGACGTGGGCAATCGGACGCTGAACACTGCCGGGTACGGCGCACTGGTGGCGGGTGTTCCGATGGCGCTGCTCGGGGCGTACGGCGGGCACAAGGTGCAGCAGCTCATCGAGGCTGCTGCGGCTGCGACTGCTCATTCGCAGAGATCGTCGTCATCGGGTTGGGATGTCCCGGTTTGGCGATCGTTTGAATCTCCAGCGACCAAGCTCGCCTCAGCACCACTGATCGGGGGTGGTGTGGGTGCTTTAGGTGGAGCAGCTCTCGGCTATTATCGCCACAAGGATGACGAAGACCCGTGGCGTTACGCAGCTGGACACGCGCTTCTTGGTGGGGCCATCGGCGCCACAGTTGGGGCCGGGTGGCGCGATGGGCGCTCGGATAAGTTGCAGGCAGCGCGACAGGCTGGGCAGCAGAAGGCGCTCGACACCTTGGGGGTCCCGAGCACACTGAAAGTTGCGCCACACGAGGTGGTTCTGCCCCCTTCGCCCCCTGCCGTACCCAGTGCAGCCCCTGTGCGACGTGTCAACCCGCTTGAACTGTCCCCGGAAGAGTTCGACCAAGCGTTGCTGGATCACAACACCCACTGGGAGTTTTAGCCTCTGTGCGCACGAAGTCCTTCAAGTCTCTCCGCTTCACCATCGACCGCCCCAAGGGCACCGTCAAGACGTGGAAGCGACCAGATGGGTCGAGCAAGACCTTCACTTACCCGGTGGACTACGGCTACCTGCCGGGCCACAAGGCGGAGGACGGCGAGGGCTTGGACTTCTTCGTGGGGGACGACCCCCACGGCCATCTGGAGAGCTTTCAGAAGCTGAAGGACGGAGTCCTCGACGAGACCAAGTTTCTCGTTGGGGTGACAGATGCGCAGCGCGAGACGATCTATGATCTCTACGGCCAGGAGATCTGGCATCGAAGGGTCTACCGGAACATGGACGAGCTCACCGCGCAGCTGCTTCGCTTTCGCGCCACCCAGAAGCCCCGTTACACCCTGGACTTCGGGCAATACGGCGTAATGGAGAAGGACGCGGGGTTCCTGGATTCGCTCAAGGGCCTCCTGGGCCGAGGGCGCGCAGCGGCCCCCAGCGCCCCCGCCGCGCATATCCCGTCGGCCCCAAAGCCTCCGCCACTGCGGGACTTCATCGCGGCGCAGCCGCAAGCCCCCAAGGCGCCCACCCTGGCGGGGCCTGCACAGACGCAGGTCTCTGGGAGGCCGCGCCCCCCGATCGGTGCGAATGCGGGAGCTGCGACGAAGCCCACGACTGCCGCCCCTTCCGCGTCTGCCGTGAGCGGCCCCGCGACCTACCCAGCGGTCAAGGCCAACACGCCCGTGGACCGCACGCCTGCGAAGAAGTCCACCACGCCTGTGATGCAGGGCACCTACGGCGGCATGCTCACATCTACGCCGGAGATGCAGCAGATGCTCAAGTCCGACATGCGCACCCGCGCAGCACTGGGAGCGCGCGTCCAACCCGGTGGAGGTCTCATGCCAACTCGCAACGCAAACTCCCTGGGGGCGCATCTGCTTCAGAACAACCCCGGGGCTCAGCTCACACCCGACTTCATTCAGCAGACGATGCGCACGCCTGAGTTCGCCCGTACCCGACAGGCGTACAAGGGCGCATCCTATCGCACCCTCGGGAAGCTCGCGATGCTTCAGGCGCTTGGCTTCAAGTCGAGCAGCGAGAAGTTTGCAGACATCGCCAAGCACCTCGTGGGCGAGGTGATGGTCGCAGGGCACAACGGCACGGAGCGGGCGTTTGAGCGAGTGCAGATGCGCTCGTCGGAGGGTGCCCCATGAGCGTGTTGCTTGGGCCGGAAGAGTTCTCGCTTCAGGACAAGCTCGAACGGCCCGAGCACTTGCAGGGTCGGCTCGATGCGCTGCGGCGCCTCTATCAGAAGGACCGCCATCTCGCACGCGAGGTGATCAGCTACGCGTGGCCTCACGAGCAGCATCGCCCCTGGACCAGCGCCGAACTTCGCCAGAAGCTCTGGGCTGAGGGGCGCGAGAAGGCCGCGCAGCTGATCCTCAAAGAGGCCGCTGCCGAGTTCCTCTACCGGACGCTTCCAAGCGTCGGTGCGGCCTTCGACGCGTTCGAGGCGGAGCGTGCTCATCAGCAGGCGTTGGACGCACAGGCAGATGCGCAGCGCTACCCCGCGCTCTCCTACACGCAGCCCACGGCGATGCAGTACGCGATGGGCGGCGGTCAGACTCCCCCTCCCGTGCATCACCACCGTCGGCATCGACACCACGGATAGGGTCCGATACACTCGCTGTGTGTTCGCCCAAGTCCCATTCGGAACCTGCCCCTCCTGCCACGAAGCGATCTACGTCCCGCCATTCCACAGCGGGCGCGTCGTTCCGTGCTGCGCGCTTTGCTCGATGAAGCCGCAGGCGATTCTCGTAGGAGCGCGCGAAGTCATGGCTCAAAGCTATCGAGGCGTCGCCGTGCCGGAAGTCGCGCTCGCGCTGATGGCGCACGCGGGGCAGTTCGTGACGGCGCTGCTGAATCAGGACACGCTGGCCTCGCGCGCGTTCCTCGCGAATGTCATCGCTTTGGGAGAGCTTTTGTTGTCACGAACTGACACCGATGTTACTCCTGAGGGATGAAGATCCCTCGCCTCGACATGCCCTCGGACTGTCGCGTCGTCCTGGGCGATAAGTCCCTCCTGGTCTCCTCGGCCTCCTACTCCCAAGACAAGATGGTCCTCGTCTTGCAGCGGCCCTTCCTCCTGGGCGAGCAGCGCCTCCAGGCGCGTCTGCGCGAGAGGGAGGTGTGTACGGTCATCCTGGCGATGCGCGGCGTCGAGCTCACGTCGCAATACGCCGTACGCCTCGTCCTCGACATGGCGCACTCCACCGACGGCCTCCTGTTCGCGACGGGCACGCCTCCTCTCGACATCGTCAATGCCCCTGTGGTCTCCGCCACCCCCTGCACCGTTCCGGACTCGATCTGGAGCGATGAGAACATGACCCTCTGATGCTTCACCTCACCATCGGCCCGATGTTCGCAGACAAGACCACGGGCCTCATCGAGCAGGCGCGCGCCATCGTTCGAGAGCACGGCCCGAACTCAGTGGTCGTGGTGGTCCCGTCTTCCGATCATCGCTCGGGCGGCACCCTGCGCAGCCACTCCGGGCTCAGCTGTCCCGCCTTCTCCGTCGAGAGCGCCGCACAGTTCCAGGAGCTCGTCTATCCGCGCCCCGGCCTCAAGGCGATTCTCGCCGACGAAGTGCAGCTCTACGGCGCCTGGATCGTCCGCGAGCTGTCCCTCCTGGGACGGCGACGGCTCCAGGTGTACGCCGCAGGATTACTACACGATTACCTGGGGGCGCCCTTCGAGAACGTCACCCAGCTGATCCCCCTGGCCACGACGCTCAGTCACAAAACCGCTCAGTGTGCCGTGTGCGGAGGTCGAGCCGCCTGGACCCACCGGACGACCCAGACCCAGGGCCGGGTGCTGGTGGGCGGAGCGGAGTGCTACGAGCCCCGCTGCCGCGAGCACTGGGAGCAGGTGGTCGAGAAGCCTTGGGTGCCCTGGGAGTGAAAAGTGGCTACGTGTTCTGGTAGAAGAACACATGAGACACACACTCGCCGCGCTGCTCAACACCGTCACCGCAACTGAGCCGAAGGTCTACGTCATCGCCGCGCCGGATCCCATTCCGCGCTTCGGGGGGACGGATTGCTACTGCCGAGAGGCGGTGGGGCTTCTGTTCGTTCTACCCACACCCGACGGGAGTCGAGTCCAGATCAAGGGGCTCGTTCGGAACATCGAGACGATGGACCTTCGCGTTCGCCACGAAGGTCCCTACCAGCTCGTGATCGAAGCCGTGGATGACTCCGCACGCGCCCTCGACTGCGCGAAGGAGCACCTCGTGTTCGAGGGTCCCGTGCTGCTTCCGCGCGACTAGGAGGGGCCATGGCATACCAATCAATCCAGACCCTTCTCCGCCGCCCCCGGAACGACACCCCGCATCTGTACGTTGTTAGCCACAACGCACAAGCCGTGGGAGTCCTCTTCCTTCGGCCGAAGAGCGCCAAGATCAAGCTGCTTCACGAGGAAGGGTGCGTGGAGATGGAGACCAGCTACCAGGACCCAGATAGTCTGGAGAGCGTGCTCCAGTCGCTGCTGGCACGGTTCGCGAAGCGCTTCAAGTACGACACTCAAGCCCTCGTTTTCGCGGGGCCGATGTCTCTCAGCTGAGTACCCACACGTCGCCCTCCACCGGCCCGGTGGTGGTCATGTACAGCTGACCCGCGCCCGGGTCATCACGCATCAGGAGCATCACGGGGGGGTCGCCGGGAGGCGGTGTGTCGCTGGCCTTGATGGTGGTGGGGGCGGCGCCGTCGTTGGCCCACGAGAAGCTCACGGTGCCGAGGCGCACCCAGATGAGCACGAGCTTCGGCGCGGTGACCGCCCCCTGACCCACCGCAGAGTTGGTGAGCGGAGAGGTGTGCGCGAAGGTGTGCATCGCCTTCTTCGTGTAGTTGCGCGCGAAACGCACCGGGACAATCGAAGGACGTGCATCTTCCGTCAGCTGGATGGAGAGGGTGCCGTCGAGGCTGATCGAGAGACTCATGGAGGAAAGATAGGATGAAGAAGCTCAAGCCCACGTTCAAACATGACTGCGACAAGTGCGCGCTGCCGTACGCCGTATGGAAGGTGAACTCATGAGGACCCCGCTTCACGTCCTCCTCAAGCGCCTGGGTCCCCGCCCCGGCTTCAGCCCGAAGATCGCGCAAGAGCTCATCGAGTGGGCGGCTCCCTACGGCGCGGACTGGGAGCGCGCCCTGGCGGACTGCAACGCACAAGAGCGATTCACGCACATCGTTCGGGAGATGTATCGCCAGCGTCTGCTCTCCCACGAGGCTGTCGTACGCGCTGCCCTCGCCTGTGCGCAGACCGTCCTGGTGAACGTCCCGGAGGATGAGCCGCGTCCACGTCACGCGCTCTACACGATCTCCGTCTGGTCGGCGGGAGGTACGCCCCTCAGCGCTGTCAGCTCGGCGCAACGCGACGCGCAAGCAGCGGCGCATCGGTACCGAACGAACTACGCAGCGCAGGCCGCAGCGCTCGCATGCAGCCACGCCGCCTACGTGGTCGTCGCGCGCGGTACGAACTCCGGGGACGCGCTGGCGCGCACGCTGTCCTCGGTCATTGCGTCACGAGCAGCAGTCCTCATGGCGAAGAACGAGTCCGCCAAGCAGATTGCAGCGGACGAAGTCGCCGCGCTGCAAGACATCAAGACGGTTCTCATCCCTGAGATCATTCAGGGCCTCTCCAACTACTCGAAGGTTGAAGCATGAAGAAGAAGACCAAGCCCAAAGCCCCCAAGGCCGCTCCCGTCATCACCCCCGCCACCCTCTACCGCACGGACGGCACGACCGAAGAGGTCCTCCCGACGGACGGCAACTACTTCACCCTGAAGGCGCTTCAGGAGTACGTCGGCGGCGACATCGAGCTCCTCCGCTCCGCCGACGGTGGGACGCTCATGGTGGTGAACGAGGAGGGGCTGCTCAGGAAGCTCCCGCCCAACGAGAAGGCCACGAACTGGGCCATGCGCGAGGGCGCAAGCTACTCGGTGATCGTGGGCAACGCGGTCATCATGAACGCGAAGCAGATCCGCTGAGGACAAGATGACGCACGAAGAACTGGGAAAGCTGCTGACGCTGGCGGAGTGCGACGCGTCCGGCACCGAGCGATTCGAGATCGGGGTCTCTCAACACACGCGGTTCAACCCCATGATCGTGTCGGAGTGGATGCGTCAGCCGACGCTGCGCGGGCTGCTCCATGCGCTGTGGTTCGAGCACGAGCGGGTGAAGCGGGACGCCTTGGACTACACCAAGCAGCGCGCGGCCGAACGAGATGGGGAGATCCACCTGTTGCAGGACCAGCTCGCCCAGAGCCGAGCCGCAGAGCGTGCGCTCAGCGAGCAGAACAAGGCCCTCTCGAAGAACCTGGAGACGTACGAGAACCGCGAGCTGGCGGCTCAGGCCGACGCCGTGAAGGAGCTCAGCGCATGCGTTGTGCGCATCACCGAGCACATCCCCCACGACGATGCCGTCCATCTGGCAGAGGCGTTTCGCTACCTCGCGCATTGGTCGGAGCGGGTGATCGAGCGCGAGAAGGAAGCGGAGGCGGAGAGGGAGCGGGAGAGGCAAGACGAGGACGAGCGGCGACGTTACGGGTACGGGTGATCACCCCACCCACAGCCCATCCGGCCGCCCCGAGCGCTTGAGCGCCGCAACCGTGTCCTTCAGGGGCACGCCATCCGCGCTCAGTCCGAGAGCCCTCTGGCGTTCGCGCCAGAGGGCTCGCACGGGCGGTTCACTTTGGCTGTCACCGCCGTGGAAGGCCATCTTCTCGAAGCCGTGGCGTTCGACCAACCACGTGAACGGGAAGTCGTTGGGGTCGCCGAAGCCGCGCTGCGGCACGTAGCGGGACAGGTCCTTGGTGCCGTCCTCCTTCTTGGGGTGGGTCCAGGCGTTCCGGTGCCCCAAAACCCCCACCGTGTTCTTCCCCATGCGCTCCGGGTCGCAGTCGAACACCCGCCCCGCGTACGGCGTATTGAGCGCGAGATCCCACGGCGTCTGGCGCTGGATCCCCATCCGGCTCGTCGCGATCAGGCAGAAGAGCCCCCAGGTCTTGAGGGTGTCCTCGTACATCTGCCCGTTCTCATCGGTGACGAGCTCGATGTGCAGACCGTAGCGATTCACCGCCCCGGCGCCCCAGGTGTAGGTCTTGACGGGGTCGTTGCACCACACCATCGAGCCATCGGTGTCGATGTATCCGTCCGTGGAAGCGCCCCGCTTCGAGTTGAAGTGTGAGCGCGCCCAGGTCAGGTCTCGCGTAGACGCCTTCCCTCCTGGCGCCAGTCGGCGACAGGTCCGGCCGTGTACGGTGTGGCACCAGATCGTCCGGCAGGCGCTCGCGCGCGGGTTGACCTTGGTGTGCTTCTTGACCTTGTCCGGTGCACTCTCCCAGTTGAGACACTCGAAGGGGGTGACGACGCGTTGACCGTCGAAAATCAGGTAGTGGTCCATGGGTAACCAGTGTACCCTCTTTCGCTATGGATGACACCTACTGGGACAAGAAGAGGCCCCTCGAACTTCGCGTTCGCGTGGCTGGGGCCAAGGACTTCGAGGACGGGATCTCCGAGAGGGAGGCGCAGCGCTGGGGGCGTCTCAGCGCGGACTTCGGGCTTCTTGTGCGTGCGATGCGTCACGAGGACCACGTTCAGCTCTCGGTGGCGATGCTGGAGCCCTCGGGGGATGTCGGGCGCATGACCACCGAGCAGCTCTTCAACATGTGGATCAGCATCACGGGGTTCATCGCTCGACGCCCCCCGGTGGGTGAAGATCAGGTGGGTGCGCAGAGCTCGATCAACTGCCTTCGCAGCTTTCTCGGGATGCTCGGCTACACCCCGGAGCTTCAGCCTATTGCTTCGACGCTGCCGGACGCTTCCGCCCCGGCCACGACGGAGTCACCTTCTCCGCAAGAGGGTGAAGCGGTCGTGTCGACGGATTCAGACAGCCCCCCCACCCCGAACTGACCTTCGTGGCTCCCGGGTCCACGTGCGAGTGGACGTAGCCCGCCTTCAGCCGCTTCGATCCTGGGTAGTCCAAGATGTACAGGTCCGTGTTGTTGAGCGCGGGCATCGAGCACAGGATCTGGTGGCTCGGTTGCCCGCAGTCGGCTTGAGGGCACGGGGGTGTCGGCTCCGCTTCCTTGGCGCTGATCGAACAGAAGCGCTCGAAGACGTGTCCGTGATCGCACTTGTAGTCGTAGGTCGGCATTTCTACTCGCAGGTGAAGTCGCCCTGTCCAGCGGGGCGAGGTGAGAGGTCTTCGTTGAAGGTGTTGGAAGACGTCGGTTCCGTCAAGGTGGTTTGAACGACGCCCACCGCGCCCTGTACGGACTCGATCCCGGCCAGGATGGGATCGAGTGCCGAGCCATTGAACAGACTGTTCAGCATCGCCATTAGCGGTGCCAGGGCAGCTTCGCTCGGCGCAGTTCCGATGGCCAGAAGTCCGCAGACGTACTCGTCCCCCGTGTCAAAGTCCGGCCGGTTCGGATCGTCGAGGGCATCAAGCTGCGTCGCGAGGTCTCGGACAACCGACATCGCATCCCCCTGCCCCTGCTGGAGGATGACATGCACGTTCGCGGAGGGCGTGCTGTAGACCGAGTTCAGCTGTCCAATCACCAGTTCCAGATCGGAGATGATGACGCCTAGACGACCGAGCGTCCGATCGAGAGCTTCCAGCGCTGCGGTGCTGTAGCTGATCGCCTGCGCGCTGCTGGATCTCATGCTGCCGATCGCCTCCAAGAGCTGATCCGACAAGCGCCCCAGCGCCGGGATCAGGCTGAGGACGCTGGGTGTGCGATACCAGTCGGGAGGTGTCCCGCGACGCCCAGGTGGCGAGGACCTGGGCGAGCGGCGGTAGCGAACCGCTGACGACAGCAGATCGAAGGGCCAGGGCTTGCGCTCTCCGTCAGGGCCTTCAGCGCGGGTGCGCACGGCGAGGTGGTAGTAGTAGGTCTGGTTGGGGACGATCTCACTCTCGTCCACGTAGCGATGCACGAGGCCGTTGTACGTGGCCAGCTTCAGCACCTTGGACCCGAAGCGTCCCGTCATCCCCTCCGTCAGTTCGACGCTGGCGAAGAGATCCAGGACGCGCCGCGCCGTCATCGCTTGTGGAGATTCTGAGCGAATGAGCGCGTACTTCCAGGGGGCACAAGACCAGCCGTCGCCGATGGGTCGGCTGGGGATGGTGTTCCACTCCACGACAACCAGATCGCCCTGCGTAGACGCGCGCGCGCGCAACCCTGTAGGGATCAGGCTCATGTCGGAGCTCCCCGAGGCTAGAGTCTCTGCGCCCCCATCGCGTCGAAACAGGCTGTCGACGTAGGCCGCAGTGGTCATGGCCGCGCTGATGTCCGAGGCCCCGGCGACCAGTGCTACGTACCCCCAATACGCCGTACGCGTGAACTGGGGCCGTGCTCCGTCCCCTGTGTCGGTGATCGAGTTGGCGACCGTCTTCAGGAAGTGCGCGTTGCCCCCGGTGAAGAGTTGGTTGCTGTCGAACGCCCGGCGCCATGAGGGCAGCTGGCTCACTTCCGGTCCGACCCGCGCGTCCAGAGCCCCGGTGGGCGCCTGTTCTGGGACAGTCAGAGCCTGCGGGAGGTAGTAGGCCAAACCCTTCTTGGGGAGCGGGACCATCAGGACATAGAGCCCCGCGTCTGAGAGCAGTCCTTGCACTGCTTCCTCCAAGGCGCCCACCGCCCCGTCCAGAACGGCCTGGGCGGTGCCGAGCGCACCGCCCAGGGTTTCGTTCACCAAGGCGGTCTGAACCTGCATGACGGCGCGTGCGGCTTGGAGTCCCTCACGGGCGACGGATGCCGCGCTCGTGAGGGCCTGCGCGGCGCTGAGAACTTCGGAGGGAAGTGTGGGTAGCGTTTTGGTCCAGGGCATCAGGCTAGTGTCCTAAGCGTACATCTGATAGGCTGCGACGCATGAAAGAATCAACTCTGCTCGATTCCAGTGGCATGTCGCTCACGATCGCCAACCCCAACAACGGCACCGCGCTCGTCCTGAACCTTCCCCCAGGACTTCGCACGGGGTGGCTGAAGATGCACGGCCCGCTCGGAGAGCGCACCGTCTACCTGCGGGTGAGCGTGGACCCCGACGCGGGAGACCAGGATCTCGTGGTGGAGATGTCGACGCAGCCCACGCTTCGTGTGGGGCAGGCGGTCGGGAAGTCGGTCTCGGAGTCGGATGAAGAGAGGACCCTGATCCCCACGAGCAGGACCCAGGTCAAGTCGACGACCCTCGCGCAGGAAGAGCCTGTGGAGGAGAAGACTGAGGAGAAGACTGAGGAGAAGGTCGAGGAGAAGAAGGCGCCTGCTGCCAAGGCGACCAGCTCGAAGCCGAATCGCCCTGGCAGCAGGACGTGATCAGATGAACGCGTCGGTGAGGCCGTGCGTCCCGATGACGCCAGCCGCCACCGCGTTGGTCACCTGAGCGATCTTCCCCGCTTCGGTGCCCTCGGTGATCGAGACCAGCATCCCGGCCACGTCCATCCCCACCGGCATCTCAGGCGCGCGCGTCGCGGGCACCGAGGCCCCGTTCCAGACGTAGAGGCCATCCTGCGTGGCGGTGCTCTGCGAGGGCGCCCAGAAGCGCTCTCCCGCGACCATCGTGACACCGTCGATCGTCGCCCCCGGCGTGGCGATCGTCACCGAGCTCTGCGCGCGGACCGTGGCCCGGAAGGAAACCGTCCGGTTGGCGCCCACCATCACCTGGGCGCTCATCTTGCGATCCCCCAGGAGGATCTGGATCACGGCACTCATCTGGTCGGTGCCGCCCACCGCGAGGTAGGCGGCGGCAGCCACCGCGAGCTTGAGCGAGGTGTTGGTGTGCTCGGTGATCGTGGCAGCGGCCCCGCCGACCGACGCCACCGGCTCCTCGCCCGCACCGCCGTAGAGGAACAGCGGACCCTTCGCCCCGAGCGACCCGGTGCCCCGCGCGCTCGCCAGGACGAGCGCGGCGGCGCTCGCGTTGCCGTTGATCGCGGTGACGAGGTTCGCGATGGTCTCGGTGGCGCCCGTGCGATCCACCGTGATGCGCCCGTTCGACACGACGACCGCGTCCGCACCCTGCTCCATGCGGAGCACCAGGGAGATGTTGTTCCCCGGATTGCCCGACTTCTGCGCGACGAGCTTGAGGCCGTTGGTCGCCACCCCGGCGACCACGGGCACGAGCAGCTCCGCGACGCCGCCCCCGTCACCCCCACGCAGGTACTCGTACTCCGGGAGCCGCACCTGGGGCGGCGTGGAGGAGGGCGAACCCGTGTTGGCGGTGGGGCCGATCTTCGCGGAGCCGACGAGCGCCGTCGCGGTCATGTAGTAGCTGGCGACCGCGCTGGCGGTGATCTGCCCGGCGATCCCCGTCGCGGTGTTCAAGCCCGTCGCGGGGGTGACCGTGACGCGGACCTCCTCTTCGCCGACCAGCGCCACGGTGACGCTGGCACTCCCCGGCTCCATGATCCGGATGCCGATCTTGCGCCCGCGCGGCCCGAACGGGACGGCGGTGAGACGCAGCGCGCGGACCGCGCTCTGGAACCGCTGGGTGCCGGTCGGCCCCGGGGTCACCGAGGAGCTCTGGGCGAGCAGGTCGAGCTTCGCCTGGATGCCGCCGAGCATGTTCATGCCGCGCACCACGAGGGCGCCATCGGCGTAGGGGCTCACGGGCGAGGTCTCCTCCACGCGCGTGATGCGGGGGTGGTTCCCGATCGCCTGCATCAGCGTGTAGGTGACCACCGGCCGCGTGGTCCCGGCCACGAGGACCCCGTTCTCCACGAGCGGCATGCGCATCTCGGTCAGCTTGCGCAGGTTCGGGCGGACCCGATCCCAGTCGGCGTTGGAGATGCGGAAGGTGGCGCTGGTGCCACCGACGCCGTTGGCGTTGATGAAGGGGGTCTCCGCGTTGAGGGCGCCCAGGCCGCTCAGGTCGGTGATCGCGTTGGATCCATACGAGGTGATGGTCAGGTCGAGCATGATGACTCCTTGGGGCCTGTCGCTCAGGCCCGTCGGTAGTCTAGTCCGCTACATGAGCTGGAACACCAGGGAGCGACAGCCTGCGAGGTCTACGGTGAGCGGTACGCCGTATTGGAGGTAGGCTGGGTTCTGGGGGGCGCCGGGGTGGGCGTGGGTTGCGAAGGCAGAGCGCAGTTCGTTCAAGCCGCGCAAGAAGAACGTCAGGATGGGTACCAGCTCCTCGTACTTCACGCCGTGGGAGCTCGCGTTGGCCCCGAACTTGATCCGATCCGGCAGGGATGTGTCGACCAGCAAAGTCTCCAGGCCGGGCTTCAGAGTCACCCCCTGCCCCGCCACCGTCACGCGCTGCGCCGAGACGATACCGACGGGACCTGCGCTCTGAAGCGCCGCCGAGTTCGCACCAACGAGGTTGACTCCGCCCCCGGCGACAAGGTCGAAGTTGTCCCCCACTTCGGCTCGATAGAACTCACCGATCGAGTCCGTACGCGAACCATTCACGGTGTGGGTCACGTCCCCAGTGACCCGCTCAGCGCTGTTGCCGTGATGCGCCCGTTCATGTGGCGCGTCAGCACGGTCTCCGTGCGTTTGTGCGAAGCCTCCTGCTGCGAAAAGCTCCACATGTCCTGTCGGATCGACGTGGAACCTGAAGAGCGCCTGCCCCTCTCGGTTGGTCAGTTCCAGACGCAGAACGTCCCCCGTGTGGCCCACATCCAGGTGGATCGTGTAGCGCTCTTCCCCTGGCCCCGTCTGCGTGAGTTGGTCGGTACCGCCGCGAAACCGATACGAAGTCTTGCCCCCTTCGTTCACCGTTTCCGAGAAGCCCATCCAGGTCTCCGTACGCAGAGACCCCGCACGGATGTTGACGTGATCGGTGTCTCCGTGCGCGCTCACCTTTGCCAGAGGACCTCCTGAAAGGAGCGCCACTTTTCCTGCCAGAGCAGCTACCGAAGCACCATCGGGAGATGTGATCGCGCGATCTCCAGGCAGCATGTCCCGTGGCGTATTCGCGTCGCGCCCGTTCGCCGAATGGTGCTGATCCAGTGCAGGATCGTCACCACCATTGCCGTCCGTGTCTGTGAGCGAAGTCGTTCCGTCTTCGTGTGCGCCCCCTGGTGGCAGGACGCCCAGGATGTAGGGGGTCCCCAGGTCGAAGGTCACGGCCACGTCCGTCCCGGCCGGGAGGAGGCCCGAGTCCCCAGGCGTGGGGAGGATCCGCGCGACGGTCAGCTGACGCCCGCTGTTGAGTGCTACACGATAGCTGTGCCGCCGTGCGTCGACGCTGAGGACGACGCCACGCTCCAACCGCCCCGGAGGGGGCGTGTCGAAGGGGACGGAGACCTGAGGCGAGCCCGGTGCGGGGAGGAGGGGATCAGACGAGCCACGGTTCGGGGGACGCATCCCCCGAGGGTATCACAGACCCGGGACGACCGAGCTGCCCAGGCCCGTCGAGGGGATCCCCGAGAAGGTGGTGTAGTTCGCGGGGGAGAGCGGGGTCTGACCCATGCCGAGGACGGCGTCCATCAGCGCGCGGCCGACGCGCGGGGCGTTCATCGCGTCCGAGACCTGATAGGGGAGGATGCGATCGCAGAGACCGCTCACGCTCTCCGCGATCATCGGCGAACCTGCGGTGATCTGCGTGCCCCAGCTCTGCACCATGCAGAGCTCCAGGTAGCAGCCGCCGATCAGCGTGTGGCTCTTGCTGCGCATCGTCAGACCCCACCCCATCGGGATGGAGAACAGCTCGCTGTCCAGGTTGATGACGAACTGCGACTGCGGGTTGTTCTGCGGCGCGGCCGGATCGTCGAACTGGTCCAGGGCGATGCCCGCCTCGCGCGCGCTGTGGTACATCGCCGCGAGCAGGTTCAGGCCGTTGAGGAGCAGGCGAGTGCACTGCCACTGCGACTGGCTCTTGCCCCGGAGGAAGAAGCTGCGCGCAGACCCGATCCCCTGCGCGGCCTGAACCGGCGCGGATGAGGAGAAGGCGAACTGCTGCGAGTGCCCGAGGGCGCGCATCGTTCGGCCGTTCCCCACGGTGCTCGCGACCTCCTTGCGAGCCGGACCCGCGAGGATCAGGCAGTTGTCACCGTGGGCTGCGTCGTACGCAGCGTTGTCCGTCGATCGCTCGATGGAGTTGGCGTTCGATTGCCACGTGCCGAAGCTGCGTGTGATACCGATGGGGTAGGTGGGCATCTGGGGTCCTCAGGTGAAGAGTACGGCGTATTGGGTCAGGTGGTGCCGGGGGCTTCCCCGTGCGCGATCCGGTCGATGACGCGCTGTGCTGCTGCTCTACGCCCCAGGTGGTAGCCTGTGTACCCCGGCATCAGTGCGAATCCAGGCAGGCTGAACCCGCGCTGTAGGTACTCCTGCGCCTCTCGCTCATTGACGGGGACCCGGGCGCCTTCTGCATACCCGATGGCAGACGGGATTCCGGCGAGGGAGATGTCAAGGACAGGCCCCACTCCCGCGCGCTTCTCCTCCGCGTGCTTGCGCCCCATCCGATCCCGCAGCGCACTCGCGAACAGCGCCAAGCCCGCAAGGTCCTTCTGGCCCGGATCTCGCTCTTCGGGGTTCGCGATCATCGACCCTGCGGTCGAAGCGGCAAGCGTGCCCAGCCCCAAGGCTTCGAGACGCACGTGCCAGGGGTTGTCGTGCGGCACAGCTTCCGCACCGATCAGCGAGAGGTACCCGCCGATGTTCGCCGCGTTGGAGACACCGAAGGCGAGCTTCGCGAGGCGGGTTTCCAGTGCGCTCGTCTTCATCGAAGGGCTGAGCGATGACGCCTGGATGTTCGCCGAGTTCGAAGAGGGTGCAGGAGGCGGCGGCATGAGGGACTGCGCGGTCTGGTAGAGGCCCGCCGCCTGATTGGCGCCGTTGAGGGTGTTCCCCACACCACGTCCGATCTTCGCGGCGCCCGTCAGACTGCCCGCAGCCCCCTGCCCGATGAACGCGCGCCCCGCATGCAGGGCGCCCGTCCCCAGGGCACGCGCCCCTGCGCCGATGGCCGCTCGCGCCCCCATCCCTGCGACCGCAGCGAGGGGGGCGAAGGCCACCTTTTCGTACAGGCCCTTCATCAGCGCTTGACCACGAGGTGGAAGCCGATGTTGTTGAGGGGGCGGGGGATTCCCACCTCGAAGAACGCCTCGGCGGTGTCGGGCGACGTGGGGCTGTAGGTCAGCGAAGTCATCCGTCCGGAGAGGAGCGGCGCTCCGATGTTCGCGACGTAACGCCCCTTGAGCTGCGCGGCGAAGGTGTCCACCGCCTCCTGGATGTCGGAGAGCGCCTCGGGGATGGCGTTGTACCGGCCGAGGAAGCTCTTCAGCAGCCCCTGGTATCCGGTCGAGATGAAGTCGAGGTTCTTCACCACCGAGACCTCGCCGGTCTCCAGCGTCGTGGGGTCGGTCGTCAGCTGGTGAACACACTCGGGCAGAGCGCCCTCAGTGGCCACCGTGCAGACGAAGAACCCACCGTCGCTGAGCAGCGAGAGCTGCTCCTCGGTGAAGCGGTCCGTCGCGTTCTCCAGCCGGTCGATCCCGATGAAGGTGCCGCCCGTCAGACCCATCTGGCTGGGCGTGCCCGCGATCACTCCGGCCACGCAGCAGGCGAGGTAGTAGGCGGGGAGCATCCCAGCGGCGGTGCGCACCGTCGGCGTGGTGCGCGCCAGCGAACCGTCGCGCAGATCGCTCACCCGACAGCGGTCCGGCATCACGATCGTCGCACGCGCAGAGCGCAGGCTCTGAGCCAGTGCGATCGCGTCCGTGATCGTCTCGTCGTCGGTCAACGTACGGCGTACGCGGTAGTTGATCGCGTTCGGCGCCGTGTTGTCGAGCAGGCGATTCGAGATGTCACGCAGGTAGTAGTGGGGCAGCTCGCGCGCCGTGGTCGCGTCGTCGTCCACGCCGTTGGCGATGCGCAGGCGCGTCTCGCTGAGCACCGAGGCGACGCGGTAGGTGAGCAGCCGCCCGGTGAAGGCCGACGGGTCGTAGTTGTTGGGATCGATGGGGATGTCGATCGTATCCCCCGCGATGATCCCGTCGGCGAGGAAGGTCGCCGAAGCGTCCACGAGGTCGTTGAAGAGGGTGTCGTTGGCGATGATCTCGGCGGTGCAGGTACCCGAGTCGGGCAGGATGCTCGCAGGCGCGACCGGGTCCTGTGACGCAGGGATGACAGCCTGCGAACCGCCACTGGCCACGACGGCAGTAAGCAGTGCCGACAGAGTCGCATCTGCGTTCACCGCCGCCGCGAGTTGGGTGTGCGTGATCGTCGACCCCAGGGTCATGACGATGGCGAACCCCGTCACGGCGAACGCCGCGTTCGCGTTCGAGAGTCCGCTGGCCACGTAGCTGATGGTGTACGGCCCACCGACAGGCGTGACGGCCTTGCGGGTGTAGGTGATGGAGCCCAGCGTTCCGCCGCTTCCTGTGGCGATCTCCACCGCGCTGTAGTTCGACGCCTTGACGTTCCCGACCGAGTCCTTGATCACGAACTCGATGTCGTCAGCCGCTGCCACAGCGGTGTCATCCCAGCGCGTCGAGCCCGGGATGATCTCCACGTTGGTCGCGGTGGTGGTGCTCACGAACGAGCTGTTCACGTGGCCGATACGGTGCGTCCCGCGCCGGTTCTCCCAGTCGCTTCCCGCAGCCGCCGCCAGCCCGAAGGTGATGAAGTCGCCCGGAAGGACTGTGGTGACCCCGAGTCCGAGACCCGTAGAGGCGTCGTCGATCGAGAGCGTCCGATACTTCCCGGTGGCCGTCCCCGAGACCGCCGTCGCGACACCCACGATCGTGTCCTGAACCAGCGTGCGCGTGGAGGCCAGCGCGAGGCTCCCGAGCACCATGCGGAAGCGCTGGAGCACGCCCTTGTCGCGCGCGTAGGTGGGGTCCGCCTGCTGCACGAACGCCGCCTTGTACGCGGCGATGATGTTGATGTCTTGCGTCAGCAGCGTGAAGACGTACAGGTCGCCACGGCTCGCCATCCGCGCGCGGGCGTTCGCGTAGCCCGTGCTGTCATCCGACGAGACGCCCCAGTAGTAGATCCGGACGTTGCCGCCGTTGTTCAGCGCGAGCTTCACGCCCACCGCCAGCGGGTTGCGCGCGTCGACCTTGCCGATGCCCCGGATCGTCGGGATGCCGTTGACGCTCACCTCGTCGCTGGAGGTGGCCGAGTTCACGCGCTGGAGATCCTGACGGAGCGCGCGGTACCCCAGGTAGACCTGCGCGTACGACAGGGGCCGCGTCACGGCGCTGGTCGTGGGCGTCGGCGTCGCGACGGAGGGGCGGGGCGTGATGTTGAGCGCGAGCGTGACGCCGCCCGTGAGGACCATCTTGGTGGTCCCGGGCTCCGGGAAGGTGATGTGGAGGGGGGACTCCAGGTCGCGCGTGGTGAGCGTGCGCTCGATGCGCATCTCGCCCGTCGAGTCGTAGGTCCACTGCGTCGAACCAGACCCGGAGGCTGGCAGCTCCTGGGTGACCCGGAGCTTCGACTCGTTGCCGCTCGCGACGAGGCCGTCGCCGTTGGGCTCCCCCACGCTTGCGACAGTTCGCACGTACACCTGACCCGCAGACGACGTGAGGACGATGCGATCCCCCGGCTGAATCCCTGCGACCAGGAAGTTGATCGCAGGGGTCGTGATGGTGATCAGCGTTCGGTCGCTGCTGCTGGTGGTCAGCCACGCCCCGAGCACGGGCGCCGCAGTCAGCGTCGAGAGCGTGGAGCCCAGGATCACCCGGGGCGTGCGGAAGGTCACTCGGAGGGAGGCAGGATCCACGCGCGCCCCTGGCGACTGCTGGGGGTAGGCGCCCTCGTTGATCGAGATGGCGCTGTCCGAGACGGTCGGGGGGCGGTAGCTCGCGGCGCTTCCGTCCTCGGTCCCGTACGCCGTACTGAGCAGCAGGGCGCTCCCGTCATCCAGGTAGTCCCAGACGTCGTAGGCCGGTCCGATGATCACCGCGTTCAGGTCGGGGATGACCGGGGTCGATGAGGGCTGGACGAGGTCCTGAAAGATCAGAATCAGCGGCTTGAGCGACATGGCACCTCAAGGGTAGGCCGGGGGGTTGGTGAGGAGGACGGCTCGGAGGTCTCGGACTTCGCCGTTGGCGAACATCTTTGAACGGAACTCGCGCAGGAGCGGAGCGAGCGGGTACTTGTACCACTTGTAGGCGATGGTCACGTCGACTTGGACATCGGTACGCCACGCGTGGACTTCATTGCCCAGGCGCTTGTAGATGTCGGTGACCCCGATCACGGGGTCGCCGATGTCATAGATCCCGAACTGCTCCCTGATCTCTTGCGTGCTCCCGTAGAGGTAGCTGGCGACCACGTCGGCGAGGTTCGCGCTCTCCCCGTCGTTTCGCGACAAGCACTGGATCGTGATGGCAGTGCTCGCGTGGCACATCAACATCTGCGCACGGAACGGATGCTCCTCGTGCACGATCCGCCGGGTGCCGATCGTTCGGTAGGCCAAAGGCCCACGCCCGATGAGGAGCGCCGGGTAGTTCCCTCGTTGATCGGGATGCTCCTGCGTCGCGGGAGCGATCTCGATGCGTCGCCCGTCCGGAGACTCTCCAGGCGGGTCAGATGGAAGCCCTCCGCTGTCGTCCGTCCGTGGCGTGCCGTCAGCAGACCAGAACCACGGCAGCTCCGGCACACCACCCTGCCGATAGAAGCGGGCCTGGATGATGGCGCAGAAGACAGCGAGCAAGGCGGTAGGCGACCCCGGGAACACATCCGGGTGCTGATCCGCGAGACGCGGAAGTCCGTTGAAGCTCGCGCCAGGGCTCATATCAGTACAGCGGTGGAACTGTCAGAGGTTGTGCGTTCAGAGAGAAGAGTACGTGATCGCGGCTGAGTTCCAGGGCGCCTACGGATTGGAGGACTCCGCGCAGCCGGATCTCGGGCTGCACCTGAGACTGCATCACGAAACGCTTCTGATCTTCCAGACAGACAAGAACGTCGTCGGGCTCCACGCCGGGGAAGATCGGCAACAGGATCGTCGCAGAGGCTCCTTCTGCCTTCTTGTCGTTCGTGGGGCTGACGTTGCTCTCCAGGGAGCTGCGTACGGCCTCGGTCGGGTACGGCGCCCAGTACCCGCCCTCGAAGCCGGTCCCCCAACAGGTCCTACAGTCGGAGCGGACGACCTTGTTGGTGCGCGGGTCGACGCAGCGTGAACACCGGATACCCCAACGCCTGCGCTTATAGAGAAGTACCTGCGTCCCAAGGTATCGGAGGCTCTTCGTGAACTCCAACTGTAGATGCCGCTTGTGCTGGAGCATCTTGGACGCAGCGGGCGTGGGGTTCGATGCGGCGCCGTTCGTGTCTGTAACGCACGTCAACTCAAGCCCGCCCGGCGTCTTCACTCGGATCCGGTAGTGCAGCCGATCCATCAGCGTCAGCTGATTCGGAGATAGGTAGGAGAGCGACACGGGCGCCTGATCGAGCGCGTCCCGTACGGCGTATTGATCGGGGGTGGGAGGGAGGATGACTTCCCACGGACCCTCCGCACCTCCCGCGCGTTCCACGCTGGCCAGATAGACGCCTGACTCCGTGGCGTCCCGCAGCGTCCACTGGAGGAACACACCACGCGGCAAAGTGGAGAGGATCTGGGTGACCTCAATGCGCACGCGGCCCTCCCCGCAGGAGATCTTCGATGTCGAATCCTCCAGGTTTCATCGTAGGCCCCAGGACTGTCGCCAGGACCGGCGCGCGCCTCTCGGGTACAGCCTTGAACTGGGCGTAGCCCAGGACAGTGCCGTCGCGGTGACGGAGGGGGAGGTGGTAGGTGCCCGGATCCAACCCCAGGGCGTCCACTGAACGTTGTAGCTCGTCGACGTGGGACCTGGGGAATGGGGTGCGTTCGACCATCCGGTCGTGCGCGTGGGCGGCGATCTTGAGGAGGAGGTGCCTCACCCTAGAAGGGTAAGGCCCTGTCAGACGAGCCCGCCGTTGGGCTGGCCGTTGAAGATGATCTGCTGGATGGCGTTGCCGCGCGCGAGGACGATGCAGACCGACTCGTAGATGTAGAACCGAATCATCGGCCCCTTCTGCTCCACATAGAGCGTCGCGTCCTGGAGCGTCCAGAAGGCGCCCATGAACTCCTCCGGGGGGACGATCCACGCCTCGTCCTTGAGGTAGATGTCGGTCTTGACCGACGTGACCACCGGGAGGCCGAGGAGCCCCTTCTCGTTCTTGATGCCTTCCTCGTAGTGCCGCCGCGCGATCGACTCGCCCACCACGGTGGCGGGCTGGTCGATCATGTCCATGTACCGCGACTCCGACAGCAGGCCCTTGCCCACAGGGAGACGACGGTCCACGACGGCCTGCATCGCGCTCTTCCACGCGGTGGGGTTGAGCGACGCGAAGCTCGACCGCTGCACGGTCGGGTTGCGCTTGACGTGGAGGAGCGCAGCACGACGCCACGCGATGTCCTCCTGATCGCCCACGTCCTTGGTCGAGTTCTCCGCGAGGATCTGCCGCACGTCGTTGCGGTTCGTCATCAGCTCGAACTTCGACTTGTAGAACTCCTTGGACTGCACGAGCTGGAAGAAGCCGGGCACGCGCGAGAGCGTGTACGACTCGGCCTCAGGCGTCGCGTAGAACTGGACGGTCGACGCCTCCGAGTTCGGCTCGATGTCGAGGTACTTCATCGGCTGATCCGACGTCGGATGCTGGTCGAGATCCCCCGCGCCCACGGGCACCACGTTGAAGAGCGAACGGACGTTCGCCTCCTGACGGACGACGGTGCGGATCAACCTGTTGCCGCTCTCTGCGGCCTGCTTGTCCATGCCACGGTCGAGCAGGTCGAAGAACGCTTGGTTCACCGCCTGCACGTCCACCGTGTTGTTTTCGATCGAGAACGACATCGTGGGTCTCCTGTTCCTTGTTCTTGCTCTGGGTCAGCTCTTGGGGTTGCGGGGTCTCAGCCCCAGGTCGCCGCCTCGGTGAGCACGTCGAGGAGGCCGTCGTTGAAGCCGGACGGACCCACGAAACCGACGACCTGGAGGCCGTCGTCGAGGACCTTGATCTGGTAGTTGCCGGACACCGCGATCAGCGGCAGTCCCGGCGTGAAGGACGAGCCGTTCACCTTCGGCGTGAGGATGCGGGCGGCGCCGCGCAGGGCCACCGGCTTGCCGACGATGGTCCCCTGATCCTCCGAGGTGCCCTGGTGCACGAAGAAGATCGCCTTGGGGAGGGCGTTGCCCGACCCGGTCACCTTCGGCGAGGACGCCAGGATCCAGTTCCCCAGCGAGTCCATCTCGACGAGGTGCCCCGGCTCGATGGTGCCCGGGGTCGGGAAGCCGAACGCGTCGGGCGTGCCGGGGCCGGTCCCCGCGTCCATCCCGTTGGCGGCTTCCTGGGTCAGCTGGTTGGAGAGACCCAGGCACGCGTACAGCGCATCCTTGGGGGTCTCGGTGCGGGTCTTGTAGCGGCTGCGGAACTGAGACATGGCGTTGGCTCCTTGAGAGAACAGTAATCAGCGACGCGTGGTGGCCGAGAGTTCGAAGAGATCATCACCCCACTGCGAGAGTGCGTGGGCCACTGAAGCCGCCTTCCCCTGAGGTGCGGCCTGGACATCCGGGCGCTCGACCGGCACGCCGAAGGGGCGCGGGCTCTGAGGCTCCGCCGCCGCCACCTTGCCGAGGATGAACTCCTTCAGCTCGGGGTCCGCCGCGATCTTCTCCCCGAGGCTCGGGGTGTAGCGATCCCCCAGGTTGGCCTGGAGGGTCGCCTGCGTGTCGTCGGCGGGAGCGTCAGCGTTGGCGCTGGCGCTTGTCCACTGGTCTGCGATCAGGTCCAGGGCGTTCGCGATCTTCGTGAGGTTCATCGGCTCCTCGTCTGCTCGTCCAGAAGCGTAAGGCCGCGCGCGGCCAACAGTACGTGCGCTGCCTTCTCCATACGCAGCTCCTGACGCTCACGCTCGGCGATGCGCAGGGCGTGAGCCAGCTTCCTCAGCTGGTCAGGCGGCTCGTCCCCCGTGGGGGCCGCAGGCAGTTCAGGAAGGGCTTCGGCCACCTTCAATACGGCGTACAGGTCTTCGTCCCGCACGACCACGGGCGGCGCGTTGCGAAGCATCGCAGCGGCCTCCTTGATCAGGTCCGGCACTCCCACGGGAGCAGGCGGCACCGGAGCCTGCGCCACCTTCTCGTGGGTACTTCCGTGGATGCGCGCGAGGGTCTTGAGGAGGGTGCTCATGGCGTCCTGAGATGGACCGCGACCGCGTAGGGCAGCCCGGTTGTGGGGGTTGACGCAGACGCCACCTTGGCCCGGCAGCGCGCGAAGTAGTCGCCCACCTGAGGGGCTGCCTTCTCGTACGCTTCTTTTCGCAGCGCGACGTAGAGGTCGACCATGTCGCGCGCTTGCTCAGGCAGCAGCATCAGGCGAGGCCCTCAAACATCGAGTAGCCCACGAGGTAGTGCTCCGCCGCCTTCTCCCGGGCTGCGTTCAGCACCTCGGCGCTGCCCTGCTGGTACGCGGCTTCCTGCTCGGCCGCGAGCTTGGCCGCGCCTTCCTCACGGGCGGCGGCGACCTTCTCGGCGCGCGCGATCCCGTCCAAGAAGCCGCGCGACATCGCTTCCCCCACGCGGTAGCCGTGGTTCACGTCGGCGAGCTTCTCGCGCGCGGCGAGATCCTGCGCGAGCTTGAGCAGGGTGACCTCGGGGCTGTTGGGAGCCTCCGACGCGACCTTCTCGGTCGGCGCGAGGGCCTCCGCCATCGCGGCCTTGATCGCGGAGCTCGTGTTGTCCGACGCCGTCTTCTGGGTGGCGGGCGCCGCGCTGGCGGCGGGGGCGGACTGACGGAACAGATCGTTGATGTTCATTGGTCTCTCCGAAGGGTAATCAGCTCGTGATGAGCCGGTACAGATTGTCCGCGAGCGTGTTGGCGTTGAGAGGTGCGGAGCCCTCATTCGACAGCAGGTAGTCTACCTGCTCCGCGATGGGGAGCGAAGCCCACTTCTGAAACGAGACCGAGGTGCGACGCAGGATGGATTCGACCCGACCGTCCGATGTCCGCTCGTGGAGGTCTTCCGCCAGCTTCGCCGCCCAAGCAGACGCCTGCTTGAACTCGGTGCCGCCAGAGACCGGGATGCCCTGATCCGTCTGGTAGAGCGGGTTGCGGTAGGGGGGCGAGGCGCGGCGCAGGAAGCGGTCCGTGCTGGCGCCGAGCGCCAGCCCCGCAGGGACGCTCCAGAGGCCGAGCCCTCCCTTGAGGCCGAGGTGCAGACCCGCCGCGTACAGGCCCCCGAAGAGTCCTGTACGAAGGAGCCGGTCCTTCACGTCCGCCCGCGAGGCGTCCATCGCGGTACCGCGCGTGGTCTGGTAGACGTGGCCCGTGTAGGGGTCGGTCACCGTCAACATGTCCGTGCGCGGAGGCTCGGCCGCACGGTAGGCCGCGCCCGGCCCGACCCCGAAGTTGGGGAGGTCGGTGCTGGGCGCGTACGCCTCTTGCCGCATCACGTGGTGGATCTCGCTGGCCACCTTCTGGATCTCCTGGGGATAGGTGCCCAGGATCGCCGTCAGGGCCGGGGTCGCGAGGACCAGCCGGTCGATGTGCTGGCTGCTCAGGTCGAGCCCCAGCTTCTCCGACGCGAAGCGATAGACCGTGCCCTGCGCGGGAAGGGGTGCCACCCCCGCAGAGCGCGCCTGACGCGCGAAGTGCCCCACGAAGCTCGAAGGGTTGCCCCACGCTTCGCTGATCTCTGAGGCGACCTTGTGAAAGGTGTCAGACACCAGCTGGGCCTGTTCCCACTGCTCGCCCAGTTCGGCGCTCGATACGGCGTACGCGAGGTCCTCCGCCACCTTCATCAGCGTCCAACCTGTGGGGTCGGCGGGCTTGATGACCATGGAGATGTCGAACAGCTTCGGCGACGGATTCAGTACCGATACCTTGCGACCATCTCCGAGCACCTTGCGGAGATAGTTGCGCGCGTGGTCGCAGTAATGTGCCCGGGTCGCGGCTCGGTGTCCGCAGATGGTGCAGACATCCCACTTGACATGACAGCCCATCGATACGGCCGGGAAGTCCCCAGACGCCACACGATCCACGATCTCCACACCGCGATCGTTGACGTACCGGAGCAGCAGCTCGTTGCGGTGCATCTTCGGGTTCCAGATCGACTTGACGACCTTCCCGCGCGACTTGGTCTTGTCCTGGTTCTTGTGGTGGACGTAGATCCCACCGTGCTCTTCGAAGCTCTGGTAGTGCTTCGTGACGAGCTCGTGTTCTGCGATCCACCCATCGAGCGTCTTCGTGCAGTCGGGGTGGCCGCAGCTCGCACGAACCCCTACGCGGTACGGCCTCTCATTGAAGCCGTCTCCGTTCTTGTTGTCGTCGTAGTACTCCCAGGCGCTGAGCGCGTTCACCAGGAGGTAGGTGACGCCGACCTCGGGGCGAATCGTGTCCAATACGCCGTACAGAGGGCTCTCGCTCTGCGCGAAAGCCCGCTTCTCGATCGACATCCCGCCGCGCCGGTTGGGGAACGCGGCGATCTGGATCGTCGCCTCTCCAGTCTTCGGGAAGTGGGTGTCGAACTCGATGCGCTTGTACACGGATCAGCCCCCGCTGCGGTGATAGAGAGCCGCCATGCGGTGAAGGTCGTTGACCAGCGGGATCTCGTTGAAGTGGTCGATCAGGATGTCCTGCGCGTGCAGCCCGGGGCGATCATACGCCTGCCGAATCACCTGATCCTTTCGGGCCACGAGCGTTTCGTAGTACCGCTTCGCGAAGTCCTTCATGCGCGAATCGCTGTGGTTGTCCATCGCCATCTGGGCCGTGTCCATCAGGGACGAGTGCCAGCGCTCGGCATCCTTCCAGCGCGACGCCATGGCTTCTGTCACGTCCATGTCGCGCTTCACGCCAGCCGCCGTTGCCGCAGCCGCCGCAGCGGCGGCACGCTCAGCAGCCGCAGCTTCCGCAGCCGCCTGGGACGCCCGCGCCGCTTCACGTCCCGCGACCGTCTCCGAGAACTGACGTGCGCTGTCCCGCTGGGCGCTGTGCTGCGCGTGAAACGCACTCAGCTCACGCCGTGCCTTGTTCGACCTCAGCCGTGCGCGGGCCAGCTCGATCGCGTCCGGCACGAGGGCCATCGCTTCGGTGACTCCGCTCATGTCACGCATCGCGCGGTGGTGGAGCCACTCCTTCGTGAGGTCCCCCATCACCGTGCCGCCCACGGCGCCCAATGCCGCACCCGGCAGTGCGTACATGGCGGCGCCGCGCATGGGATTCTCGTCGTCCTTCCAGGCGCCCAGGGCACCACCGCCCACTGCGCCCACCACCGCACCCGTTGTAGTCGGATGCCGCAGAGGAGCCGTTAGCGCGTTGCCTAGCCACTCCGGAGCGCCTGCGCTCTTGGTCAAAGCCCCGAGCTCCGCACGTACGGATTCCGTGTGAAGCTGCGTGAGATACGCCGCCTCGTCTTCGGTGATCCGCCCGAGCGAGGCCAGCTTCGCAATCGCGTTGTCCACCAGCGTGGCGCCGACGAGCGATGCACAGAGATCTTCACGCATCTGGGCGTTCAGGTCACTCGGATCCGAGGCCCACTTCGTGAGCACACTGTCGAGAATGCCTTCGAGGTTCATCGCAGCGTCTTGTAGTAGCAGAGCGACACGAGACCGCCCAGGCGCGTCTCGCTGTTGATCTGGTTCGCCACCAGACGACGGCTCATGTCCGATGCGGCTTTCGCCAGCATCACGTTCAGCGGACCCTGGTAGTCCGCAGGATTGACGCTCTCGATGCCCGCGAGCTGATCAGCTTCGTAGACGATCTGTTCGGACCCGTGCTTCTGGAGCGCTCGGCGCAGACGATCACTCAGCATGATTCAGTTTCCTTGCTTGGCGCTCTGGTGAAAGCGCTGGGTTTCAGCGAGCTGCCGGATGGCGGCGAGATCGAGCGTTCCGCCCGTGACGGTTGCGTGGCGCAAGAAGCTCTGCACCGGCCCGTGAAGTGTGGCCACCGAGGGGCTCATCTTCCGCACGGCGGCGAAGCTCCGCTCCAAGGCCACCGGGTTCTGCGCGTAGGCGTCCCGCAGCATCGGATCCTCTTCGATCACCGTGCGGAACACCGCGTCCGCCTTGGGGTCATCGATCAGCTTCTTCTTGAGGAAGCGGTGTGCGAGATCGATCGGTTCCGACACGAGCTTCTGCGCCAACGCTTTGCCGAACTCGGCAGACATCGCAGCGTGGGCGGAGTTCGCGTAGGGGTAGGGCGAGTAAGGCGGTTCCGCCGTCTTCTCCATCGCGTCGATCTCCGCGTGCTTCGCCGCACCGAACGCTTCGTAGCTCCCGTAGACCTGCATGCCCGGGAGCGCGCCCGTCATCTGGTGCTGCGTGGAGGAGAGGTAGTCCCGCATCCGAGCATCCTGCTCGCTTCCGGTCCCGTCGTCGAGCACTCGCTTGCCGACAGCGAGTCCTGCCCCGAGAGCCCCGATCGTTCCTACCCGACGCCCCCACTTCCCAACGGTGGCGCGCGTGTCTCGGAGGGTCTGGAGGTTCTCCGGCGTGAAGTGCGTGTGTGCATTGGCGCGGGCCTGTCGGACGCTGGTCATCGCTCCATCGACGTAGGAGAGCGGGTGGCGCGCAGGGGCTTCGGCGGCGGGAGCAGCCTGAGCAGGGGCCTGGGCCTGTGCGGCAGGAGCAGCCTGAGCGGGAGTAGCCTGAGCGGGAGTAGCCTGAGCCGGAGCCGGGGCTTGTGCGGCAGGAGCAGCAGGAGCAGCAGGAGCAGCAGGAGTTGGGGTTTGTATGGCAGGAGCAGCCTGAGCAGGAGCAGCCTGAGCGGGAGCAGCCTGAGCAGGAGCAGCAGGAGTCGGGGCCGGACCCAGGGTGTAAGCGTCGGACTTGGGGGTACCCATCGTGTACCGAGTGCCGCGCGCATCCGATTGTTCCGGGCTTCCTGGACGTGCCCGGTGGGTCGCCCGGGAAGGAGGCTCAGCCGGAGCCGGAGCCGGAGCCTGAGCCTGAGCCTGAGCCTGAGCCGGAGCAGCCTTCGCAGGCGCGGACGTTGCGGCAGGCGCGGCGCCCACGCGCAGAGGTGTTCCTCGTTGTGCCACTTGGACGTTGCCCGGTGCAGGCAAGAGGCTGTGAGTCACACTCCCCTGGGTAGGCGCCTGAGGCATCGGAATGTGTTCGGGACGCGCCATCAGCTTGCGGGTGTCGCTTGGATGGGTCTGAACGGGGGCGTTGCTGTTGGCGTGACCTCGATTGCTCCACGTATCCACACCCTTCACAGGTGCCGGACGCGCCGCCTCCTTGATCATCTGCCGGTACAGTTCATTCACGGCGACACCCGACCCATCTGCGCGTACTGCGCCTGAACCTTCTCCAGCAGCTCCGCGCGTACGGCGTATTGCTGACGCAGTTCCATGGCGACCTTCAGCCGCTCCGTCTGCGCCGTGGGCTGGCCCACCAGGAACTCGCGCGCCGCCGCGTACTTGTCCAGCGACTCCGTGAGCGCAGGCATCTTCAGGCGGGCGCGCACGGCATTGAGCTCGGGCACGACGTGCTCTCCGAGCACCGCCACGGCGTTCTTCTCGAACTCCAGGTGGTCGTGATCCACGCGGCGGCACGAGGGGATGATGCCGCCGATGCACGAGGCCCACTTCTCCTGGATCGCGCCCACCTCTGAGGGGAGCTCGCGCTGGAGGCGCCAGACGTTGTCACGCTCGCGCCAGATCTCCCGCGCCGTCAGCTCCGGGAGCTGCGCCTCGGCTACCTTCTCGATGACAGGCGCGGCGTTGGGGTCGACGAAGCTGGGGTAGGCGTCTGCCGCGAGCTTCACCGGCCCCTCGGGCTCCTTCGCCTGGAGCGCGGTGATCACGGCTTCGGGGTCCACCGTCGGGAACTCCACCCGGCGATCGGTCTGGCCCGCTGCGGCGGCGTACTTCACCGAGAAGAGCGCGACGTTGGTCGCGCGCCCCAGGCGGCGGATCTGTTCGGCGTTGAGTCCCTTCTCACGCGCGCACTTCTCGACCAGGGTGTCAGGGGTGTTCCCCCCGATGTCAGAGCCCTCGACGTAGGCTTGCGCGAGGGCTCGACCCTCCGCCAGAAACTCTTCGTGCGTTCTCACGAGGTAAGTCTACTGCGGGGCCGGTCCGGTGCGCACCAACTCAGTGACAAGCACGGGCGCACTCGCCGCAGGGATCGTCGTGTCGTTAGGGATCAGCGCCAACCGCCACTGAGCCTCGGCCTGCTGACCCGGCGTGGTGCTCGGGGCGATGCCGTGCAGATGGGTGCTCGCGCTGACAGCGTCACGGGCGCAGCGGAGAGACTCTTGCGCGGACTTGCTGGTGAGGCTCTTGCCCCGATGTTCCCGCGAGCGCGAGAGGAACTCTCGCACCACCCGCGAGACGACGACCTTCGGGTCGGGGGCTGGCGCCTCACCGACCCGGTAGCGGTCGATCAAAGAGTCGGCACCTTCGAGGAGCGCGAGGTTGTAGGACTTGAACTCTTCGCTGTCATCATCGACGAGGTTTGCGATGTACGTTCTGACTTGAAAAGCGTTGCGGAAGACCCGGGTGTCGCAGAACAGGTCCCGATACGCCGTAATGCACCCCTCCGTCATGTCCAGCCCGCTCGCGATGGTCGCGAGGTCCGTCTTCACCAAGAGCAGCGCATTCAGGACATGCCGGTAGGTGGAGCGCGACAAGGCGTACGCCTCGGCAACGTCCTCGTCGACCGGGAGACCCTCTGCGCCGCTCAGGGAATCGTAGAGCTTTCCTTCGAGCTCATTGAGCCCGTCAGGCGACCCCGCCGCCGACGCGGCAAGCGCACGGCGGGCGGATCGGTCGGGCTGGAGGGTGGACATACTACCTCGTCGGACTGTTTCCGTCGGGGATGTGAGCCCCGTGCTCTTCCAAGGTGATCAGTGTATCACCCAGAACACGGAAGGTGTCACGCGTCTGCTGCTCGATTCTCTGGTACGCCTCGTCACCCATCGTGTCGCGCAGCTCCGTCGCCTGCGTGTAGAGGAGGATGAGCGTACGGCCCAGCTTGTCGAGGGCCGCATCGAGCGTCGGCGCGTAGTTCCGGAAGATCTCGCGCAGCGCGCGCGGCTTCGCGAGTGACGCCACCGCAGCGGCATCGAACACCCGAGGATCTCCCAGGAGCGACGCGTCTTGGAGAAACTTCGGATCGATCATGTTCGCGATCGTCTCCGGCGTCGGCGACTCGCTCATCACGGGCTGGGGCGGCGGAGGCGGCGCCATCATCCCCATCTGGTTGGGATCCATGCCGCCCATCTGGTTGGGGTCCATGCCGCCCATCTGCGGAATCCCAGGGGTCATTCCCGGCATGCCCGGCTGGGGCTGCTGCATCATCTGAGGAGCCATCGGCTGCTGCGGCATTCCCATCTGCGGGGCCATCTGCTGCTGCGGAGCCATCGGCTGCTGCTGAATCATCCCCGGCATCGGCCCCACAGGCGCGATCGCCTGGGCGCCTCCGACCGTGGCAGGCGGCGCACCCATCACACCCAGGGCCGCTTGCGGAGCCGCCAACATCCCGCCGCTTCCGTCGATCCCCTGCGCGCGCAGCTGCACCTCCTGAAGCATCATCGCCTGCTGCTGGAGCGCGGCGATCTGCTGCTGGATCAGCTGTGTCTTCTCGGTGATGGCGAGATCCATTCCGCTGGGCGGCGGGGGCATGGGAGGCCCCATCATCGCCGGGTCCATCGGGACGGCGTTGGGGTCCTGCGCAGGCGCGGGAGCCGGGGCAGGCTCCGCCGTCTTGGCCCAGAGGCGCACGGGGGCGTGAGACTTCACCGTCTCCAGGACCGTCGTGGCATCGTCGATGTTCAGGCCGTAGACGGAGGCGACCTTGACGATCGCCTCAGGCCCGTAGAGCACTTCACGACCGACGATGAATCCCTGATCGGCCGAGACCTTCACGTTGATCTTCTGTGCGCCCTCCTTGCTCATCTGCGCGTCGATCAGCGTGGAGATCACGCGCACGTCGGTGGGGAACATCCCCGTAGAGATGCGCTTGCCCAGCGGCCACCAGAAAGAGTCCTCGCCGTAGATGAGACCCCCCTTGTGGCTCTTGATCCCTCCGAGGTTCCCGCTCACGCGGCTGACGGATTGTCCCGACGCAGAGAAGGTCCCTACGCGCTCCCCCCGCTGGATCCTGCTGGGGTACATCGGCGCGGTGAAGTCGGCGCTCATTGCGAAGAAGTGGCCGATCACGCCAGGATCATCTGCCTTGCTCGGCATCGCCTGGGCGCGTGAGAGGAAGTAGCTCTCGAACTCGCCCTGGGACACCGGCAGCGCCTCGGCGAGAATGCCCGTGGGCTCGCCGTACGATCCGTCCTGGAAGAGCACCAGGAGCTCGGTGGGCTCGCGTCGCGTGTCCGCAGGGAACGGACGCATGCACCCGAACGAGTCGCGCGGATTCACGATCACCGCTGCCACCTTGCACGACCCGTCGATCAGATAGACGCGGTAGAGCCCGGTCACCGTGGGGGTCGTCAGCGCGAGCCGCTCCGCTCCCGACGCGGCGAGCGCGTTGTGGCTCTTGCGCGTGTCCTGGATGTAGAAGCCGTGCTTGCGGATGTGGCTGTAGGCGTGCGCGGCCTCACCAACCCCCAGCTGGCGCTGCATCTCCTGCACCGGCATCGAGGCGGAGTACATCCGCACGTCGGGACGGAGCGTCGTCTCCTGAGAGGTCGCAACCTTCTCTTGCGTCGGAGCGAGGGCGTCCGTGAGGGCCGATACGCCGTATTGCTCCACCATCAGGCTGAGCGCGCGCGGCTGGCGCCGCAGCCCCTCGGCCATCGCCACCTTCAGGTGGTTGGGGGCCTGCCGCACGCAGGTGAGGAAGGTCTCAGGGGGCTGGCGCAGCTCCCGCATCACGCGCGTGAACGCGAGCTTCGTGTTCTCCACCTCGGCGTAGGAGAAGCGGCCGAGGGTCGGCGGGATCACGATGGACCGAAGATCCACGTCCGTCGGAACGTTCTTCGGCGCGTCCATGGCTCGCCCCATCGGGTTGACCGTCTCGCGGTCCACGCGATCCAGCCACTGCGGCGTGAGGGGGTAGAAGCGATCGACCGTCCGCGCGTAGAAGACGTCGAGGGGCTTGACCGCGTTGTCCACCAACACCACTGGGATGTACACGATCTCCGTGCCGTGGCGCACGATGAACGCTCCCACGGCTTCACCCTTCGCGACATCCTTCTCCAGGTCGCGGAAGGTGATCACCGAGGAGCGCAGCGTGGGCGCTCCCTTGGCGAGGGCCTTGTACGCCAGATCGGTGAAGCCCTGTGTGAACAGGGCCTCTTCGTCGTCGGGCGACGGCGCGTTGGCGAACTCTTGAGAACGGGGGGATTGCAGGTCGGCGAACGGCATCGTACCGCTAGTGTACGATGCCGTTCGTCAGCGGGAGAGGAGCGACTTCACGAAGTCGAGGCGCGCGGCCGGGGGCTGCGCAGCGATGTTCTGGATTGCGGCGTGCTTGACGTTGTCGGGCCACGAGGCCGGGAGGTGGGGACCCCACTCCTGCGCGGTCTTCACGATGTTCTGGCGCCACGCGTTCTCCGACGCCTTCTTCTCGTCGCCGATGGTGCCGCTGGCGGTCGAGAGCTGCGTCTGCCCCTGGGGGACCTTGTAGGACCCGGGGGCGCGGTTCTTCACGTCGAGGGCCGCGATGGGGTCGTGCGCGGCGGCGCCCGTCAGCTTGTTGCCCGGGGGCGTCGGGTGGAGCGAACCCTCCGCCGCCTGCTTGGGGGGCTCCTGGCCGCTCGGGGCGCCCGGGGGCATCTCGCTGCCACCGCCGCCACCCTCCTCGGCCTCCATCGCCTCGTGCAGCTCCGCGAGCAGCTCGGGGGTCGGCTCGATGCCGTGCTCCTGGAGGGCCTGCGCGAGGGCGCCGATGCCATCGTCGCTCGCGTTGACCTCCATGTCCTCGGGCGAGCCCTGGAGGTGGTCGTAGAGCTTCTTGCCGCCGTAGGCGAGACCGCCCGCGACACCCAGCCCGGCGAGGCCCTGAAGCGCGGCGGCGCCGCCGTGGATGTTGCGCTGAAGGGCGTTGTTCTGAGACAGCGCCTTGCGCTCCAGCATCATCTCCGGCATCCCCATGGCGCCCGCCAGTTCGGCCGCGTTCTGGTAGTGCGAGATGTTGTTGTGTGCGTTCCGAGCCGCGCTGACGTTGAGCCTCGGGTCCGTCCGCAGCGCGTCCCCGAAGGCGCTGGCGGTCGGATGGTTGGTGCCGAAGTTGTTGTAGGAGTCACGCACACTCCCCGGCACACTCGCGACGGAGTCCTTGAGCGAGCGCGCCCGACCCTTGATCGACTCCCACGCCTTCCCGAAGTCCGGCATGTCGAGAGCGACCTTCTCCGACGCCTGGACCTGCTTCTCCTCCGGGTTGAAGTGCCGGTAGAGCGCCCGCGCGCCCAGGCCGATGGTGGCGAGACCCGCTGCGGCGCCGAGGCCCTGGGCGGCGAGGGCGCCACCGCGCACGTTGCGGAGCGAACGTGCGGCATCTCCCTCTGCGCGGTAGGCAGCCTGCGCTGCGGGGCTCTCGGCGGACATGCGAGCCATGGACTCCAGGTTGGAGTGCGTGGCGTGCGCCTGCTGCGCGATGTTCAAGTTCGCGCCAGGACGGCTGATGAGCCCCTGCCCGAACTGGTGCAGTCGCGGGTAGTTGTCCGCGAACCCCGGCTCTCCCGCCGCGATCTTCTGGCTCACGTTCGCGCCCGTACCCGGCGCCCCCGGCGCCGCCAGCTCACGGCCCAGCACCCCCGGCATCGGGAAGTTCGACTGGCCCTGCTGTACGGCGTACGCGCCCGTGGCGCGGTTCATCAGGTCGAGCCGCGCCATCGGGTCGTGACCGCCCGCCGCGAGCAGCCCGGTGCCGCCGCTCTCGTGGATCGAGCCCTCCTCCGCCGCCTTCTGGATGTAGTACTCGGCGACGATCAGCGCGCGATCCACCGGGTCCTTGGTGCTGGCCTGCTTGGCGAGCCCCATGAGCTCGTTGTCGGGGCCGTGGCCGTTCGCCGCCAGCTTCTGGCTGTAGTCGATCAGCGAGTTGCCGAGGGCCAGCGCCTGCTGCTGGTTGGGGCGCTCGGAGAGGATCGGCGGGATCCCCATGTCGGAGGCGATCTTGTCGAACACCTCCGTCGCGAGCTTCTCGTTGGCGAAGGGGAGCATGCGCCCTGCGTCCACGAGACGGTCGTGGGCGCCCTGGAGCAGTGTGCGT
>JACCDG010338935.1_pt1 | contig 41788 bp, 43 predicted proteins | sample 7442471 | NCBI WGS metagenome assembly JACCDG01 (sample SAMN15323444, study PRJNA562643) | freshwater metagenome | isolation source: river surface water | place: USA:Blue River Watershed | collected 2017-08-17
ACCAAAAGTGCGTTTGAAGATCAACAACGACGTGATGTGACAAAGCTGAATGAATGCGAAAAACTTGGTATCACGTTAATTGTTGTTCATTATAAGTTAAATACATTTAACAAGATACAAGAGTATATTCAATCTGAAGTGCAGCGTATAGGCATTAAGTTCAATCCATCAATTGATTGGAATGAACTGAAAAAATCTTTTCGTATTAATTATGACCCTATCCGCGATGCTTACAATAATATCAAAGCAATAGCAGAATCGAAGGGTGGTCAATGTTTGTCGAATAATTACATAGATCGTTTGGATGAAATGCGCTTTAAGTGTGCCATATTAGAACATCCAGAATTTGAGTCTAAGCCTGCTAATATCCTTGCCGATAGGTGGTGTCCATATTGTGCGCATAATGCTCCATTGGACAGTGAACAAGATACATCGCCGGCACCGATCAATATCGATGAAAGAATATATACGATTCGACAAAGTATTGACAATTTCCTAGAAAATGGAACATTTACGGAATCTATGTTTTGCATTACCAATGGTGTACCGAAGCCAACTCCAGAAGCGGTAAAATTACTTAATGCTCTTGATCCATGTGGCCCAGGACGTATCATTGTTCGTGATAGAAATACACAGGAAATATCTAATGATATGCCTTGTTGTTATACACTATCATTCTTTGGACGAGTTGGCGATTACCAGATTATGATATGTCTGACTACTCTTATGCCATTTAAACAATCTAGAGATAACATCAAACAAAGTGATCGTTTATGTCCATTCTGTGTGTTCAATCGCGAGGATGCAAAGTGGCGTAAATTTGGATATAAGGATCCATGGGGAGGTATTCCAATTTATATCTACCATTCAGCTCGTAAAACTGCATCAAATCCAAAACCGTTAAAGTTTGTAGCAAAATATCTTACTGTAGAAGATAGTTTGACAGACAAAGACAAACAAACCGAAGCTGCCCGACTTAAAGTTGTTAAACCATTACGATTTAGCTTATTTCAAAGCAGCATGGGATTTCTATCTGGAACAACAATTCCGAAAAGAGCTAAGTTTCGAAGCGACTTCTATGCATCATTCTATCCGCCGCAAAATGAATTAATGCACGAGGACGATCCAAACTGGATTTTACAACGTCGGCTAAATTCTACATTGTTTACATCTATGCACATTTACATTCAAAGACAGTTTGTAGAGAAAAAGGTCAAAGACAATGAAGCTTATCAAAAGAAGAAAGCCGCATAACTTCTTGCATATTACAGAAGGTCCATCTTTTCATTTTTTTACCTTAAAATTGAACTCGATGAATCAATAATATAATTTGGAGATTCAGGCTATACTAGACATTTAAAGGTTACCTCGGCTAATAATGGAACATAACTTTGAATACCAGAAAATGGACTATGTTAAGATTCGTGAATGGGTTACTGATCAATCGTTACGTATTCAGAATCCACTTAGTCCTTACTTTCATGACTTAAGGCATACTACTGACCATATTGATTGGGAGCATATATCAAGCAATCCAAATGCCGTACAAACAATTGAGTATGGGTTGGCACTTCAGGATTGTCCAGTGTATTGGTTAGAAGTTATTAATAATCCAAGTGCTGTGAATATAACAACAGAAATATTACGTACCTTTATATTCTTAGCTGAATATGTTAGCCAATATAGTTACGAACTATGGCAACTCAAATACAATGATCTGGCATTAGTCTTATTATGTGATCTATTGCCAGAACCAGAACGAGGGAATTTGGTTAAATATTTCCCACCAATTAGAGAGATATTAGATCATATAGATTATGACAATGAGGAAGATCCTGTTGAGTTATTAGAGACAATACTTAGTGGTCATAGCAGTGCTATTTCCATTTTGGAAGCAAATCCAAGTTGGATTGATTGGCAATCATTGTCAAGGAATAATGGTGCGATTCATCTATTAGAAGCTAATGTTGATAAGATAGATTGGAGTATGTTAAGTTATAACAATAAAGCAAGGCAATTATTATGTAACAATGAAGACAAGATAGACTGGATTAATGGATCATCAAATCCATGCATTGGTCATTTATTGAAATATCACATAGATCAACTTAACTGGGATCGACTATCACATAATCCCAGTGAAGATGCCCTTATCTTGATGAAACAGTATCCTAATAAGCTTAACTGGGATGGTATAGCTATGAATCCAACTGCATACGTACTTTTAAGGGAGTATCCAGAGAAAACTAATTGGAATTTGTTATCTCTCAATCCAAATGCTATCGACATGCTTGAATCTAACATTGATAAAGTCAATTGGTCAAATGTTGCTCGGAACCCTGGTGCTATCGAATTTATGGAACGTCATATCGATATGATAGATCAGTATAAAGTACGACTAAACCCCAATATCGTAACGTATGACTATGAAGCTATCAAAATTGATCGGGAAGAACTTAATGCAGAGTTGATTGCTTGCATGTATCATCCTGATCGTATCGCAGAGTGGCTTAAAATCGGCAATGATCTTGATGATTACTTGAATTAGATTTGATTTACTTTTTTTGTAAAATTGACAAGCATACAAACTAATATGATCCATCAAGACAATATGACAACCATTTCAGCCGTTTTTAAAGAAGTATTTGTGGATACCCGCATATACAAGTATTTTGCCGATCAAACAATCAGTTGCATAGTCATGGCTATTATTGTCCGATTATTCACATTGTTGGCGCTAAACAACATCAGCTTGTTTATTGGTATATTTCAAGAAAGTGCCACCTTATATACGAAGCTATTACCAACTGTAATTGCACAAATCGCGGTGAAAATACTCGATGCTATGGGTGCTACACAATCTCAGATTGAACAATCAAAAGAACTAAAACGCCAAAACCAATTAGCAGAGCACCATCATAAGATATCGATGAGTAAAATGCAAGCTATATGTGAATATGCAAAAGCAGATCAATCTATGTCTCAGGCGGCAAAACAAAATATTGTAGATATAGCAACTACAGAAGTCTGGCCACCGATTGATCAATCATCTATTCCAATATGTCGTGATCCAAAACGCGAACAAGCTTATAAGCAACAATGGGATGCCACTCGCTCCATAGTGAGTTCGAACTATGGCAGCGTTTAGGATTCACGTTATTTGTTACACAACAACGTGGTGATTAATTTTTTTAAAAAAAATGATAAGTTTGTCGCTTAATAAAATTTGTAACTAGTTTAATCTCCTAGCATCCATCCACTAAGGCCTTCCATACCGCTAGCTATACCATGAAGGGCTAGCCCTCCAGCTAATCCAACTCCTTGAAGGGTTAGTTCTCCAAGCATTCCAGCACCTGTAAATAACAATCCTCCAGCGGCTAGAAGTCCTGATCCGAGAACACCAAAAGTCTCTAATACATCCTTTATAAGACTTTCTTGATATTCTTTCTGCCTTCTCTGAGCTTCTTCTGCCTCTCTTCTATTTCTCATGATGTTCTCAAACTCTGCAGGCGAAGAAACTCTTACTGGTTCATCGGATTTAAACATATCAGCAATACCATCAACTACTTTAGAAAAACTAAATCCATCATCTTGAGTTTGCGATCGCCCAAAATGTGTCACCGGCACTAGCTTTGATTTACTGGGATATGTCGTTTGTTGCTGCTGATCATATGTCGTTTGCTGCCAAGTGGTGCCGTATTTTTTTGCCAAAAATGCCTGGTCATCCTTCCAATCCTGTTCTTGTCTGCGCCTTAGCGCTGCTTCATCTGTCTCAACTTTTCCCTCCATTAATTGTCCACATTTGTTATAAGCCGCTTTCATCGATGATTCTGCAAATTCTGGACAATCCTTGTTTTTATCAGGATGCAAGTTTAATGCTTTCCATTTATTTAAATTACCATACTTGTCGCACCAGGACTCGTCTACATTATTGATATTAAATCCATTAGCTCTACATGCTCCGCCGCCAACATTCCCATTACCATCAACATTCTTATTACCATATCGTCGTTTACATGCAATAAATCCAGATAGGATGCAAACCCCAGTAACAGGGATTACAATCTCCCAATGCTTCCAGTGGAGTAGACCAAGAATTAATAATGCAGCCGCGGCAAAGAATAACGCAACACCAAATGATCTACGAATCCACAATTCCATTGTTATATCTATATTAGAACTAAAAAGATATCTAAGCATTCGATCATAATAATACGTAAAATTGATAGTTCTTATTTTGAAATATACAACCACGCCTCTTTTCAAGAACCTCTCCTATCGACAATGCAAGTTAACGCGATTTATCAGAATCCGAAGTTTCTTCGTTGTGCTGATTGGGCAGTTGACATCCTAGGAGAGCTTACTCCAGCAATTCAAAATCCTGCTGCCATCATGATGCATGCTGATAACTTAAATGAGCTTTTACTCAAGTCTATAGTTTATCCTGATGTTGCAGAATTGCTGCGTTGTAAGCTTCATCAACCACAAGGTTTGTTATCGATAAGATGGTCTGCCATAAAAGATGTATTCTATGATTATGCGTTTAGTATTTGGATTAATGAGATATTGGCGCTGAGAGATTTCTGTAACACCAATAGTTGCGATATCAAACAATTCTCTAATGATGATAATCTGAAAACTATGTTTCATGAACAATATGATTCAATTTTATCTCAGAATCCTCAAGTGATTCGTTATCGCATTAAATCCATATGTTACGTAGTTAAACGTCTTGATCTGACTATAGAAGTCTTCGTATGCAATGTTTGCGAAAGTATCGCTATGTTTTCATCAGACTTAACATTAATCAAACGGTTAAGAGATGGTGGAGAAATTAAGAATTTTGAATATCTGTCTCAGAATCCGCACATTATTCCGTTCTTGACCGAACACGAAGATGAGTTAGATTATACTAGTCTTCTACACAATGAAAATGCAAGAGAGCTGATACTACGCCACTTAAATGATATTGAAGATGTTGACTGGTTTGGAGACTGTTCGGCAATTGGTGATAAGATTGTCGAAGACCGTCTTTTAATGAAGAAAGGACTATACAACTATTTATCATTGAACACACATCCATCTGTAGTAACTTGGCTCAGCCTTAATATGCGCATAATTGATTGGGAGTTTCTTTCTGAGAATCCTGCTGCTGTAGCGTTGCTCAAGCAGTATCCCGATCGTGTAGATCCACTAGCTTTGTCATGCAATTCAGCCATTATTGAATATAATTATGACGCAATCATAGTTTCCAAGTTTAAGCTACACCGGGAGTTACTTGAGCGCACAAAAAGTTCCTTTGCAATTATCGAAACATCATTGGATACATTCTTTGGTTTTAATATCTCTGTTTGGCAACAACAATACATTCAACAAGTTGTCGAGAACGCTACGTTAATGGAGGAGAATCAAAAATTGATGAGTCTTCTCAAAACCAAAACTAAGGAACGTTTATATGATATGAATACGGATGCGAATTATTTCATGTGCAATGTCCTCAATGATGATGGTAAGCGTTGTAAGAATCACGCTTTACGTGGAAGATTCTGTTATTCGCATATTAAAGAATGGCAATCTGGCAAGTTACTTCAACAGGCCAATCAAATAAACTACTGCGATTGTAGCGAGTGTGACGATGATATATGTTACGCTAACTCGTAAATAGCGGTAGCTATCTTTTTTGTAAAATTGATCCGAGCAACGTCAGCTATCTCATGATTGATTCTTTTTTTAAGCATAAAATAGCAATGATTTGTCAATAACAAAGCCAACCACTATGGATTACACTAACATGAGCGACATTCCGACTGCTACTCCTGTTGTAGAGAAGCATGATTTCAAATACTCGATTGCTAGTTTGATTGGAGCCGTCGCTACTGCGATTGGAGCTAGTGTATTCTGGATTAAGTTGATTATTGATTCATTCAAAGATATCTTGCACCTAGAAAGAGTCTCTGCTAATCTGATACTAATTTGTGTATCATTGGTTGCGGTAGGTGGTATCTTCTATGCTGCGATTGGACATAGAATCATGAATAAGTTAGCTGTGCCAATTTATTCTGCTGAATCAATTTCTGATCCAAGTGTCTGCCAAAATATAGTTCAACGATTTCATTCAGCGATTGATCAAATTTGTAATTTCACTGATAGAGCTACAAGAAACTTTCAACATCCTAGTTTGACTCCTGATCTGATTGAAGTGTTCAATAAGATTTTGCTTACAATGTATGGAACCTTTCATACAATCCTAACACGTCTTGAAACCATTGAAGATAAGGTTGATGCTAACGGAAATGCAATCAGACTAAATGGAAACAATATTCATGTACTCGAAGGAAAGGTGGATCGTCTCGAAGGAAAGGTGGATCGTCTCGAAGGAATGATGAATGAGGTAGTTGAGCAACTGAAACAAATCAATGCTACTCTTGCGGGATTTGGATTTGTTGTAATGCCCTCTAGACCATGATTCGCTGTACCCCCGGACTGATGCGATCATAGCAGCTCTAGACCATGTTTCATTTGCGGTTTTGATTTCGTGATGTTACTTTTTTCATTTTTTTGTTTAATTAAAAAAATAATTTAAATAATTCGAATGATTGTGTTTATGATTTTACTTTTTGATTTTTTCAAATCAGAGTCACTATAGATTTCACTGTGAAAAAATGAGAGTAATGAGATTGATTTAGAGTCAAAGAGATTCATAAAAAACTCTCACTCAACAATCACAGATATTCATCTTTAGACTAGCTGCCATACCAGTTTGGATACCTTAATGAGCTTTGTCATATTTAGGAGAGAGTTGATGAGAGTGAAATACTTATATTAACCATATATAAACGAAAACATCTGTAGGATGTTTATCCAATATCAAATAATGATTTGAGAGTGAAAAACTTGGAAATTGGTTGGCAAGCTTTGGTTAGCTGGGAGCAGTTAGTATATCACAAAAAAGATCGATTGATCTTTATCCAATAATGGTAATATTATCAATAATGGTATGTTTTGATCGATCTCCAGGGGTTGAATGTTCGCAACATTGTTTGCCATGTTGATTGCCGCATTGTTTGCATACATTAATCTGTCGACTTGTGAATGCCGCATTAATAGCAAGTATCTTTCGTGCTGTCAAATCTGGATAAACTACTTTAATGTTCTGCAATTTCGTAATAGCGCCAGGTTCATGCTTCAACCGCGGATAAGGATCTTTTCTGTTCAATTCCCTAAAGTGTTGAATTCGCGTTTCATATGCATCTCCAATAAGATCTTTTGCTTCGTCGATTAAGTGTTTAAGCTTGTAGCGACTCTCCCTATTTGTCATAGGTAGCTTTAGCATTTGTTTGATCTTGTATCGATCATACCAGCCAAATCTATTAACTAGAACAACCTTGAGTGTATTCAGACATAATTGTTCGGTTGCGCCAGCATTTTGCAAAACGTGAATAAGTCTTTTGAAATGCGTTTCTTCAACAAACCAATCATCGCTTAGGCCAGCGAATGCTTCTACTGCTCTGGTATATACTTCTGGGCGTGTTTGTTGCGCTTCATATAGAACATCAAACACTGCTTGCGGCATCTTACTTACTGGAACAAATTTGTTTCTAACTTGATAAACTCCACTTCCAGCAAAAGCAAAGCAATTATTGTTTAACACAGAAACACCTTCCAGCATATCGTATATAGTATTGAGACGATCATCATATTCATAATACAAATGCCATCCTTGATTTGGCGTTCGAACGCATAATGTATCATCAAGTAGATTCTCAATCATGGAGTAGCCTTTACTATCAAATCGAACATCAAGTATCGTTAGATTGCTACATGCGCCGGTTTCAACTCCACGAAGCTTCTCTACATCATTAAAGATAATATCCTTTGATCTATCGATGAAAGTTATCTTTTTGGAAATATGAGTATCATCTTCTATCTTCTTCGTCTCAAGAGTGACAGGAAAACATTTGAATACATCAAATGGATCCAAAGCATCGCGAGCACGTTGAGCGGCGTATTTTGCCGCGGCTTTCTTAGAACGAATTGTTGGAACATTTGATTCATCATCAGAACTTACTTCCTCTACATCAGAAACGTGTTCGCGAGGCGGAGGTCGCGGTTGACCAGGACGGCGACGATTTGTACGAATAATAGTTTTTTTCATCCTGAGATTTCAGTATTAAAGTATATGTTTGTATGTGTTAGTGTGGTTCGGATGAATGTATATTCGCGGCAATCTCTGATCGAAGAGATTCTTTAGCATCTTATATATTACTTCAAATGAATTACGTTAATACTTTTTTTGTGCCAGTTGCTCTACTGTGCTTTAATATAGTTCTATCATGAATCTTGTTCAATTAATCCGTCGCACCAATGGTGACTTACTTGGTGTTGCTCTGTTTATCTGTCTTATCATTTACTTTGCTTTCGCAGATAAACAATGGCAAGAATGGGCGCTACTATCGGCATGTAGTGTAGCACTAGTGGTAGATAGTTGGATCGTTTTCAAGACAATCTCTAAAGCGTAAAATTGAGGCTCGTGCAATTAAATATACAAATCATGAGTCTCTCCGCTTTCTCTGCACTCTCTGCTAGCGATGTCATTCACGAATGGGCCGCCGCTAGTTTTGTTCCTAACACACCTGAGCTTCTACAATCCTTCATGAAGATGCTAATAAACAATAATCGTTATGTTGTGGCCGAGCAAGATGAATTCACTATTCTTGACAGTATCTGTGTTCTAGTTGATGAGCAAGAAATAGATTCATTGTTTGAGTTAATGAACTTGATTGACACTGGAGATGGTTGCTTCGTAGAACGCGACATGTTCATGCTGGGACATAAAGTAATGTTTATCATTCACAACAATCCTTATGCATATGCCATTGAAAACAATTATCGCTTGATTAAGTTCTCTGAGAATGGTATCTATGATTATACGCAACTTCTAAATGCAACATGCCCGCATCGAGAGTCTCTAGCAATGGAACTATTTCACCCTCGCCGCATTGCAAAGTGGCTAGAAGCTGGAAATGAAGTTGATCAGTATATGGCTTAAGCTGTTACATTTTTTTTGATAAAAAAAAATAAGTTATGCACTTGGCAATGTGTGAGAAATGTAGACATGTGCAATTGCTAGTGTAATATGTGACAACATATGCGGCCATACCAGTTTCATCATTTTAGCAAATGTAAAAAGCATAATACTCATATTGATCCACGCAAATCCAGCAGTGGATCTTAGAATTAAACACAATTGCAAATCAATGATGGCCGATATAATCATAGCTATACGATCATACCATTTTACATAATAGTTGGTAAGTCCATGGTTTAGCAATGTGGATGTACATCCATTTATCAATAGCAAATCATAATACCAGTTATGTCCCAAAATCTGTAAGTGAATAATTGCGCATAGCACTCCCGAAGCAAATAGTTTCGTATTTGCCATTGTATATCCATAAGTGTGTTTCTATCATAATCATAAAATTGCAGTTCGTATATTTAAATATATCAACCATGGCTACTCCAATGATCGCTACCGTGATTAATGCTCTGACAACTCTTGGTAAAGCAAACTTATATCTACGCGACGATATGCTGCATGCTGTACATGTCTTAGAACGTATGAAACGCGATGGCATCAAAGATATGGATGCTTTGCTAAGAATTCCTCAAGTATGTGATGAATTCCTTCATTGGATAGGTGTAATTAGTATTGACTTACCAGACGAATTTATGGAACGCTATAAAGATGCTATTGATTGGAAGCAAGTTACCTACTTAGCTGTCTTTAAATCATTTTCTCCTTCATTCATCGAAAAATATGCCGAACATCTCGATTGGGATTTATTAAGTTGGATAAAACTAGACGAATCGACTATGCGTGCCAATGCTCATCGTCTTGATTGGGAGTGCATTTGTTATTGGCAAAAGCTGAGTGAGTCATTTATGCGCGATCACTTTGATTATCTAGATTGGAAACATGTTAGCATTTCCCAGCGATTCACTCTGCAGTTGATTCGCGAATGGGAGATGGAATTAGTAATGTGCAATAACTTGATGGTGAATATCAAACGTGAGCATGCTGCATTGGAGTTGACAAACATTGATGGCATAACTCCTGATATTAGTTCTCTTATCGCCAGTTATCTTTAATACAAAAAAAGATGATTGACCGTTCTTCTTTTTTGCTCGTCATAGCTTTACTGTTGAGGTCTTTTCGCATCAGCATCAACTCCCGGAATCATGCAAAGACCGAGTTGAATATCTTTGCGTTGCAGCGTAACGCGTTTCGCATGAATGGCGCAAATGTTAGCGCATTGAAAGGTGCGCACAAGCAGCCATTCAGCAGCTTCTTGTAGCGCTAATAGCGCATTAGCTTGAAAATGAATATCCGTTTTAAAATCTTGCGAGATTTCACGACAAAGACGAGAGAACGGAAGCTTCGGCATCAAAAGATCAGTTGACTTTTGATATTTGCGAATCTCGCGCAGAGCGACCGTACCAGGACGGTAGCGACGCGGCTTCTTGATTCCTCCCGCATAAGCATACTTACGATTAGCTAGCTTAACCGCAAGTTGGTAACGAGGGGCTTTGCCTCCAGTCGATTTGCGAGCCGTTTGTTTCGTACGAGCCATGGTAAGATAGTAAAGAAGGTCAATGTATATTACTTGAGCAAATGAATCAATTTTATGACTCATACTGCTACTCCTGCATGGCGACGTTGTCGATGCTTGTAGAATGAGTTCCTCTTAGGAAAGAAGACATTGCAGATCTCGCACATGCGTCCTTGTTCATTTCTTGCTCGGTCTCGTTCTGCCAGTTCGCGATGGCGTGGATTCCCCACACATGATTTACGATGATTGCGCACTTTCAGTCGTGTTGAAGCCATATATGCACAAAAGTCGCATTTGAACTTTGGAGACGTTGCTAGCTCGGTGAGATCCTGCTGCCAGTCAATGCCCTTGACTAGTAGCATACAATGAATGCGATAGTTCATCATGTTGAATGCTGCTCCACAGTGTACCAAGTCTCCCCGAAAGATGATGCAGTCCCCTGGGCCAAACGTTAGCTCCATGCGTTTCAATGGATCAGCTTCCGAAAAACATCCACGATATACGATCAACTTTGAGTTTTCCATCAGCCCAATCATCATCCCAGCTTGAATAGTTTGTGGATACTTCTTTTGAGCATTGTTGATCTCGAACTTCGTATAATCAAAGTGTGGATCTTGTTCATCGCCATTCGGGAGACTCTTCAGCACCACCCACTGTTTAGGCTGCCACCGCATATGAAATTGTTTGGCCAATGCTTTCCCCGAGTTCTTGAGTTCACGATATGCCTGAGAAAGTGGCGCTTGTTGTCTCTTGTTGTCAAAGGAAACGCCCACCTCCTTGAAGATATTGTTGAACTGAAGGGATCTGCTTCCAGAGTGAGGGGAGTTGGCAGCATCGGCGGCAATAATCTTCGAGAGTGTGTCATTGATAATAGAGAGGGGAATGGTCGAGCGCAATATCATAAACCCCTGCTCCCAGAACTCCTTCAATCGTGCTTGGATGAACAGATAGATCATCTCCTCTATATCCTCATCTTCACTGTCGTCGCGCACGGGCGCGGCGCCAGGCTCAGCACTAGGCGCGTCCTCCATTCTTTCTGCGATCTGCTGTCTTCTCTCCCTCTTCCGTCCACCACTCCTTTCTCAATATGTGACACATGGCGCATTCTGATTGGCTAATTATACTTGCGCCTCTCCACTGTCTCTTTAAATATTGACCAATCGTTGATTGTGTTATGTCCACTATCGCTGATGCGATATGTGACACTAAAGTGATTTTTCTTTCGTGATAGGGTGCAGCCGCCCTGACAGTAACGCTCTTTCAACCTCTTCAGTATTGACTAAAAGATGTTGATATGCAATAGCAATAGCTGGGGTCAGATGTTTGCTGTATGATAACTTTCTCCAGTTGATTAGAGGTTTATTACTCTCAAGGAAATGAATGGACATTCTCTGATATTGAGAAAGCACATCCCAGTTCCAACGTTTCTTATGTTTGTTCATAAATGCTTCAGATAATCTCTGATGTTGCAAGATAGTATCTTCTGCACGATACAGCCGCATTAACATTTCTAATGTAGCTTCGCTAAATTCGTAATATTCAAAAGCTAAGTTCGCATAGTATGGTTTATGATATTTCTGAATAATCCTGACCATTGTGGATGTAGATAGCTTACGTGTCTTAATTGCTTGCACAATACATGAAATAGATAGCTCATTAATAAAATCCTCAATGAGATCTTCTGTCAAATACGGATTATCGCTCAATCTATCAAAGTCAATACGATTTGCATATTTGGTGATAAACGCTGAAGTTAATCGCTGATAGCGACTTACCTCGCTCCAATCAATTGTGTTCTTATAACATAGAATATCCGCTTCAGAGAATTGATTGTATTTTAAAATGTTTAACCAATTAATCTCGCCATATCGTTTCTTTGAAAGCACCACAGCTTTGTCTAGCTTGCTTTGATAAACTACTTCATGTTTAAGTTTTTGGTCAATATTAACTCGCGCTGTAGTTTTGGATGAGCAAGTTCCCATAATGGTCTATATATTGCTCGTAATCATAAATCAGATGTTCAAAGCGAAATACAATGAACTATAAATATATATACCATGTGCCCTGAAAGCTCTGCTCGTCTTAAGAATCTTGAAACAATGTTTCATTCTATCGGATTTGAGTTACCAAGTAACATTAAGCAGGATATAGAATTCAACTTGCAGCGCAACCATCATATCAACAAGCATTATTCTTTTATCTTAGATTTAAAGACGCGACGCGTGCTTAGCTACGCTTTCAACATTTATTTCAAATCTGAGTCATTTCCATTTTCTGTTCATGCTGAGATTCAATCTATGGTGAAGTATTACAAAACAAAAGGTATCAACAAAAATAAAAAAGCTCTTTTTGTAGCAAAGCTATCAAGAACTGGCATTGTTGGTAATTCTAAATGCTGTCTTAACTGCATGCGCTTCATCCGTAACAACTTGACTAATTTGAATCTAAAACGTATCTACTATTCTACAAAGGATGGTCAGCTAGTTAAACTAACTAAGGAGGACTTAATTGATGCGAATTTCAAAATCAGTAAAGGATTCATCTGGCGTGGCTCTGCTTAATCAAAAAAAAATATTTTTTTTATGTGGCGGAGCAATTCACATGTAATACACCATTTTCGTTATAGATATGAATATCAACTGCACTAGCCGTTGAAGTGGGTGTTGCCGCGTCTACAGTTCCTGCCATAAACTCAGCTGACCCGCTAGATGCACCATCGCTCGATGAAATATATGTTCCACCAATGTCACTAATAATGATATTGCTAAATGTGACTTGCGCATTTACAATTGCGTTAGCATCATATGATGACTGCTTACACCCGTCGAGCCATTCCATATCAATATTAGTATTTCCCCAAATACTAATCACCAATACCATTCCTGAAGCAAGCGAGCGTTGCATAGCAGTAAACCCTCCGTTGCTTTCACATGAATATAAGGAAGAGCCTTCGTAGGTTTGGTTGTTTTGTTGATATTGTCGATGAACCTCAGTTAATTGTGCATTGGATTCGATAAATTGTGTAATCACTGTAAATGGTTTAGATGTATCAACTGGTAATCCAACATTTCTTGTATTAACGCCACAGCCTGATTTGTCACATGATTGGTCTGCACATGAATGAGTTGTAAAAGCATTTGCAATTGAATTGCCTTCAAATATGTCAAATTCATTGCAACCGGCAGATCCTCCTTGTGCGTCACAATATCCTGTACCTGGTGTTGCTTGTGACATTTCTGAAACGTAAAAGGCACCATTGGTTCCGCATGGCAGATTGGAAACATCAATGTCAAATTGAATTTGCTTGCCTAATAATGAAATGATTTCATAGTTATTATGTTTGACGAGATAGACACGTGGACTTCCAAAGTTATATAGCGTGATAGCATTACCATTTATACTGACCGCATTTGAATTTGGATAAGCTTCATCAATAACAAAATCTACATTAGATAGCTCACATATTTGTGAAGTACATTGAGTAATCTCAAACGATGATATTCCTTGAAGCAATATAACTAGAAGTGTTAAAATCATGGCGGATCGATGTGTCAAGATATTATATTCAATAAATGAAACAATTACTCAAAGATAGCAAACCCTTGTCGCTTTGCTTTCCAACTTTTTAGTTTAGCTGGAACAGTCTTATTAATGAATCTTACAGCCACCGCAGCAGTAATCGCAATTGCACTTACAATTACTGCAGACCATGTTTGTCCAACACCTTCAATATCTAGCATATTATCAGTTGCGGCCAAAATGATTACCACAATGATTGTAGCGACTACTAACAAAATTAAAACTTTGGTTAGCGTCATCTTGAAATGTTTACTTTTAGAAGACGTAGGAGGGTTCATTAAGGGATAAACCTTTTTAGAGGAAAACATTCGCTGCATTAAAGATGATTTTGATTTTGACTTTGACGCAGGAGCGGGAGGAGTTTCTAAAGCAGGAGCCACAGGCAGAGTTTCACTAAATGATACATTCTTCGATTTCAAAGAAGGAGCGGGAGCGGGCGTAGTTTCACTAAATGATACATTCTCGAATTCAGAAGAGGGAGGTGTTTCTAAAGCAAATACATCATCTAACGCATTGGTCGCGTTAGATGATGACGAGCCGTCCGCATCTCTCTGTGCACGTAATTGCTCTTGAAGGACCGAATTATTAGGATTATAGACTACTGAGTACTCTTGGCCTCTATCATAGCCATCATCGTGGGAGTACACATTGGCTCCTCCATTTGAATCTTCCATTGCTGCCTATGTTATCGAGTTGCGGAATGTATATAAGAGCAACTATTATTTTGAGCATAAAATCACAGAATGCTGCCCTTAAATTAATAATCTTGGCCCAACTAGCTCCTCAAGCTAGTTACCCCCCCCCAGCCCTTAAGCTCAACGCTTACAAGCCTGCGAACCATGGAAACCTCCCTGGATTTGCTTCTTGCTGCTGCCAAGATTTCGAGCCGCGTTATGCCGCTCGACCAAAACAACAACAGTGATCGCTGCTATGTGATGACTCCAGAGTCTGCCATCCTTGATTTGATCAAATGCCTGGAACAGAACCCTAACTCCAAAAAGGAGAAAAGGCTTAACCGCCTTGGCTTCTTGATGATGTACTTTGGTGATGCCGTTTCGGCTAGTACCATCGCACGCCTAGGAGGTGTTCTAAACAAGCTTCAAATCACGTCTGCAGACAGCGAACACTTTGTTCAAAATCTGGAGGCGCTCAAAGAGGAGATTGCTCGTCACGAGTCAGACGACGGATCAATCGTCTTTCCAAAAGCTGCGCTCGGAGCCAAGTTCGTAGTGCCTCTCAAACAGGCATTCAATGACGGCTGCAAGGATATCGTCAACCACGATGGATACGTCTATGATGTGTTCACCGCGATCGTTGTGATTTCCTACGAGCAACTGCTTTGGACTGCTGATATGCTTTCGATTCTGCGTTACCGCATTCTCGCTGCATCAAAGCTGATCTTCAAAGGAGGAGCCGCACTCGGTAAGCACTTGTTCATGAATGACAAACGTCTTTGGGCTTCAATGCCTGAGCACGATCGTCAGTTTGTACTGAACAACTTTGTTTACAGGGGTGACAACGATACTGGACTCTGCTTCAACAAGGAGGCTTTGCTAAAACTACCTTACGATGTGGATTTCATGAATTCGGAGATCGGCTCAATCCTGACGGATCTGCAGATCATTGTGGCTCGGAATGTGAAGAAGTTCAAGGTCGAGGAAATCCTCGCTTCATACCTTGCCCGCCCCAACGGTCAGGTAATTCGCTTTGCGGATGAAGACTTTGTGGTGCAGCAACGTGTGACGAACAGCTTCATGATCGTCGATCGCAACGAGGAGGAAAAGGAGATCGTGTTCATTGGCGCCATGCCAGATGATCCGAAATACCTGTTCGGCTCTACGTCCTACTTGGAGTTTCCAAGTCCGGATGGAGAGTTGGTCAAGTTCCACCTTGCGCGTATCAAAGCCAGCTACACTGCGCAGCTCGTCAAGGATGGTGAGACTATCTCGGTGAACTGCTATGCAGAGTGCCTGGACATCTCAGTTCCCTTGCTGGACAGCGCGGAGATGATGAAGACCGAGTACCAGCCGGTCAAGTTGTACGAAGAGTAGAAGAGTCGTTGTAAGAGAGATTGTTTGTTTGTTTGCATATTTCTTTTTTTGTTTGCTCGATATGCTCAAATGTTTTGAACATAAAATAGCAACCGATCATATATAAATATACGATCCATACCACAATGTTCTCTACCTACGCTATGCGCAACATCAACGACCAGATTCGTCGTAGTTTGGTTCCTGGCCTAACTGAAGAGTTTGTTGAAGCCAACATTGATTCGTTGCACTGGACGACACTTTGGGCTATCCAGAAGTTCTCGGAGGCATTCATTCGTCGGCATCTGGCTAACGCAAAATGGAACTTGATTTGGTCAAGTCAAAAAGTGTCAGAGGAATTCATCATTGAATTTATTCAATATGTTGACTGGAAAACAATCAGCTGGGGCCAAAAGTTATCAGAATCATTCATTCGAAAACACGCTGATAAGTTGAGCTGGCAAGCTATATGCCGTCATCAAGTACTATCTGAAAGCTTCTTACGTGAATTCAAAGATCGCATCTGCTGGCACACTGTGTGCAACTCGCAAAAGCTTACCGTTGCGTTCATGGATGATTTTGCTGATAAGCTAAAATGGGGAAGCGTCCTTATCAACCAGAAGTTGCCGGAGAGTTTCATTCGCAAACACATTGATCAAATGCACTGGGAGACCTTGAGCGGTGAGCAACAGCTCTCGCCAGAATTCCTTCGCGAGTTTGCTGATGATATTGACTGGACAATGTACTGGATGTTTCAACCTCTCAGTATTGGAATCGTGGAGATGTTCATTGAACATGTTGAGTGGGATGCGCTCAGCATGAACAAATCTCTGACGGGAGACATCATTCGCAAGTATCGTTCGAAGTTAATGATGTGCGATCATTTGAAGGAGCGTGTTGAAGTGATGCATGTCACTGACTCAGTGAGTAAAGTCTTACCCGCTGATATGTCTGTGCTTGTTGGAGCTTACTTGTAGAATCGTTTGTATGATTTCATTTTTTTGTGCAACCACTTTGTGGCGGGTAGTCTCATCAAAATATATTTCTGAAAAATTAACTTTGATTTCAGCCACTTCCGCGTTTCAAAACAGGATCATGAAAACATGATGATTATCTATTTTAAGCATAAAATTGCGGATTATTATTTTAAATATACCAATCATTCCCTCAAAGAGCCTCCATTCAAAATGTTTACCAGTAAGATGACCATTAATGAGTTTATCGCATGCGCGTCTATGATGATTGTTAATCTATCGCATCGTCGTGAGATTAACGAGTTTGCTAGACTATGTGATGAATATGAATCACGTATTCGCCGCGTTCGGGAAAGCTGCAAGATCACTAATGATAAGCTGGATATGCTTACTCCTAAGTATGCTCAGACTTATGCGCTCTATATGCAAGCAACATCGAGCGCAGATAGAATGCACTATCAATCTATGATCAGCAAGTATATTACTACGATAAGTAAATGGCGCGGAATGATTCATGAATACTCAACTCAGATTAAATCAACTCAGCGCAAGGTCATATTGCTTAGCAAACAATCTTCTGAGTTTATTTCTCGATTGAACGCAGATTATAAATCTGAATGTATGGCGGATCGGCGCTGGAAACAAACTATGCAGAAGCATTGGAATCAAATTCGATTTGCTATCTACTTTCGTAAAATAGTTGGAAACAATGATAGCGCAATTAAGATTCCAGCATTGACATTTGGAATGCGACTTGAGGAGAGCAAAACAATCATGAAGCTACTTCAGTTTGTTCCAAGTGCATTTGATGATATGATGGAACTAACTAGAACGAAACTTATGCGCGAATGTCCCGCTGAATCCGAAACCCAGCCAGCTTCTCCTGTAAAGCAAAAGGCAGATACAACATTTGCGCATGCACTAATCAAGAAGAATCGATTTACTTTCGAGTATATCGTTGATGATTCTGATGCAGTCAATACCGCTACTAGATCTCGCGATGTTATCTTTCATGAATCACTTGAACGCATTGATCCCGACTATCTGACAACCATTCATAAGAAGATGATCAAGATTATTGGAGCAGAGCCCAAGAAAGCTATTTCATTTAGCGATCATACAGTGATCTACAAGAATCGTGCTAAGACCGATTTTGCATCAGTCATTCATGTATACCGTACATGCCACAACTAGGCATTTCATTTTTTTGAGCGTAAAATAGTAGGATATACATTTAAAATAAAAACAGCAATCTAAGATGAGCATTGGACAATTAATCTATCTGACTGCCCATATTGAGGAGACTCGTCAACTGCAACATCAAGAATGGGTTGCAGAGCAACAAGCTATTACTGAAATGCACATCGAGCTGAATATCGATGAAGCGCGAATGATTCATATTGATTGGGACGCTATTGCTAATCCTAATATCACCGGCCCTACTGCGGATGAGTTTGATGACATCATTGCTCAATTCGCTAGCTTGTAAACAATGTTTACATTTCTTTTTTATCATAAAATTGAACAACGTGATGATAAACATATCATTTGCCAACTTGCCACATTCTACAGCGATGTCTTACACTGAAGCTTACATTCGAGAGCACGTTACTGAAGTGGATTGGCAAAAGGTTGCTTCGACTCCTCTATCAGACTCCTTCATTCGCGAATTCATTAAGTATCTATTCATATACCCGATTGAGCTTTTGCAACATCAAAGTATGTCTGATTCATTATTGTGGGAATTAGCGCGAAAGCGTTATATCAAGTGGGAGAAGATTAGCGAATATGGAAAACTCTCTTATCAGTTTATTCATTCGAGTTGCCATGATCTTATCTTCACTGATAATATTCGTAACGTCATTAAAAAAGCTAATTGCGAAATTGATGAACATATGGATCCAATCATGGTTGTCTGGACAAAAGTGGCAAATGGTGATTGCGACTATGATGATGAACTATGGGAGAAAGTTGAGAAGATAAATCGCAATAATAGGCGCCCAAATCATTTGCGTTCATGCGTGGGTGGTCATTACTATTGATTTGGTAATTCTTTTTTATTCCAATTAATATAGTCACTATGGCTGACTCAACAGTAGAACAGAATGATTCTATGAACGTATCAGTCTCTGCCGAGCGATCGCATGATATTCAGTTATTGGATAATTCGATTCATTTTGCAAAATGCAATCTTGATCGACTACGCAAACAAAAAAATGATTGGAGTGTAGCAGCCATGATTCTTTTTACTATTATGATGATTTGCATGTATCTATCTATGCATGTATGGGAAAATGATTGGACGTTTTTCCTGATTGGAATTATTAGCAGTTGTTTGGGAGCATATGCTATTGTAGAGTCATACAATCGGAACCAAGATATTACAAATCTTCAAGTCAATGCTATGATGGCTAATGCACAACTCCAAGGACTACGATGCAATAACTAAATTCTTCATTCCTGTTTCTAACACATGTTTAGTTAATAATTCTAATGTTGCATTAATAATATCATAATATAAGGTTAAATCATCCTCACTGAGATATTGAACCTGCGTAGTAGCTCTATCATTACGTCGATGGGTATTAACAGATATCAAGGGATCATCTGCCAATATCGTATTACCCTTCCATTTTAAATACGTATCCACCCATGCTGCATGCGCTAATTCAACAAATCGTGTAATATCGAATTGTCCACGCATATGTAGCATAATATCATTTGTAGACACATTTGACAATATTGCAGTCAATACTGCCTCATATGATTCGTATCCATATTTATCTCTTGGAAGTTTAAACTTCCTCATTTTATATTGTTTAGTCAGGTGAGTATGAATCATGTCGACCCAGGTCGCGATAGATTCATTAAAGAAAGTTGCCATGATTTGTTACAGATGATATAATATACTTTATATGCTTAAATCGATTTAAGCTTATATTAATATATCTAACACTGCTCTACATCCTTAAATCAGAATGGGATTTGTTTATGCGGTTCAGCCTACTGTTTTACTTGGAACGCAACGTTATAAGATAGGTATGAGCGCACTGGATAATATGTCTCGATTAAAGGCGTATGGCGTTGGCGTTCGTGTTATTATAACTATTGAATGTGATGATGCCAGAGCTGTCGAATCTTTATTGCTTACAAAGTTCAATGATAAGTATAAACTAATTGCAGGTAATGAATACTTTGAAATCGACGATGAACTAGCTATGATCAACTTATTTGTTAATACAGTTATGGAACATAAAAACACAACAAAGGAGGAATCTGTAGTGCGCTGTGCTGCATCATGGATGGACAAGTATGCATATGCAACGGAAAAGACAGAATCATTTGCAAAGCGATATGAATCACTGGGTCCTGCAAAGACAGATGATCTTGGTAATGATCATTTAGATATTGCTCCGCGAATTCCATTTAGAAAAACATATCGACGCAGACGTCATAATTGGCGCTAGAGTTTCTATCTTTTTTTATGACTGTAGTAATATAACATATCCATCATGACATCGTGTGATTCATTCCTTACTGAATGCTACCCATTTACTACAAGTCGAGTAGTAAATGCTGTTATTGTAGCTTTAGTCATTGTGGTATTAATTCTGATTATTGTGTACGTTATCCGTCCCGAGACCAAAACACTAACAGATTCGTCTTATACGCCTGATGGAGCTGTATTAATCTTAACGTCGGCACCCGATGATACATTTACAGCTGCTCCGATTACAACAACAACAGCAAAACTCAATAAGCCACTACCAGGACGCGGTTTGAATTCAGTCCGAACAACTATTAATGATTCTGCAACTACTGCTCCTATCACAAGAAACGTAAAGCCTCGTCCAAGCCCAGGCGCATCAGCAGAGAAGATTGCTGAAACTATTGAAGCCAAAAAAATGGCTGAACTAATGGCTTAGGTATAATAAGATTCATATCTATATTTAATATCTTGATACTGCATCCATTCACTGATATCCAGCTGCTTACATTGTTTCAGTCTATGCATTGGAAAAAATGTATCGCATTTATATTGATTATGTAGTCTCGTAATAAGTATTGTATGAGCAAATGAAAAAGCTTCGTCGTATAATTGCGATCCACCAATAACAAATGCGGATGGATATTGCGCAATAGCATCTGTCAATGATGTATATGTTTCAACATTATCAAGGTTGCGCGAAGTTATAACAACACTATGGCGTCGTGGCAATCCTCCAATCGATTCCCATGTTTTGCGGCCCATAATGATAGTACTTCCACGGGTGAGTAGTTTGAAGCGTAGCAAATCTGGTTTAAGATGCCATGGTAGGGTGCCATCTTTACCGATCCCACCAGCCGCATCAATGCATGCTATAATTGTTATCATAGTGTTTATATCTTTTTTTGTATAAGTGAGATATGGATAGAAAGGTATATTGCATACATTCTGCATACAGTTTGTCACATTCTGCAACCCCTGTCAACGATGTCTAAGTTCATTGCCGCTCGTATCATTCGCGATACCACCTCCTCAGTGCTTCTCTCTGAATTGAAAGCTGCTTATTCTGCATTCAATAATGGAAAGACAACTGGCATTAAAGCTACTATTGCCATGATTGAACAACAATTTGATAGCAGTAAGGTTATGATTGGACGTTACGTCGGCTATTCGAATATTGCCATCCGTAAAGATATCGCTACCCCCGAAAAGGAAGCTCCAGCCAAGTCTGCGCCTCAGTTAGAGACCAATGATAAGATGATTGAGATTGAGTTGATGAAGCTTAAGCTAGAAAGAGAAAAAATGGAAATGACACAGAGAGAAAATGCTGCTCAGCGGGAGTTTCAATCTAAACTACATATTGAGCAATTAAACGCTCAGAGAGAACGGTCAGAGAAACAGCTAGACAGTGATATGAAACAGCTAGACAAGAAGTTGGAAGCACAAACGACTATGCATCGAGAAACCTTACAAGATAAACGTGAGAGGCAGCAACTAGCATTTGAGCACAACCGCGAGATGATGGATAAGAAACTAGCTCACGAAACTGTGGAGAACAATAAGAATCGTAATCTGCTGAGTGCTAAGATGTATATTGGATCATGGGCCAATCATGGAGTATTGCCTGTCATTGGAAATGTTTCTAATTGGTGGGTGGATAGCGAATATGTGCCTGGCGTTATCAAGTCCAACAATCCGGATGTTACACCTGAACAATTGAAGGAATTTGCCAAGATTGTGGCAGTTGGTAGCGAAGAAGTTAGAATGTCCACTGGTGAGACTAAACTAGGAATCACGCGGAACCGTCTATCGCAAATGTGTGCAGTGGCATCCAATGCTACATTTGAACTGTCGGAGGACGATAGAGTCAAAATCATGACTGAGGTAGAGGGCGATCAAACATTGAGTAATGTGGAAGATTATAATACAGAAATCAAGAATGAAACAACCGCTCAGACTGCGGATGCTACTGGATCATTGAGCGATGAAGAAGAACCGCTCATTGATGAATTTTGTCCATCGAAAAGTGTTGCAGAGGCATATGCCTCGGCTGAGATAGAAGAGTTAATTGGAGAAGCTGCTATGAGCGCATACATCAACACATTCATTAATATGCGCACTATTCTGCAATCGGTTGTTAATAAGAAGTCACAACGTAAGATTATCAAATGGATGAACCACGTTGCCACAGATCTAAGCAGCGGTCTATCATCGGTGCGCACGCCTGCCGAGGTAAAGCGAGATGAGCTTGCTGCAAAGCAAAATCCTAAGAAGAGTATGCCGCCATTGCTATCCATCATGAAACCAGAGAATGCATATGACCCAAAGACTAATACATTTGTTTGTTACGTATGCAGCGCTCGGACACATGTCAATGATGCGCATCGATGCCATATAGTGGCTCGCGCCAACGGCGGAGATGCATCTATCTCTAACTTAATAGCCGGATGCTCTGCCTGCAATATTAAGAGCGGAATGGTAGATATCCATGACGCTAGAGGCATTGCCAGCACAGTTGCCTCAGCACTTGCATAAGTTGCTTCTCGAGAGCCAGCATCGAACCTTAACACTAGCATAAAGAATAATATGATATTACCCAATCAAAAGAGGGAGAACACATTTCACACGAAGAACCAAGAAGCAATGGTGTCCAAGGAGACGGTGGAGAAGCTGCTGATCGCAGTCAACGAGACACTAAATGATGGCGGAGAGCTAGATGAAGATCTTCTGAATGAGGAGGTACTCTCTCAGGCGATCGTGGGGGCGCTTGCCGCCATTATACGAACGCAGAAGTTACAAAGGCTGAAGAAGCTCGCTGATAAAGAGGGCTGTCAAGAAGAACAACCGGAAGTTCATCCAGAGCCAGAGGATGAAGATAAGCCAGCAGTCTCGGTGATACCTGTAGAGCCTCCCCGCGTTCCAGCATCTCTTCTGAAGGCGCCTCTTCCGCAGGCCGCAAGAATTGCGGAGATACAGAAGTTGATTGATCGCAAGAGCCCCGTGGTTGGAGAAAAGCGAAAGAGGACGGTCGCTTTCACTGATTTCACGTGGAAGGAGATTTGCGAGGCGTACGAAGTGAGTGGCAAGAAACTACTGTTCGAGCCAACATTGGTTCCGATTCCTGATGAAGCATTTGGAGGTCTCATTGAGGATGTGGAGAAGGTGTTACGAACAAGTCGTGGAGGCATTATGGACTGGCAGGAAGGGGTAGTGGTGAAGATTGTAGATCGTATGCTGACAGATATCGCTGACATTGACAACTCCCCCGATGCTCAATCTGTGGTGGTACCACAAGCGCCCATTCAATCAACCCAAACTCGCCTAAATGGCCGCGCAGACTTGCTACTGGAAAGCGGCAACGGCACTATGATTGTGGTTGAATGCAAACGTGCGGAAGGTATGTTTGCTCAAGGTATGGCGCAGATGGTGTTGGAAGCAGAAACACTTCTGGGCGAGAAGCTTGCAAAACCGTATGCATCTCCCAATGAATGTGTCTATGGATTGCTAGCACAGGGCAACAATTGGACATGGTTTCGTCTAGATGCCAAGGAGGGCAGATTTCACGATACCACAATCGATCTATCCAATTTGGAGGAATGCATGAAGAAACAGTCAGGGATTGCCTACGGGTTTCTGCAAGACGCGCCTATTATCAAGATCGAAAAGCCTGCATGGGCCGCGAAGCGAAGACATGTATAGTTTTTTTGTTTTGGTTGGATTAATATATGAGCCGTTGAGTGACACAACTACCGAACCATGGCATCTATTCCATTTAAGTTTTTAACTGGATTGCTAATAGCTTTCCTGATTAGCGCAATTCTCTCATTTGCATTAGTAATAACTACTAGCTCTTGCTCTAATGAACGATCGCCAGAATATTGTGATCTTTGTTGTGGGCTTGATAAAAATTGTAATTTTAAAAGTAGGGCTCTGCGATTAATGGCAGAGCGTATATATGAATACAGGTTGGAACACGAATACACCCCTCCCTCAGATACATTTATTAGTATCTTCATGATGCGTAATAAACCAGATCCAGCAAACCTTCCAGCTGCTGAATCATTGAGTGATATCGCTCTTCATCATCTAGTTACCGCAACTGATAAGTTTAGTCTGCTAATCTCGTATATTCCTATATTCAATCATCCTCGATATATTGATTGTTTAAAAGCATTTGATCAAAAAACAAGACTCTTCCGCGGCATTGACTCTGAACGGTCGACTAAAGATATTATCATTCAAGACATTTTAGGATTCGGCGATGAATCAAATACTAAAGAAATTGTAAGCTTGTATGATGAATGTGTCAAAGGCCAAGAGCCCACAAATAAGAACGATTGTATCATAGAAGGCCCGATAACCTATGATCAACAATGTTTGATTGATATTATTGATTCTGCAAAAACAGGAGCAGCCGCAGACAAAACAAAGTGTATTGTTAAAATGGATCCTAAATATGATGATGATTGCCTGGCAAAACAAAAACGTCAAGTATGTTTGTCTAAATTGGGAATAGATATTGATATATCCGATCTTAGAGCGTATATGATTGCATATCTAACAAATTCATCTGATGATTCATTATATCGATTGCTGGTGAATGGATTTACGGGAGCGACACTTTCAATGTCTCTTCCATAAACTCATTGTTGAGATATGGCTTATTCTCTTGATACATTTCGAGCTGATGTTGTATCACATTTATCTGATGATCCCACCAGCATCATCTCGGTGGATACGATGCTATCATTTGCGCGTCCATTGTTGGAGAATGTAGCAAATTGTTATCCAACATTAACTGAACGGCTCAAGTACCTTGTTGAAACTATTTCTGCAACCTGCATGTCAATCAACGCCAATGTAGAGTTTGCACGATTTGGGATTATCAAATTTTCAGATGGTACTGATGCCGAATTATGCGATTCGATGGAATTAAAGCAGTTTTTGGAGACACATAACTTGATCTACAAAACACTGCGTAAAGACAGATATGGAGTAATCCAAGAATCTAAAAAGATAGATACTATTGTGGCAAAACGACTCCAGATGTTGGATCTTTGTAATCAATCAACGAGAAGCAACTGGGTTCGGAATCGCAGTACCGATATGATTTTTGTATCGCCATTTACGCTAATGCTTGCTATTATGTATGGCGAAAGTGTCGACGAGTTCAAACAATACACAAGCATTTTGCAAATGATGCTTTTGATTGTTGAAACTGAACAAGCAGTCGCAATAAAAGCTACGGCTGATAAACAAATCGCTATAATCAATGAGCTTATCAAAGAACGTGATGAATTATTAGTTCAACTAGACAAGCCCAATTTACCATCACGGCAATCTCAAGGATGGATAATCAAATCACTTGTGGCGATTGCCAGTTTATCTATAACCAGCTTGTTGATGCATTTTCATCGTCCATCGGAACATTTTATTTGCCAACGATTTCAACTAGATTCTTCTGCATGGAATGATAAGCCTGTTCTACAGTTACTTGGCGAACCCGCAGATAACACACTGTTCAGTAATATCCCTAAGCAACAAACATTGGCAGTATGCGCCAGATTTACTCTGGATGAGGCGCTGGTTTGGAAATCCCAATTTGCAGCGGTTACTCATTCAACAACTTCGTACTCGGTAGACTATATCTCTTGAATATTATAATAACAATGCAAATCACATGGACTCGGGTAGCTCTTGCGGCTATCGTAATCTCTATCATTTTTACAATTGCAGCGATTGTAATTCATAACATTAATGAATTAGAATGTTCTCAACTGGTAGTTCCAAGCTATCGTGATATATTACGTCAAATGCATGATTTCCAATACAAGACTCGTTCATGTCGATTTACTGCACAGGCAATTATTAAATACAAACTAGACGCGTTAAATAATCCTGACCATGTTGGTCATTTATGGAAACTAAACAAGATGACTGATTATGCTTTACACTCAATTGTTGTATCAGATATCTTAGATGATCCTCAGCAGCTGGTTATTCTCAATGATCCTAGTTTTGTGGAAATAGTAAATGATTATGATTTAAGTAGAATGTCATTTTATAATCCAATTTCAAGAGAACGAGCAATTCAGCTACTGCTCAAATATCCAGATACAGAAGACAAAAAAAATGCAGCAAATATTGCATTAGAACAAATGAGCAATGAGCAGATTTATCTGTTGCTCATTCATGGTTATAAAACGTAAAATTGATTAATTTATTATTCAAATATATCAATGATGAAGCCAACTAGTTTAACCAAGAATGGCGAGCCAATATACAAATGCAACTGGTGCCCGCGTTGGTACCGCAAGTTTGATAATTGGCTCAGTCATGTACTCGATGAACTACATGCCAATAATAGTGTTGTCTGCCCATTATGTGGAATGGTATTTGATACAAATTCTAAATTAGTAAAGCATACTACACAACGTGTTTGCGTATGGTACACTGATTATAAATGCCACTATTGCTCTCGAAAATTTACTACACATCATGAACGCGAGATTCATGAAAAACAAATTTGCATACCATCTATCATAGCAATGATCCAAGATGATGGAAGCAATCTATTCAACAAAGAATATGCTAACTATCTTGATGATCAACCACTTTTATTATGATTCGTTTTTTTTAAAAGTTGACTCTTAGGATATCATTGGCTACTCCAACAAAGGATCCATGGGAATCAAATTTTAAAACCATCAAACATGGCGTCAGCTCAAATTCTGAACTATTATTCCAGTTTGCAATAAATTCATCATTATCGTCTTTGTCTAATACAAAGTATTTATTATCAGGTATAAGACTTTGTTCAACATATCTGGGCATATAAAGCTCTGAATTAATATCTACCGGCTTGAATAAAACAAAATAGGTTGATGCATTACCGATATTAGAGTTGGTAACTCGTAAAGCTGCTCCATTAAAATCCGCTACGGTAATTGTGGAGATTGGCATGATTTCTTATATTAATTAGTCAAAACAAATTTATAAAACTAAATCAAGTCGCATACGATCTGCTACTTGTTTAACTGGCATTCCCGCAGAATTATATAGAACTACCGTAGGAAACCCATTGACTTGAAATGCAGGATTTGCTAAGTTAGACCAGCTTTTGACGAAATGGTCATTGTCGGTCGATTCTAGAACTAAAAACTTTACATTCGGAAACTTGACGCTTTGTTTTTCAAAGTCGGGAAGGTATCTAGTGCAATGGCCGCACCATTTAGCTTTAATAAGGAGAATATATGCAGCAGCAGAGTCTACCCTTGCTGGGTTTAGACTCTGAAGAATGAAATCAGAGGAATTAACAGAAGTAATCATTATATGATAAACTGTTAAAATTGCAATTCAAAATATTAATAATATACTACACCATCAATGAACATTTCTCGCATAAACCCTGTCGCTAAGCCAGCGCAATGGCTTCTAGACATTCTAGAAATGACTCAAGAAGAGTTTATCGAAAGTACTATTACGACATCATATTTAGATGTGACTTCAATTACTTTAACATTAGAGCTGTCCAATAATCCAGATGATATTATGTCTGCCGCAATTGCGGCGACTTATGTTATTAATCGTGGATTGGATATTGATAATATGTTGCAAACTAATATCAATAAACTGAAGCAAGAACGATGGGAGAAACTCCTAACTATGAAACCTATAGTTGCTCGTGAAGTTATAAGATTGTTTGCTTATCTTGTTGATACTCCTTCCGCGCTAATGTATGAAACTAGAAAACATTTGTTCAACAATACAATGCTTTCGAACGCAATAGCAAAGATATGGACGCATAAGGATTGGCCGCTAAGCCCTGAAGTTGTGTTTGTAATTAGTCGCAGTTGTTATGGGTGGAAGTTTCTGCATAAATTAAATAATCATAAAAATGCGACATCGCGCGATATCTGTTGTGCGATAATGGATTCTGATCCAGATATGTGGGCGGTCTATCGAATGCTGATTAGCCTAAATGGTTCCGCATTAGAATATTTGTTATACCTGGATCATATCCATGGCGATGGTGTTGTTAACACAATTGCTACCATTGATGAGTTTATATTGTGGGGAATTATGCGAACCAATGGCGCCGCAGGTATAATCGTCGATTATATTCTAGAAACATCCGAGCATGCGGCTAAACAAAATTTATCAATAATGACAAGTCGTAATTGGGTGATTCCATTAATATGCGAAAATGAAATGGTTGCGAAGTATGTAACTATTGATGACATTAAGTGTAAGCGCATCGATAATACCTTATTTACTAATCCTTTTGCAATTGATATTATTGCTGAGTGGATTAAGCAAACAAGATTAACAAATGATTTGATTGAAGGCCTTGTTGAAATTGCATGCTGCCAAAATAAGACGGCCGCATTAAAAGCGCTATCAATACTAGGAAACCGGATGATCGCAGGATTATCAAATAGACAACTTTCAAATCTACTTGTCAGTCCTCATGGAAGGAAGCCAACTATGGATGCATTAAAGCAAGAAGATCTTGTAGCACTCACTGACGAATTGTTATATGCTAATAAGTGTATTCCATACTTTACCGTAGATAGTAATGGCGTATGGTATCTTGAAAACTTGACTACCGACACGCTTCAAAATGTAAATGATTGTTTCTATGATCATTTATCTGAATCTGCCCATCTTATCAACCGAGACAATTGGATAACATTATTCTCCACAGAATCTGGCGTTCACCTAGGAATTATTCACATTGACTATGTTGTAGACAGCGGAGTGTTGTTTGCATTGTTGATCAATCCTATGATATCTAAAACAGATTTGTTACAGCTGCACGAAACTACGGATACATTTGAATATTGCGATGACGAAGATTTCATGGCACTTGTGAATCGGGATGACATCTATGAGTCTGATTTGAATATTGTGTTTCAATTAAAACATGACCTATGCCAAGATGTTCTTCGCACATGGTACAATCCTGATCGAATCATGGCGATTTCAGATAATATCCGCGAGTATCTTAATGCGTATGATTAAATGTTTTTTTATTTCAATCAATATAACAAGAATCTAAATCAATCATGGCTAACATTCTTGACCGGTGGCGATCCCGCCGCACTTCGCCTACTAGTTCTGATCTAGCGGAACCTCGAGAGAGGCAATCGATTCGCCAAAGATTGTCTAAAGTCAAGATCGTTGTTGGTAAGAAATGGGTATATCTGATTCCGATTTCAATCGTTATCATCATGGCAATTCTTTGTGTTGTGTTTTATTTCCTTCTTGATAGACCTGGCAAGGTCGGCCCATTCCCAATGCAGATTTGGTTAGTGACATTACTATGCGGTATTTGCGCATCTCTCGCTGGTTTATTTATTGCTATGTTTATTGCCAAAGCCCCGTGTGACAAAAATGCTTCCAACTAGCCTTCAATAGAGCAATGACATTGATTGAGCATTTCTCTGAGCTGTTTATTTTCTAATCTTAATTGATCAATCTCTGATAGCTCATCTTCATTAGGCTGATTACGATTTAAAATAGCTTCAAGCTGTCTTTGGATGGCAACATCTCCGATGAAGTTGCCTCTGCTTGTTACTGATATAAAGATTGGCACATGTTTATGAATCAATTTGAAATAGCAGAAACATATAATTACTAAGCAGCTTCCTATAGTCATGATAGTTCTCATACTTGATTTAAGGCCATGTTGCGTAGTGAAGTAAATACCATAAGTAAACAATGATAGCCATATAATGAATATAATCAATGCAATTATAAACGACTTCCGTCTATGCCACTTTATACTTTGGCGTGTCCATCCTATTTCCCTTGGATCAATATCTGCTGTAGTCAATTTAACATATTCAGATTTATTATTAGAATCCATGATTGTGCTTATATTTAATGGAGCAGAACACCATATACTTCAAAATTGATATACGTGATTAATAATATAACTTTGACCCCTCACGCAAGAGTCTTTTCACGCAAGCCTACTGCCGTGTAAGCCTTCTTGTCGCGCAAGCTACTCTGTAATTCTCTTTTCACTAAGCATTTTTGAAAATGGAGCTATTTGAATTAATCGATGACCTGGACGCTTGCTTTGAATCTATTTCTACCAATGACCATAACTCAATTGAAGATGAACTTGCAATTACGTATGATCGCTGCCCGACATGCAACGTGTTAATGTCTGTGAAAACAAACAATCAATATGTTTGTTCTCAATGTGGGCTTATCAAGGAGAATGTGGAGGTAGCTGATATGAGTACAATTACCTCTGATATGAACTATAATACCATGGCTAGCGGATTACGCTGCATTGGTTCAAATGCTCATCGCTATCAAACTATATTGCGGTCGCAGTCAAGTTATGACGCCTCACCAGAAATACATATTCGCAATATCTTGTTTACGTACAATCATGCGATTGGAAAGGAGGGAGCGATACCCAAGAACATTCTTCTAAATGTTTGCGAGCAGTATAAGCATGTTCGCACTGAGGGGACCATTTATCGTGGAACTATTCTACGAGCCATATTGGCGTCGATGACTTACTATGAATGTCTAAGACACAATCTACTCTTTAAACCTTGCGATATTTACAAATGGTTTGACGTGGATTCGCAAACATATTCAAAGGGAGACAAGAAGGTTCGTGAAATGTTAGATCATGGATTCTTATCTGAGGATATTCGTGAGATCAAAGCCGAGAACAGCTATATCATAGCTTATGCCAGAGCTATTGAGCTCTCTGAAGAACACTCAGCATTCTTGATTGCATTTATGGAATACATTACAGAGCGCAAGCTACTGAATCCAAATGCTAAATCAAGCACTCGCGCATTGTGTGTGCTATACGTATATCTGACTGCAATCAAGCATCCAATGAAGGCAGACGAATTTCGTGATACGTTCAAATGTAACTACGGCACAGTGCGTACGATATCGCTTGATTTGTTTCATATTCATGAAGAACTTGCGCTCCTGTTTAAGAAGCATAATATCCCTCATGAGGGTCTTAGCATATTCAGCGAGAAGTCGAAACGTGTTGTTAAGAAACGCCGTGCGAAGACTGGACGCATCGCACTTGGTCCCAGCAAGGCTGATCCTAGCAATGAACCATCGAGCACTTAGATAAGAGTTTTCTTTTTTTTATGAAGATCTTGATATGCGGCTTACCAAAACAATGTATCCGCTATACAAGATCAATGATATCTTGATCAAAGATAACGGCGTCAATCAGATTGATGCAATGATCAATGATGGTATTATCTCGAAGAGCAATATTAAATCATTGTTCCGTACAGCTAAAGCTGCCGCCGAAGCAGAAGATGTTAAGTTTGATGATGATATGCAAGAACAAGTAGATGCGATCAATGAAGATGACCTGCCTGATACAGATGATGAAGATTTCTAATTGACTTTTGCATTATTTGCATTTTTTATGCGAATCTTATCAAATTAGCATTTCATTTTGAAACCGAGAAAGCAACTCAGATCTAAGATTCGATTTCAAATTAAATTATTTGGCGAGCCTACCCGCTTCAGAGTGTGTCATGTTTTTGTGTCAATTTGCTAAAAAATCGCATAAAAAAAGACTTACGCGTATTTAGTACTTCGGAATCATACGATAGGATAATCCCTCTCTGTCGAGATATGTATCTAGCTTCTCTGATTGTCTATCAGTCTTACTTCTTTCTTGATCAGTGATCCGCGGATTCTTGTCCATTCTATAAAATGGATTTTCTGTTTCATCCATAGCTAAATCCAAATTCCAATCATTTAGTCTGCGATAGATAGCGCGTTCATAGAATGGCACAGGCTTAGCATTCATTTTAATAATACGATCTTGTTGAGCAAAGAGACCATCAGGGTTGACAACGCTGGTTACATTTGTTACATCTGATGGAGGCAAAATAGTATTGCCGAATGCAGTAATGAATTCAGTATTGAAATAGTCGCGCAGTGCAACAGGAGATACCATGGATACTGGGTGAATCTTGCCATCAATCTTGATTGTTGGTGATTCAAACTTACCTAATCTAACCCAAGATCGTAAGAACTGATGAACGCGATCAACTATTACCATACGCTGACCGCTGGAGCTGCCATTGCGTAATGGGTCTGCCTTCGCAATAATCATCTCAGCAAGATAATCAACATTTTTGTCAGTCATCATAGCTTTGACGAGTTGTTGCATCTTATATGATTCTGTCTCATCATGATCGTAGATCGTTCCAAATGGAACATCCGAGGTTGGAGCAAGTTTGCGTAAAAGGTAAAGAGCTTCGCTCATGGTCTATATTATTCTGTTGAAGTTTAGTCATCCTCAAACTTAATATCTTGCATTGGATACGATGTTAATGAACGAGGCGCATTTTCTCGATGAGTTTTTAGTGGCTTTCTTACTTCAATAAGATTAGCATCCGGAATATGTATTTTATGTTTTCTTTGCGCAGTTGGCAATACAGTATCTACATCGCTAGGGATTTGATAATTCACGGCGGAAGTATCTATAATTGTTTGATTATCAATATCTTGGACATCAACTACTATTTCTGGTGATATTTCCTTTTGAGGCGCACGAGAAATTGGTTGTGCTCTACGCGGCGTTCCTTGCAGTATTCCCCTTTGGGAGTCTTGTGATTGAAGTTTCACTGCAGATGTGCTTCCTCTGGAAGGCGTTCTGTTCAGTGGGCGATGCTGAGTTAAATTAGTTTGAGACTTTTGTTTCTGAATTAGCTTTGCCGTGACTGGCCTCGGAGAAGATACTATTTCTTTACCTTTTAACTCTAAATCGCCGGTAAATTCAAATCCATTTGATGACAAGTAATTTATGATACGTTCGAATTGATTAAACTTATTTTGATCCCGTTGTAGTGGTACACCATTATATAATTCGTTGATGTAGGATACTAGCGGCAGATCATTAGTCGATTCATCAAATATGGATTCCATAGTTGCATACAACTTTAGGATATTACTTTTGGAAAATAACGCAATAGTATCATTCTTGTCTAAGCCTTCTCCGCATTTATACAAAGTAGCAAATAGTTGCTGGAAATGAGGCGATTGTTTCATAAAGTTGAAGATAGAGTATGCTAATACTAGAATACGACCATCGAGTGTCATGATAGGCCACTTAGGTGCGGCACTTGCCTCTCGAGACTTTGCTATAGCATCTTGCTTTGGGAATAACTCAGAAACGATTCTAACTAACTCCTTGTAGGGATCGGTAGAACCGGTAATCCTTAGGTTCGCCACCTTTGTTTTCAATGAATTGGTATCATTGTTTGCGTTAGCTACAATTTGAAGTAATTGCAACATTCCTGTAATCATATTCTTGTTTAATGTAAATTGGACACGATATTCTGTATTGTCTACAATTCGTACTCCATGAATATAAATGTGATTTGCCAAATCAGACCGAATAGCTAGTTTGTTACATGTGATATTCTCAGATCGTTGTTGAAGCAATTTAGCGTCATACTCTTCACGTTGCTTGTCTAACTGGGTTTTTAAGCCTTCTATGGTGGTATTTAGTTCGTCAATATATCTGTTTGCATCTGCTAAGTCTTTTTCTAACTTAGCCACTTTTTCTGTTTGATTGCTTGCACGTGCTTTTGCAGCTGCCAGGTCTTGCTTTAATTTTTCAATACTCTTTTCATGTAGTGTTATGGTAGCTAACCTTTTTCCAAGTTCCTCATCGTGATTGGCTATTCGTTCTTTTAGGGTTATAATTTCTCCTCTCAATGTTTGATTCTTTGTATTAAGCTCCCCATATGATTTATTATTATTTTTTAATGCTTCATATTCTTTGGTAAGTTTGTCGTTGCTAGATCGTAATTCGCGAATAGTAATGTCAGCGCTACTCTTATATGTTTCAAGTGCTTCATTGCTAGATCGTAATTCGCCAATAGTAGTATCGGCGCTACTCTTATATGTTTCAAGTGCTTCATTGCTAGATCGTAATTCGCCAATAGTAGTGTCAGCGCTACTCTTATATGCACTGTACTCCTTGTTAAGTTTGTCGTTGCTAGATCGTAATTCGCCAATAGTAGTATTTAGTTCTTGTTTTGCTTGATCAGCCAATTCAATAGCTCTTTCTAATGCAGCCTTCTCTCTTTGCAATTCCTCGAATGCTATTTGTTTCTCATTGACTGCACGAGTTAGTTCCTCAGCCTGTTTTCCATCCAATGTTGATGATGTTGTTAAATCTTTGATCTTGGTATTTAGATTATCAACCTCTTGAGTTAACTTTTGTACGGTTGCTTTGGATTCTTGCACTTTTGTTTTGTAATGATTAATAGTTCCCTCCTGCCGCCGCGCAACGTCCTGAAGCTTTTTAATTGCTGCTTTATGCATTTTAGCATTTATAATTAATTGGGCTGCTTGTTCCTCAATTATCGTTTCTTTCTCTTCATTTGCTTTCTTGGCCGCCCCTTGAACTTCAGCTAATGTTGTGTTTAATGAATCAATCTTATCATTAAGTTGTTTCTTTTCTTTAGTTACTGTCTTTAATTGCGTTAGATTTTCATCAAGGGTTGCACGTAATGTCACAATATTTGCTGATGCTTTTGTGCTAGCCTTTGTCAACTCTGCTATTGTAACATTTGCACTTTGAAGCTCTGCACTAATATTTGCTTTCTCAGCCTGGATTTCTGTGATTTTACTATTTAAGTCTTCAATGTGTAGATTATAGTTTTCGTTGATTTCGCCTTCCTTTGCATGAATTTGATTCAGAAGCTCTTGTATCGCTTCTTTGTGTTCTTCCTTAAGCTGAGTAATTTGTTCATTGATAGCATTGTTATTAGCATTGGCTTCAGTGAGTTGGCGCGATGTAGTTTCAAAAATCTGTTTAGCTTTGGTTAAATACATATTTTGATTTTCGATTAACGCACGAAGTTGACCAATGTCATTTTCTAATGTGAATGATTTATTTGTCATCATATTTGCAGTTATGTTATAATTATTAGCAAGGGCATGTGCTTCTACAACTGGAGGCACTGGTGGCAAATTAGCAACTTGCTCAATGGAAACCAAACCAGGAAACATCTGTCTCATTTGTTCTAGTCTATCGTACATATTTGATTTCAATATATTTAGCTGTGTGTTGGCAAATGTATCATTGCGGTTTTTTTCATTTTGATGTCGCTCTAGCTCTTCTCGCCAATATTGAATATCTTTTTCTAACTGAGTCTTTGCTGCCTCACTTTGTCGATTTTGTGCTTCTAATGATTCTACTTCCGTTTTGCTTTTAGTTATCTCAGTTTGTAAATCGATTAGCCTTTTCTGATACTCAGCATTCAACTGATTGCTTTCAAACTGAATGACTTGAGCGAGTTTATGTTGTTTTGCAGCTTCTAGTTGCTCAATGGTTTTAATATGCGATTGCTCAAGATTAGAAAGCTGCAATAATAACTTTGACTTTGCATCAATAGATTCGGTCAAATCTTTATTTCTGGTTTCAATATGCATTGAGTTCAAAGTAATATTATTCATTTTAGTTTGTAAATCATCGCGATGCTTTGTTAATCTATCGATCTCTATTTGCAAATCCTTTAATTCAGTCTCATTAGTTTGTTGTTCAACCATTGAAACTAGCATAGCTGCAGTTGCATCAATCTCATTCATTCGAGCGGCTTTAAGTTTTGAATCGATTTGACTATCAAAGTTATCCAACAAAGCATTGAGTCGAGTTTTCTCTGCTTCATATGCTGACTTTTCTCTTGTCAAGTTATCATGAATCATTTTAACGTCCAATATAGATTGCTCATGTTTTATGCGCGATTGTTCGAGTAGTGCTTGTATTTGACACATTTGATCTTCCTTCAATACCTTTGTGCCAATACTAACTATTGCTTCTGCTTGCAACTCGGGGTTAATATTTTGCAACTCTATCAATTCGCCGTTTATTAATGCATTATCAACACCTGATGTTTTCGACACAATTTGTGTGTTTTGGATATGTATTAGGTTAATAACTAAATTATCGTATGCTAGTTTTAATTCAGATATTGTAACCATAAGTTGTTCGCATAGATTGGTAGGCGATTCTGGAATTGTAATTAATTCAGGCTCCAACCCAGCACCTTGCACATTCAAGAGTTTGTGTAATTTATGTAAAATCTTATCGCCATTCTCAAAGGATTTTTGAAATCCTTGTAACACTGATTTTAAATAGTCATCATTAACAATATTGATTCTTCTTGCCAACTGCACAAATTTGGTTTTTGTTTTTGTGTATTTCGATATGACTCTTTTAATATCGACTTTGGTTGCAGTCTCATCAATATACGAATCTCGAGATGGAGGTTCTTCCACTGGGGAAACGTTTGTAGTTGCTAGAGCTTCGACATCGACACTATTTGCTTCGTGTTTCATATTTTCAATCGCGGATAGATTAATATGTTTGAGATCCAAACTAATAGAAGTATTTTCTATAGGCTTTGCTATTATTGGCTGATCAATTGAGATGTCTTTTTCTGGGTTATCGTCTATCTCATCTGCAATTGTTTCAGCGGTATCTTGCATCTTTTCGATGGCTTGCTCTGCTTGCTCCTGATTGCTAGGATTATTAATATTAACCGTTACTACATTTTTGTTAGCAGGAGGAATACTTTCAGTTACTTCAACTTGTTGATTAGTAGCATCCTTGTAATTATCTTTTGCGGTTTCTTGGGCGTTCACAATTTTAGCATATCCTTTTGTATAAGGGTTTACCTTTGCTATCAGCCAATCAAATAACGTAATTCGCTTTAACAATCCTCGTCTTGTGGTATTGAATTGCTGTACGATTGGGCGAGCAGCTACTGCTTCTTTTAAATCATTTAGTTTCTTTAATACGATTTGTTTAGTGTTTTCTAATTCTTGTTTCTTATCATCAGGGACAGTGGGGTCGGCTTGTTGTTTGCGAATGCTTTCAAGTTGTTTATCCCATTCAAGAATTGCAGTATTTGGTTTACTTTTGTCAATCACAATGATTGGACCTATCTTGGGTTTATTGTTCAATACAGCTAAATTGTTGCGAGATGCTACAGTCGCGGTTTCTAGAACTTCTGGCATGATTTTTGATTTATCTAATGTCGTAAATAAGTTATTGTTAGTTGCGTTTGTTATCATCTGTGATGTAATGTAGTTATTCTTTTTGGCAATTTCAAATATAGATTCATATTCAGATAGATATGGTAATAATTGAGTAATGCTTGCAAACCGTAATGATAATGGTGTAGCAACATGTTTTAAGGGAGCATCCATATGTTTCGCAAATGTATCATAATTTTTTTCCATACTCTCAAGATGATTATACACATTAATAAATGTTGGATCGTCCTTGATTGAGTTTAGGGCCTTTTCAAATGTTAATATGGCATCTTTGCCATTAGTGAGCCGTGTGTAAATCATTTCTGGGATGATTTGAGAATTCTTTAGATTTACATCTAAAACGGTTTTAATCATAGGGATAGCATTCTTAATAATACTGATACGCAGAACTGCTTGCTTATAACGCTTATATAGATATGGAAAGCTAAGAGGATTATTTGGATCTGTTACAAAATCATATAATGCTTTAAATGCAACAGATTTTAACGCAACCTCAGTTAAGTCTTGACCGGTTGGCGTTTGATTTAATTTGCATATTGCACATAGTTCGCGATAAATAGATGTATAGATATGTCGATTAGGATATTCCTTTTCATTTGATGGTATATCCACATTGAACAATACTGATAATAACCATTCCAATCCAGTAATCTGATTTATTTCATACATTATTTCATCATTGATTTGATCAGTCAAAAGCTCATTATTGTTATTCTTAATATCATTAATGATAAAGGGAACATAATCATTTTTATGAATTAATATTGGGTTGCGATATTGCGGCTTGACAAGCCAGCACGTTTTGCCGATTACTTCAATCCGTAGAACCTCGCGAATAGTATCATAAAAGTATTCAATGAGTTCTGGATTCTCGTGTTGTAATAATTCTTTAGCCAACTGCTTAATATCATTAAATGGTTTATTCCATGTGCGATAATATTCTTTATAGATATCTACATTGAAAGAAGCAAGCGGAACATTGGATGCAACTATAGGGAGTCCAACATTATCTAAGTCGAGTTTGGTATCAATAGAACGCTGCCATCGTCCATTTACAATTTGATAGTATTCCGGGTTAAAGTATGGCGTAACGCCAGAATCAATCAATGTTTTCCATTTACGTGGAACTAATTCTGTAATAGCAGCAACTTTACCTTGCGCACGTGGCGATACACGATATACTCCATATGCAACTCCGCAACATATAAATGCTATCAATGTAAATATATTAAATGCGGAGTATGACCCACTCCAAATATCATAGTTGTATTTAGTTGCGATGGTCACTGAAACTATAATCCATGACACGATAATAATAAAACAAATAATGAGGATACCCTTCTTCAATAAATTTGTTTTTGGAAAGCGATTTGCCATTGTTAACGTATATATTATTCAAACGATAAATATGCGATCTGACTTTGAGGAGTTCAAATATAAAATCAATAAATGAACTCTGATACAATAACTGATCCATCCAGAGCGCAACATGGATTAGTAATTACGCCATGGGAGTTTGCATTATTCAAGCAATTAACTGGTCAAGCGAGTAATGTTAATTATGTTCAACAAATTGACGTTTCTCAATTGTTAGACGCATATGTAGAGATGATGGAAGCTTATGGGCTTACTCCTGCGTCGAGAGAATGGCTATTAAAACTAATTCTCGATATTAAGCTTCCGATAGGAGACCTAATTGATATTATGGATGATAAAAAAATTATTAAATATCAAGAGTACAGCCAAACTCTTAAATATGTTATTAATATTAGAAAGCACTATAATTTGACAACTAGAGTATCAAATGCTATTACAGTCACGAATCATCCATCTTTTCTTGATTGGGAAAAATATGGGCTTGTTGTAATTATGTCTATACTTGATCTAATTGCTGTGATAATAATCATTTTAATTAAACTTCATATTCCATTTTGGCTGATTATAGCAAGATCTTTTGCTGCAATTATTTTGACTAATATCCTATTTGTTTTAATTCCCAGTATTGGCATATCGACTATTATCCCTGATACAATATTGTCTCAGGGATTTCCAACTGAGTATTCCGGTTTATATCATACAGTAGCTGGCATAAAAATATTTATAGCAAGCATTGGACATACATTTGCACATGTAATGCAAATCGAGAAATCAATACAAGAATGCGTTAATGGCTGTACAAGAAAGGCTATACGGATTGTTGCTAAATCCTCACATCAAACCATTATATCTCGGGCATACTTTTGGAAGCAATTCCCATATTATACTGGACTTATACTAGTGTGTATCTTTGGCGGAATGGCGATCTCATTATTGCTTTACAATCAGAAATGTCTACGCTTTTCAACTAATCGTATGATACATCAGTATGCGGCATTCGCTGGATTTATAATGACAATTGTACATGGCTGTCAACAATTGTTAGGCTTGAACTATTCATATATTCTAACTCTGCCGATTCTGCTTGTCTACTGCTGGAGAAGGCGCCATACTATCTTTCCATTTCGTATTAAGATTAATCGCTGGGTAGTTACTCCAACTACCATTAGATTATATTTGCAAGACAATAAGAAGTTTGATACTATTCTACATTCGTTTGATAATGTGATTGTTTACGTCAATTACCCAAGGATTAGTAAAATGGAATGGCATCCATTTACTCTTGCAAGAGGACATGGATCTGCAAATGCTGTAATTACAATGAAACGACTAGGAGCCTGGACAAACAATTTAGCAACAACATTATTATCTAGAGCTGAGTTCTCTGAATATATTAATATCAGTCATTATTCGCGATCTAAGTTTCGCTTTCATCGTCAATATAATGTCCGATACTTCTTTTGCGCAGGCGTAGGCATCACCGGGTTTCTAGCTGCAATGTCAGATACCATTCGAGTTCCCCTTAATCATAGATATAAAACTGTGTTAGCATGGAGCGTTGGTGATATTGATTTAGTAGCAGAATTTGGGAGGCATTTAATAGATTTACAAACGCAGATGCCAACCTTAAAGATTTTGATTTTCTACTCCAATCATAGAAAGATGAATTCTTTGATTGTTACGCATGAAGTCAGAGCAAGATTTAATTACTTACAATCACTGATATTTGGTACTAAAAAGATCGATATCGCCACAAAGGTAGCTGGACCAATTTGTGTTTTGTTTCAACGAGTAGACTTCAATGAACTATTAGTTCGCGCTATATTAGCTTCTAATAAATCTGAGACAATTGGAGTTTTTATATGCGGACCGTATGCATATGGCGAAACTGCTCGCCAAAGTGTTAAATCACTTCAACGAAATAAGCATAATGTAAAATTTGCAATATGGTCGGAGGTGGTATGATATCTAGCATTAATATAAACATGGATACAAAAACACAATCTTCTGAGCAAAAGCCTATTAGGCAGTTGCCATCAATTATGGTAAAAACCGGAATGAAGCCTACTCAATACAAACTACACAATGTTTTTCGCATTTTACTAGTTATTGCTTTATGCGTTGCAATGTTTCTTTCTGTTAAACTAGATAATCCCAAAGTAATTACACTCACTGAAGTTTCCGATAAGATTCCCAGAGGGTCTATTATGTATGATATGATTTCTGAAATGGAACCAGAGGCACAGGCTTGTTACTTACGATCTCTTCGATCCACATTGACTCCTCCAGATTCTCGCTTAAAAAAATATCTTAAAGGTATTCAATTAGCACTAATGGCTGGTATCATTTCTGAATATGTAATTAATGGCAATGTGGCAAAGCCTATGGGCATTTTGTCAAAAACTATAATTTATAGCGCAGTCACTACTATTGGCTCCTTATAATCAATTAAATGCTTACACGTTTACCTTTTTTTGCCTTGGTCGATTTCTTGACGCCGGCTTTAGTGGATGCTTTCTTAGGCTCAGGCTTTTCCTCAGCAACAACAAGCTTCTCCTCAACAGGCTTCTCCTCAACAAGCTTCTCCTCAACAGGCTTCTCCTCAACAGGCTTCTCCTCAACAGGCTTCTCCTCAAC
>JACCDG011491698.1_pt1 | contig 41733 bp, 56 predicted proteins | sample 7442471 | NCBI WGS metagenome assembly JACCDG01 (sample SAMN15323444, study PRJNA562643) | freshwater metagenome | isolation source: river surface water | place: USA:Blue River Watershed | collected 2017-08-17
GCCGATCGCGCGCCCGGTAGCCTGATGGATTACTTCGGTGATGAACAGGCGCGCGCATTCCAGCGCCGCTTCACGGACCGCCAAGTCGTTTGCGTCACCCTTAAATTCTTGGTGCGGGACCATCGCCAGCGCCCATGCACGGTCGCCCGCAGGCAGCAGCGGCAGCAGGTTCTGGGGCACGAACTGCCTACACTGCACAATGAAAGCAGCGGCCTTGTCACCGTTCAGCGCGGCGAAAAACAATTCTTTGTCCGGCTGATTGGCCAGTTGTGCAAAGTTGATTGCATTCTTTTGCAGCCATGCAATCGCTGCCGGATAAACCACATCCGGATCAATCTCATACCACACGCGCCAGTTCTCGCTGGCGGCTTTCAGCGCGGCCTCGCCCGCAGCCTGCACGTCTTTGGCGGGCTTTCCGGCCAGTACCGCAGCGCCAACCGCAGCAGCCTGCGCTTTTTCAGCGGCTGCTATCCCATTCGCGCGGTCGGCTTCGGTGCGCGCGTCGTTGACCGCGACCAACTCCATCACATTCAACAAGTCCATCATGTCCTCTTTCTTAAGCCGTCAGGCTGACTAGTCGAGTAATCGAATTTCGCAGTTTTGCAGGGTCAGGGTCTGGCCGCTGCTCACCGACCGGTCGCTCACCAGATCCCAGAAGGTGTCAATTTCGCGGCTGCCCTGCGTCGCGTTGTCGTCGGTCAGGCATGCCCACCGTGCGCCGCCGCCGGACCCCGGCAGCGTGCCGCCGCTGGCCGTCCACACCAAGTCCTTGAGCTGGATGATGGCGCGGTCGTTAACGTCATCCTCGGTCAGCACGTCAAAATCGGTCGCGTCCCGGTTGATCGAAATACCGCCGGTGGTGTAGCCGTTACCGTTGGCGATCTCCGTGAGTTCGCTTTTGGTGTTGGTATCCGCCGTGGGCGAGGCCGCGCTGGTGAACAGCGCGACATAAAAGTTAGTCGGCTCGGTGCCGTTCCGGTATTTGATGTTGAGGGTGTTGTATTTCCCCCGGTTTGTTATTCCTGCCATCGTTCATTCCTCCAATTGGGGTGACTAATTAGCTGCTGCACACAACGTCCGGCAGCCGGTTGATTTCAACCATGACGGTAATCGCCGTGCCGTTTGCGTAAATGAGATACATGGGGTCGCGCGGCGGCTTGAGCCAGATCACATAGGCGTCAATCCGGGCATCGATACACTGCTCGACCATCTGCGCATCCAATACCTTGATCTGAACGCTGCCCGTGTCCCGCATGTCCGGACGCGGCTTGATATCGGTGAAGAAAAACCCGTCCCACTGCACAAACAGGGTGATGGCCACGGCCACTAAAAACCACATCGCGACGCTCCTAATCCACGGGCACAATCGCCCGTAACGAACCGATCACTTTAAAGCTGGCTTCAACAATGCCGCTCGACGCCCAGAAGTCGTCGTAGCCCGTAAAAGGCGACACGCCGATCTCCCCGTAGCGACTGCCGCAGCCGAACACAATCGAATGCTGCTGGTACAGCCCGCCCGCCGCGTTTACGATGTACGACGTAATATCCAGTTCGATGTCAATCGGTGTATTGACCGCAGAAGCCCACGGCCCGCCCAGCGCACTGGTCTGGTCAATCCCGTCAATCGTGATCGTGATGTCGCTGGGGTGGTTATAGCCATAGCTCAACTGCCATGTGGTGTACGGTGTGCCCCCATAATGCGGCGTAATACCCGCCCACAGCGGTGTCGTGCGCACCCGCAGCCCGATCCGGATGACATCGGTTACATAGTCGTTAACGGTCAGTTGGAATTTAGCCGTTTTCCCGTCAGCATTTGAAATGCTGTCGGTGTACGAGTTTTCGAAGTAGTAGTTGATCGTCTGCACGCTCAGCCCGCGCGCCTGCACCGCCTCCATCATCGACACCATGATCCGGCTGCTGTCCATCGCGTAACGGTCAACCGTCGCCACATCAAGGTCATAGCTGATCTGGTCACCGCTGATCTTCCGCGTGACTTTCATCACCCAGAACGGCTCATCCACATCGATATACGTCAAGCGCGGCGTGCTGGAGCGCGTCTCGTCGTCAATCTCCACCCGTCCGACGTACCGCACTTGCAGCTTGTCACCCGGGCGAATGGTCGCCTTCACGTGCTTCAGGCTCAGGCTGTAGGTCACCAGCGCCACTTTTTGCCGGTCGAGGTACGTCATGGCCGCCTGCGCCAGCATGTTCGCCGCCAGCTGTTTGGCCGCGGTGCTGTTCGCCACTGCCCCAATTTCCTTGAAGGCCACCGTCGCCTGCCGCCGACGGTCGATGCTGCTTTCCCGCGCATCGATGTAGAACTCGGCGATCCCGTTGGCATTCACCCGCCGGTAGATTTTGTAACGGGTCACCGGGCCTGCCCGCCACACGCTGCCATCCTCGTTGAAAATCGCGTAGGTGGTATCGCGCAGCGTCAGCGCCGCGCCGCCCTCCCCCGCGCCAATCGGCAAACACCAGTTCACCGTATCGGACGAGCTGGTCTTGCGCCGGATCCGGTCGATAAAGACCACCGTGTCATTCGTCAGCAGCTCCGGCGTGATTTCGCTGGGGGGTTTAATCGCCACCACCCGCTGGCCGCTGGCCGTCGTCACCCGTTCGCCAAAGACGCCTACGTCCATAACCGAGGCCGCCGTCCCGCGCCGGAAGTGATACCCGCCCTCTTCAACCACCCGCGAAATCGCCCGCAGGACATGCGCCCCGTCAAAGCGTGCGGTTTGCAGTGCCCCGGTCAGCGCTGTCTCAATGTCACTCGTCCAGCCCGCTTCGCCCAGCAGGGTGTTGATAATCGTCGGCACGGTAACGTTCTGGAACGTACGCCCCAGCCCGACAGTGACTTCCGTCAGTTCATCGAGCAGATCGGGACCGGAGACGGCAATCGACGTGCCGTTTTCCTCGTCGCCCAGCTCGTGGTCGCGGATGACGCCCCGTCCCCACTCCTGCGCGGGTTTGCCCTCGTCATCCTGCACGAAGATCCGCACTTCGGTATCGACCGCCAGCGCCGTAATCACACGCTCGTCCAGCGCCAGATCCAGCTTGAACGACCCTGCCCCGTCGAGCTGGTCAGTCACCGACGCGCTCTTAATCGCGGTGATCGGTCCTGTGCCCAGCTTGCTGCCGCTGGCGTCGTACAGCTCTGCCCATACCCGCATTTAGTCCGCCAATCTCATCTGCACGGCCATCGCGGCGACCACTTTGCTCAACGCCTGAACATGACCGGCCAATTGTGCAACGGACTTTGCAGAAGCGATCGTATCCGCGTCCGGGAGCGCGGCAATCAGCTCCTTAGCCTGCGCCAGCGCCGCCTCGGCTTTGGCTTCTTCGAGCTTCATCTCCGCGTTAATCGCCTGCCGCCGGACGCGATCAGCCACATCCGCGTCGGTTTCCGGCACATACTGCACCTCACCGGTTACGGCGTCCGAGATAATTTTGGTCAACCGCTGTTGATCGTCCATTAGTTCAACCCGTAAAGTGTATAGGCCGAGTTGGCGGCAATATTGGTTCCTGCTTGCGGCAGCAGGGTGATTTTGTTGATGGCAGCGGCGGCATTCAGCCAGAAGCCCGCCCCGTTGGCCGCGCGCATCGTGCCCGTGCCCGTACCACCGCGCGAGCCGCCTTGGTAGGTCAGCGCCCGCTGTACCGAGCTGGCCGCGTAGTTGGGAATGTAGATAATGCCGATGCCAAACACGTTGGCCGGCGCAGATGCACCCGCCGCGATCGAGCCGCACAGCACCGCGCCGTGCGTCGCGCCCAAGACTTCGGCGCTCGTCCATGTCGTGTTGGAATGAAACCCGTACTGCATGTAATAGTTGGTGACCGTGGTGTCGTCGTTGAAGCGGACGAGCAGGTTATCGAACGTCGCCGCCACGTCGGTGCGGATTTCGGTCACGAGCAGCAGGTGCTTGAAGGTCGCCGGAATGTTGCTGATCGACACGCTGCCTACCGCGCTGCCGACGACGGTGCGCTGGGTGTTGATGACCACGCCCGGCACAGGGCCTTCGTCAGCCCAGTACGTGCCGTTGAAAAAGAGTTGCAAGGGTCTATCGACACTTAAGGGAATGTCGCAGTTGGTCGACAGTTTGATGTTCCCCGTGCCGTTTTTGACGGTAATCACGCGCCCGGCGTTGGTTGCGTACAGGAAGATTATTTGCCCGTCCGAGCCGCCGCTGATCGTCGCGAGGTTGTCGGTCGACGCGGCGCTTTCCGTGTCGAGCACCAGATACCGCGGCTGGTTGCTGAGCGAAATGGCGTCCGAGGCAATCGTCACCGAATTCTTGTAGAACTTCAGGATGTCGTGCCCCTTCACGCCGTTCTTGAAGTCGTTCAAGATGGTGAGCAGATCGGCGTCCGGGATCAGCACGTCGTCGGCATTCACCGCGGTCGTAGGCGCTGCCAGTTGGGATACGGTCCAGTCGGTTGTATACGGCATTTACTTGTACCTCTCTAGCCAGCGCACGGCCAGCTTGGCCGTACCTAACCACTTCACTCGTAAAGTGTTGCTGCCCGGTCGCAGCCACATCCAATCGGGGTTCATAAAACTAAACGTGTCGCGCACACTCACACCCATCCGGCTGACCGACTGGCGGCGCGGGTCGATGCTCAAAAATTGGCCGTTTGCCAAATCGCCCTGCCAGTCCACCCAATCGACCACATTCCCCACCGCGTCCAACCGTTCAATGCGCGGGTCGCTCAGGATGCCCGCCGAGTCCTTGATGATCAGCAGCCGCGCGAGCGTGTAGTAATTGCCGCCCACGCCGCTGATCGTCACCGTGCCCACATCGGTGACGCTGGTCGGTGCCGGTGCGCTCGCGGTGCCGTCCCAGTTGGTGTTGGCCGCATCCCACTCTGCGCCATCGTCCCACAGCAGCTCGGTGCCGCGTCCGTACCAGAATGGCGACGTAGCTTGAAAGCTGATCTGGACGCGCATGTGTAAATCGGTATTGCCGTCAAGGCGCTGGGGGTCGCTGATGCGGTTGATTCGCGCCCATGTAAAGCGGGTGGCCTGTGCCGGGTCGGTGGGCTGGTAGAACAGCGTGCCGGTGCCCCAGCCCGCCATCTGCCCCAGCTCGTCCAGCTTGGCCTGCATCCCCTCGCGGGTTTCGCTTTTGAGAATGACCGAATACGGGATATTGCCCACAGCGGAGGGGGCGATGCCCGTCCCGAACTCATCCAGCCCGCCATCCACGCCGGGCAGGCGCGTGGCACGGGCCAGCAAATCTTTGAAATTATCGTCCAGCGCCTGCCCATAATAGGCCGGGAAGGTATACGTGCCGTAACGGCTGACGAATTTCACCAGTCGCGCCATTAGAACTTCCCTACTTTCACGCCGCGCGCCTGCATCTCATCGGCAATCGCCCGCCCGAAGTCCTTGCCCATTGCCGCCGCTGCACCCGGATTAGCCAGCGCCGCTTCAGGCATCATGACTTGAATGTTGATGGGCTGGCCGCCGCCCCCCACGTTGGCCGCGACGCCTTTCATCAGGTCGACAAATCCGGCCACGAACTGCCCGTCCGCGCCGGGGATATACACCTCGTTCTGAAGCTGCCCGCGCCCGATCTGGTAGGCCGCGCCCGCCATGCCGGGGCCGCCCGCGTCGCGCGTACCGGCGATGGTAAAGCCCGTCTGTAGATTTGCGGGCAAGCCTTTTTGCACGATTTCAGCCGAGCTTTGGGACGGTGCGCCGCCGCCAAGCTGCCGCAGCCAATCCAGCGCTTGAATCGCCTTGTCAATTACGCTCTGGATAAAATCAATAATCGGCTGAATGAACTGCCCGACGGTCGAAAACACATCACGGAACCAGTTGAATACACCTTCAACGCCCGGGCGAACCGCGTCCCACAATCCTTTGAGAACATTAATCAGGGGGTCGATAAAGTTCTTCTTCGCGTTGTCGATGAACTCGGTAATCTTGGGCATGCCGGTCGTGGTAAACCACTCCTGTAATGCCGTCAACGCCGGATCGACAACCACCCACAGGCCGCCAAGTACATCGATAAATGGCTGGATGAATTGGTCATGGATGACATCCAGCGCCTCTTGAATAAACGGTAGTCCGCTGGTGATAAACCAATCGTAAAGCGATTGCAGCACCGGCTGCACAATGCCCCATATGCCCGACAAAATATCGATGAACTTCTGTACACCGGGAATAACCACCGACTCAATGTAGTCAATGACAGTCGGCAGCACGTCGGAAATAAACCAGTTGGCCAGATTGGTCAGGAACGGACTAACGTCATTCCAGACCTTTACCAGAATGTCGATAAACTTCTGGATGCCGGGAATAACCGTGTTCTGCACAAAGCCCACAATCGCGGGCAAGGCCGTATTCACGAACCAATCAAATATCTGTCCGAGCGCCGGTCCAACGACCGTCCAAGCATCACTAAGGAATTGGAAGAAAGCTTGTACAGCCGGAATGACCGTATTCTGAATAAAGCCCACAACCGCAGGCAGTGCCGTCGTAACGAACCAGTCAAATATCTGTCCGAGCGCCGGAGCAATTGTCGACCAAGCGTTGGCAAGGAATGTAAATAACGTTTGAATTCCCGGTATAACGACCGTCTGCACATAACTAACAATGGCAGGCAGAGCATCTTGAATAAACCAGATCGCCAGATGTTCCAGTGCAGGAAGAACGATATCCGTTACAAACACAACGATCGTGTCAAATGCTTTCGTAATGCCGTCGACTACATCTGGTGGCAGAAAGCTTCGCAGCATCTTTCCGAGCGCATCGCCTACAGGAACCCCGTTCATAATCGCGTTGACAAAAGTCTCGAAAGCATAAATCACGGGTTTTAGTAGGTCGCCGAGACCAAGAAAATTATTCTTGATCGCTAACCCTAAACCTGCCAGCAAAGCACCGATTAAGCCCAAAGGTTTTGCAACCATGCCAATGACCGTACCTATCGCGGAAATTGACCTTCCTCCCACCAAAAGCGCAGGGCCAAGTGCAGCAACAACCGCAAGCACTTTCACAATTTGCTTCGTTAGTTCGGGATTTTTAACCGTCCAATCGCTGATTGCATTTGTGACTTCGACAATGCGCTGAACGAACGGTGTAAGCACGTCATTCATAAAAGGTGTCATGGCGTTGACCATGAGGGTTTCGAATGAGCCTTTGAGACTTTCCACGTTCCCTTGAAAAGTCTTCATGAATTCTTCGGCAACTTTTGACGCCTCTGGCGCTGAAGCCATCGACGCAAGCATCTCGTCTATACCACCGGCAGCCCGCAGCGCCCCTAACCCGACAATGCCGTATGAGCCGCCGAGGGTTTGCATGAGTTCGTTTTGCTCTTCAACCGGCAGCGCGTCAAGCGCTTTGTCCAGTTCTTTCAGCACCGTATTGAAATTACGCGAATTACCCTGTGCGTCATATAACGACACGCCCAGCCGCGAAAAAGCATCCTTCACATCTTTGGTCGGACGGCTCAGGTTTAAGAGCATCGACTTTAACTGGGTACCGGCCTCTGATCCTTTGATACCGTTATTGGCAAACACGCCAAGGATGGCGCTGGTATCTTCCACCGATAGGCCAAACATCTGCGCAATAGGTCCAACATTAGTGAGCGCCAGCCCCAAATCACCCACGTCCGCTTGACTGGCATTGGCCGCCCGTGCCAGCGCGTTCGATACCCGCGAGGCATCGGTAGCACTTAATTTGAATATTGCCAGCGCGGAAGTGACAATACCGGACGCCCGCGACAGGTTCATGTTGCCCACGGCAGCCAGATTGAGCACTTCGGGCAGCGTTTGCATTGCCTGATCAAGCGACTGTCCGGCTTTCAAAAGGTCGAGCATCGCGGCGGCAGCGTCCGCGCTGGAGAAGGTTGTATCCGCGCCCATCTTCAGCGCAAATTGCCGGACAGTATCGAGCTGGTCAGGGGCAACATTGCCAAATATTTCGATCTGTTTCATCAGGGAGTCAAAATCGGCAGCCGCTTTAAGCCCAACCGCTCCCGCAGCAGCGATTGGTGCGCTAAACGTGCTAATTGCGCCGCCGAGCCGGCTCATGCTGTCGCCAATAGCGCTGATACGGTCACCCAACCCGGCAAACCCGTTTTCAATGGCTTGTCGCGCCTGATTCATGGCGGATTGAACCCCGCTCACATCAATAATGACTGCGCCGTAAGCTGTTCCTAAATTGAAGCCGCCATCGGTTAGCACCATTCACTCGCCCAGAAATAAAAAAGGCGGATGCCCAGCCCTCAAAAGAGCTGCACATCCGCCTCGCGGAAATCTCAAATTATGCTGTCAGTCTAGCACAAAAGTTCGATTATGACAATCAGAGATTACACCCTTGCCCTTCACGGAATATTCATAAACCAAGATTCGACGCTATTACCTCTCCATGCTAAATTTATGCAAAACATTTTGCATAACAACAGAATATAACAAGAGGAACTATGTCAAAAGCTAAATTTGCAGCAGCCAAAGAATTAATCAATGAGAAACGGTATATTGAAGCCTACGATATTTTGAAAACAATTGATCACCCTGTCGCAAGAGAATGGGAAGAAAAGCTATTCAAACTTGCCCCCTTCCTCAACAAACCTGCTACCTTTGCAACTGCTGCGCCTTCGGACGATCAAATAGAAATCAAGCCCCAGATCGGCATGCAGCGGTTTTGGCGAACAGTGTGGGGTATCCTAACCTTACTTTCAATTGGCTGGATGTGTTACGGGGTAGTGGCATCAAGCAATGCGTATGGACAGGTTGTTTCAAACAGCACCAATGAATCCTATCAGGCAGGCGCGGCGATTGGAGCGAGTCTCGGATTGACATTTTACCTTTGCAGCGGCGCACCATTCTTTCTTCTTTTCCTTGTACTTTATTGGCGTAACGGAGTCGCAATCACACGTGCCAAACAGCACACAGAGACCATCAGTGCCCTTAGAGCCAGAGGGTAATTATAAAAAGGGAGGGCACGCCGCACATGCCCTCCCTTTTGTTACATTAGATTCAGCGGTTTATTCTCAACCGGCAAACCTAGCAGTTCCTCAATCCGGTGCTTTTGTTTCCCATTCTTGCCCGTTTCTGCCAGCTTATTCTCGATCCAACGTCCAAAACTGGAAACCGCATGGTTGAACTGCCACCGCACCCACGGATGTTTCAGCCCGAATTCATCCGCCGGATTCAACTGGTACTGTTTGCAGGTCAGGTTCCCAATGCAGTTATAAGTGCAGCTACTATCATGCCAAACATCAGAACCAATGATGAGGTTACCAATCTAGATTTAAACAGGTTTATCTTTTTGTTATGCGTAACTGCGTCTTCATAAGCGCCGAGCAAGCTGTCCAAAAAATCATCGTCTGACATTTGAAGATTTTCCTGTATTGCCTGCCAATTTGCTGGAATAGGTTCAGACCGTCGATCTCCGGGTAACAATGCGATAAAGGCCAAAACAATAATCAGTAAATAAAACACCAATACTAGAAATAGTCCTGTATATTGCCCTGTTTGTGGACTCACGATACGGAATCCCGTTATTATAGTGATTGCAACACTACTTAGTGACAAAATCATCTGGGCTTTGCGTTCTGAAGTATCGAATGCACTTTTTGTTGCGGCATAATGACGGCGCACCTGTTCCAAAATAATTTGTTCCTTAAACGAAAGTGTTTTGGTTTCTTTGCTTGCCATATCATCCTCAAAGGAATAATTAGATGACGAAAAAACCCTCTGGTTCGCCAAACGTTCCTCCACCAACTCGCAGCAATGATAAGCCAACTACGCCCACGAAACAAACAACTACCACAACGACAAAAGGGAAACCAAAGCCGTTGTTGACAGATCGTATTAGAGAAATGGTAGATAAAGAAAACAAGGGCGAGGATTGACTCGCCCTTCGCTAATTGAAACTTGTCCCACGAAGATTGAGTTTAGATTCCAGCGGAAGCCCAAGCAGCTCTTCTATCGTGTTCTTGGGCTTGCCGTTCTTGTCCTTTTCATCGAGCTTGTTCTCAACCCAGCGCCCGAACGTTGCGACCGCGTGGTTAAACTGCCACCTCACCCACGGGTGTTTCAGCCCCAGCTCCGTTGCTGGCGACAGGTGGTATTGCTTGCACGTCATATGTAGCAGCCACACCCGCTGCCGGTTCTTCAGGAAACTTGCCGGCGGGCCGCACCTCTTGCGGCATGCCCCACTGGAAGATGGCCATTTTGTCAGCGCTGGTCATGCGGCTCAGTGCCAATTCCGTTTCAGGATCCGTAACGACATCCACCATCCGCGGCTCCACGGTGGACGCCTTAACCATGAGCCGGATAAACTCGCCGAACTTGGGCAGGTCTTGCGCCGCTGGCCGCCAGCGGGCTTCCCCTTCCTGCGCGACGGTCGCGAGCCGGATGCCGCCAAAGCGCACTTCGCCCACTTTGAAGCTGCCTTCGGTGAGCATGCTTACGGTTACACGGAACTGCTCATTGTCGCCGACCGCTTCAACCACGCGCCCGCGCACCTGTCCCTGAACGACCGGTTCGCCTTTCCCCGGCAGTGTGTCGCCGGTGAAGCTATGACACACGAGTTCGCGGTCTTTGGCATTCCCGCTGAAGCTGTCGCTGATCTGCTGAAGCAAAGTATCCGGAATAGCACCGGCCTGATCACTCATCACGAGGTCAAGGAGATCAGGGCGCTTTACCTTGACCGTATTGCCACTTGGCAGCTTCAGCGCGACAACAGGCTCTTCTATCCAGCTAAACGCCATCTTAGAACATCCCGCTGAAGAAGCCCTGCATGTATGCAGAGGTCAGGGGCAGCGACGTTGGCGCGGTTTCCATCTTCATCCCGCGCGCCACGCGGCGAATGACCGGACTGGGGGCGAAGGCGCTGAAATCAGCACTGCCAACGCGGAACTTGTTCTGGTCAATGTCGAAGCCGGGCTTCTTGTCAAGCATCGCTTTGGGGAACCCTGCGATAAACGCGCCACCCAATGTGGTCGCGAACAGAACCAGAAGTCCAAAATAGGGGTTACCGGACCCGCCGACCCCCCAGTCAATGTACTGATACTGGTTGGGGGTGCTGCCGTAAACGCTGGGAGGGGTATCGCCCTGAATGATCGACATACAGGCGAAATTGAGCGCCCCGTTATCCATGGTGCCGGTTACTTTGGTTGCAATTGACAATGCTTCGACAATCAGCCCACCCGACTTAATTTCGTCAGTGTCTGCCTCAAAGTCGAACGCGACCTTTTCGAAATAGTCAACCCGTGCGGGGGTTCCGTAAGTGTTGTCATTGTTGAGCTTGGCCACGATCAGGTCGATCGGGTTGTACACAACTTCAGCAAATGCTGGCATGAAATTCTCTCCTTATCCCGGTGCGGTCACTACAAAAAACCGTACAAACTTGCAAGCGGCGTTACCCAACTCTTCCGCGGGCAGCTCGCCGCTCGTAAAACTGCCTTCGGTGATGTGCGCCAAAGCCCGGTCATCCGTCTGCAAGTATCTGTCGCAGAGCAAGCTTTCCATGCGGATGATCGCGCCTTCGATCACATCAAACCCCGTGTCCTGATACACATACGCCTCGACCGTCTCCAGCTTCCCGCGCACCTTGATAGCGCTGCCCTGTGGACTGCGTTCACCCCACCGGATGACCGCGTGCGGCTTCAGCCGTACCCCGTCCGACTCGCGCGGCGCTTCGTATGCCCCTTCGCCGGTAAAGTTCAAATCCTGCGCATCCAGCACCCCGCCGGGGAGCAGTGCCATCAGGGTCGCGTCGCCCGTCAGTGCAGCCTTAAATGCCGCGCGCAGCGTAGCCATTAGCGGAAGATCCCTTGCAGCATATTGAAGATGTCCTGCAAGTGGGCTTGGATCGTCGGCCAAATGATGGCGAACCGGCCACCCCACCTCACTTCGAGCCAAATGCCGTAATCCATGCCATGTGCCAGATACAGCGCTACCGCGTCCTTGCTCAACTGCTGCACCTCGGCATGCAGCGTTTGACGTGCGTTACCGGTTCTATCCGTCCAAGACGCATTGGTTTTGGCGTATTCCTCAAAGATCGGCTGGAAGTAGTTCAACACCGCATTCACCGCCTCAATGACCTTATTGCCATACACCGTGCAGTTGCGGCCCATTTCAACCTGCCCGCGCCACACGATTCCGCTCTTGGCCATCAGCCCTGCACCTCACACTTGGCCTGCACTTCGCCCGTCTGGTAAATCACACTAATCACGCGCAGCTGTCTACCGCCGTCCTCAAACCGGTCATCCCGCCGGATGTTCGTATCCGGCAGCGTGTCATGGCCGCGGATGCCAAACACGATCGCCTGCTGGACGCTGCTCACCCCTGCCCCGCCTTTCGCCTCCGCGTTCGACTGGCTGTTGCTGTACTCCAGCCGCACCGTCTGCGCCGCCAGCGTCGTGTTGCCGCGGCGGATCACGATGCTTTTGGGTTTCTCGGTAATCCGGTCCCACGCATCAGCCGCCCGGTCGGCTTCGGCGGTCGTCGTCCCTGCCCCGATCCATGCACTGGCGTCAGCCATTACCAGAGCCTCCAATCAGTCTCCGGATCCGTGGACGGTCGCTCGACCGTTCGCCGCGGAACAACCCGCGTCCCAACAATCCGGATCGCTGTGCTCGTCGGATCAGCCGCCGCTTCTTCCGCTTCGACCTTTGCCTTGAAATAAGGCACCAGCTTGTTAGCCAGATGGTCAAAGATCTGCGAGCGCTTTTCCTGCGTTTCGTTCTGGGTGTAGTCATTAAACCGCGCCGCATCGATCATCAGCTCTTCGAAGCAGATGAACAGCGCCTTATTCATGCTGCCGCCCGCTTCTACCCAGATCGCGTCAAGCTGGGGGTCGGTAAAGCCCGCGCCCTGCCTGCCAATCTTGCGCCGCAGGGTCGTCAGTTCACTAGCCGTAATGGTCGTCATGCGTGTGCCTCGAGCAATTTGACCAGCGCCTGTGCGCTGTGGTCCCACGTCTGGTTCTGTCGCAGCCACATGGCCGCCTGCATGCCCTTTACCCGCGCCGCGTGCTGGTTCTCGTAACACCAGCGCATCTTCTCGGCCACTTCGTCAACACTGGGTTGTGCCCATTGGCCGCCCGTATCGAGCATCGACTCGACCATCTGGTAAGTTGGCAGGGAAATCGCGGCATGCTCAACTCCCACGGCATTCCCACTGTACGGGGTGACGAGCGCAGGCAAACCCATCATAGCCCCCTCACGCCACCACATACCCCAACCGTCGCCGCGTGCCGGATACACGATGCAGTCCGCATCACCAAAAACCTGTTTCATATCCGCCACATTGTCATAGTTACGGATAATCCGCTTGTCCGGCAGTTCAATATCGCGGAACCATTCGGGCACCATTTCAGGACGCCCCTTAATGATCAACCGCACATCGGTCAGATGCTCCGGAAACGCCCGGTACCACGCTTCCCATACCGTATCCCATCCCTTACGGATATGCCGGTCAGCGAGGCAGACAAACGTATATGGCCGATCTCCTACCCGTTCTCGAATTGGGAATTCAGCAGGCTCAGTGCCGCCGTATACAATGTCAATCGGGATCGTAACCCCGCATTCTGCAAAGATCGTTGCATTGTGTTCACATGGAACAATGCAGCGCTCAAATTGGTTAATTGTCTCTGCCCATCCGTCCGGCAGCTTACTATCCTCATGCATCGTGTAAATCCACGAGTTTGGCGGCGGTGCATGTTTAATCGCCACCGGAGGCAGGAGCCAGACGCTCCGGCGGGAAACATCAATTCCCGTCAGCGCCAAAACATCAGGCGGCATATCATAGAGGGTTTGCGCCTGAATAGGCACGATTTCGACCCCTTGCCGCAAAAGTGCCCGAATCAGGTGGATACCGTAACGACCGTAGCCGTCCTCTTTAAGAAACCGGTATCCAACCCAATTGATTTTCATGCAGCAGTCCGATTAGTACGTGGTATCGAACGGCTGAGGCGAAACGAACAGCGTGTTGGGATCGAGCGGATACCCGATCGGGGAAGCGAACACACCGCCGCCGCTGGGTTTGGTCTGGGTGAATCCGCCCGCTGTGGTATCAACCCACACCGATTTGGTTGGATCCATGCCGCTGAAACCAGCGACGGGGCCAAACAAAATCGCGGTCACATCAGAACCACTGGCAAAATCGCCGCTGGTGTTTCCCTGCCCTTGGCTGTCGTTTGACAGAATGGCGACGCCGCGCCATTTGTTGGCGGCATCCGCATCTGCCTTAAGGTATGCGCCACTGGCATTGGGATAAACACCCTGCCCCGCACTAGCCGCTTCAGCCAGAGTTACGGTGCGGGTAATCGCACCGGGAAGTGGGCGAACTTGAGCTTTTGTCACTGTTAGAGCCATTGTCTTTGTCTCCTAATTACGCCATAAGCCGTAAGGCTTACAGGTTCGTCCAGCTGTAGCTTGAGTTACCAACCATACCTGCGACACCGTTCAGACGGCGGTTGACACCGACGCCGTGGGTAGCCTTCAGGTTGATTCCCTTGAGCTGCGGCATCACCGATGAAGTCACCTGCACATCAGGCATCATGCCGAAGGGGCTGGCCGGATGGACACGCAGGGCGATACCGTTGTTGACGTTGTTTTCGCCGTAGGGGCGGGTCATCCAGCAGTAGTTGGCGGGCATGATCTCCAAGTAGCGGACTTCGACAACGCCGAAGTTGGTCTTGAAGAAGCCGAACAACTCACCCGGTACGCCTTGCAGTTCGCCGGTCACGAAACGGACAGGGTTGCTGCCGCCGGTCACGATCTGGACGTTCTGGGGGTTGATTTCGACAAACCCTGTTACCGCTGCCCAGTTGGCGACATCGCTCACGCTCACGAACAGCGCCAGCGTGCCGCTGAAGCCGTGGTGGCGGAGTTCCTGAATCATGCTGGTGAGGACGGTCAGACGAGCTGCCGCGTCACTGCCGGAGTTCGGAACGAAATGGGTGTGCGAGGTGGTGAAGTTGTAAGCTTGGTATGGGGGAGGAATGAAGTTGACATTCATGCCCGTGCCAATGGCCCACGGCACATCATAACCGCCGCCGATTGCATTTTCGGCATTGCTCATGATGCGGTTCAGGAAATCGACTTCGCAGCGATAGCGGAAAGCGTCAGCGACTTCTTGCACATCGGCGTCAATCTGTGCCTCATATGCATCGCGCAGGTACTGCCAGTCCCACATCAGCGCATCTTCATAGTCCTGAATCGGGAGCATGTGACCGGAAAGAATGCCCTGTACAGGGTCAGTCTGTGTGCCTTCGGTCTTTTTGGAGGTCTTGCGTGCCGTACCACCGACACCAGCGCGGTAACGCGCAAAGGTATCTTCGGTGATGTAGCTGACGCCGCCCCAACGTGCCATGACGGCTTCATTCGCGCCGCCAATTGCACCGGCGGCCTTCGCCACAATCTGCTCTGGAGTCAGACCGTTGCGGTTTTGGAAGTTCAGAATGCGCGTGGCATCCATGCCCCCCACTGGAAAGATCAAATCGGCGGCCAAACGTGGCCCAATGACAGATGCCATATTGCATTACTCCCTTTGCCTATGTCCTCGTTAAGCGCTCAGCTCTTGGCGTGAGCGTACTGTTGAGCATTCTTTTTCAGTTCCTCATCCGTGATTTTGGAACTGCCACTGCCTTCCGGCTTCGGATTGTCCTTACCGCCGACAATGGCGGCTGGCCCACCCATCTCGGCCACCAGCGCTGCGCCAAGGACACTGTACTCGTCGTCCCACAGCGCCTGTGCGGTTTCCGCGATCTTTTCAACCGCGCGTTCACTACCCAAACCGGCCAGCACGTTGCGGCGGAAATTGCCGCGGAACTTCGCGACCTTCTCTTTAGCCGCGTCGCTGGTCACGTTCCAGTTGGTCAGTTCGGCCACCTTGCCATCTACCGCGCGTTCGAACTCGACCTTGGCGAATTCGGCGACCTTTTCGTGCATCTCTTCGACCTTCACCGAAATGCTGGCGTATTCCTTCACGCCCAGCATCTCTGCCAGCTTGGTCAAAGCGTTGTGATACTCGGCCACAGCCGCGACGGTATCGGTATCCTTACCGATGGTCGTGCGGATCTCGGCCACAATGCTGGCGTACTGGCGCAGCTCGGCAATTTGGGTGTCCTGCTCGGCGATCTTGCTTTCCATTTCAGCGAGGCGCTGCAATTTCTTGCCCGCTTCGCTTTCAGCAATGATCATTTCACGGATGTTTTCTGGCACATCCGCTACGGTAATGTCTTTAATCTCTGGCATGTCGTCGCCCTCCATCTCTCTGGTAATCACAAAACCATGTTTGTTTTTCAGCGCCGCCCGCTTGGTGGGGGCGAGATCAATTTGCTCGAGCTGGAATTCCCGCGCTTTCCACGTCGGCTTTGCCCGCTTGGTGCTTTCGCTAACCCCTGCGCTGCCATCGGTCATCTGGCGAATAGCATCGCCAAAGATCGACGTGGCAATGTTGCCGCCGCGTGCTTTCTTCATGCGGATGTCCTCGCGGTTGGGACCGGGGGGAATGTAGCCTTTTGCCCACAGCGTTTTCCCGACCTGCAAATGGCCGATCCAATGCACCGCGTCGATCGGGTACGACGTGCTCAGTTGGTCGTCCGGGATATGCCCGCGGATGCCACCCGCGCCGCTGCTCATCTGCTCGGCAATCGCGGTCACCAGTTCCTCGTCGTACTCCAAGCCGTTGTCGCTCACCCGCCCGATCTCAGCGATCGGGAGAACGACATGAAACGGCGATGATTCGTCGCCTTCGTACAAAAGCGCCGTGTCAACGTGTGCATAAGTTGGGACGTCGGGAAATTCGCCTTTAAGCGGCTGAAGTTGTGTTTCTGCTACCACGACCCGTTGAGGCATAGCACGCTCGCAATAAAAAAGGCGGATGAGCGCCAAGAAATAGACGCACATCCGCCTCGCGGAAATTTTGAATTAGCATAAAGTATAGAACAAATGAGCGCTTAACGCAAGTAGTCAGTTCTTAATGCGTCCGTTCAGCCATCAATCGCCACCCTGACCGCGCTGTGCAACGTACTTTGCACATCATTTTGTACATCGCGGATAATTTTCCGCAGATCATGCACCGGCTGCCAGCCCAGCGCGCGGATCGCCTTTGTCGCGTCCGGGTATTTGTCGTGCGCCTCGCTGTACAGGCTGCCGTAGATACTTTTACCGTTTACGTACCGGACTCCGGCGCGTGAGTCCGTCGCCAGCAGCACCTCATGCGCCAGCTCATTGATTGTCGTCCGGTTTGCCGGATTGCCAAGGTTGTATACCTCGCCGCTTCGACCGCTGGCCATCGCCAGCATCAAACCATCAACAATATCCGCAACGTGCGTGAACGCGCGCACCTGCCGCCCGGTTCCGAAAATGGTCAGCGGCTCTCCGGCCAGCGCCTGATGCAAAAAGCGCGGCAGGACAAAGCCGCCCGCAGCGCCTTGCCGCGGGCCTGCGACGTTGAACGGGCGCACAATCAGCGCTTTGAGCGCATGCACCTTGGTCGCATTAATCAGCGCGGTTTCCATCGCCAGCTTGGCCGTCGCGTATTCAAGCCGGACCGTCACGTCGGCTTGCACAATACGCGGCATATCCTCCGCGCACAACCCCTGCTGCCCGCCTCCGTAAACTTCGCTTGTGGACACATCGACCAGCGGCGCGTTACACCGGATTGCCAGATCCAGCACCGCATAAGTGCTGTCTGTAATTTGCCGGGTGATTTCACCGGCGTGCCTCAAAATACCCGCCGGTCCGACGGGCGAAGCGAGATGGTATATCTCGTCAGGGCACTGCACATGCAGCGGTCGGATGTATTTCACGTCAAACGAGCGCCATACCAGTTGCCCTGCCCCGATGGCGTGCAGGTAATTGCTGGGGGCGACTGCCGCGCTCCGGAGATCATCCACTACCGTGACATGATGCCCCTGTGCCAGCAGCCGGTCGACCAGATGGGAGCCGATGAACCCCCATCCCCCTGTGACAAGAATGCGCTTCATGGTTTTAGTATTCGATACCACGATGAGCTGCTTCAGTCGCCATTTCAAAATAGTCATCTTCTGTCATGACTTCAATGACAGAACGATCAACTAAGCCGGATCGCGCAAATACTTTAATTTCACCTGCCGGCGTACTTACTCCACCAAGGCCACCATCATCCACGTCCAGCCCAAATACAGCAACTAACTGGCCTTTTACGCCTTGCTGACGCAGTTGCTGAGCCGCTTGAATAATCGAATCAATTAGCTCATTGCCCATGCTGCACATCCTCTCTGTCATACGTCTCACCATATGGTCGGTGTCGGGTCCGTTGTTCAATCTTCAGCTTAATCGCTTTGTCATTAAACGGCGTGCTGTACAACTCCCCTTCCGTGTGGATCGCGCCCCACTTCCGGCGATAGTACGCTTCATTCGCCGCAAACCACGCATCCGTCTGCTGAAGCAGCCCCGGCACCGTCACGCTCGTCTTGCTCCCCGCATGTACCGCCGTCGTCTCTTCAACCACATGCACCGGCAGTCCGGCCAGCATCCGCCGCCGATCCCAGTCGATATCCTCCCAGTAGATCGGCCAGATGTTTTCATCGAACGCCCCAACCACCTCCCAGCCGCGCTTGGTGATCGCCGTCAGGCCGAATTCCATATTAGCCCGTCCACCGTGCCGCATGTCTACGCCCATGCACTTGACGATCCCCGCCTCCGGATGATCCATCGCCGCCTGTGCCACACGCTGCACGTCGCCGGGACCGGGCAGCATGTCATCGTTCAAAATGATCGCCACGTCGGCATTACCCAAATATGCCTGGTTAATGCCCTCGTTCCATGAGCGCGATAACCCGCGATTGGTGCGGTAGTTATAAATGTGCGAATGGGCGTGTCGCTGCACAAAGTCTAAGATCACGTCATCCACAGCTTGATAATCGCCATGAATAAAAATTGACCACTGAACATTGACATCGTGGACTGCATTGAACAGGTTGCGCAAATCGTCGGCGAGCGCGTAGGTCACGACAATGCAGTTGATGTTAATCACTGGACCACCTTGCTTCGCCGTTATAAAAATCTAAAACAGCTTGAGCCGACTGCCCATCATTAAGCGTCTTGCATAGGTCGGCCGCTTCATCCTTATCGACATAAACAGTTTTAAAGCGCTCCGAATTTTTCATGTCAATAATTTGCCACCCCCCCTTCTACGGCCTTTAACCAATAATAAAGATCTTCATTGGGCTGGTCGTACACGTCATCGTTAACCATACAGTGCTCTTTCCCCAATTACATCCGGCTCTAACGGCTGCATCCCACCAAACGGAAGTCAGGCTTCTATTTTGTATTGGCCTGTGGACTCGTACTGATCGAGGATCTTCATAAATTGATAGGCATGCCCAATCTCTGTAAACAGTTGCGCCAACGGCTGGTCAAGTGCCATGTCCCAAATCTGATAGCCTACACCTACCTCGCCCCGAATAATCCAGCGTGAATGAGGATCATCCAGATCATAGGCGTCATCGTCAAATAATTCGTTAAACATACGGTGCTCTTTCCCCAATAACGTCCGGCTCCAGCGGCTGCATCCCGCCAAACGGCACATGATACGGATAGTCCTCAATCGGAAACCCCTCCGGCAGCACATCGACCGGCTCCAGTCCGTCCCGCACACGGTGGAAATTGACCTGCTTCAACATCTGCTTCTCCATCGGCTTGATCCAGCTGTAGTGATACATGGGTAGATGCAGACACGTCGTCGCCCGCTCCGGCGAAAAGCTCGGCGTACTGTCCAGCTCCCCCACATGCCGCACCCCCAACCCCAACCGCCAAACCCGATCATGCATGTCAGGAAAGAACGGCTTATGTGGTGCCCAGTGCCGCCGGTCGCGGACGAAATTATAGGTCGGGAAGCGTAATGCAAAACACTTTGCATCATCCATCAAGCGCTTCATCTCATCAATATGCTGCGGAAAGAACAATTCATCCGGTGCGGTCAGCAGGATCGCGTCGTAGCCCATCCATTCCGAAAGCTGGATTACCGCGTTCTCTTGGTCTTTCGGCTTCCAGTCCCATGGCCGGTCCATTACCACGCCGCCAAGCTGCCGCACATACGCCGCGCCATCGTCGCTGCTGCCGCCATCAATCGCCACGATGCCATCAACCGCCGGCGATTTGAGGAACACCGGCAAGTGGAGTTTGAGCCAAGGCGATTCATTCTGAAACATAAACGCGATACACAGCTTCATGGTCTGAAAAACGCCTCTTTGTTGAGGGTCAGTTCTTCAGTCAGCACAAAGCGAGCAACTTGCGCCTCTAACTTCTCCACCACAAACGGCGGCGCAACCGCTGCCGACAGCTCCGCTGCCGTCTTGAGCGCGTGCCTGATGCTCTCGGTTATGAGCGTTTCCGTCCATGTTTCATACTGGCTCAGGGTCGCGTGGAGCGCCCCCATCGCGAAGTCGTCCCCTGCCCCGAGGGCATAGAACTGTCGCGCCGACCGGCATAACTGAAAGCCGTTTTCCACCGAGTACAGCTTGCCCTTATACCCCAGCAGGAAGCACGAGGTCATCACATCGCGCCCGTTCTCCGTTTCCATGAAGCCGTGTTCCCTAAACGCCAGCCGTGCTTTTTCGACCACTTCCCGCACGAGATATTCTTCATCCGGATGATCCGGCCCCTGCTGCATGAAGGTCGTCTGGTAGCGCAGGATCTGTGCCATACGTGGATTACCCGCACACCCGAACAGCATCCCTGCGCGGTTGAACAATTTGTCGTGTGCGATGATGTCCTTCGCCCAGCCGTTCAAGCCGATGCTGTCGGCTCCCATGTACACCACGCCCTCATGCTCCACGCCAATAATGCAGGTCATTGTCCCTCAATCTTTCTGAGCATTAGCCCGCCCGACTCGACATAATCCCGCATTTCGCCTTTGGGCAGCTTGGCGGGCTTGTACCATTCCCAACCCGCCGTCAAGTAAGGCGCAACCCGGTACATGGACGACATCATGCTTCCCGTGCAGTCCTTTGTCGCACGGCAAGCCAGCATCATTGGCGTAACGCCTTCGTCACGATCAACCGTCGTAATCACGCCGCCGCATGTCCGGCAGGTATATTGATTCATGCGCTGAGGCTGCTTTTCCGGCTCAACGGGTTCAACTTGCTGCAAGCTGAACGGCAGCCGCCGCTGCATCTGCAACTTCTTACTCATAGCGACGCTTTACTCCGATCATGTAGTTGTCAATTGACTCAGGCGACCAGCCTGACGCGAGTAATCGATAGATGGTTTGCAGTTCGGTCAGCACAAAACGGGTATTGCTCACGGGGGTACGAACAGCAATCAACTTGAGGTCATCAACCCAGCCTTGCACTTTTTCGCGGTCAACCCGCCCAATGACTACAATCTCGCTGATACATTTGTCAATCGCGCTCGCAGTAACGTCGTCGACAAAGCCGACCATGGCTAGCATCGCTTTACCGATCACAGTTAAGGTGCTCACTTCTTCCGCCACTCCATCCACCGGTCGCTGTGCCGGTAACGCCATGCCTCGTCCGGATATATCGTCATTCCCCGCCATGTGTGCCGGGGTTGACGGATGATGTAATCGACCAGCTCGTCCGCCGGTGCGCGATCCCAGTAGTACGCCTCTTGGTATTCAATCGGTGCCCGAAGGCCGATGGTGTGCCACGCTTCCGGCGGCAGCGCGTTCCAATGGTTAACAAAGCGCTGCGCTAATGCGTCGCCCGCCGAAACAGGCTCATGCTTCACCCATCACCTCGGCCTCATTCGCCTTCCACCACTGATAGAACGCCGCGCCGAACAGCAGCCACAACAGCGAGTCATCCGCAGCCGGTGTCAGCGGCGGCGCTTCACCTGCCGCCATCCACGCCCACAGGTCATCGGTCACCGCCTGCATGCTGTCGGTCACCACTCCCCAAATGGAGCATAAGCACTGCGGATGGGGAGGATACGACGGGACGCTGTACAGGTCATACGGCGCTTTAATCCGTCCACCGCCCATGCCAATCGTTGCCAGTGCGTCGCACACATCCTGCTTCGGGTGGCTGGCACTCAGCGCCCAGTCGATCCCCTTCACATACGGGTTCAACCGCGCCGCGATCAGGGTTACCTCGCCATGTGCCCGCGTGATTTCCGTGCGCCCGAGCAGCATGCCCCGGTAGCTGGCATCCGTGCCATACGGCTTATTCGTTCGCAGCGCCGCGCGTCCGGGCAGCATGAACCGTTCCGCCCGCTTGCTGATGGTGAGCGCCGAATCGCCGTTGCGGATCGCCTCCGCAATCATCGCGTCTAACCGCTGGCGGGTATCGAACCCCGTCCGCCAGATGCGATCAGATAATTGGTAGCCATTCGGGTCAATCCACAGGTGCAGCGGGTCATATTCCGCGAACACCTGCGGCAGAAACCCCGGCAGCATCCGGGCCGATACGTCGATCGTCTCGCGCACGTTTGCCGGTCGCTGTGCCTGTCGCAGCCAGTTGTACACGTCCTCCGGCACATGCCGCGCCATCCAATCCCGCTGGTGCCGGACGATCTTTGCCGTCGTGTAGGCAATTTGCGTATTCAGTAGCCGCGCATACGGCGACAGCGGAGTCGCCCCGTCGCTGCCAAAAGCGCTCCGCCCATCGCCCGCCACAAACACGCGCATGATCGCCTCGCCCGCAGGCCGCGTCAGCTGCGCCTCGCGCTGGGGGTCGATCATGCCATCCGCGCCAGCAGCACGAACCAGCACGCCGCTGATCGCATCGACCGTCGGGCGCAGGATCGCCTTGAACCCCTCGCGGAACTGCTTCTGTGCCCGTGGCAAGACGTTTACACCCGGTATCGTTGGCATTAGCGATCTCGATTCCGCCCGATCTGGCTCGTGTCTTTGTGCAGTGCGATACTCAGCCGGATGCGCGTCCCTGCCGGGGCGATGCACCAGTAGCCTTTTGAGCGCAGCAGGCCGAGAAATTTGAGGTAATGCTTTTCCCACAGCCGCGCGTATTCACCCATGTCCCGCACGACCGGAAACTCGAAGGTGATTGTCCCGCCGGCATTCAGCCGCGCAGCGTTATCGGTGATGAAGCCGCCGATGCAATCGGTTGTGAACGCCATAAACTTTGCATTCTCAACCGATTCCGGCGGTGCGACCAGTTTGCGGATCTCGTCCGCCGATGGGATCTCAATCATCGTTTACCACCCTCTCGCCTTCCGATTCGTAATCGCTCGTTTGTGCATCTGCTTCTGCAACTGCGGGTCAAGCTGCCCGAACGGGTCATACGCCCGCGCCACCTTCACCACGCGGTCACCGGACACATCTAGCGCCGCTGCGTACCCGCCAAACGCGATCAGCAGCCCGTAGGTAATCGCCACCGCGTTCAGCGTCACCGGGGCGGGCGCCCGCTTCACAAACACCTGCGGCTGTGCGGCAAACGCCTTTTCGACCTTCGCCCGCAGCGTCATCATCTGCTGATGAGTCAGCCCGAACGTGTCGCAGATATGCACGAGGATAGAAATGTAGTTTTCGGGATCGTAATTCACGCGGCCTCCTGCTTTATGCACACAGCATAACCGCTTTTTTGCTCGCTATCGGCAATGACTTTTGGCTAGTGCAAAGTGTATTGCACTAGCCGCCGCATCATGCCACGTTACCCAGCTGCCCATCACCCGCCGCGTCCGGGTTCGGCTGTGCTCTGGCGGCAGCCGCATCGACCGCCGCGTCAAAGGTGTCCTGCCCCTCAAGCGCTTGCTTCTTAGCCGCGGCCACCTCGCCTTCAGGGTCCTCAATGCGCCCTGACAGCTCGGCAAACGTCTCGTCGGTGATCGTGTTGTTCTTCTTCAGGGACTCCGCCCACTTCAGGTTCATCTCGTCGTTAGCCTCGCCCAGCGCTGGCCAGTTTATCCGCACCGGCATGATAACCACCCGACGGTCGATCAGCGCGCGCGTGCGCAGCCACACGTCCATCAGCTCATGAATACCGCCGTTGGCTTCGGCCATCAGCAGTTCGTCGCCCGCCTCGCCCTCAAGGCGCAGCCGTTCGCCCGCGATGTGCATGTAGAACGTTTTCATCTGCTCGGAAGCCGACGCGCGGGCCTGCCCCAGCTCGCCGCCCCAGATCACCTCCGGAATTCTGAGGTGCTCCAGTGTCAGCAGGAACAGCAGCTTGAGCATCGCCTTGATGTCGTTGGTGTATCCCGCATCCGGTGACACGAGATTGAACTCTTCCTTGGTGCCATCAGCCAGAACGCGCAGGAAGATGGTTGCGAAGCGGTCGAACTCGACTTGGTTACGCGTGCGCCCCGTGCCGTTGGTCTCGTACCACGTCTCCGGCGACGGGTTGTCGTTCTCGCCAAGGCTGGCGTCGATGTCCTCCACCGTAAACACGGGGATCGGGTTGCTCATGATCTCAGCAGCGTCCATCGCCTTTTCGAGCAGCGCGTCGTAGCGTGACCACAGATGCAGCAGCGCCTCGACCATGGGACGACCGTGCGTTTCATTGGCGCTCCGGTCGTTGGCGAAGTGGATCACCGGCAGCCGACCAATCAGGTTTTCAAAATCTTTCTTGACCCGGTTCGCGCCTGCATCGACATACCCGTCCGCCCGCAGGTCACTCAGCAGGATCTGGTCACTAGTCTCAATGGTCAGCGTCCGCCCATCCAGCCGGTACTGATCCGTCACGGTCATCTTGGCTGTCTTGGTCGTCACCGTCGCTCGCAGCGGACGCCGGTAATCCAGCGGGTCATACTCAAACTTCACCGTCTCCGGCGACGGCACGCTGATCGACCCGTCCCCATTGACGATCATGTACTGGTCGCCAATCGTTTTTAGGTCGTTCGTAATTTGCAGCATAGTGGCTTTGATACGGGTTGCGAAGTGCGACAGCAGGGTGTTGGTGTAGGCCACGTTCGCGTTCTCGGGCGCATCTTTTTCAACGGCCAGCTCTGCCGAGAAACCGTCGCCCATAATCCAGTCGCTCTTAATCTCCGCCGCGGGCTTCGCAAATGCCCCTGCCAAGCGCAGCCCATCCACCAGCCCGCGCCGCACCCGGTCCCAATAGCTGTAATCGGGGATCGTGGTGTCCACGCTGGAGGTCGAACGACTCGCCCAGATGTTGATCCCTTGCCCGACGCGCCCGATAATCTCACGGACGACCTGTGCTTCGACTGCGGAGTTGCGCTCACGTACCGGTGTTGTCATAGCTCGCCTACACTACAGAACAAATTTTCCATAGTATAGCACAAATGTCTTAGATTTTGTCTAGCGTCCCCAAAATCCGGTGCGCTTCTGCCGCGGTGGCGCTTTCCGCAGCGGTTTCTTGAGTTCCATGACCAAATAACGCATGGCATCCATGCCGTGGTTGTAAGCATCTACCGGCGTTTCCTTTTGCGGCTTTCCATCCTTGCCGTCCGGCCACACATAACTCGAAAATTCTTGTTCGGTATTGGTCGGTTGTGTGTCGCCGGGGTATTCGCGGTACAGCTCGCGATCGGCTTCGACGCGGCAGTCCTCGAAAATATACAATCGAGGCTTACCATCGCCAGCCACCTTGAGCCGTTCCTCAACCGCTTGCAGGCCGGGGCTAATTTCTTTTTTGGCCGCAATCGTCTTAATGCCGTTTTCAGCCAGTGTTGCCCGATCTTCGGCATCATGATCAGCCACCGTCGCAATGTAACGCTCGTCTTTGCTCAAACGGCGAATCGCCTGCGCGTGCATTTTGACCGTCCGGCGGGTCATATAAATCTCGCGGTACAGGTACATGCGCCCATCATGATCAACTGCCCACCACTGGCAGACGAACGGGTTGGTATACCCGAAGTCAATCGAACGGTATCGTGCCCACTCTTCTGGAATGGGGAACGGCTTAATCACATGTTTCGCTGGATCAAAATCACCGTAGACCTGCCCCTCAGCCGAAACCCATAAGCCCAATCGCCCGCGCTTGTAACGAAGGCCGGTTAAGGCGTCCAGTGTCTCTAGCGACTTCTTCCCCTGCTCCGTAATCTCACCGGTCGCTTGATTGAATAAATTTGGATTATGCTCGTGGCGCTGCTCGAACAACCGCAGGCGGCTGCGGTTTTTGATCCAGTGCGTTGGCGGTCCCGGGTTGCAGTCACCAAACACCTGCGTATATGGCGTATTGCCAGCGCGACCTGTTGCACGACCTGTCAGCTTTTCCCATGCATCCAGTGAGATTTCTTCGGCCTGATTCACATAAATGAAATCGTACTCGGCAGATAGCACTTTGTCGGCATTGTCCATACCGCCACAAACCAGCCTCGATCCATTGGGGTAAATATAGAATTCTGGCCGCTCGCCTCCATAAAGCTTGATTCCTGACTTGGGGTTAGTAGGCTTTACCGGCAGGACTTTGTTTTCGTAGGTGACAATTGCTGATTGCACAAGGCTTTTATAGGTGGCCCGTACCATCAGCGCCCGGGCATTGGAATATTTGCATAATAGAGCATGCAGCTTGCCCAGTGCCACAAACGTCTTACCTGTTTCATAAGGGCCGGTTAGCATCGCCTCCGGGCCTTTGTATGCCCAAAATTCGCGCGCAGGGCCGTAGTAACGCACCCCCTTTGATGTATCTCGAATAACGGCGTATGTCACAGTTCTTCCACATCCATGCCGGTGATCAGCACCGGAATCGGTTTACCATCTTCGCCGCTAATTTCTTGCTTATCCGTAAACAGCTTGTGATGCTTACCCAACATCACCAGCGCCGCTTGCGCATCGTACATTTCAATCGAGTCAATATAAATTAAGGGTTCAGTTGGCTCAACGTCTGGCTCCGTTTCAATTGAGGACGAAGATTTTTTCTCAGATTTCGATTGAGGAACAGCCTCCAGCTTCAGCTTCTTGATCAGCCACCCCTTTGGATGGCGTTTCAACTCTTCCGGCGACAGCAGCATCAGCTCGCGCATATCGCCGCGCGCAATTTCACCTAATCGAAACAGCACTTCATCAGCGCTCATCTGTGTCTGCTTCATACGCTCTTCGATATAAGCTTTAACCTGCGGGTCAGCCAGTATTTCACTGGCGGTTACTGCTGCCCGTCGCTGGCTGAATCCAGCCGTGATAGCTGCCTCTTTGCCATTAAACCCGTTAGCAAGGTAGGCATCTGCAAGTCGTCGTCGTGCATAAGATAACTTTTTTGCTTTTGCCATTACGTTTTATTACGCTTTTATCCGAACACTTGAGCTAATTATAGCATTGGTTTTAAGGCTATCGGCAATAAAAACAAACACCCCGCCAATGAGCAGGGTGCTGTTGTACTTCCAGTTACAGCCGATCTTTCGTCACTGGGGGGACGTTCAGGTCATTTCGGCCTTGACCTTTGGGGGTTATCAGCGTGGCAGGTATCGAACCCATCTCTCGATACCCACCCCACTGCTGACGTGGTGGGGCCGGAGCACCCGACTCTCATCCAGCGCCCCGTACCCGGTTGTTAAGAGTAGCTTCCCTTATTTAAGAACATTTGAGCGATACTGTCAAGTACAACGACAAAAATCATTGCCGATAGCCTCAACAATTATCGCTATCATAGAAACAGTGATTTCTACCACTGGGGGCGATGTCGCTCGTTGATTAACATTCCATGCTTTCCGGAAGATCTGATGCTGCAAGTCGTGTACCGGATCGACGCGCGCGACTTTAACCACGTCTGCTGCACGGTTCCGCTGGCACGGCTCATGCCCACTCAGCCCGAGCTGATTCCAGCGATCATCGACCACTATCGCAAGCGGACGCGCATGACCGACCCGGAGGGCGCGCTGCCCTACGGCATCCGCTTCAAAGGCTCATCGACGGTGTTTATCACCAACGGCCACCACCGCTGGTACGTATGCCGTGAACGCGGTCGAAAAGCCATGCGCATGTGGGTACACACCTACCCCACCACCCTGCGCGAGGCCATGCGGGCCGCGTGCTGCCCGCCTGCACCCCCCAAACGACGTGCAGCGCCACGGCGACAACCCGCCGCGGCCACCGGCTGCCGCCAGCTTGCATTCCAGTTCGCCTAATGGCCCGCTTTTGCTGACACTCGGCGTCTAAATGGCATAGTTCTCCCTCATTGTACTTAGTATACGACCCTTTGGGAGCCATAAACACCCCCATAAGTGGGGTGCTTTTGCGGAGCAGTTGCACAGAGGAACTATCTGCCCCACCGGAGCAGGGCAGATAGGGTTATGTTAAACCGACCAGATAATGGGTTCGTTTAGCTTGATAGCCATTCTCAAAAACACTCGCAAGCGCAAGTATTTCATCCGAAAGTAACGAATAATCACTTCAGGGGGTTCCGAAGTAATTTCGTTGCGTATCGACTGAAGACTGGCCTCAAACACGGGTTCGTGTTCCTTAAGCCAGTTCAACAACCGTTTTGCTTGAGACGGTGGCAAGTTGCCCTCGTTATCAAGCTCAAGGTCATTGTTCCAGTAGCTAAAACCAAACCGCCACAAGAGATTTGATGAGTTGTAACTGTCACGGAAGTAGCCCACCGCAACCATTTTGCCGAAGTAATGTTCGACCAACTCCTGATACTCTTGACTGTACGGCCATTTTCTGGCGTCTCGCATTTTAACGGCTTTTTGAAACCGTTTTTCATATAGCGCCTGCTTCCGTTTGTTAATGCTGTCGATATAAAGATCAGCACCCATGATTAATTCCCTCCTTTCACGGAAGTTGACGCTTGCGAAACCTCTGTGCTATGCTTATTCGTAACCAAGATTGTCTCCTTTGGGACTAGAAGTGCCGATGCCGCAAACATCGGCACTTTCGATTAAAAGCGTAAGGCTTCGTTTCTGATGGACACCCTTTGTTGGTAGCGAGGCGGCGATCCCCGTATTGCACCTGATCTATTCAATTGTCGTATCAACCTTACACTTATTAGTATAAACCAAGTCATATGACTTGAATACCCCAACAACTAGGGGTTCAAGTCAGTTGACTTGGTTTTTGTTTTGCCTTATAATCAAGTCAGATGACATGCATGACAAGGAGTATATGATGGCGTTACCGGGAAAGAACAGCCGGGACTATCCCGTCCGGGTGACCAAGCAAGGGGCAGACCTTATTGATGAAGAGGCCAAGCGTTTGGGCATTGAAAAGACAGAAGTGTTCCGCATGGCCTTAACAGAATACTTTAAGCAGCGGGGACATGTTATTGATTTTTCGCCACAACGGGGAGGCAAACGAACCAGAATGACCGAGAAACAAACTTTTGAGCGCGTGATGAATCGTGTAACAGCATTAGGGTTGCCGGAGCCAACGGTTGAATTTAGCCTGCGTCACAAAACATATGATCTGGCATGGCCAAATCAGCAAGCGGCGGTTGAAATTTCAAGGCACAAACGCCCGACAGATAAAAACGATTGGTTTGTTGGGTCGATTCAACCGACGATGATCGATGATGAAATTGATACCGTGTTGATGTCATTGCCATTCGATAAGACCAAAGGGAAGTGATCAATGAGCAACGCATTGAAACGATGCTCATCGGGTGACAAATGCCTTCATCCGGATGGGCCAGTATTACCTGCTACAAGCGATTATTTTAACAAAGACAAATATCGCAACGATGGATTTAAAATCTACTGTAGACATTGCGACAAAAAACGCACTAAAGACTGGCGAGATAAAACGCCCGATCATCAAAGAGAATATAGTCGCCAGTATCGAATTGACAATGCAGATCGCATTCGCGATTCAAAGCGTGATTACCGGTTGCGGAACCACGACACAATTTTAGCCAAACACCGCGAATATAACCGCGTCCATCGCGACCGCATGATCCAAAGCAAGCAGGATTACAAACAGCGCCATCCGGAACAGTACCGATTGCAAATCAAAGAGAGTGGACAGCGATTTCACAAACGCCATCCACAAAAGCGACAGATTATTGTTCTTGAAAGGCGCGCAAGACGATGGGGCGCAGTCTCTGATTTTACGCTGGAAACATGGTTTAGATGCTTGAATTATTTTGATTGGAAATGTGCCGTTTGCGAACGTGATATTAAGTCGCCATTGTACATTGCTTCACCGGACCACTGGATACCTTTATCAAAAGGCGGCGCAAACACTGCGCTCAACATTGTCCCTTTATGCCACGGTGCAAACGGCTGCAACAATCACAAAGCTGCAAAGCTGCCTTTTGAATGGCTGTCAGAAGAACTCGGTGAAGAAAAGGCATTAATCAAATTGGCTCAAATTGAAGCTTATTTTGAATGGGTAAAAAAGCAGGTTTGACTTTGCCCCATAAAAGGGGAGCGCATAGACTCCCCTTTGTCGACACCATTACGCCAGCCGCCACACCCGCCCGCGCGGGTTGCGGGTCAATATGCCGGCCCGTTCCAGTTCAACGCAAAAGTTGTAGACCTGACGCTGGGAGTACCCCAACAGATGCGCCAGTGCCCCCGTCCGGATAACCGTCCCACGCCCATAACGCCGGATTTCCGGCAAGATGAGATGTTCCACATGTGGCGACATGGCTCACCCCCGGTACTGCAACGTCCACTTTGGACGTGCTTTTAATTCATCGACCGGGATGGCATGCAGCCACGCGTTATAGGCGCGTTCGGCTTCGAGCTGCACCTTGCGATCTTCTTCTTTGCGGTCGAGGGGAGGATCAAAAAAGTTGCCTGTCCGCTGCTGCCCGATCAGCGCCATCTGCTCCGGATCGCGGGCGAAAAACGGCGTATAATCCGGCCATTTGAAGTCGCGGACATTGGTCAGCTTGCGGTAGATCGCTTCGGTGCGTTCGTTGGGGGCGAGGTAAGGCAGTCCCAGCACCGCGAACAAATCTTCCTCGCTGGCAATGGCCAGCCGCTGCCGGTCCGCCGCGCCCCAGACCAACTTCATCTCCTTGCCTTTGGCTACCTGCTGCCAGCTGCGGCTGTACCACGCGTAACCGTCTTGAAAACGTATTGGAGCCTTCACGTACGCCAACCAGCGCATGATATAAGTATTCGCGTCGCCCGGGCCGGTGCGCAGCCAATACTGGAAGCCCCAGCTTTCCGCCGTCGTCATGAACAGCTCGCATTTAATGCCGCCGAATATCAGCCCGCGGTAGTTTTGCCCCCAGCGCTTCGACTGCTTTTCACCATATAGGGCATACTGGGCACGCCCGTACAGCACCAGATCGTCCGTCAGGGGCAGCAGATCGGGTGTCGGGATGATGACCACCTCGGCGTCTTTTACCTCCGGCTTACCGCGGCGAACACTGCCCGCGATCTCGATCCGTTCACATGCTGGCCGCAGCAGCTCGACCAGCGCATTGATGCTGGCGCGGGCATCCGCCAGTTGCACCGGTGCATCAGGCATGGCGGTCATGAGGTTATTTCCTCATGCACTTGAAAACAAAAATTGTGAATGCTGATATAGTCCTCGCGCTTTGGCAATATCATTGCTCCAACGCGGTTGTCAGCATCAGGTATCAATTCGTACCACGCTTTTGCAACCTCATCCCATGTCGGGTATCGCTCAGGATGCGAAATGCTCATGTGCCAGCCCATACCGGCTTTTTCCACCGGAGGACTGACCATGATCGTTACCCGTCCCATCTTGAATTGACGGGTACCGGGTTGGATTAAACCTTTTGCCTCCATCATGTCAAGGCGCGGGTCTAATTGAGGCTCACGAATAACCGGCAAGTTGCTGTTTCCCTGATGCCCTTTGCCGACGGCATAACCCTTCTGGAGTTTCATTGTTTTTTTCATGGCATCCTCTGCGCTAAAACGGGATGGCCGGAATAACCGCCATCGTCGATTGTTGACTGGCATTTCTTAGCGCTTCCGTGCCCCACCGGCACGCCTTATTGATCGTGTTATGCGGCCCGTACGCTTGGCGCACAAACCCCTCGCGCGACAGCTCAATCGTCGCCTTTTCCTGCTCATACTCGACATGAAACAGGAACGAATGGCCCAAGTACGCCCGTCTGGCATACGATCCCACACAGTGACGCATGTCGTCGCCCTCCCGCACGACCTCGCCAACCGTCCGCAGCGGCGTCACCCCGAGGCTGGCCAGCGCCTCGTAATCCAGCGTTAGAAGCGGCAGCACTGTATCCGCCAGCAGGTAGCCGCCATCATCGCCCTCATACACATTGGTCCGGTGCCACTCTTGGCTCCGGCGTGCCAAACCCAACAGATCCCCGTAAAACGGCGCGGGATAATCGAGGATGTACTGCATAGCTCCGGCGACCGTTTGCGTCCGGGACTGCTTTTGCAGCCGCACGCCGATGACCTCGCCCGCTTCAATAATCTGCTCGTTCGAGGCTTTCAGCACCGTCTGTTCATGCATATACCAGTGAAAGTGGTCTGCACCGGATAGCACCGCCATCAAGTGCAGACGGTCGGTAATCGGCTGCTCTAAATGCACATGCCGCAGCAGGTTAATCGAGTGGAAGCTCAGCCCGCGCGGCAGCTTGTCCAGCGTCTTATTCAGCGCCTTGGGCGAAACCACGTTTTGCGCGTACAGCGTCCGCCACTGGGGCGCACTGTCCAGCAACGGGCCAGATTGCAGATCGGCCTCGTCGCGCTTCACGATCACCCGGCAGGCATGGTAGCGCTTCAGGTCGCTGCGCAGGTGCTTGTAGGCATCGGTGTACAGCGCCGGCTCATGCAGGATCCGCGCGTCACCATGCACGCTCGACCACATCAGCCGCGCCAGCTCGCTGACTTCTTTTGGCACAATTTCCGTAACCAGCCGCTGCCAGTGAGGTTTCATGCGCTTGGACAGTGCCCGCGCGATCATGGCGATGCCGTCGCGGGTTTTACGCTTGTTAAAATACCCGCTAATCAGGTGATCCAGAAACCATCCCGCCACCGTATCGACCAGCCCGCTGTATTGAAACAGCGCGGCATTGCGCGTGCCTACTCGCAGCCACGTATTCTCATAGGTGACGGCCACTTCCAGCCCGCCCTCGCGCTTGATGACAAACCCCTCTGGCGTGTCCTCAATCGTGTACTTGCTAACCGGCTTGGGCGCTTCCGAAGCGGCGGCTTGCGTCGTCATCTAGTTTTCCCCGGCACCGAGCATAAACACTTTGGGCATATTGCCGCTCTCATACGCCACCTGAATCTGTGGTTTCATCCAGTCTTTAACTGTTTGACCATCCGGCAGCATAATCTGGCCCATAAACGCTTCTTCAAATTCCTCAATACCGGTAGCTACCGAGTCCAGTTTGGCTTTAATGACCAGCGACAAAGAGCGCCAACGAGAACGGATAGCCTGCTGATGAGCGTCGTCAATTGCATTTTGGCTTGTGCGTGCTTTGCCGTTATCCGTTTTTTCAAAATCTTTACGGGGCGGCAGCGTTAGGATGAAACGAATACGCCGTTTCCGCATTTCAAACATGACCAAGATCTTGTCATTTGCTTTGGTGTACATATAAGCTGTTGCGCCATAACGCTCCAGCGTGCGTTCGATCTCGGCCTGTGAACTTGAAGTCTCGACCTTTGTCCGGCTTGCATAAGTTGCTGACATTGCTTACTCTCCACCCAAATCGCGAATGACATTTTCGACAAATTCCCGCAGCTTCAGCGCATCTTTCAGCGCATCTGCCTTTGATATGTTTTGCTGCCCTTTGATAAGGTTGCGCAAACGGGTCAGGTGCATGTAGGAATAATGTTCGCCCTCAGTGACCTCCGGTGAAAATTTCAACTTCAGCGCCAGCTGCTTCGGCGGATTCTTCCAGTCGTAAATTGCTTGTCTCATCACGCTAATACTTGCACCACTTGAGACTGCCCACTGGAGCCACTGCTCTTGATACTCTGGCTCAAGTGGCGCAACGACCTGATGATGACCGAATGTCAAACCTTCCATACGTATGGAAACTTTCCGGCATATCGACGCCCATTCCTGTACGGTTTTGACTTCATAGCCAAGCTCTGTTGCAACCCGCTGATAACTGTCGCCGTAGATACGCTTCATACCGTTCATCAAATCGCCGACAATCCACTGGATACTCGATTGCAACCCGTGGATGACCTGTCCGACATCCATCAGTTCATCCGGTGTCACATCGTCCGGAATATGCAGCCCAATCTTGGTCATCGTGAACCGCTTGTAGGTCATCGAGCCGTCGTCATGCCGCTGGATGGCGTTCGGGTCCGGCTGGTAGACCACTACCTCGCGCTCAACCACCTCCGGCTGCACGTCACCAATCGCCGCGTCCACCATATTCTGAAGCGTCAGCCCATTTGCCTTTAGTCGGTCTTTGCTGCTGGCCATCCGAGCGCCTCCGCGGTCTTATGCACGATCGCCCACGCGTCGCGCGCTTCTTGCCCATCCGGTGCGTACCGGTACATCATTTCTTGCATGTTGGCCGCTTCCACCCATGCCGTCCGGAGTGTTACCGGAGACCACACCATGCCCGGATACGCCTCTGCAATCGCTGCGATGTTCATCCGGTGAACCATCGTGTTCGGTCGCATCTTGTTCGGGATGATGCCGAGGATCCGGCTGGACCGTTGCAGGTACTTCGCCCGCTGCTGGCTGGCCTTCTGGAGCTGCCCGATCGCGCTCTGAATGCCATCGATGCTCAGGCGCTCGCACTCGGTGATATATAAATACGCGTCCGAAGCCAGCCACACCGCGCCATCAAACAGGCTTAAGGTCGGATTGGTATCGACCAGCACCACATCCAGCGCCAGCCAGTCGCCCATCGCCTCTAACGTTTCGAGGAAGAGGAACGTGTCCTCTTGGCGCAGCTCGTACGGAATGCGGTAGGTGCGGTCGCTCGACGGCAGCACGTACAGCTTGCCCTTGCCCGCGCGCCCTTCCTGCACATAGCGCTCGGATGGGACCAGATGCAGCACATCACTGAGGTGCTTTTTCTCGATCAGCGCGGCGTACAAGCCGTTTTCGTCCGGCAGGCCAAACATCTGCCCCGCATGGCCTTGGCTGTCCGTATCCACAATCGCCACATTCAGCCCCAGCTGCGCCAGCCCGGCGGCGATATGGGTCGTCATGGTTGACTTACCCACGCCACCCTTTCGATTGGTTACCGCGACGATCTTCATAGGTCTAACCTCCATGTCGGCGGCAAACCGGCGTTCTTGGCCAGCGCTGCTTGGCGCAGCGCCTCGTCGAGATCCATCAACCGGCGGATCGACAGGATGTGGTCAATCATGGCCACCCGCCCCGCTTCCACTTTGTCCGCGCCGGTCGCCCGCGCCGTGCGCCATGCCGTCGGGTCAAGGATCGCGCCGATGCTGTCAAAGCGCTCCATCTGGTCACGGGCAAACTGCACATGCGCGTCCAGCTCATCGACCGGGATCAAGCCGATCATCTGAATAATCTGCCGCAGCATCATCTGCATTGCTTCACGCTCTTGCTCGTCCATTAGCTACTCTTTCTGGTCATCGACCACTTCATACCCCACACTCTTGAAAATCATGATGCGGTTCGCCGCGTCCCCCTCGACGAGCTGCTCATCCTGCGTCACCGGATGCCGCAGCCGCACCACGGGCGGAGTGGGATCCGGAGCATACTGGGCAATAGCTGCGCGGATCATCCGCTCAAGCGCGTTAAACGTTTCCGGCGGCATATCCGGATCGCCCTGCACATGCACGGTATGCCCGTCGACCTGCGTGAAGAACCCTTTGCGCGTCATGGCCGTGCCCCCACCAGCCGCAGCGCCTCGTCAATCGCCGCCTTGACCCGGGCGTCCCGCACCCGCAGGTCGCGGGTCCCGTCCCGTTTGGTCAGGGCCAGACGGGCAGTTTGCAACGCGTCGATCAGCTTCTCATCACGAATGGCGGCTGCATCGCAGTCCGGGCAGCTGTGCAACGTGGTGCGCTCATTCACCGCTGGCTTCATGTTTCACCCCTAAAAAGTTGTAGGCTTCTTCAACCGGCATGTCACCGTCGATAATCACCCAGCCCTCGGCCAGCAGTTCGCTGACCGATGACACCAGCGGCATCCACTGCGGTTCACGGGTATACGGCGACTGGATGCAGATCTCGCTCGCCGTGGCGACTTTCTTACCTTTTTTGGGTTTTGGCGCGGGCTTCTTCTTGGCCGCGCGTTTCACCGGCTTGGGCTTGGGCGGCGCGGGCTTCTTGATCTTCAGCCCTTCCAGCGCGGCGATCGCCCGCGCCACGGCGTTTAAGCGGGTATCACGCGGCACAAAATCGCCCATGCCGTGGAAGGGATCATCAAAAGGCGTTTGTTGTGCAATAGACTTTGCAAGCGTCTTGAGTTTGCGCCGGACCTGAATGGGGGTGGGGGTCAGCTGCTTAGCCATGCTGCGCCGCCTCATGGTTCCAGATGACCGTATAAGCTTGAGGCGGATACACCTTGAGCATCGACCGGCAGCGGTAGCCATCGCGCTTACCCACCAGCAGCACCCCCCGCGGCGCGCTGGTCACGTGCCGGTTGATCGAGGCCGAGTCATGGATAACCCGTTCGCCGCGCAGATGGGTGGCCCACTTCATACCCTCGACCGGCGGCGGGTCGATCCGGCCTCTCACCTGTCGGATAAACGCCGGCAGGTCGTCTTCGGCAATGACGAGCTGTGCCCCGAGAAAAAGTTTGTACTTCATGCGGGCACCGCCTCAACAAAGCGCAGGTCGCCCGCCGGTAATAGGCGCTTAATCTCGCGGTACAACCGGTGCTGGAGCATATGCGCTTGCTGGGCTGACCGGGTGGTGAAGCGCCATACATCGCCCTCGATGGCGGTAAGCTGAACGCTGCCCTTGAAATAGGTCTCAAAGGTCGTGCGGTCGAGTTGCAGCTCGAGCTGTGCATAGGCTGAAGCCCACGCCGCGGCGCAGGGGGCTGCAATCCCCTCAGCGCTCAAAACCTGATCGGGATCGACATTATCCACATCAATCGCCGGGGTCCTGTCGATATCCTCTGTCCAGTCCGGTTCGGTCGGTTCGTCGCCGGTGGAAGGGGGTGGCGCGGAAGTGGGGGATGGTTTCATCGTCAACCGCGACCGTAAACCGCCGACGCGGTTCTTGTAGGTGCTGGTCTGGTTCCACGCGTTAAGCACATCATCTAACCCATGTGCGGCCACAAATGTTTCAAGCGATAGTTTGGTATCTGCCCACGCCGTCACCAGTTCACCCGGCAAATCGCGGAGCATATCGTGCCCCTCATCCTGCCCTTCACGGGTTTCGCGCTGTTCTGGAATTGCATCCCGGTGTTCTGGAATATGAAAATCAGCAACAGCATCTTTGCGAATGCCCGGTCGCGCGGTGGTTGGGTGCTTCGCCTTTGCTTTTTGTTTTTGTAGAGTCTCTATTGATGAGGGCCGATTTGAACCGTCAGAATTCACGGTGAACAACGGCAGTTGCAAACTGGTCGCGCCGCCGTTCAAATTGACCGCTTCGTTTGAAAGGGCACTTATCCAGTATTCGCCACCGGCTTGATCAATGAGCAGAAGTCCCGCCTTTTCGAGGTCCTTAAATGCGCGTTTGACCGTCGATAAACTGGACCAGATAAACTCGCTTTCAAGCCAGTATTCCGGCCTGCCGTATGTCCACCATCGGCCTCGCCGATAGTGTGATCCCTTGCCAAGTCGCTCATTGTAGTTTTGCCAGCCTTTGATCTTCTGATACATGGCTGCACGTTCAACGCCGACCTGCTTCGCCAGTGCCGGATCGAACATCTGGAACCCCGCCGGCAAGATCGGGATGCCGCACCATGCCGCCAGCCATAGGACTAGCGGACGTATCGTTTGCTTAAGGTTTATGCAAAGTTGATTGCATAACAACGCATACATGTGATAAAATCTCCCTTAACTGGGGGGTACGACGCTGTTGGAAGCAGCACTTACCCCGATTTTCATGAATAGGTGGCGGTTTCCCTCCGCCGCGCTGTTCCGGATATGTACATTCCGCTCCCGTCCCTAACCGCCTAGCTGACGAGCTGGGCGGTTTCATTTCCGCACCAGCTCATGAACTTTTCCCCAAGGTTTCGCGAATTCTTCATTTGGAAGATATGAATTCACAAACAAAAGCACTTACAGATCCTGTGACTCTATAAAAAGTTGCTACATTTTTTTGCTAGAACTACTATCCACATCGCGCAGCCGAAAGGAGCAGCCTTAATGAGTGAGTTATTGGTCAATGTATTGGAGGATTACCTTGCACACTGTCACATAACCTGCACAGAAGCGACGTTGAAGCAGTACGCCATGGTCTTGGGAAAATTCGTTACGGATTTAGGTGGCGCGTCCCGCCTGATTACGGAGATCACCCCGCGTGAGGTCGGTCGCTATCAGCCCGCCGCATGGGGCAGCTTAAAGCCTACGACCATCGGCGGCTATACGGCCATCGTCAAGACCTTCTTCGAGTGGGCCGTCGAGCGGGACTACATCACGACCTCACCGGCCAGCAGCCTGCCCCGTCCTCGCCGGACGAAAACCACTGCCGAACCGCGTGCCATTCCGCCGGAACACCTGCGGCGCATTTTGGATTATGCCCGCGTCACCAGCGCCCGGAACTATGCGCTGTTGATGTTCCTCATCGCCACCGGCAGCCGCATTGGCGGCGCGCTCAGCATTACGCTGGATGATCTGGATCTGGATCATTTTCGAGCGCACATCCGGCTCAAGGGCGGACGGAGGGATTATGTCTACTTTGGCGATCTGACGCGCGACGCGCTGGAGGTGTATCTGAAGCGGCGGCCACCGGCTCCCCACCGGCTGCTGTGGACGTGGGACAAAACACCCTATCGGCCACTGAAGAATGGTGGGGTTTACGCCATGCTCGTCGACATCTGTCACCGGATCGACCTACCCCGTGAGTATTTCACGCATGGCACCCGGCACAGCGTCGGCATTTCATGGACAAAGGCGGGCGTCGCGCTGGGTATCGTCAGCTCGAAGCTGCACCACAGCGACGTGGGCATTACTCATAACTACTACGCCACCCCTGACCATGAATTCATCGCGATGGTGTCACGCCGCTATGAGAGCATCCCCCTGCTGGACCATCCGGAGGAAGCCCTCGGCAACGGGCGGATCATCAGGGTGAGTTAAAAAACAACAGACCCTATCATGTTCTAAGAAAATGATAGGGTTTTGTTCAGGAACTTAACCCTTTTGTCGCAATTTCTTACATTTCCTGAGTTTCTGAGTTTTTAAGCTGCGCACCAGAGGTCTACCCAAAACAGACCTCTGGCTCACTGATTGCGCTCCGGTGCTTGATCTCCCGGGTGGCGGCCTTCCCGCTGCGCATGATTCAAACATCACCCTTTGATAATCTTCATTATCACGCCTGCTTATCGTTTCCGCTTCCGGCCTCTCAGCCACATCCACGTTGCCGCGAACGCATCATACAACAGCCTGCCCAGTGCCTCGATCCAGTCGAAGGTGTACATCGGGCTATTGTAACGGTTCATCTTGCGCGGCTTAGTCGGTTTGCCTTTTGTCATAAAGTCATTGCCGATAGCTAGAAAATTTGATCGTACACTTTCAAGTATTGTTAAATAACATTACTAGACAGTGTAACGTATGTTAATAAACAAGCAACATTTCTGTGGTTTGAATATCCCTAAATTATGGTTAGGAAATTCTAACCGGGTGTCAGTTGGAATTGATTTGCCGTTTGCGCTCTTCCAACTTCCGCATGTTTTCTTCGCGCTCAGCCAGTTCCTCGTCAATTTTTGGGAACTTCTCAGTAATCAGGTATATGAGCGCATCCGACATGCTCATGCCCAACTTGTTAGCCGCCGTCATAACAAGCGAATGAGCAGTCTTGCTCACCTTAATGTTGGTTGTGACCACACGACCTCCTTCTTTTTTAGGTCTCCCTTTAGGCATTTGTTCCTCCATATTAGTACACATTTTCGTACTTACCAAGCGGTAAATTACTTACGTTTGTTTTTTGTAACACATTGTTTGAAACATTTAACTTGCAAAATACTTGGCATTAACCGATAATTACTGGTAAGTAAATATTTGCTTGGTAATCAAAAATTTCAATTGGTTACTAAGTAATAACTCTACCGCAATGCAAAGTACATTGCATTAGAAAGAAGGTTCGATATGTCCGCAGTAGTGAAAGGCAAACCAACATGCAGCCGCGGTGAAAACACCGCCCCGTCCGCCGTGCCCGCCGGTCATCCTACCGTGTGTCGCTGCTGCGGCGGGCACCTCGACGCGCAGTGGCAAGCGGCGTATCGGCCAGAGAAGCCGGGTTTCTGGCTCCTGACCTGCTGGAACAAGACCTGCGGCCTCTACGCCGTCACCCGTTCCGATGTGACCTACAGCACCTTCGACCTGCAACCCTACTTAGTTAAGGAATAGTGACTTATGACTTCAACATCCGTAAGACCACCCCACTCCGCCGCCGTGCCGCAGCTGGACGAGCTGGAGCATTTACTGGATATCGACCTCGAACTCCAAGCGGCTTATATGAACGGCCTCGACAGCATCGGCAGCCGGTGGACCGACGAGGCGCTGGCGGAGGCTTCTTTTCAGCTGCTCTATCCGGGGAATGTCGAAGATCTGATGGTGGCATGGCGCTGGAAGCAAACGCTGGCCAACCCGAACGACCCCGACCACGCCAAAGCCGTCGCCGTCAAGCAGGCCGTCGCCCGCTTGCAGGCTAAATAAGGAAGTCCTGTCATGACCGTCAAAGACAAGCTCAAGGATAAACAGACCATGACCGCTGGAATCATCGATGAGGTCATCAAGCAGTACGACGCGCTCGTCATCCACGGCACGCTGGCCAAGGTCATCGAGACCGACCCCGTTGAGACGATTGTCGAGTACGAAGGCGGCAGCCGTCGCACCTTTAGCACCCACGATCTGGCCACCTTCCGCCAATTGGACACGTTTCCCGCCGGCGCACGGTTCAGTCGCCCGGTGCAGGGCGGCATCGAGTACCGCTACATTGAATCCATTCTGCCTACGTCCTACATGCTGGAAACCATCGATGTGTCCAGTAACTTTGGCCACGAAGAGCAGTCGCATGAGGCGCTGATCCTCTGGCATCGCGGCGGCCTGCCGGTGCAGCCGGAGATTAAGCTCCCCGCCGGTGCACAGCCCTACACGCCGAAGCTCAGCGAGATCGTTGACGCGGTGCGCCAGCCTGACCAGACTGCCAACCCGCGCATTGCCGAGCTGGAAGCGCAGCTGGCACAGGCCAAGAGCGAGCTGAGTCAAGTCCGCGTCGAGCAGCACGCGCAGTCGATGAAGTATGAAGCGATCATCAAGGGGTATGACGAGGACATCGCGGCGCTGGAGAAGAAAGCCGCCATCCTCAACCCCGCGCCGGTACGCAAAGAATTTTGCATTAAGCGCTCGGCCTCCGACAGGGAATTAGCCAACATGACCGCAGACGGCTGGCAGATCCAGTACATGCAGTTTATGGACTCCGGTTCGCTCCACGTCGTCTTTGTGCGCGATCTGGCCGATGAACCCGCCGGTGATTTTGCTGGCGCGGCTAAAGAAGCGTACCGCCCTACCCCGCAGATACCGGTCACTCCCCTGCCAATCGGGCAGACCATTATCAACGTCGGCGGGGATCAGCCCAACGGCCGGTGGTTGACCAACAACAACCCGCGTCCGGGCGAAACCAAGCGCATCCCTGCGCTCCAGCAGTTTGAGGAACGCCGGCAGCGCGATCGCGATGAACTAGACGCCATTATCCAGCGCGGTGCGGAGCGCCAAGAAGCGCTGCGCCGCCAGTTTGCCAGCCAACCAAGTACTTTTCCGTCCGTTTAATTTCATTTAGTAAGGAGTAGCAGCATCATGTCCGATCAATATTACGGCAAGGAAGATGAAGTCGAAACACCCGGTACGCAGCTTGCCAACATCCAAGCGCATCAGGGCGCAGTCAAAGCCGTCGC
>JACCDG010209167.1_pt1 | contig 41732 bp, 33 predicted proteins | sample 7442471 | NCBI WGS metagenome assembly JACCDG01 (sample SAMN15323444, study PRJNA562643) | freshwater metagenome | isolation source: river surface water | place: USA:Blue River Watershed | collected 2017-08-17
GGGCCCGGCGAGCTTGCGGTAGCTGACGAACTGGCGCACGACCGCAGCTTGGGCTTGCTCGATCGCGTGGCTCAAGGGAGCGCCGCTTCGAACTGGAAATTTTTTGCTCACGCCAAGTTCACGGTGACCAACGATTCAGGCTTAGCCCACGTGGCGGCGCTTTGTGGTTCTCCTGTGCAGATCGTATGGGGTGCGGGCAATCCTAAGCATACCGAGCCGCTTGGGCCTGGCCGCGTGCGAATCATGTTCAATCCGGTCGAGTGCTGGCCATGCGAACGCAATACATGCGCGCTCGAGCCCGCTCGCAAATTTGAGTGCCTGCGAGGGATCGCGCCCGATCAAGTGTGGAAGGAGATCCAAAGTGGCCTCCGAATCGGTTAAAACAGGGTTTCCCGAGACGGACGCGCTCGTTGATACTCTCAAGTCACGGATGGTGCAGCTCGTGGTTTGTCTCTCTCACTCGTGGGGCGGACTCGAGCAAGTGGCTGCAAGTGATGCGCTCGAAGTCGCTGCTCTCGGTCTCAACGTGCGGGTGCTCGTGCTCGAAGGAAGTCCGATTCACGAGAACCTCGCCCATCGCAAAGAAGTCACGGTAGTGCCGATTAGCTTTAGGCCAAGGAACTATTTTGATTTTGGCCTGCGAGCTGAGATTGAGCGACTGATCGAAAAAGACGGAATCAATCTCATTCATAGCCACCAGACTTCGATTCTGGGCTCGATCGTTCCGTGGCTTTGGCGCAAACCTCATGTCTCCATCGTCGCTACTCGACACATCATGAGCAGCCACGACAAGCGCGGCCCTTTTCATCGCATGATCTATGGCCGTTTGGATGCGCTCATGGTGATCAGCCAAAGCGTTAAAGCCAATGTCATGGCCACCCACCCGATTCGCGAGCGATATGTCAAAGTCGTGAATCTGGGTCTCGATTTCGACCGGTTTGATCCCGACAAGGTCAATGCTCAGCAACAGCGAGCAGAGTGGGGCGCAGATGAGGAGACCATCGTCGTCGGACTCGTGGGACGCATTGATCCTGCCAAGGGACAGGGCACGTTCATTAAGGCTGCAGCAGGGCTATTGAAGAGTCTGCGAGCTGGTGAAAAGCTCAAGTTCGTGATCGTGGGTGAGGAGACGCTGGGTTCGACGGTAGCATACTTGGATGAGCTCAAGCAGATGATCGTCCAGTTTAGGCTCGACGATCACGTTGTCTTTGCGGGTTATCAGGAGAATATCCCTGAGGTGATGCGAGGGTTCGATATTTTTGTGATGCCCTCGAGGCAGGAAGCCTTTGGCCTTGTCGCGATCGAGGCAATGGCAATGGAGTGTCCCATCGTCATCTCGTCAGGCGGTAGTGCCGAGGAAATCGTCGGCGAAGACAATCGCTATGGGCTGACGATGAGACCAGACGACGCCTATAGTCTGATGGGGCAGTTGAGACATTTGATAGATAACCCCATGGAGCAAGTACGCATGGGACAGGCAGCGCGTGCGCATGTGAAGGGCAAGTACGATCGCCGGCATCGGTTGCAGCGGACGCTCGAGATCTATGAGAGCGCGATGAGGTATCGGGGGATCTGAGGCTTCTGTCCGCTCGAAGTGATGACCCCAACGGATGGGGCATGCTCGGTGATGCTTTTACGTGACATCGGTCATGCTTTTACGTGACTGCGCAGTTGTCTAAGGAATGGACAGTTCAGGCGCCCCTCATTTTTCATGTGTCCAAAGAGACCCACCTCTCAGTAGCGTGAAAATAGGCTCCATTCTTTAAGTTCATGCCGTCCACTATGAGAAAGCAAACGGTTGGAACGCCGCCTGCAATTAGAGACATTAAATCTCAAACGAAGGGCGATAGTCAGGATGTACAAAAAAATTTGGATCACTATTTTACTAGCCGTATTTTCAACCCATGCTTGGGCAGAAGAAGCGAAGGGAAAAGAGCAGAAAAAAGCTGCACCCACGGCTCGTAGAAAGGGTCAAGTTACTGAACATGGCAGAAACTTCATCAAGGGAGTTCACCCGGTCGGCTTAACTATCCCATCCATCTCTCCTTTGAAGATAGAAGGAAGGGACGTTCCTGTCAGTTTTCAATTTGTCTATCTGGATCAGTACGGCACTTTCCAATTTTACAGTCCTAGCAATTACAGCACCCTAGACCCTCAAGGACATTGCTCTTTGTCAGCCGCTGAGCTTCTCGAGCAATCGATACGCAAGGAAGCAACCATCAACTTCGTAAAAAATAATAGATTAAACGGCCTTTTTGTCAGATTTAGGGATTTTAAAGTGGGCGCCGGAGACCGAAGTCACCAATTTAAGACAGTGCTCACTCAAGAGCAAGAGCAAGGAAACGTAAGAATCGATGGAGACGGAGTTCTCTACCTCCTGGTCGACTATGATCCTTCACGGCCAGCGCGCGCGAAAAAGAACTATGAGCACTGTTATGCACCGGAACTACTAGATGTGCTGGCGGGACTCAAAGAGATCTCCGAAGAGGTGGCAGCTGCAAAAGTCACCAGTGCAAAATTACCTTCAATTGCCAGTGTTGTTGACGCGAATATTAAGGCTATCAACGATCAAGATGCGCTAAGAGTTGCAGCAGAAGCAGCAGCTGCTGCAGCAAAAGCAGCGGCTGCCGCAGCGTCCGCCGGACAACCTAGAAATTAATGAGCAGGAGAAGGGGGGGCGATGCGAAAAGTATTTCTCTGTCTCACTTTATTGCTCGCTCCGTCCTCTTGCTTACGCCAAACCCGTCGATAAGTAGGACATCCAGCCTTTTGCATCTCAGTTTCGTTGTTCGAACCCGATGCTTCAGTGCAGTTTGAAAATCTGACGACCCTTTACGATCAGAACATCGTGGTGAGATCCCTTGGCGGGCACGTGCTCCCGACGATCGACAAGGCCTCTGACGTGGGTGGAGATGGAGACTTTTTTTATCCCGGGGTCACTCATCGCCAGTTTAACGAGGCGCAGATCCTCAAGAATGCGGCTCCGCGTTTAAGTGCACTTATTTATGAGGTAATTCGAAGTTTAATTATACTAAACTTAAATATTTGACTAAAACAGTCAACGCTGATAAAACCTACCTCCGTTGAGATTTAACTGGAGGTCGTAGGACATGTCTTTTTGGAATTCGCGATTGAATGTGGCGTTGAGTGGAGCGGTCGCGGCGATTGTTTTCGCGATGGGCACTGCCCAGAATGGGTATTCGGCTGAGTACTTTGGCGACGATGCAGGTGCTCTTTTTCGAGGATTTAGTGCGATAAAAAATGCGATCGGTTCGACAAGTGACGTGATGACTCTTCAAGGCCACGCATGGAATATTGTGGTCAATGGTCCGTTCAGCAATACACAGGTTCCGTCGCTAACGATGTTGCCTGAGACAGCTTTCGTCACTCGACAAGCACGGGATGCGAGCGGACGTTACATTCCGAACACCTTCACCGTAGTATTGAACAATGCTGCCGACATTCGCTCTGACGAAGATGATGCCCTCACGAATCATATAAAAGCGGTTCTAGGCGTGAGGCTTGAAGTTTACGACGGCTGGGGTGGCTTGGGTCAATCAGCTTGCATCGTGGAAACGCGATTCCTGAAAAATGATACTCCAGGAGGGGCTATCGAGTACCTCCCTCTACAGGCGCTTAACGAGGCCAATCGATTGACTTATGATCAACCGATCTTCAATCCTCCAGGGGCTGCCCAGCTCGTGAGATATGTAGACGACGTGGTTCAAGTGAAGCGACTTGTGAACGCTGACGTTTCAGTCTCGATGACAATCTGGGTACAGGTCAAAAAGAATGGACGTTTCATTCCAACTCCTTTTATTACTAACCTCCCTGCATTGTGCAGCGACGGCGGATTGGTACGGGTTCCTGGCAATGTTCCGCCTGTCATCAACGACCCAGGCCAAGGTCCAGGCCTCGATACTCGCACTCAGGCAGATCGTTGTTACATGAGAGGCGAAGCCCCAGATCCGCTGGACGAAACAATGGACTTCGAATTCGTTCTTTCGAGCGATGGAGGTTATCCCTCCCTGCGCGAAGACTGTTCTGCAGCGAAAAGACAGTGGAATGAAATTTCCAGAGACTTTAAGGACCAAGGGTCCGGCAATCTTTGGTGCGCAAACAAGGTCCAGGCGCTGATAGACCAGGGCAGATTGCGCGGTCACATCAATGGGAAAAGGCTGCCACGTCATATAGAAATTGAGGAAGGGAGTATCTACCAAACTCACGACTTCGGTAGCTGCCGAGGATCGACCAAGTCTCGCCCTAATTATTACGAAGGCCGCGGCAAGGGTGGCAATGGGGATTGGAGCGAAGGCACCTATTCCGGCGCGCACTACCAAGGCATGGTGACCTGCCACTACACCATTCTCTCCTGCGAAAAAGGCACGAAACGTCCTTCAATTCCCCCTGTGTTTGTCCCGCCCCCTCTCCCTAACGATGGTGGTAGTTATGTCCCAAGTCAGGGTGAGCACGGACGCGATATCACTCGCGTCCATATTCGAATCCTAGAGAGCGAAGAATAACTCTTAGCCCACTGCTCATTTAGCCATCGGCTCCACGTTTCGCGTTGCGAGACATGGGGCCGGTTGCTTTTTGGGCAGGCAGAGGTAAGCGAAGAGTGAGGCAAGTGCCTTGTCCATCCTTCTCACTCTAAGCCGCATCCGTCGCGCTAGCGACATCCACCCGTATTGCGCGCGCGACTTTTGCAGTTTCACCACCATCTGAGGCCCCATTTGCCGCTCCTGCTGCGCGTGACCGAATCTGCTCGCCCACCCACCGCCAAGTCCCACTCACTGTATGCCAGGCCCCCCATGCGTCGTCGCGAAGGCTTTCTGCAGCGTCCAGTGGTGCCCTGAATCGCCAAATGAACTGATCAGCACGGGCACGCACTGTGGATTCGATGCTTTTTGCAATGCCTTGGAGTAGCGCCGAAGGGTTCTCCTCGTCACCCCCGTACTCAGCATTAAGATAGGTCAGGATCGCGCCCGACTCATACAGTTTCACGCCACTTTTGTGATCCACCATAAAGGGGATCTGGTCTTTGCCGCCTGCTTGCACGAGCTGTTCGCGCTTGAGAGCCTCTAAGGGATGGCCCTGAGGAGGGATAGTATGAGCAATAAAATCAAGCCCTAACCGAGTGAGACGGTTCCTTACGGCGTGGCTAAAGGGACATCCTTCCATTTGGTAGAGCTCTAGATGGGGGGTCGCCTTTCTGGAGAGTTGGGTTTTCGACCCACTTCGGATGTTTCGGACCTTTTTCTTAGCAGTTTCCTGGGTATGGCGGACAAAGTCGGGTGATTGAGAATAGGGCTTCATAGTTGTGTTCCTTCTGCTTGCGCGCAAAATGTCAGAGGAACTTGCAATGCGGATGCCGAACGGTCGGGCTTTTGCTTTGACAAAGGATTCTAGGCTCTTTATAGGTTTACCTCCTCTCAAAAAGGTACTGTCGCTGATGCGGCTAGCTCATTGAAAGGACGTCAGAAGAGGATGAGTTGACCGTCGTTGCTGCTTTGCGGCATAGGTCGTCCGTCCGCAGTAGTTATGAAAGGCACTCCCTTTAATATGGTCAGTAAGCAAACTAGCGCTGGAGCAGAAACCTCCAAGAAAGCGCATCTCCAAGGTATCCCTAAAAATCAAAGCTGGATGGATGAGTTCACCGACTTGGGTGATTCTCACGAAGAAGCATCCTCTTTAGATGACTCTGAAGAAAGCTTTGCAGAGCTCTTCGAAGCTTCTCAAGCTCAGCAAGAAATCAAAGAAGGCGAAGTCGTCGACGGCACGATCGTCGCGGTTGGCTCTGAATACGCTACCGTCGATATCGGCTACAAATGCGAAGGACTGGTTCCACTTCAGGAGTTTAAAGACGCGCAAGGCACGGCTCACGTCGCTGTCGGTGATATCGTAAGCGTCTATCTGGAGCGCATGGAGCTCGAGAACGGCTTCATGCTCCTCTCCAAGGACAAGGCCGAAATCATTCGCGCATGGGATGAAATCTCCCAGGCATGCGAAAAAGATCAGCTCGTTGAAGGCACTGTCATCGCGAAGGTCAAAGGCGGACTCTCTGTCGACATCGGCGTCAAGGCCTTCTTGCCTGGCAGCCAGATCGATACGAAGCCTGTCAAGAATCTCGATAAGTTCTTGGGCAAGAAGCTTAAGTTCAAGATCATCAAGTTCAACAAGAAGCGCGGCAACATCGTTCTCTCTCGCCGCGCAGTCGTAGCACAGGAGCGCGAGCTTCAACGTGCGGAGACGCTCGCCAACCTCCAAGAAGGCATGCTCGTGACCGGAACGGTGAAGAACATCACCGAATACGGCGCGTTCATCGACTTGGGTGGAATGGATGGATTGCTCCACATCACCGACATGAGCTGGGGACGCATCAAGCATCCTTCTGAACTCTTCGCTGTCGGCGACGAAATCAAAGTCAAGATCCTCAAGTACGACCGTGACAAGGAGCGCGTCTCCCTCGGGCTCAAGCAGGCTTTGGCCAATCCTTGGGACGATGTCGAGTTCAAGTTCCCTGTCGGCGTGAAGGTCAAGGGTAAGGTTGTCAGCCTCAAGGACTACGGCGCGTTCGTAGAGCTTGAAGACGGCATCGAAGGTCTCATCCATGTCTCCGAAATGAGCTGGACCGAGCGCGTGAAGCATCCTTCGAAGCTCATCAACGTAGGCGACGAGGTCGAGTGCAAAGTCCTCGAAGTCGACCCAAAGCAAAAGCGCATCAGCTTGGGCCTCAAACAGCTGCAAGCTAATCCTTGGGACGAGCTTGAAGTGAAGTTCCCAATCGGCACGATCATTGAGAGCGCCGAAGTGAAGTCTGTCACGGACTTCGGCGTGTTCGTTGACATTGGTGTCGGCATTGACGGCTTGGTTCACATCAGCGACCTCGCATGGACCAAGAAGTTCGCTCATCCTTCTGAGAAGTATAAGAAGGGTGACAAGATCCGCGCAGTGGTTCTCGGCATCGACAAGACCGCTGAGAAGTTCTCGCTCGGTATCAAGCAGCTCGAGCGCGATCCGTGGGAAAGCATCAAGGCACGTTATCGTCCAAACATGGCAATCGAAGGCAATGTGACCAAGCTCACTGACTTCGGTGCGTTCGTTGAGATCGAAGAAGGCGTTGAAGGCCTGATCTACGTCAGCGAAATCGCCGATCACCGCATCGAGAAGCCAAGCGACATCCTCAAAGTGGGCGATCATGTCCGCGCTGAGATCCTGTCGATCGAGCCAAAAGAGCGCCGTATCGGCCTCTCCATCAAGCAACTCGGCCGTACCGAAGAGCGTTCTAACTACGAGTCTTTCGTAGGCGAGAAGGGCAAGAAGGGCACCTCCATGGGTGACCTCCTGGGCGATAAGCTCAAGGCTGCTCTAGCCGGTGGCAAGGAAAAGGCGGAGAAGGAAGAAGAGTAAGAGGTGAACGCGAGGATGCTGATGCACCATCGCGTCGCTTTGAACTAAGTTAAAATTTGAGACGCCGCTCCGGATTCCGGGGCGGCGTTTTTGTTTTGGGGCAAGGGGTGAGGCAGGGAGTGGTTGGATGCCATGCCGGTGGCGCAGTAAGACGCGCGAAGTTCCGAAAAGCGGAACTTGGAGGGGTGGTCGCTCGGAGCGACCCCCTAGCGAAGTTCCGCTTTTTGGAACTTGGCACGCGGATGTCGAGAGGTCGCCAAGTGCGACATTTGAGCACCCTCAGTCCCTCTGAGCCCCCCTGAGATGCCGCATCTGGCGACATCTGCTAGACCCCGAAAGCAAGCACCCTCCTTGCCTCTCCCCATCCTTTGAGCGATGATCCGGCCTATGCGCAACAAGCTCAGTCCGCTCACCACTATCCTGATGCTCTCTGGTATCTTTTTCATCCTCTTCGTTATGATCAGTGGCGGCGTTTACCTCTACAAATCCCCTGCAAAATCGACCGCATCCGCTGGAAAAAATCTCCTGAGCGGTAGTGACGGTTTGGTCGGCATCATCGAAGTCAATGGCGTGATCATGGATTCGCGCAAGACTTTGGCGCGCCTCCAAAAGTTCGAAGACGACGAAGATGTCAAAGCAGTGGTGCTCCGGCTCAACTCGCCGGGCGGATCCGTTGCGCCTTCTCAAGAAATCTATGAAGCTGTGCGCGCCTACAAAAAACCACTAGTCGTCTCAATGGCCTCCGTAGCGGCCAGCGGCGCCTACTACATCGCTTGCGGCGCAAAAAAAGTTTACGCCAACGCGGGCACTATCACTGGTTCTATCGGCGTGATCATGGAGTTCGTTAACATCGAGAAACTCTATGACTGGGCTAAAATTCATCGCTACGCAATCAAGACGGGGCGATTCAAGGACACCGGAGCCGAGTACCGCGACCTGACCCCAGAAGAGCGGGTTCTGATGCAGGGGATGGTCGACAACGTCTTGGGCCAGTTTAAGCAGGCGGTGGTGACGGGACGAAACCTCAAGTTAGAGGACTTAGAAGACATCGCCGATGGCCGCCTCTTCTCGGGCGCACAGGCCAAAGAAGCTCAGCTGGTCGATGAGCTAGGCACTCTTCAGGACGCAGTGAATGATGCGGGCAAGCAGGCTGGCATCCAGGGTAAGCCAGAGGTTGTGTACCCCGAACAGGGGCGACGCAGAATTTTGGACCTTCTTCTTGATGACGGCAGCTATCGCGATGAAAGCGCAAGGGCGCCGGCTCATGGCCTATCGGCAGTTTTAAGTGATTTGATCCGCGTGCTTCTCGGGCGTGCTGATCCTGTGCTCGGTGGGGATACCGAGTCCACCGTTCTGGTTCCCGGAATTTACTGGCTATGGAAGGGTGGCCGCTGGTAGAGCAGCCGCCCAATGAGCAAAACGATGGCAAAGAAACCCCCACGCGAGCTAGCGGTTCGCGTTCTCACTCGCGTCCTGAGCGACCACGAATCCCTCGACGAAGCTGTGGCTTCCGTTATGGGCGAGATTCCCTCCGCAAGTGATCGCGCTTGGTTGCAGGATGTGGTTTCAGGAACACTGAGATGGAAAGGGCGCCTCGACCTGGCGCTCGACTCGGTGGCTATCAAAAAGAAACCGTCGGGATGGTTGCGCAAAGTCCTGCTCGTGGGAGCTTATCAGCTTGTCGTGCAGGAGCGCGTGGCGCCGGCCACCGTGGTGATCGAAACCGTCGATGCGATCAAACGAAAAGAAGGGGAGGCTCCCGCGCGCTTCGCCAATGCGTGCCTGCGCAAGATCAGCGAGCATGCGCTTGCGTATCGAAATATGGAGTTCAGTCCGTCGATGAGCGCAGCCGAGCAACAGGCATGGGCAAGCATGCCTGAATGGCTCTGGAAGCGCCTGGTGCGCGATCATGGCAGAGAGTGGGCGGCCGCGTATGCAAAGGCCTCGCTCGAGCGCCCGGTTACGTGGATACGTGCGCGTGTGGGCTCAAAAGCGGCAGAAGCGGCCTTCGCCGAGAGAGGTGAGGCGGGTCCAGTGCCTCAATCCATCAAGCTGGGTGACGGTGGCGCGATCACTGGTCGACCTGGATTCGAGCAGGGCGAGTTTTTTGTTCAGGACATCTCTAGTCAGCAATTAGTAGCGGCGATTTCGGAGAAGGCAAGTGAGGGGATCTTTGCGCGGCCACGCGCGCTCGATCTTTGCGCAGCTCCCGGAGGCAAATCCGTGGGTTTGAGCTGGTCAGGGTTTGAGGTTTTTGCCTCGGATCGCGATTCTGCGCGATATGCGTTGCTCGAGAGCACCGTCAGTCGAGTTGCTCCTGACATCCAAATTGTTCCTCGCGAGGAGGTAGCAGGGCTTTCTCCGGTGGACCTCGTGTGGGTTGATGCTCCTTGCTCAGGTTCAGGGATATTGCGCCGTCACCCCGATGTGCGCTGGTTGAGACAGGAAAAGGAGCTTGCCTCACTTGAGGCGGTCCAGCAGAAGCTATTAGCCGAAGCCTGGGAGCGTGTGCGACCCGGTGGATACCTCGCTTACTCCGTGTGTTCGGTTCTCAAAGCAGAGGGTCCTGATGCGCTTGCGCGACTCATGAAGCAGGTTCAGGGTGAGGTCGTCGCGCAGTGGTTTCTCACTCCGCATACAGCGCCTTATGGAGATGGCTTCTGGGCGGCGCTGGTGCGAAAAGTTTGCTGAGCAGCCGTTTCGATCCCACTCAAAAAAGTTTGGGGGCAACACGCACCGGTTTTGGTGTGAAAATTTTCATCGTTTCGCGTCGTTTTGGATCGACGCATTGGCAGATTGCAACTTGCCGTGCGAATGAAGATTGCAGATCGAAGTTTTTGAAAGTTTAGGGAAATTTGGATCAGCGCGAATTTATAACCGTTATACCTTGACCGAATAGGTAAAACTTTCCGGCGAAGGGTGAAATAGTGGGTAAAACTGGTTCAGTTCTGGGTTTCCGCTACCAGAGCGGAAAGCGGGGTGTTTATTTTTTTTGCGAGTCCCGAATCAACAGAATACCCGAGAAATACAGTGGTTTTAAGAAAGATGAAAAATCGATTTCAGCTTCTGTTGATGAGAGTTCAGAATGGCACGCTCGATGCATTCTATCCCAGTCACGATCTCTGGTTGCGAAGGCGACGCGGTACGTATGTAGGGGGCGGCAGAGATCAGTCACAAAATTTGCTGCTACTTTAAATATCACACTATTCCTACCTTAAGCCGCTGGCCCTCGAAAGGGGGCCAGCCGGATCCTTTTGATCGCAGAAAGCTAAATTTCAGAACTATCCATTCACCAAAGGTTGCTAAGAATTTGGTATAAAAATGGATCGCTACTAGTAGGAAATATTTGAGTCAAAATAGAGAGACTAAAGGCGATGGTTTTTACTGAGGTTGAGTGAGGCTCTCACTTCGACGGCTTCACTAAATCCCCGCGCCAGCGCCTCGCGCCCGCAGCAAGCGGGTACCTGCGCGGTTGGCCGGGCTCGCAAAGCAGCACGGCACTGGGTCCTGGAGCAGCAGGTTTACCCCCGCTACGGCGCAAGTCCCGTTCGCTACTCGTGCCACCTAGTGGATCGCTAATCACTAATCTCAGTGCGGGATCGCGCTCAGGGGCAGGGTAGTCAGCAGACGCTAACCATAGATACGAGAATTTTACCCATTGCCGCTCAGATCCGAGCGCCTCAGAGAACTCGCGAAACCATTCACCCGGAATTCGAGTTGGCATCGAGAAATGGCACCAGTCTCGACCCTCCGCCATGGGACATGCGCCAGCATGCAAGCAAGGCCCCCAGAGTGAGGTTGCTTGCTGAGGCACGAGCGCCTCGGCAAAAAATTGATCGCGAAGTTTTGACAAAAGCTGCGAAGGAACTCGCGACGCTGGTTCGACCGCTAAGCAGCCACCCCCGTCGAGATTCTTGGTGAGAAGATTGCCCCAAAGCTCCTGCCACGCTCGTTGAGTCCGTGGGTTCTCTCGGCCTGGTCCGTGCGCTTCGTTCAAAACATGCCCAAGAATCATCAGTGAAGTTTTAGCGTCGCCCAAAACTTTTGGTGCTTCCCACCAAGGCGCGACGTGGGTTTTCAGCGTGACCTTGCCACGCAGGCGAGGAAAACTATTTGCAAGTTTCTCTACGAGTGCGCGCCCATCATCCATCACGGAGCCATTGGTATCGAGCCACACGAGCTCCACGGGTGGAAGCTCCTCGCCCGTTTTCAAGGGCACGGCCATGAGCTTCAATAAAAAGGCCAAAGAAGCGGTTCCAGGGCCTGAACCCAGGTCCGCTACTCTGAGGACCCCCTGTTTACGCCCCTGCTTGAGAGCGGCATCTAAAGCGCCCGGATGAAGGTCAAATAGGGTCAGGAACTTGGCAGCTTGAAGTGGCAAAAAATAGAGCAGGTAGCTGGATCGATACTTAGGATGCTGAAAATAGGCCGGGACATTTTTAGGTCGTTCGTCCGTAAAAAGGTCTGAAAGCTCTGCAATTCCGCGAGAAAAAAACTGTGCGTCCTCGCGAGAGAAGGGCTTGGATTTCCAGCTTTCGCGAGGGCTGTAGGTGGATTTTACCCACTCCGGAATAGCCTCATCGACCAGCCAAAGCCAAGCTGGTGGAAAGGGTGAACGCGCAGATGTTGAAGGCTGAGAAGGTGTTGTCACGACACGTCATCGATATGCTAGACTGATGAAGAGGTCAATGGATGGACCTAGTCAAAGTCAAATCATTCTGGCGGGACCGAGGGGCACAGCCCTGGTCCTTCCTCTGCCCGCACTGTTCGGCGCCTCGGAAAATTGGCTTCCAGCCGCGTCCGACCCGTCGTCATTTTGCGCAGATTGCGATGACGGCAGTGTTCTTTACTTATCTGACTTGGTCTTGGTTCACGTGGAAGGGGATCATCGCTTTTGTCCCCATGTGGACGATCTTCGAAGTCGTGCATCGCACTAGGGTGCGCGGCGCGTTGCCATGTCAGCAGTGTGGATTTGATCCCTATCTTTATCTGACCGATGTGAAGAGAGCTCGTGCGGAGATCGAATCCCATTGGAGAAAAAAATTCGCCGAGAAAAACGTTCCTTATCCCGAGCGCCCGGAGCCCAAAGAGCCGGCGCCGCCGCCCTCTTCTGGAAAACTGGTTGCGTCAAGCGTGAGGAAAGTCAATCAGCATACTCGGTAGCTCTTGACAGTCTGAAGCTTGGGCAGCTACTTCATCATGCATGTCGGTGAATAAGGTGATTTTGGTGGGGAGACTGGGTCAAAACCCAGAGGTCCGGTACACTCCTTCGGGAGCGGCCGTAGCTAACTTTAGTGTAGCGACCAACGAAGCTTGGACGGATAAGTCCGGTCAAAAGCAGGAGCGCACGGAGTGGCACAAGGTAGTGGTTTGGGGCAAACTTGCTGAACTCTGCTCGCAGTATTTGGCCAAGGGCCGTCAGTGCTACCTCGAAGGTCGCTTGCAGACTCGTCAGTGGCAGGACAAGGACGGACAGACCAAGTACACCACCGAGATCCAAGCTCAGACTGTGCAGTTTCTAGGCAGCACGGGAGCTGGAGCTTCGCGTGAGGGCGGGGCAGAGTTTAGTCAGGATCAATCCTTTGAAGGCGCTCAAGGCCAGGGCCAAGGCCAAGGCGGTTTTTCTCGTTCGGCAGCGAGTGCGCGGCCAGCGGGCGGCGCCCCAATGCCTTCAAATCTAGGCTCGGAGCCTTCCTTCACGGAAGATGATATTCCATTTTGATGCGCGCGCTGATCGTCGTTCCGACCTATAACGAGATCGAGAATCTTGAGGCTCTGGTTCAGGCGATCTTTCAGGTCGTCCCTGAGACAGTAGATCTTTTGATTGCGGACGATGGTTCGCCCGATGGGACCGGCGCACTTGCTGATTCGATCTCGAAGAAGAACCCTCGCGTTCACGTCGTTCATCGGCCTAAGAAAATGGGGTTGGGTACGGCCTACGTGCATGCTTTCAAATGGGGGCTGCAAAAGGGCGGGTACGATGCGTTCATTCAGATGGATGCGGATTTCTCGCACGATCCTAAGTACCTCACGACCATGCTAAAACTGCTCGAAACGAGTGATGCCGCTGTGGGATCTCGCTATGTCCCAGGTGGAGGCACGGTGAACTGGGGCGTAGGGCGCAAGTTGATTAGCTTAGGCGGAAGCCTTTATTCGCGCGTGATCTTAGGGGCGGGGCTAAGAGATTTTACCGGTGGATTTAACGGCTGGAAAAAACATGTACTCCAAGCTGTGGATATTGGCTCGCTCCGCTCAGATGGGTACTCATTTCAAATCGAGCTGAAGTTCAGAGCCTATTTGCATGGATTTAGGATTACAGAGTTCCCCATTGTTTTCGAAGACCGCAAGGTCGGTAAGTCCAAAATGAATCGCCGGATCGTGCTGGAAGCCCTGAGGCGGGTTTGGGAGTTCAGGCTGCGAGCGATTCGTGAGGGGCGTGGGAGCTCGGCTCGGGTTTGATGAATCGTTGTTTATTTATTATGCATTATCTAAATAATTGACTTTTTTAGTTATATATTAAGTGGTAACGTCCTCCAGGTTCATCGGCATTTTTGCCTGGAGGAAGCATGAAGTCTTTTGTTTATCTCGTACTTGTCGTTGGGATCTTTGCACAAGCGGCGCAAGCGGCGACTGTATTGTCAGGAAACGTCCCGAGCGACGGTAGATGGGCGTTTTTTAGTCTCTACTCCGCGCAGCCGGACAGTGCGACTCGACTCGTGGGTCATATGTACGTACGCCCAATTCTTGTCGAAGACGAAGAGCGCGAAGAGTACGTGTTTGAATATTTGACTTCTGATAGCAGTCAGAAAGCTAACTGCCGCGCCAGCGTCGTGAACGATAGCGGAGCCTCGGATGGTGTAGCTCGTGTTGTGAACCTCTTCTGCCCTGAGGCAGCTAGAGAAGAGTCTGGAGATGCCCCATTGAAGAAGTGGGTGATCCGGGTAGTCGGAAAGAGCCAGTCTTTCGCCATCAATGGCAGTGTGGCGATCGCCTCAATCAAAGGTCAGGACAATGGTTACCTTAATGTCCCAGCGTCCCGCTGGGTGAACTTCAGCTATCAATGGAAGGGACTTGTTGAGATCGATCAGTACGGTAACGTCAAAGCAGTCCCCGGGACGCACGAAAAAAATTAGACTTCAATCCGCGGCACTCACCCTGAGCTCGCGAGAGCTCGCGCGGCCGTGGTCATCCACGGCGCGAATGACAAATCGCCCGGGTTTAGGTTTCCAGAATAGAGTTTCTCCGCCCTTGGCTTTGCCCAAGAACCGCTCGTTGGCGAACCAGAACACCTCACGTGCCTCGCCGTCGGTAGTGGCGGCCAGAGGCAGGTTGTTGTTTTGGGTTGCGGTCGATCGGACCGCATAAACGAGCCCATCTCGCGGAGAAGTGATGAACGGCGCGGTGCCTGTCTCCGTGCGCTCGCCAATCCCGCATTTGGGTTCGAACGCAGGAGGGCTGCGACGAGGGACTCCGGCCAACTTAAATAGCTTCAATAGATCCGAGGGCCACACTTCGTAGACGTCCGTACGGATGGGTCCCTTCGTCGCTTTGCAGGCGCGTAGTCCGGAGTTTGCGGCGAGCTCGATCTTGCGATGGACCTGGCAGGTCAGAATCGGCGACTTTCCTGGGATAAACCAGGTCGAGCGTTGATGCTTGCAATGGGGACCAGGGAGCTCGCCTGAGATCCCGCAAACTCGAATGCGCGTGAGTTGCGTCGCGGAGACGAGTGGCAATGGAGTCATTTGAGGTTGAGGCGTCGTGAGGATTGCATCGACCAGTTGGAACAAAAGGGGGCCTGCGATTTCTTTGCCGATCAAGTTAGGATTGCCTTCTCCATCGAAGTTTCCGGCCCAGACGACAAGCGTGTAGTTGAGAAAAGTACCTGCTGCCCATGCGTCGCGATAGCCGTGGGAGGTACCGGTTTTCCAGGCGACCGGGACTTGGTCGCGTGTCCATTGGCTATGAAAGTTCTGATCCGAGCGAGGGTTGTCTTGCAGGATGTGGGAGACGAGAAAGGCTGCTTCAGGAGTGAATAGTTTTTGGCCTTTGATCCCGGGAGGCTCTGGGTCTTGTGCTCGCTTTCGTAGGGGCTGGAGGATCCCTCCGTTGGCAAGCGTGGCGAAGAGCGTGGCGAGCTCTTCCATCGTGACTTCGGCGCCGCCGAGAGCAATCGAAAGACCGTAAAATTTTTCGTCGCGAAGTCGGGTGACTCCGGCTTTCCTGAGTAATCCGTGAAGGGTGGTCTCCTTGAGTTGGTTCGCAAGTGACACGGCCGGAATATTGCGACTATGGATCAAAGCATCGTGCGCACTGATGGGGCCGACGAACTTGCCGTCGAAATTTTCTGGGTCAAATGCGCCGAAGTGACTTGGGGCATCCTTAAGGATGCTCTGAGGGTGAATCAATCCTTGATCCATCGCAAGTGCGTAGAGAAAGGGCTTAAGCGCCGAGCCTGGAGATCTTTTGGCTTGAGTGCCGTCGACTTGTCCTTGGATAGAAGAGTCAAAGTAATTGACTGAGCCCAGCGATGCGAGCACCTCCATTTTGGAGTGATCGATGAGAAGGGCTGAGACGTTACGAAGCCCGCGTGACTTCTTGCTGGCGACGTAGTGGCTAGCGACGCGCTCGAAGAGCTTTTGATACTTGAGATTCAGAGTCGATCGAATCTGTCGCTCGCCAGTGTTGCGAGAAAGAAGCTGTTGAACAAAGTGGGGAGCTAAGAAGGGGAGTTCGCTTGCCCGGTGGGATTGCAGGCCGAGTCGGATTTCGGTCTCGGCGAGTTTTGGATCTTTAGGATGGGTCTCCTGCCATCGCGAGAAAAGCTTGGCTCGGGCTTGAAGAAGAGGTGGCGGCGCTTGGCCTGAAGTGAGGCCCCGCTTGATCGGGTTTTGTGGAATCACCGCCAACGCGAGCGCTTCTCCGAGCGTTAGGCGTGAGGGCTCTTTTTGAAAGTAGATGAGGCTTGCGGCACCTACGCCCTCGATATTGCCTCCATAGGGTACGAGGTTGAGATAAGCTTCGAGTATCTCATCTTTTGAATAGAGCAGCTCAAGCCAAAGAGAGCGCGCCATCTGAGCGAGCTTACCCCTGGGTGAACGCGACACCATGCCGTACTTGATGCGCGCGAGTTGCATGGTGAGCGTGGATCCGCCGACTCGGCGTCCACCTGAGAAGTAAGTTTGCCAGGCGGCTCGCAGCGCGGAGACTGGGTTTACGCCCAAATGAGATCTGAAGTGGCGGTCCTCTAGAAGGAGCGTGGATTCGATGATTTCTGGCGCCATCTGAGCGAGTGGCAACCAGAGTCGGTATTTTTGGTCGCTCGAGAGAGTTAATCTGAGTAGGTGCCCATCGCGGTCATAGACGGCCTGAGAGCTTGAGATGCCCTCTTGCAACGAAGGACGAAGCCCTCGAAGCCCTCCGGTCAGAAGGACGAGAACAGCGGCTACCCATCCCGCCGTCGCGATCCAGCGCGAGGCGAATCTCGTCACTCTTTCACCACTTGGATTTTTCCGCCCAGACCACGAGCCTGAATTTTGCGGTCATACATCGACTCTGCGTAAATCGGGGGGATCACAAAAGTGCCGCGAGAAATCGCTTTGACCTTGTAGATGAACTCCTGCGCTTCTTGGGTAGCAGTACCGTAAATCAGGACGCGGTCTTCGCGGATATCGACATATTGAGGTCTCCAAGTTGAAAGGGAGAGTCCTGCCTCTGCAGCGGGAGATCTGTCAGCCTGTGCACGGCGCAAGGTGATCTGATCTCTTGAAGTGTGGGATTGATACTTCTGAGGCGAATCCAGGCGCGCGCCCTCAGACTCGTCCCACGAAGGCATGTCTGCTTCATCCTCAGGGTAGGCATGGTCTCCACCCGTGTCGTAGGGTTCATCTCCGTCAGACGGTTGGCCATGGGCTTCGTCGTCTTCGCTTTCAGTCGCGCGTTCTGCTTCATGAGACTTCGCGAGCACGACCTCAAAGCCGCTGGGGAGCAGGTCGATGACAGCGACGTTGTCGACTTTTGCCTCGCCTATCGAGCGAATTCGAACATGTACTTGGTACTCCTTGCCGAGCTTCGCTTCCTTCACAGCGCTACCATTCTCGTCCGTGATCTCGCGGGAGATCTCGAGTTTTTGCTTGAGCTCGGTTTTAGGAGGGGTCACGTCAAATCCAGCTTGAGTGACTTGCGAGAAGAGCAGGGATTTGGATGGATTGGTGATCCTGACCTGATCTGTGTTGAGATCGAGCGAGACTTTGGGGAAAAGCCCAGTTGGAATCACTATATTTTTCCAATCCGTCGACCCGGCTTTAGAAGTGAGAGCTGCGTTCAAGGTCGTGGGGTTACCTGCCTGAGTAGCGAAAGCTTCCAAGCCCAACAGAGTGTAGGCGCTATTCAAAGAGTTGTAGCGGCCCGATGTCACGCTCTTAGCGACTCCTTGGAGATAGTTCGCATCGATCTCTTTCGCTCGATCCGGGAAGTGCTTGGACAAAATGTAGAGCAGCTGCCCATCGCGAGCCATCGAATCCATGTATGAGTAATCGTCGTATTTTGCTCGGTCGGCAAAGCGCACCGTTTGAATGAGGCCTTGCGCTTCGCCCTCTTGTTTATAGAGTTGATAAGTAGCCGCCAGGAAAATCCCGGCGATGTCGCTCTTCCAGGAGTCTTTGTGGTTCTTGTCGAGCGTTCGCCGGAGTCCGGCCAGGTCGTTGGCGGCTAAAACTCCGCTGCGTGCTAGAAGATAGAGAGCATAGGCATTGACGCGTCCTTCGCCCAATTGCCCTGGCTCGCGTTTGACGATGGTCTCGAGATGTTCGCGGACCCGTGTGACTAAGTCTTTTGGTACCGAAAAACCTTTCTCTGCGGCCTCAGTGAGGAAGTGGTAGGCGTACACCGAGTAGAAGTCTGAGCCAGCTAAGTCGGATGAATAGGCTCCAAATCCGCCTTCTGGCGTGAGGCGCGAACGCAAGATTCTCAGTGCGAATTGATAGCGCTCTTCGGCCTTTTGAGCTGTCACGCCAAATTCAGGTCGGCTCTTGAGGGCAATCGCTGGAAAAGCCTTGCTTATCAGCTGCTCCGTGCAACCGTATGGATACTCATCGAGATATTGCATCAAGCCCTGACCCATCGCGAGTGGCGTGGCGGATATGGCGACTTCGCGTTTTGCGAAGTGCGGGAAGGTCTTGCGCTCGAGCTTGGTCTCAGCCTTGTCTCCTGTCAGAGCGTCCGCCCAAAGGGTGGTCACGTAAGGAGAAGCAGGTCGTACGCTCAGATCCACGCTACGAGAGCTTTTCTTGGGGCCCAAGCTTGCTTTGAATGTCAGATTTCCAGAGCCCAGCACGTTCTTAGCTTTGAGCTTGTAGGTCGTGGCCGCTTCGCGTCCCTCGCCAACTTTGATCTTGCGAATGGCTTGATCGGTGAGTTCAAGATGCTCAGAGACTTTGAGTTCGAGCTGGACCTCTGCTTCCGGACCGGAGCCCTCGGCGCTATTGGCGAGTGAGACACCCACTTCGATCTCGTCATCAGGGGTGACAAAAGTCGGAATTGTGGGCGTGATTATAAAGTCGCCTCGAACAATCGCTTTGCGATCGATGGAGCCGATTGTGCTATTCGTGACCGCGACGGCCATGACTCGGAGTCCACCGTTGAAGTAATCAGGGATGTTGTAGGTCACGTCGCGAGTTTCTGGGCCTGCGTCGATGATCCCAGACCAAAAGACGACAGGCTTGTCGCGCTTGCGCTTGAAGGGGTTTAGGTTCTTGCCCAATGCATTAGCTCCTTCGTCGCCGCCCGTGGAAGAGAGCGCTTTGATGAGCGAGAACTCGGGGAGTATGAGGTCGAGGAGCTGCGAGGTCTGGACCTCAAGGGCGCGCTTTTTGAAGAAATGCGCAATAGGATCGGGAGTCTTGTAAGCCGCTACTTGAAGAATGCCTTCGTCGACGGCGAATATCGCGATTTTGGCGAGTTGGTTGGTCGAGTAGCTGATCTTGAACGGATCACCGGGTTTCACGAGTTCAGGTGCTTCGAGCTTAATCTTGGTGACGCGTCGATCCTTGCTCACAGAAAATGGAACCGCCCCGTAGCTCAGTGGGCTCGTAAAGATCTCCTTTGAATCGGAGGCGCGAACGAACGCGACATTGACGTAGCCGCTGCCTTCGAGGGATGCGGGCACTCGAATGCGTTGCACGCTTGCGGTCGTCGAAGTCTTGAACCACTGAGACGCATAGATCTTGTCGCTTTCGAGCGTGATGAGGCCTGCGCCAGTGTAAGGGGCTGTGATTTGGAGCTCGATGTCCTCGCCGGGTGCGTAGTCGGTCTTGCTGAGCTTAATTTGCAGTTCGGCATTCTTGTCAAGTTTGCGAGCAAGGTTGGCCTGGCCTACGACGCTGAACTCGAATCGCGAAATTTCGCGGTCTTTTGGGTCTTTGAGGGAGACGATAAAGTCGCCAGGCTGGGTGGTCGGTAGCGCATACTTGTAGCCCTTCTCGGAGATCGCAATTTCGGTGGTCGAGACAGGGACTTCCTTGTGCACGGATTGGTACGCATAGGTGTCATCGTCTTGCCTCGTTAGAACAGAAACAGCGCGTTTCTCGATAAGGTGCAGCTTGATCTGACCTGCTTTGGTTTGCTTGAGATTTGGAGAGATCGCGATGAACTCTAAATTGCGGCTGCTCCCTTTTTTTATGTAACCGAGACTGCCGTCGACTTTGTATCCGACGAGATAGTCGAGTGGTGAAACCAATGTGCTTGCCTGAGCCGTGACTCCACGACCGCCCTCGGTCTCGTAGCCTTCAGCCGTGAATACGAGGCGAAAACTCGTCGCTTCGAAGCGTTTGAGGTCGATGGGGATCTCTGCCTCGCCTTTTTCGTTGGTCTCTGTGTCTTCAAGGCGCTCTTCTTGTGAGGTCTTGGCCTGAACTGGGTCGGCGAACGTGTAGTCCTTGTACTGGCGAAATTTTGGATAAGTCGGCGAAACAGAGAAAGTCGACGAAATCTTGCGCTTCTCAGCCGCTGTTCCAAAAAGGTTTCTCAAAGAGACGAGGCCCTTGATGTCTTTTGGGCTTACCCATCCTTCAGTGCGCTCGGACGAGAGTTTAGTGAGGATCTTCAACGTATCGGGCAGGAATTCTTCCACTCGAACCTGCGTGGCCCCGATCTGAGTGCTTCTACGGCCCTTGTCGTCCAAAATATAGAGCGAGAAAGAGTAGTTTCCGGTGGGGGAGCTCTCTTCGGTCTGATGTTTAATCTCGGAGAATCCCTCTTTTGTGAGCTCCATGCGCTGCGAGAGGACTTGCACGCCGCGAGCATCCTGAATGACCGCCTCCACAGGCACGCCTGACAATGGCTGTGACCAGTCCTCGGCCTTGACGATCATCCCGACGTGAATATCATCGCCGGGTCGATAGAGGCCGCGCTCGGAGAACAAAAAGGCTTTGAGCTTGCTATCGTCGCCCTCGGTGTACTCACCGGAAATGTCAAAGCGCGAGTAATTGAGGCGACGCGTGTAGTGGTTGAAGGGGAGAAACGAAAGATCTCCATCTTTTCTGACGATATAGGCGGTCGGAGATTTTTCTTTCTCGAATCCATCAGTCGGGGGCAACGAGGCTCGTCCCTGTCCATCGGTTACCACGGTTAGGATCGGCAAGCCGTTCTTGCCGATCAACTCGACCTTAGCTCCGGCAACGGGGCTGCCGTTATGGATCGACTGCACGAAGACGTCCTGCGACCGATCAGCAGAGACTTTGACAAGAACGCCGAGGTTAGTGACGAGGATAAATCGCTGGTCCGCGGATCCATTGGCGCTAGACTTGGTTTTTGCGTTCCAAGGCTCAGCTTTGACGAAGAACAAGCCTTTCTTGTCAGAAGCGGTGCCTTCGCCATGCAAGTAGCGGTCGAGAGCGAGAGAGCTATAGCGGTTGACGCGTGGATCCGCTTGCTCGATCTCCTGGATGCTGATGAGCTCTTCGGATAAGTTCTCTTCTCCGAAATTATAGGACTGAAAGTGTGGCTTCACCATATTGCCATCCGTCTGGCTGATCAGGTGATTGATGAAGCCCGGGATCACTCGGCCTACGCGAAAGCGAATCGCTTCGATACCGCGAGACATGACGGCGAGTTTCTTTTCGCCGCTCAGACTTAAGATGGATCCAGAGCTCATGATGCGAACTTCTTTGGGGTACTCCGGGATGCGAACGATCTGTGCATAGGCGTCCGATAGAATATATTCACCCACGGACTGGGTGCCCTTGTCGACTTGCACAAGAAGATCGGTACCCACAGGCGCGGAGAGCTTGAGGCTGTATCGGGATGAGGCGTCTTTTTCGTTGGGCAGCAGCTCGAAAGAGACTTTTTTGGATTGGCTCAGGACTTCTGGCGTGATCTGTCCGCTGCTTTTGCGGCCGATCTTGTTGTCTGCGACTGGAAGCTGTAGGATTTTGACGTGGCTGCGGAACTCTTTCTCAGTTAGCTCGCTCGTAAATCCGATCATGAGCACTTGGTCGAGCTCAAATTTTTCGTTGGGGATGAGCTGGATGCTTGCATTCAGGACTCTGAAGTAGTTGTAGACGCCTGCGATCTTCACTTCGGTCTCAGCCGGGCTATTCTGCTCCACGCCGCCTGTAGCAGTGCGTGCACCCTCGACGACAATGTTCATTGCGCTGTCGCGGTCAGGTAGGGCGATAGGGTCGGAGTGAATGTAGGCTTCACCCTTGAAACCGTTAAAGGTGACTGCGAAGCCGTAGTCTTTCCTGCTTTCGCCGAAAGTGAGCCTTACGCGTTTCTTAAAGTCATCTGTGTCGACCGGGTAATTGAACCGAACCGTGGCTTCGATCGTCTTTTTCTTAGGATCCAGAGGGTCTTCGTAAAGGAAGCTCTTGGTAATGTTGGCCGTGAATGCTTGGGTGGAGAACTTGTCCTGATAACGATTCAGGAGGACATGATTTTCGAACAGGTCCTTAGAGAGGGTCACCGTGTACTTAGTTGAGATCTTCCAATCGATGTTAGGCCTGAAGATGAGCTTGCGCGAGGACTCCCATTTCCACGTTCCTGGAATGGGCGGAGAGATCTGAATTCCTTTTTCAAGTGCCCGGCCGCTCTCGCTCAGTCTCATGACCGATTCATCAAAGCGAATCCCCAAGGAGTCGACTTTTGCGTTCTCAACCAATGGGGTTGGGGAGGGGGCCTCGATCTTCCAGTCCACTGTTTTGATCTGAGGAAATTGGCCATACATCTTGCCCAGGAATTGGTAGCCTTCCCAGCCGGCCCCTACGGTCACGAGGATGACGGCGATTTGCCTCCATCCAATGCCAGTCTTGGAGCTGGCGCGAGATGCGCCCGAGTGCACAGATTGAATCCAGGGCGCCGGAGTCCAGCGAACATCGCCGATGAGTGATTGGATGGCGCGTGTTGGAGAAAGCTTCTCTAGGAGACCAAGGATCTTAGATTTCATATGGTGGTCTCCTCATTTGCGGACCCTGTGCTCTGGGTATTAATGAATCGCAGGCGCGTCAGAAGCATGAAGAGAAGGGGGAGAGAGAATATCAAGAGCGCGTGCACAGGATAAGTCAGGTCGCTTTCCGGATCATTGGGTTTAGGGTGGTACTTAGCCCAAATGACGATGCCGAGAAGCAAGGCTCGAAAAATCCAAACCCCTATGGCGATCGCCATGGGCACTAAGAAGCGCCAACCTGATGGCGTTCTTCCTCGCCATAGAAATGTCGCGGCGGCAAGCACTGGGATCAGCCATATTACGGCATTCATCACTAGCATTGCTAAGTCGGCGTAGGTGATCGTCAAAGTCATTTGAAACGCTCTCCAGTGAGAGCGAGCGGCGACATGAATTCCTCAGCCTCATGCGAGGGGTGAACTGATTCAGTGTTGCGTCTCGCGATGAGGCACCCTTACAATAGGGGTTATCGATGTGTATTTCGTTTAGCGCTGTCCGCCGCTCGGCGCAAGAATTTAGATTCGCGTTTGTAGCACTCATTTTTGCGAGTTTTTTTGGCGAAGCCGCGCTCGCGAAGACTCCCACCGCCATTCTGGTCGACAAGAAAACGAACAACCTGCATGTGTGCGAGTACGACAGCGGTGCCTATAAGATACTCAAGACCTATCACGCGACTTTGGGTCAGGTGAAGGGCGACAAGCTAGAAGAGGGCGATCTCAAAACGCCCGAGGGGATCTACACCTTTAGGTCCCGTCGTGATGCACCTCATATTCAAAAAAAGCTGGGCGCTATGGCGTTCGATATGAACTTTCCGAACACGTTTGATGAGCTGGCGGGGCACTCTGGGTCCAACATCATGCTCCACGCGACAGATGAGCCTGAGCGCCTAAAGAGGAGCTACGACAGTCTGGGATGCGTGGTGGTGAAGAATGAAGAGATCCAAGAGATCCAGCCCAGAATTCGTTTGGGTCTTACGCCCATCTTGATCTTTGATGAATTGACGGACGAGTACCTAAAGCCAGGCCAGGACCAAGCCCTCAAAGGTTTTTTTGCGGCGTGGATCAAAGCTTGGGAGGGAAAGGACATCGAATCCTACATCGCGCACTATCATTCAGACTTCAAAGACAGGGGTATGAACCGGGATCAGTGGAAAGCGTTTAAATCCGGCTTGAACTCTCGGTACTCGATGATTGAGATTGGGCCCGAGAATGTCATGTACTATCGGCATCCTAAATACTCGATGATTACGTTTACTCAGAATTATAAATCTAAGCTGAAGGCAGGCGGTTGGGGTCATCGGTCCCGCGGGACCAAGATCCTTTATGTGGCCGAAGAAGCCGGCAAACCCAAGATCATCGCCGAGACTTATACCAATCTCATGTGGTAAGAGCGGGGGAGTGCCTCCCTCGATGATGACGCAAAAAGTCGAAACGGTGATTATTGGCGCAGGCGTTGCTGGCAGCAGCGTAGCCATGCACCTGGCTCGCCTGGGGATGCAGGACATCCGCGTTCTCGATTTTGACCTCGAGGGCTCACTCAGTAGCTCTGAGCTGAATGCCGGGGGGGTCCGCGGGACTTGGATCCAGCCCATCAATATCGAGATGTCGAAGCTCACGATTGACTACTTCTCCGAGCACGCTGAAGAGGTGGGCTATCGAGATTGCGGTTACCTTTGGCTGCATGCACCCGATAAGTTGGAGCGCGCACTGGTGGCGCGAGAGACGCAGCTCAAGCATGGCTGGCCTGTAGAGGTTTGGGACATCCCCAAACTCCAATCTAAAGTGCCGTTTATCGATAAGACTGACGGCATTGCGGGTGCACTCTATGGGGTGCGCGACGGCTTGGTGAATCCCAACCGAGTGAAGAACCATTTTCGCGATGAGGCCAGGAGGCTTGGCGTCGTTTTTGACGATCGCATGATGGTGCGCCTGGCATGCCATGAGGCCGATGGGATCCGCGTCGAGGCCGAGCGCTATGAGCAGGTGATGTCGCACGAAACCAGGCTAGATGTTCTTTCGCTCAAATCTCTGCCAGAGCGCATACGCGTGGTTTATGAGGCAAAGCGTGTGATCAATTGCGCGGGTCCGTGGGCTGCGCATGTTTCAAGGATGTTGGGATATCATTCGCCCGTGCACCCTGTTCGTCGACAGGTCGCTATTTTTGATTGCCGCGACGTGGATCTCACGCCGTATGGGATGATCATCGATCCTTCGGGAGTTTATTTTCATCCTGAAGCCACCAATGGCTTGGCTGGATTTGCTGCGCCCGAGGGCGAGGGTATCAATTACCAATACGATGGACAGAGTTTTTTCGAAGAAAGCATCTGGCCGGCGCTCTATGAGCGCTCGACCAAGTTTGAGCGCTTAAAGCATCTCACGGGCTGGGCAGGACTCTATGAGGTTTCGCCCGACGAGTGCGCAGTGCTTGGACCTGTGAAGAATGGAGAAGCGGGCAAGAAGGGGCGCGTGTTTGAGTTGCATTCCTTTTCTGGTCACGGGGTCATGCACAGCTATGCGGCTGGCCTTGCGCTTGCTGAGAAGATCGTACACGGAGGCTATCGGACGATCGATGCCGAGATCCTAGCGGGCGAGCGCTTTGAAACAGGGCGCCTGGTTCGGGAGAATTTAATCATCTAACGGAGGGAGTGGTCATGCGTATGCACGAGTATCGAGTGAAGTATGACAGTCTGGCCTCTGAAGACGTTCTTTTTAACATCCCTCAACGCAAAGAATACATCTTGGCAAACGTGGGTCGTGGCAAGCGGGTACTCGACGTAGGTTGCCTGGGTGGTCAGATCTCTCGCCTCATCATGGAGCAGAACAACGAAGTTTGGGGCGTGGAGCTCAACCCCGTCGCAGCTGAGGTGGCGCGCAAGCGGGGGATCAAGGTAAAAATTGCCAACGTCGAAGAGGGCCTGCCCTTTAAGAACGCTTCGTTTGATGTGGTCAATGCTGGCGAAGTCGTCGAGCTTCTCTACGACACGAAGCTTTTCTTTCATGAGTGCTTTCGGGTGCTCAAGCCCGGGGGCATTCTTCTTTTTACGACGCCCAACCTCAATAGCTTGGAGAATCGCGTGAGGGTGGTCACAGGTTCTTATCTCGCGATGGTGGGAGCCTATCCCGAAGATCATTTTGGAGAGCACGTGCGGATTTTTAATTTGGCAAAAGTGCGCGAGCTTTGCCGGCAGACAGGTTTGGAGATGCTAGACGTGCGCGGAGTGTTTTCGTTGGTGCCGCGCGCTCGGTGGATTGATACGCCTCTGCGAGTGGCGGCACGAGTGGCGCCCACCTTGTCAAAGCTCCTCATGGTAAAAGCGAGGAGGCCCGCCTAGGGCTGACCCGGTATGACAAAAGCGATCCAATCGGTCACGTCACCCAACTTTGCTGTGGAGGAGATCCCGGTCGAGTTCTTGGTTCTGCATTACACGGCTTGCACTCTTCAAGAGACGCTGAGGATCTTTACCACTCCCGAGAGACAGGTTTGCGCTCATTTTGTCGTGGACCTAGACGGTACAATCTATGATCTGGGCGGATTTTGGGACGGGCCGATCCGCAGGGGCGCGCATGCAGGCGTAAGTCACTTCATTTTGGATGGTAAGAAGTGGGAGAGCTTCAACCGTTTTGCAGTCGGTGTTGAGATCGTTAATTTTAATGGAAATATTTTTTCATACACAGACGCGCAATATGAAGCGTTGACTCGCTTGACGCAGCATTTGGGTAGGCGGTTTCCAGCGCTGAGGCTAGCGGAACGGATCGTAGGTCACGAGCAGGTGGCGGGATTCAGGGGTAAGGCGGACCCGGGCGTTTGTTTTGATTGGAAGCGTTTTTATGGCGAGGCTTTGGGCGTACATGGAAATTTGCCGGACCGAACAGCGGTGTTGAATCCTCATGCCTGGGCTGCATTTGAGAAACAGCATGGGCCTGTGAAGCCGGATCAGATGAGTGAGAAGGATTGGTCGGTGCTGAGTTCAAACCTCGAGAAGTTTGTTGCTCAGCTTCAATCTATAAAGAGCAGTTGACTGAAGATATCGGATTCGTTCATGATTTGCTAAGCGGCTGTGCCGCAAGAGCACTTTATGACAAATCAAAGCAACAAGACCCTCCCTGAGTTTGATCAGATCAAGCGCGTGCACATCGTTGGGGCGTGCGGCACCTTAATGGGCGCCTTCGCCGCGCATCTCAAACGTCGCGGGATCTCGGTGACGGGGAGCGATCAAAACGTCTATCCACCGATGAGCGATGTGCTTAAGTCGGCAGGGGTTGAGCTCTTTAGTGGCTATCGCACCGAGAATCTCACGACTCAGAGCCCTCGCCCGGATCTGGTGGTAATCGGCAATGTGATTCGATCTGACAACCCCGAGGCTCGCGCGGCGATCGATGGTGGCTTTGCTTACACCTCGCTGCCTGAGGCGATGGAGAAGCTGATTCTACCCAAGACTTGCAATCTCGTCGTCGCGGGCACTCACGGCAAGACGACGACTTCAAGCATGTTGGCTCATACGCTTGTGCAGTGTGGGAAGGATCCCGGCTATTTTATCGGGGGCGTTTCGCAGGACCTGCCCTTTAGCTTCAATGTCACCGGTCTAGAAAAAGGGCACTTTTTCGTCCTTGAGGGCGATGAGTACGACACGGCTTTTTGGGACAAGGTTCCTAAGTTCAATCACTACTTGCCGGATCAAGTGATTTTGACTTCGGTCGAGTTTGATCACGCGGATATTTACGCGGACTTGGCAGCGGTGGTTCGCGCTTTTGAAGGCTTACTTTCGAGAATCAGGCCTGGCGGTCATTTGATTGCCTGTACGGACTACGCGTCGATCCGCGATTTGCTCAAAGCTAATAAGGCGGGTTCTATCCCGATCACGACCTATGGCGCGACGAGTGGCGCGCAGGTGAGTCCGGCGCGGGTTCGCGTTGAGAAAGGTCTCACACAGTTTGACGTGGTTGAGAACGGCAAAGTCGCCGATCAGCTCGTGCTTCAGGCTTCGGGCAATCACAATGTTCTAAACGCACTCGCGGTATGGATCCAGTGTCGTTCATTGGGGCTCAATTTGGCTGAGGTTCGCAAGGGCCTCAGCTCATTTAAAGGTGTGAAGCGCAGGCAAGAAGAGCGTGGCGAGGTACGCGGCGTTTTGGTGATCGATGATTTTGCGCATCACCCGACTGCGGTTCGTGAGACGCTCAAAGCGCTCAGGATGCGCTACGCAGGGCGCAGGTTGGTGACCGTGTTCGAACCCCGTAGCGCGACGTCAAGGCGCAAGATTTTTCAAAAAGAATACGCAGAGGCATTCTTGGAGGCCGACTCCGTGTTTATCGCCACTCCCTACGATCAGACCAAGATTGCAGCATCGGATCAGTTCTCGAGCTCGGAGCTTGTCGCTGACCTCGTGGCTCGCAAGCGAAGCGCCGAGGTGATGACGACCGTTGAAGAAGGCGTGGCGCAGGTGGCACGCGGCGCTCAATCGGGAGATTTGATCGCAGTTTTGTCCAATGGTGGATTTGGAGGTTTTATTCCCAAACTACTCGAGGCGTTGAAGTAAGCTGGGCGCAAGAAGGCGTTGAGAAATCATTGCAAATCTGGCTCGAAAGATAGCTGTTACAAGGGCAGCGGCGCGGAAGTGAAGCACGACATCTACAGAGAGGCGCAAACGTTTGCATCTTTAAAAAAAGAGCTCCGCGAAGCGCTTGAGTGTCTAGTTGGAAAGGGGTCGGGTCGGATAGGGTAGAGATCCAATGGCTGCTCAAAAATAATATCTAGCGCCAATCCCTGCCTCAAAGAATCCAAACGTGCTAGGCACGATCCCAATCCCTGGCACGAGCTCGACAAATACTCCCAGCGTCGGTACGCTCGGCAACCACTCCACGCCTACGGGGATCCTCAATCCCAACCCGGCGCTCGCCCCTCCGGAAGTGAAGTATCGTCCATCGCGTCTGCCCGAATGGGTGGACCCCATAAAGATGCCGCCAACCCCGATGTACGGAGAAAGTTGTGCGACAAACGGGTGTGGTTTGCCAAACAGCGCAGGAAAATGAAAAAGGTAATCACTAAATACAAACACGAAACTATTGAACGAGTAGCCTAGTCCAAAATCCACCGCTTGGTGCGAGCTGAAGCGGTACTTGGCGCTGAGTCCCGTGGGCTCGCCTAGCACGATACCCAGTCCAAATGGGTGAGCACTCCCTTTAGGGGCGGCCCGAGAAACAGTGCCGGACCCAATGCAAACGACGGCTAATAGGACGATCCCTCGGAGAAATTGATTCATGACTGGAGTTTACACCAACTAGCTAGGGGTAAAAAAGGCGATGGGCGTTGAGATTCTGACGGTCCCTGTCTCGGTCCGCTGTTCGCTACCCGGGGGCCCGTACTAGTTCTTGAGTCTCTTGTAGAAACTCCGATAGGCACTTTGGAGCATTGTTCAGAATGGCAGAAGTTCTCAAAAAGTTTGGACGCTACTTCCTGCTCGATCACATCGCTCAAGGCGGGATGGCAGAGATTTATCGCGCTCGTCTCGCCTCAGTGGACGGTGCCGGTCGCTTGCTCGTCATCAAGCGGATTCAGGCAGGTTATGGGGCAAACACAGAGTTTCTCCAGATGTTCCGCTCCGAAATCAAAGTGACCATGGGCTTTAACCACCCTAATGTGGTGCAGCTTTACGACTTCGGCGAAGAGCAGGGGCAACCCTACATCGCAATGGAGTTTGTTGACGGCAAGAATCTTCGGCAATTCATGACCCGATTTGGAGAGCTCAAAAAGGCGTTTCCGGTCGAGTTGGCCGCGCACATTATCGAGCAAGCCGCGGGAGCGCTTCATTACGCGCATAGCTTCAAAGATAAGATTTCGGGTCAACCACTCAATGTGGTTCATCGCGACATCAGCCCACAAAACATCCTCATCTCTTTCGACGGTACCGTCAAAGTCATTGACTTCGGCATCGCCAAGGCGAGCACCAACAGCGAAAGCACTCGCGCTGGCGTGATCAAGGGCAAGCCATCCTATCTTTCGCCTGAGCAAATCAGCGGCGAACAGCTAGACGGTCGCTGCGACTTGTTTGCTTTGGGTATTGTGCTTTGGGAGATGCTTTGCGGCAAGAAGCTCTTTGCAGGAGACAATGACCTCGCAGTGCTGAAGCTCATTGAGAGCTGCCAAACCTCGGTCAAGCCTCCGTCGACACTTAACCCCAGTGTCCCTAAGGAGCTTGATTACATCGTTCTTCGAATGCTCGCCAAGCAGAGAGAAAAACGCTACCAAACGGGAGAGGAGCTGCAGCGCGCGCTCCATAAGTTCGTTTATGCGTTCAACCCGGATTTTGAACCTGGCGCGCTCTCCACGACGGCCAAGGATCTCTTCAAGGATTTGATTGTCGAGGATCGCAAGCGCATTCAACGGCTCAACGAGAAAGTTGAGCAGCTGATGATGAACGATATTCCGGAAGCGCCTAAGGCGGCTGCCCAGATATCGGGTAAGCCTAAGGATGAAGAAACGGATACGATCGTCGATCCGAGAAACTCAAGGGCAAATTCTGTAAACGCTGCTGACTCAGCAGATGCCTTTGGGGCCAATGCCTTCAAAGGCGCCAAGATTGAGATCGAAAGCCATCCGACTCGGTCAAGCACCACGATCAATAGCGTAGGGACTCCGGCGGTCCGAGGCGGTGGGCGGCCGGCATCGAGCTCTGGCATCAACGCTGTTGGGACTGGGCGGGGAGTCTCGCAGTCCCGAGCTTCTGCGAAGATCCCTCAGCAAGCTAAGAGGAAGGGGTTCGACCCTAAAGGTCTTTTGGTTGCGGCAGCTGCATTGATCGCAGTATCCGCGCTGGGGCCGTCGATGGGAGTGAATATTCCGGTAATCTCGGACTTGATCTCCGATTTGGTTGGCGGAGACGATGCTCGAATCGAGTTACATGGAAACTATAAGAGCGTCTCCGTCACACTCAATGGAAAAGCGGTAGCGACATCTGTACCGACAGTCATCAAAGGATTGCCGGTAGGCTCTCCACTTCACTTAGCCGTGGAGAGCCCCGCGGGTGCGTTTCAGCAAGACGTCACATTGAAGAAGGGCGAGAAGAAGGTTCTGACAGTCGTGCTCGTCGCAGCTAGTGCGAATTCTGGCGGTCAGATCCAGGGCGAGACCGCCACGATAGGTAAGTCGATTCTTTTGCGTCTAAATGTCACGCCGGGGGGCGGAACTCCTGCTGTCACGGTGAACGGGCGGCCTGTCAACACGGATAGCCCGCAGATCTTGGTGCCTCTGGACGCACCCTTGGAGCTCATTGCTGAGCGTTATGGATTCAAGTCGTTCAAGCGCGAGTTCGTGCTCGACAGTAAGCAGATCAACGGTCTCAAGGATTGGTTGATGGACGTACCGATGGAGCCGCTGAAGTTTGGGTTCCTGACCGTGCACACTACTCCCAGCGCGGAGGCGACGATTATTTTGGATGGCAAGCCTTGGACTCGCAAGACGCCAATCGAAAACGAAAAATTCCCCGTAGGCACCTACACCATTCAGCTGAGAAATGAGCTGTTGGGATTAGAAAAGTCCATTACGGTCTCCATCCAAGAAGGCAAAGCCATCTCTAAGGACGAGCATCTTGATGTGATTCGCGAGCCTGCTCATTAGCTCGGCAGTTGGGATGTTCCGGTCCCAACGATCCTTGAGGCGTAGAATCCCTGCCGCAGCTGGATCGCTTACTTCTCGTATTTGTATCCCACACCGTAAATCGAGATTACGTGTTTGGTGAGTGGCGGGATCTTGCGACGTAGGGCTCGAATGTGAACGTCGATCGTTCGATCGTTGGTCTTTGAAGAGTCATCTCGCCAGACGTCCTTGAGAATGTCTTCGCGAGAAACAACAGCTCCCGCCTTAGCGGCTAAGCAGCGCAAGATATCGAACTCGGTCAGGGTGAGCTGCACTTTTTTGCCGCTGAATACCACTTCACGGCTTGCAGGGTCGATCTTGAGATCCCCGATCGTGAGTGGCTGAGTGCTGGCCTCGACGCTTTTGCGCAAGCGTGCCTGAATGCGAGCAGATAGCTCCTTGTAGTCGAAAGGTTTTGGGATGTAGTCATCGGCGCCCGTGGTGAGCCCGTGAGTGATATCGGGTACACTGTTCTTCGCGGATAAGAAGATGATTGGAATTCTTTTGGTTTTCTCGTCCTTCTTGAGCAAGCTGCAGGCATCGTATCCGCTCAAGATCGGCAGCATGATGTCGAGCAGGATGAGGTCCGGAGACTTGTTTCGGGCAAATTCGATTCCAATCACGCCATTTTCAGCTGTAATGATTTCATAGTCCTTGGAAAGCATAGCCTCCAAGAATCGGCGGGTATCAGGATTGTCTTCGATAATCAGGATGCGATGTTTTTCCATATTTCCGGATCAATCTTGGCCTGTTTAAAGTACTCCACCGCGGCCATGCGGAGGGTCTCGATCTGTTCTTTGAATTCCTTCTCGCCACGAGCTTTATAGCTTTCATAAGCCATTCCAAAAAGCGCCTTTTGAAGAAGTGCTAGGCGACTCTTGAGATCGTGGTTTTCTTGTTTGAGTCGGTTAGAGCGATCGGGGGAGCGATTGGCGAATTTGCCTTTCAAGATCCTAAGCTCTTGCTTGAGGTCTGCGATCTGCTTCTCGAGCGCTTCGATCCGTTGTCGGCACTCGGCTTCAGGAGACGCCGCGGGCTTAGCGTCCTTCTTGTCTTTCGCGTCAGCCATTGAGATGCCTCATTTTGCGGAAAGAACTCCTTCCCGTTCCAGGACTGACTTTAGGGTCTTTTGGACCGCATCGAGCTGAGATGCGAGCGCTTCGGAGCTGATAGGGTCTTTGCGTTTTTTGCTTAAGCGCTTGAGTTCGCCTTCGAGAAAGACAATGAGTCTTTGGATTCGAGAGTTCTGAAGCTGGAGATCTTTGATTTCTTTCTCCCCGCTAGCCATCGCTTCCATTTTTCTGTTGAAGTCATTTTTCTGTGCTTCAAGTTTCTTAAATTCACTGGTGAGTGTCGCTTCGGTGGCCTGAAGTCTGCCAAGCGGGGTGTCGGGATAGGTCGAGGCGGGAGCGGGGGCCTCGATTTGCGAGGGGGCAGTTCCGTCCTCTAGTCCATTTATGCTCAATTCAAGACCGATTTCTTGAGCCCAAGGTGGGAGACTAAGAAGCTGCGCTCGAGTTTTCTCATCGCAAAGATGAGCTTGCGGCAGCGCTGTCAGTTCCAGCACCACGATCTTTTTTCCGGATTGAGAGAGTTTGTTCAGACCTGCCTTGATGACAGGCACTTGTTCGGGGGTGAGGCCTTCGCTGATCGATAGGAATGTCTTTCCATCCCGAACTTCCAGCTTCAGTTTCACTCTCGCTCCTCCTAACTTTGTAAATAAAGTCTAACATAGATTGAAAACGTGAAAGCTTGAATTTCTTGACCAGAGGTTTCCGGCTTCTTGGCGATGAAGCCATCCTTCGATGTCCAAATTTTGACGGACCCAGCCCTGGAAGAGGGGTAATTGGCTTTGTTTTTGGTAGATGAGTTACAATCAAGCGATGGCTGACTCTAAGCCGCCGCCGCAAAAACCTAAGTCGGGGACTCCAAGCCCTGGTGCTAGTCCTCCCGCAGGATCTCACGCGCCGCCCAAACCAACTGCGGCGGCATCATCTGTAGCTGCACCCCATTCGGTTGCCGGTTCCGCAAGGAAGGCGGGCGTGCCGGGAGCGGCGACCTTGGCCGGGAGGGCACAGAAGGGCGTGAGTGCAGGAATGAGATCTGTGTCGGCTGCGAGAGAGACCCGAATCGAAGAGATGATTCTTGCCAAGCACCCGGAGCTTCAACAGGCAGAAGAATCTCCCATTCTCACTCAATTTACCGAGAAGGTGCTTGCTCGCCTCAATTTGCCGCGACTCAGTCGCCAGATTTTCTTTGAGTTCAGCAGTCCAGATGTAACCGCTGAGAAAGTCGGCCAGTGCCTGACAGCCAATCCATACTATGAGTATCAATTCTTTCACTTCATCCGCTCTCTCAAAGGGGGGGGCGGAGGCCAGAAAGACGAAGAAGTCGAGCAGCCGCGCATTGAGAGTGCGATTGTTCTCCTGGGGATGCAAAGGAGTCGCAACTTTATTTTAGCATTGCAAGCGATCCGATCCATCAAAGGCGTCCATCCGGATTGGGGCAAGGATGGCAATAAACTCGCCTACAATCCCAGCGACATTCTCAAGTTCGCGGTCAAAACTGAGGAGTCGTTGGTCGCGAACGCCCAGCCTGGACAAAAAAAGGGGACGCACTCAGATTCTGCGTTTGCCGCAGGGTATGTCTTTGATTTGATTTGGTTGCTCGCGGAGGCTTTGGTCCAAGATGCGACGGAGCTCAAAGCTGTCCTTAAGCTCATCGAAACCACCTACGCTCATAGTCTACGAACGGCGCAGCTTTCAGTTGCTCTTGGGGCCTCGCTTGCTGACTTTCCTCACGCAAAGTATCTTTTCTCAGCCGCCTTGCTTCACGATATGGGTAAGCCGATATTAGCGATCCTGGATCGCAGCTACCTGAAGTTTACAGAGGATTGCGACAAGAAAAATCTACCCCGATCGGTGAGGCATTACGCCGAGCAAACGCGATACGGGGTGAATCATTCGGTATTGGGCGCCTTTGCGGGATCATGCATCCCGATTTTTCGCTCCGCCGAGCGTGCGATCTTGTTTCATCATTTGCCCTTCTTGCTCCGCTCGGCCGCGGATAAGAGCATCTATACATTGTCCGCTTTGATCCAAATGGCCACGCTTATGGCCAATGCTCCCCAAAAGCCAACAGGCGAGGATGATCCAGTGCTTACCCTTTGGAAGGGGCCCGAGCTCAAGGATATTCCGATTTCCGCAAAGCAATTGATTGAGGTGGCGAGCAAGCAGCCCACTTAAGGCTTCTGCGAAGAAAAAGTCTAGAGGTGCTCAGTGCATGAACTTGAGGCGTACTGGATATCCGCTTGAGGGAAGCATCGGCTCACGCCACTCGTCGAAAGTGCGACGCGACGAACTCTTCTGTGATCTCGTCCTCGAGGGTGCCCCACTTTGGATGGGACTCCAAAAAGACTTTGACCAGATGCGGATCGAATTGGCGACCCGAGAATTGCTTAAGTTCTTTGTAAGCGACCTCAAAGGCCAGGCCCTTGCGATAAGGACGAGTGGTCGTCATCGCGTCGAATGTGTCTGCGATTAATATGATTCTTGCGGAGAGCGGAATGTTCTCTCCTTGAATCCCGTGCGGATAGCCTGCTCCGTCGATGCGTTCATGGTGATGGCGGATTCCTGGCAATGTGCTTCTAAAAAAGGGAACGCCCGCAAGCGGAGCTACGATCTCTGCGCTCTTGAGTGGATGAGCGCGCATAATCGCTTCTTCGTCGGGTGTGAGGCGCCCAGGTTTCAGCAGGATGCTGTCTGGAACGCCCATTTTTCCAAGGTCGTGAAACAAGCTCGAAGTTTCGATGATCTTCTGGTCCTTTTCGCTGAGTCCCGCTGAGGCCGCAAGCATCTTGGCGTTGCGTGCGACTCGACGGCAGTGCCCATAAGTGTAGGGGTCTCGCTCTCGCAACGCTTGCATGAGCGTCTTGGCGACCATATGCGCCCAGTCTGGGATCTCTAGAATCGGATTAGCCATCCGCACATCTATTCGGATCAAAATTAGAAGGACTTGATAGGGTATATTGTTTTTGTGTTTTTACGTTTAGAGCAGGAGATGTGGCCGTAAAGCAGGAGGGAAAGGGTCAGTCAAAAGACTGGCGCTTCATTGATAGATATTGAGTTCTCGCTGAGTCTTCGAAAGATTGCCGATAAGCAATTGAGAAAGCTGCCGATAAGGTAGTTATGATCGTGCGTGCCGGTTGGGCTTTGGCTCTCGGATGTTTAGCATGTTTGCAGTCTACCTCGGCCTTTGCCCGGCAAGATGTCGTGCCGGGCTCGCGCTATACTTCGGCGAGAGCCGCTGCCTTGGGAGATGCATTCTTGCCCATAGGCGACGATGGAGCCGCTGCCTTGTTTTACAATCCGGCGGTCATGGGCAAACTCCGTGGCGTGAAGCTCGAGCCGATGAACATCAGCCTGATGGGCAATAGCGGCTTTGCGTCTGGATTGGGTCTAAACTCATTTAAGATCACGAGCCTCTCTAGCAATCTCTCCAATCTCCAATCCTCTCCCGGCGTCTTTCAGGGAGTAGGAGCGACGATTCTCCCCACTTACTACACGAGGTTTTTCTCGGTTGGTTTGTTGGCGCAAGAGGAGTTCGTTGCTTCCTACACGACCTCTGGCAATGTTCGCTATAAGAGCAATTACCAGCTCATTCCCGCGCTCGCCACAGGTGTGCGTCTTGCGGGCGGGATAGTTCGGCTGGGATATAGCATTCAGTGGGTCAACAAAGCTGAGGGCGATGTGACTGTTCCGACCGACACTGATCCGCTGGGATACAATCAATCGATTGCCCAGGGTTCGGGCTTTTCACACACCGTGGGAGGCTCACTGACATTGCCGATCACCTACTTGCCTCAGTTCAACGTAGTCGTCCGAAACGCGCTCAACACCGTCTATATGGACACAATGCTCTACAAGTTTACGACTACATCCTCTGGTACTCCAGCCACAGAGTTGATGACTTTTGATGGTTCACTGAGCATACAGCCCAAAATCGGGTCGGGTGTTTACTCAAATTTGATACTTCAGTATCGAGACTTCACCAATCGTTCGGGCGTGAGTTTGTTTGGCCGCCTTTGTGCGGGAGCGGAGATTTCATTTCGCGATGTTTTTTTTCTTCGCGGCGGTTGGGGCAGTGGCTATCCGTCGGCCGGCATCGGTTTGCGCCGGCGCCAGGGAGAGTTCTCCTTTACCTGGTACAGCGAAGAGATCGGCAGTTCATATCTCGAGCAGCGTGATCCTCGGTACCTGCTCCAATACCAAGTGAGGGCCTTCTAACGATGGGCGCACCCAAGAAGTCACCTGTCGCATCACCAGTCGCGGCGGATGTTCGCATAAAGTTTTTTTCAGCAGAATCTTCTCGAGGCCAAAGTATTGCGGATGAGCTCAAATCAGCCGTGAGCGGCCTTCTTGAATTGGATTGCGAGCTCATGACCATTGAGCAAGCGAAGATGAACTTCGCGTGCGATCTCGTGTTGCTAGACGGATTGATCGACCGGGATCAGGTGTTAGAAGTCCTGAGCGCTATTGAGCGCGCTGCTCGCGCGGCTTCAGGTCCGCGTCCTTTTGTGGTCATGGTCGTGGATGCCTCTGCAAACGCCCCTGCTGATTGGATTGAGGGCTCGGTGGACGAGGTTCTGGTCCGTCCCTTTCGCTCTCTTGAAGTTTTGGGAAAGCTGCGGCTCGCAGAGAGGACGAAGTCGGCATCAGAGGACCTCGCTCAGGTTACTTCTTTGAATCAGTCGCTCTCAAACGTTGTAGGACAGTTGGGCGAAGACCTCAGTCTTGCGACGCGCCTGCAGAAAGAAAAGCATCCCAAGCGCTTTGCGGGCATCAAGGGCTTTAAAGTCGAGTGCCGTTACCTCGCAGGCATGCGCTCTGGCGGTGATCATGTGGATCTAGCAGAGTCTCCCGACAAACAGCAGCTCTCACTCGTGCTGACGGATGCCTCAAGCTATGGGCTTTCGAGCGCGGTGCTCGCAGCCTTGATGCGAGTTGCAGTGAAGCTTTCGACAGATGAAGCCCGGTCTTGCGCAGAGACAGTCCGAAAAATCCAAGCGGAGTTGCAAGCAACACTCAACGAGAAGGATCGTCTCTCGCTCTTTTACGGAGTGATCTCACGCAAAGATTACCGCCTGAGTTATCTCAATCTAGGTGCTGCGGCAGCCTTGTATGCTCCTCCTGGCAAAGCCTTTGACGAACTGCTCACGCACGGCGGGTCCCTGAGTCGTACGAGTGCGGAGATCGCAGCCGGGGGTAAGCGCGCGCTCGGAGGCGAAGTTCAACTCGATCCCGAGGGTCGGCTGGCGCTGTTCTCGGATGGATTTGTTGAGGCTGCAGGCGGCGCTGCCGCGCTTAGGGAATTGATGAATCGCTATCGAGACTCGGATCCAAAGGATTCGCTCAATGAGCTCGTGTATCTGATCAAATCAAAGTTTGTAGAACCAGACGACCTACCGCCACAGGATTGTACGGGCGTGATATTTGATGTCGAGTCGCGCTTGATTCGGTTAGCGAAAAACTAAGCTAAGTCGAATTAGGCCAGAGCTAGACGAGAGTTGCTCCTGAGGATGCGCTTCAGGATTTCCTTGAGTTTTCGCATAGTAGGCTCTTTTTAATCGAGCCGGCCGCAAAAGGCAATTAAAAACACACTAACCCAGTTAAGTAATGGTGCGGTTTAGCTCTGAACGCGCCCCAGTTTATCAAAAGACCTGGGTGTCCAGCGCTCAACCTAAGGCCTGAATCAGGTCTTTCTTGAGGTCTGCGACATCTTCAATACCGGCACTGATACGTACTAAATTGTCATGAATGCCCAGTTGTTTCCGAGTCTCCGCAGGGATGCTGGCATGAGTCATAATAGCAGGGTGCTCGATGAGGGATTCAACTCCTCCAAGGCTCTCCGCTAGAGTGAAGATCTTCACCTTCTCAAGAAAAGCTCGCGCCTCTGGGAGCCCGCCTTTCAAGAAAAACGTGATCATCCCTCCAAAACCTGTCATCTGCTTGCGTGCGATCGCGTGCTGCGGATGCGACTCGAGTCCAGGGTAGATCACGCGATCAACTTTGGGATGCTTTTCGAGAAGCCTTGCGATTTCCATCGCGTTAGCTGCGTGACGTTCCATGCGCACGTGCAAAGTCTTCAGTCCGCGCATCACGAGAAAGCAGTCCATCGGAGCAGGAACGGCTCCAATAGCGTTCTGCAGGAATTTGAGCTGCTCATAGAGATCCGGGCGGTTCGTAGCCAAGACGCCTCCCACGACGTCGCTGTGCCCATTCATGTACTTGGTGACGCTATGAACGACGATATCGGCACCTAGCGAAAGCGGCTTTTGGAAGTAGCTGCTCATGAAGGTATTGTCGACGACAGAGACGGCGCCCTTGCGCTTGGCGATCGCTGTGAGGGCAGCGATATCTAGAACTTTGAGCATGGGATTGGTCGGCGTTTCGATCCAAAAGAGCTTGGTATTGGGCTTAAATGCAGCCTCCGCTTTTTGAAGATCCGAGCAATCCACGAAACTGAAGCTGATGCCCATCTTGGTGAACACCTTGTCGAAGATTCGAAATGTGCCGCCATAGACGTCATCCCCGCAGACGACGTGATCGCCGGACTTGAGAAGGTGGAGAATGCCATCAGTTGCGGCGAGCCCCGATGAGAACGCCAGCGCGTGTTTGCCACCTTCGAGAGCTGCCACACAGGCTTGGTAGGCGGTGCGAGTGGGGTTGTCGGTGCGAGAGTATTCGTAGCCCTTGTGTTTGCCTGGAGACTCTTGGGCGTAGGTGCTGGTTTGGTAGATCGGGGTCATCACTGCGCCGGTCGCAGCGTCAGGCTCTTGGCCGGCGTGAATGGCAAGGGTACCAAAACCTAAGGTGGAAGTGTCGTTTGAGGATTTCATGGGGCCTCCGCTTGAAGTTTTTAACGTGGGCCAGGGCTAAAAGCCAAGGGGAGATTGACTGCGATGGGTGGGATTACTGCCCAATCTCATCGAGCCAGGCCCACTCTAAATTTCCGGCCCTTAATCTTGCCATCCGTCAGTCGTTGCACGGCGATCTGCGCAACTGCCTTAGAAACCGCCACATATGAAAAATGGTCGTGAATCTCAATCTTGCCTACATCCACGGCGTTCAAGCCCCCAGCTTCACCGGTGAGTGCTCCTAGGATGTCTCCCGGACGCATCTTTTCTTTGCGGCCGGCAGCGATGTAGAGAGTCTCCATCTTGGCGCTCTGATCAGTCGTTTGTTTCTGTTCACCGACTTCGGCCTTCCTCATTTCAAGCTGTACGCGCTCAAGCCGCTTGCTAGTAAACTCCTCGATGCGCTCGATCTTGGCCCGTTCCCGAGTCGTAGCCAGGGAGATCGCCAGACCTTTGCGCCCTGCACGCCCGGTACGACCGATTCGGTGCACATAGACTTCGGGGTCAGGCGACAGGTCAAAATTGACTACGAGATCGAGCTTCTCCACGTCGATGCCCCGAGCCGCCACGTCGGTCGCAACGAGGACTCGAGTGCTCTGGTTGCGAAACCTCGCCATGACTCGGTCGCGCTCCCTTTGCTCCAAGTCTCCTTGGATCCCCGATGCACTGACACCCGCTTGTTGCAGAGCTCGAGTGAGCTCGGTCACGGTGAGTTTGAGGTTACAAAATACAATCGCGGACTCAGGTTTTCTTTGGTTCAGAAGGGAGAGCAGGGCAGTAAGTTTGGCAGATCCATCATTGTCTGAGACCTCGTGCAGGATCTCTTCGATGTCCGGAGCGCTCTGGGCCTCATCTTCGGCAGTCACGCGAACGGGGCTTCGCTGGTAGGAGCGACTCATCGATTCGATGGACCTCGGAAAAGTCGCTGAGAACAGCAGAGTCTGCCTGGTTTTAGGGGTCTCGCCGAGGATTCGCTCCATGTCTTCTTGGAACCCCATGTCGAGCATCCGATCTGCTTCGTCGAGGACCACGGTTGTGACTGAGCTCAGGTTCAGCGTCTGACGGGAGAGATGGTCGATAACTCGCCCAGGGGTACCCACCACGATATGAACTCCCTTTTCTAGAGCTCCGATCTGAGAAAACATCGGCTGTCCTCCCGAGAGGATTAGTACCTGCAGTCCCGGAAGTCGCCGTCCTAGTCTTCTGATTTCGCGGGCGACCTGCGTGCAAAGTTCGCGGGTCGGGCAAAGCACAAGGGCCTGAAGGCGGCGCTGCGATCGGTGAGCACCCCGCTGCCCGCAAGTCTGCTCAAGGCGTTGTAGAATGGGAAGCGAGAAGGCGGCGGTCTTACCGCTTCCGGTTTTGGACTGAGCGATCAGGTCTTTGCCGGCCAAGATGAGTGGGATGCTTTGAGCTTGAATAGGGGTGAGTCGCTCAAAGCCGAGCTCTCGCGTGACCGTAATGAGATCAGAGGATAGAGGAAGGGAATCAAACTGAGGGCTTTCGCGCGAAGGCATGGAAACTCCATAGCAGTCGATATTTTTACATGCCAGAGCGCAATTCACGATCCCTTGGGTTTATCCACCCAACCCACTTCTTGAAGATCGAAGGAGTCCTAGGGTTATGGTTTTGGACCGCCATCAATTTAGAGCGCTACTCGAGGTGGTGAAGGCCAAGTTCTTCGCAGGAGGTGCTTGGTATTCTTGATTGCGACGCATGAAGTCAGGTTGTATCTTCTCAACCGGCCGAATTTTTCAGGGGCCAACTCCACGAAGATTGAACGAAGAGCGAGTCATCGAGAATTTGCGTTCGTTTTTTCTAGAATTTTTTCGAATCCCCGTGACAGGAAATTTTTTTCCGGATACTTCGCGAAAATCACGTTCCGGGGGTTCGCTCTTTTTATTTATGGAAAGTTTAGTTCACAGGACGCCATCAGTGGGGAGCGTCCTTAAAAAAATGATTGAGATCAATCCGGAGCTTCCTGCTCCAAAATTGATCGATATTTTGAAGCAATCAATCTCGACTCAAGGGCAGTACAATCGCAGAGGCGAGATTGCGCAGGCCGAAGTGATCGACGAGCTCAAAGCGCTCCGCATGACTTGGGAGACTTTGAAGCAAGAGCGCAAGCTGGGGAGTCTAAAATAGGCCAAAGCGGCTTAATTTTAGTGGTTTATACTTGCATAAAAGTTGATTTATTTAGTATGTTTTCGTGTTAAGAATAGCTCCCTGTGAAGGTCTCATTCCTTTTTCTTAGATTTGCTTTGCTGTTCAGCGTTTTGGGAGCTCCTTTGTCGCCCTACGCGCAAGTCCTGGACGACTGGACTCGAATGAGCTTACACC